>Ga0134122_10004697_pt1 | contig 10120 bp, 3 predicted proteins | sample KB302_FD_96461 | JGI IMG/M metagenome (GOLD analysis project Ga0134122, IMG submission 96461) | Terrestrial soil microbial communities without Nitrogen fertilizer from Kellogg Biological Station, Michigan, USA - KB3-0-2 | ecosystem: Environmental > Terrestrial > Soil > Unclassified ... | reverse complement strand
CTCTGCTGTCGGCCGCGGAGAGCTGGCAGGTGGTGACGGAATGGAACGCGGGAGGAGAGGAGAGCTTCCCGCAGCAGTGTCTGCACGATGAGGTGCGCGCTCAGGCGGAGAGGACACCGCTGGCTCCGGCTGTGCGCTGTGAGGATGCGGTGCTGAGCTATGGAGAGCTGTGGGAGAGGGCCTGCGAGCTGGCGGCACTCCTGCGCGGTCTGGGAGTCGGACCCGAGGTGCCGGTGGGAATCTGTCTGCAGCGCACTCCAGGTCTCGTGGTGGGGCTCCTGGGAGTGCTGGAGGCCGGCGGGTTCTACGTGCCGCTGGACCCTTCCTATCCGCGGCAGCGCCTGGCCTACATCCTGGAAGACTCGCAAGCCGCAGTGCTGCTGACTGAGCCGGAGGTGGAAGGGGCTCTGCCGCCCTGGGAGGCAGAGCGGATCCATCTCGATGCAGGCGGGCGAGTCGGCGGCCGTGCGGCCGGTCCGGTGTTGCGGCGGGAGTCCGCGCCGGGGCCGGAGAACCTGGCCTATCTGATCTACACCTCGGGATCGACCGGCCGGCCGAAGGCGGTGGGGATCCGGCACGGCAGCGCGGTGGCGCGGCTGGCGTGGGCCGGCCGCGAGTTCGCCGCGAACGAGCTGTCCAACGTGCTGGCGTCGACCTCGATCTGTTTCGACCTGTCGGTGTTCGAGTTGTTCGCGCCGCTGGCGCACGGGGGCACGGTGGTGCTGGCGCGCGACGCGCTGGAGCTGGCCGATCCCGGTGGGGTGAAGGGGCCGGTGAGCCTGGTCAACACCGTGCCCTCAGCGCTGGCCGAGCTGGTGCGTCAGCGAGCGCTTCCGGCCAGCGTGCGGACGGTGAACCTGGCAGGGGAGGCGTTGCCGCGGAATCTGGTGGAAGCGATCTACCGGCCGGGGACGGTGGAGAGGGTCAACAATCTCTATGGTCCGTCGGAGGATACGACCTATTCGACGGTGTGGGAGGTGAAGGCGGGCGGTGGTGAAGTGCCCATCGGCCGGCCGCTGCCAGGCAGCCGGGCGTACGTGCTGGACGGCGAGGGTACGGTCGCTCCGGCGGGAATACCCGGCGAATTGTACCTGGGCGGGGTCGGCCTGGTGCGGGGCTATGTGGGGCGGCCGGAGCTGACGGCGGCGTCGTTCGTGCCGGACCCGTTCGGCGAGGCTGGAGCGAGGCTGTACCGGACTGGAGATCTGGCGCGGTGGCGTGCGGACGGGGCATTGGAGTTTCTGGGCCGCCGGGACCAGCGGGTCAAGATTCGGGGCTTCCGGATCGAGTTGGGGGAGGTGGAGGCGGCGCTGCGCCCGCACGTTTCGGTGCGGGAGGCGGTGGTGGTGGCGCGGGAGGAGGAGACAGGGGACAGGCGTCTGGTAGGCTACGTGGTGGCAGAGCCAGGCGCCACGCCGACGGGTTTGCACCTGCGCGAGTTTCTGCGCGAGCGTTTGCCGGAACCCATGGTGCCCTCGGCGGTGGTGTTGCTGGAGTCGCTGCCGCTGACGCCCAACGGCAAAGTGGACCGGCGCGCTTTGCCGGCACCGGAGCACCTTCTTTCCGCGTCCCGGGAATCGTTGCCGCCTCGTGATTCGGTTGAGCTCACCCTCTGCCGGATTTGGCAGAATATCCTGCCCCCCCAGCCGATCGGAGTCACCGACGACTTCTTCGATTTGGGCGGAAGCTCGCTGGTTGCGGTTAGGCTGCTATCGCGGATCGAGACGGAGTTTGGCAGGCGATTGCCGCTCACCACTCTCTTCCGTCGGGCGACGATCGAGCACCTGGCGGTTGAGCTCCGGCGCGAGCGTGCCCGCATGCCCGAGACGCACCTGGTCGATATCCAGCCGCTCGGTTCCCGGCCGCCGCTCTTCTTCATCCATCCGGTGGGCGGTAATGTGTTTTGTTATGCGGCGCTCTCCCGTCACCTGGGCTCGGACCAGCCTTTTTTCGGCTTCCGAGCCCGCGGTCTGGAGGGCGGAGAGAAGCCCTTCGACCGTCTCGAGTCGATGGCGACCGCTTACGTCGAGGAGCTCTGCGCGCGCATGCCGGACGGCCCTTGCCTCCTGGGTGGATGGTCGACCGGCGGTCTGGTCGCCTGGGAGATGGCGCGGCAGCTCCAGGAGCGAGGCCGGCGGACCGGCCTCATCGCCATGCTGGATACCCACCGTAGCCTCGGACGCCAGCAGCCCGGTCACCAGGACGACGAGGCCGGGGACGAGGCGCTCGCCACGTTTGCCAGAGATCTCGGCCTCGTGCCCGCGGACCTGGAGCGCGCGGCCCGCGATCTCGGGCTGATGAATGAGGATGAGAAGCTCGGCAGGCTTCTGGAAGCGGCCATGCAACGCGGATTGCTGCCCCCGGATTACGAGCTGGCGCAGATGCATAGCCTCTGGCAGGTCTTTCGCGCGAACTTCCGGAGCGCCTGCCGCTACCAGGCGCAGCCCGCCGCCTTACCGGTAAGGCTCATCCGCGCGACCGCAGGCGAGGAACGGCACTCTCCGGATGGGGACCTGGGATGGGCGGCTCTGGCTTCAGGGGAGCTGGAGATCCACCCGGTCGTCGGCGACCATTTCTCGATCGTCAGAGAGCCCGTCGTGCAGGAGGTGGCGCGGCAGCTCACCCATTGGCTTACTCGCGCTTCAGGGCCAGCACCGGGTTGAGCTTGGAGCCGGCCAGTGCGGGCACCAAGCTGGCGAGCAGCGCCACGACCAGGATGAGCAGGGTATTGCCCACAAAGACGAACGCATCAGTGGCGCTGATCCCATAGAGGAGGCTGCGCAGCAGGCGGGTCAGGAACATGGCTCCCAACAAGCCGATCCCGGCTCCGATCGCGACCAGGATCAATCCCTGCCGGACGATCAGCCAGATCACATTGGCGCGTTGGGCGCCGACGGCCACGCGGATCCCGATCTCATGCGTCCGCTGGCTCACCATGAATGCGACGATGCCGTAGAGCCCGACACCGGCCAGCACGAGGACCAGGAGCCCGAAGATGCCGAGAAGGGTGGCCGCCAGGCGGGTCGGCAGGAGCGAGTTCGCGACATGCTGGGAGAGCGTCTTGACGCCGAACAAGGCCAGGTTCGAATCCAGCTCGCGGACGACCCGCCGAATCGACGTGAAGCTGCCCTCCACCTGCTTCGTGGTGTGGACGACGAGGGTCATTTCAGGCGAGTAGCGCTGCGCCAAGGACACATAAAGAAACGGCCGCGGATCTTCGCCCAGGCTGCGGTACTTGCCGTCCCTCACCACGCCGACGACCTCCCAGTAAGGACCCGCAAGGCCGGCGAACGAGATCCTCTTGCCGAGGGGTTCCTCACCCGGCCAGAAACGGTTCGCCATCGCCTGATTGACGATCACGGCTCCCTGGGCTCCGGCGGTATCCAGGGGGCCGAAATCCCGACCGCGCAGAAACGGAATGCCCATCGTCTCGAAGTAGCGCCTGCCGATCACACTGAAGTCCGCATCGACGTATTCCCTTTGGCCCTGAACGATGAAGGCTTCCGTGTTATTGCCCATGCCCAGCGGTATCCGCATGGTGAGGCTGGCCGACTCGACGCCTGGCATCCCTTGCACGCGCTCGAGAAGCTGGTCGAGAAAACGCCTGCCGCTCTGCTCGTTGTAACCGGCCGATCCGAGGTCCATCTCGGCGATCAATCGGTTTTCGGCGTCGAAGCCGGGGTCGAGGGTTCCCGCGTGTTGCAGGCTGCGGATCAGCAGGCCGGCGACGATCAGAAACAGCAGGGAAAGGGCAACCTGGGCGACGATGAAGATGCGGCGCAGCCGGAGGTGCCTTCGGCTCGGGGAGGAGCCGACCTTGATGGCGCTCACCAGGTCGGGCTTGGAGGCATTCAAGGCCGGCGTGAGCCCGAAGATGATCCCCGCCAGCACCGAGACCGCGAAGCAGAAGGCGAGCACCCGCAAATCGAGAGAGAGATCGAGCTCCACCGGCAGCGGCAATGGCGGCACGATCCGGGGCAACACGTGAGCGGTCCAGTAGCCGACCAGCAGCCCTACCGCACCCCCTGCGAGAGCGAGCAAAGAGCTCTCGATCAGCAGGTGGCGCAGCAGGCGCCTCCTTCCCGCCCCCAGAGCGAGGCGGGTCGCGATCTCCTGCTGCCGGAATGAATTGCGAGCCAAGACCAGGTTGGCCAGATTGGAGCAGGCGATCAGCAGCACGAGGCCCACGACGGCCATGAGAAACGACATGAATGCCACGACGGGACCCCGCGTCGCGGGCAGGATGTGCTCCAGGGGTTGGATGTTGACCCTGCGGTCCTTGTTGGTGTCGGGATACGTCTCTGCGAGCTGGCGGGCTACCACCGTGAGGTTCGCCTGGACCGCGTCGACGGAAACCCCGGGCTTGCGGCGCCCCAAAAGCTCGAAGCCGGTGACGGTGCGGCTGTCGAGCCGGTAGTCGTTGCTCACCTGGGCGTGCATCATCGTCGGCACCCACGCCGCGGTGGCTATAATCCCTCCCTCGAACGTGCCGTGAAAGCTCTCTGGAGCTATGCCGACGACGGTGAAGCGGTAGCCGTTGAGCAAGATGCCCTTGCCGATGATGGCGGGATCGCTCGCAAAGCGCCGGTGCCAGAGCTCGTGGCTCAGCACCGCCACCGGATGAGCGCCGGGCGTCCGATCCTCCTCCGGCAGGAAAGCTCTCCCCAGCTCGGGTCGCACGCCCAGCACGGAAAAATAGTTGCCGGACACCAACTCGCCAGGAATCAGCTCCGGCTCGCCGCCGGTGTTCAGGCTGAGTCGCAGGACCCCGTGGGCCAGCAGACCGGAGAAGACCTGGTTGCGGTCCCGCAAGTCCAAGTAGTCGAGATAGGTGAAGGCGTGGACTCCCTCCTCATCGGTGGCGACCAGGCGCACCAACTCCTGCGGCCGGTCGACCGCCAACGGGCGAAACAGCACTGCATTTATTAAGCTGAAAATCGCTGTGTTGACGCCTATGCCCAAGGCGAGAGACAGGATGGCAATGGCGGAGAAGACAGGGCTCTTGACAAGCCCTCGAAGCGCGACTCTGCATTCTTGAAAAAACAATCGTGCCTCCCTGCCGGTCGGCCCTGAATCGATGCTCCAGGTGTCCTTCAGCGGGCTGTATACTACACTCTAGTATCGTGGGCAAGAATATACACAGGCATCGAGCCGTAGAGCGGCCGTGCGGGCTCGCTGCGGGCGTTCCTCCAAGGCGGATCGGCCTGCGGACCAGCCGGGGCGGAGGCGGTGGCACCGCCGGATGGCCCCATGCTATTGTTCAGCGCAGGAAGCATCGCTGTTTGACGCAAGAGCCGGGCGCACGCCGGCGCGAGCCTTCCATGGAGGCGGGGGCATGGGAACTCAGCTAGATTGCGTGGTCGTCGGTTACTACGAACAGCCGATGGACGATCTGTTGGAGTCGGCCAGGCAGATGCGTGACCACTCGGGCGGCTATCAGCACCTGCTCGCCAACACCTTGCCGTTTCAAGGCCGGCGGGTGAGATATCCCGAGCTGCTCAATTTCGCTCTGCGGGAAGCCACCGGCAAGGTCAGCGACTACCATGTCGGCAGGCTGCCGAACCTGGGCGCCTGTTATCTCACCAGCTTCCTCCGCAAGCGATCCCTCGACGTCGCCCTGGTCAATTTCTTCAACCATGACCGCGAGGCCTTCCGGCAGCTCTTGGCGAGCTCGCCCAGGGCCGTCGCGCTCACCACGACTTTCTATTTTGAAGGCTCGCCGATCGCGCACCTGGTGAAGTTCGTCCGCGAGCACAGCCCGGCCACCAAGATCATCGTCGGCGGCCCGCATATCTACCACCTCTGCAGCGACTATCCGGAAACCATTCAGAATCACCTGTTCTCGCAAATGGGTGCGGACATCTACGTCTTCGACTCGCAGGGCGAGCTGACGTTGAGCCGTATCTGCGCGGCGCTGAGGGAACCGGCGCCGGATCTCAGCGCCATACCGAATCTGACCTATACCAGAGATAATCGCTCCTTCCACCGCACGCCGCGTGAGATCGAGAACAATGACATGGATGAGGGATCGATCGATTGGCGCACTTTCTCCACCGACCTGCTGGTGCCGTCCGTCCAGCTAAGGACCGCCCGCAGTTGTGCTTACAAGTGCGCTTTCTGCAGGTACCCGGTGCTTGCCGGCGATCTCAACCTGACCAGCCTGGCGGCCGTCGAGCGCGAGCTGCAGTACCTCAAGGAGATCGGCGTCAGCCATCTGCTGTTCATCGACGACACTTTCAACATCCCGAAAAACCGCTTCAAAGACCTTTGCCGGATGATGATCGACCGGGGATTCGGCTTCAAGTGGTACTCCTACTTCCGGTGCGGCAACGCCGACGACGAAGTGTTCGACCTGGCCGCCCGCTCCGGCTGTACGGGAGTCTTTCTGGGCATCGAGTCGGGCGACAACCGCGTGCTCAAGGAGATGCACAAGACGACCACGGTCGAGAAGTACAAGTACGGCTTGGCCAAGCTCGCAGAGCACGGCATCTTCTCCTACGCCTCTTTCATCGTCGGCTTTCCCGGCGAGACCGAGGAGTCGGCGGAAAACACCTTGAGATTCATCGAGGAGAGCGGACCGACTTTCTATTGTCTGGAGAGCTACTTCCACGATAAGAAAGTCCCGATCGCCGCCCGCGCCGAGGAATTCGGGCTTACCGGAGCGAGCTATGCATGGAAGCACGACACGATGGATTGGCGCCGGGCGGCGGAGCTGGTGGTATCGGGCTATCACCGGATCACCAGCTCCATACCGGTGCCGCTGTACTGCTTCGACCTGTGGACCATCGGCTACCTGATGGGCCAGGGCATGTCGCTGGAGTATCTCAAGCCGTTCCTGCGCATCGGAGCCGAGATGCTGCTCGCAGGTTTGACTGCCGAAGCCCCGTCGCTATCGGCCGATTACGAGACGCGGTTGGTCGATGCGCTGCGCCAGCAGCCGAGCCAGCGCGTGGTGACGGAGATGGCCGCAGGAATGGCGGCGGCATGACCAAGGCCGGACGGCGGCGTTGACGCGGTAGGACAGCCGCCGCCCCGTCATTGCCGGTATGCTGGACCTGTTCAAAGTCCTGAGCTTCCTCCTGCGGTTTTCCCGCAGGATCCGGCTGGCTCGCGGCATGTTCGCCGCGATCCTGCTCACCGGCATTCTCTCCGGCCTGGCCAACGCCGGTTTGATCGCCCTCATCAACGCCAGATTGAGCCGGCCCAGCGGCGGCCCGGCGGTGCTGGCCCTGAGCTTTGCCGCGCTCTGCCTGATCCTGCCGGTCTGCCGGTTTCTCTCCGAGATCTGCATCATGCAGTTGACCCAGAAAACGCTCGCGGAAGTGCGCATGCATCTTTGCCGGGAGACCCTCTCCGTCCCTTTGCGCCAGTTGGAAGATATCGGCTCCGCCCGTGTGCTCGGGGCGCTGACGGACGACGTCGCATCGATCGCCGGCGCCCTGGTCAGCATTCCGATGTTCTTGATGAACCTCAGCATGGTGATCGGCGGGTTGGTCTACCTGGCATGGCTGTCGTGGTGGGTGCTGCTGACGGTGCTGACCGCCATGGTCGTGGGGGTGCTGACCTACCGGTATCCGACGCGCAAGGCGAGCCAATACTTCCGGCGCAGCCGCCAGCACTGGGACGAGTTGATCAAGCATCTGCGTTCGTTGACCGAGGGCATCAAGGAGCTGAAGCTCCATCGCGAACGGCGCGATTCCTTCGTCTTCCAGGGTCTGGAGGCCGTGTCGCACCGTCTGCACCGTCAGGGTTTCCTCGGCAGCGTGATGTCCGCGGCGGGGCAGAGCTGGGGGCAGATCCTCTTCTTCATCGCCATTGGCGTGCTGCTGTTCGCGGTCCCCTCCGTGCGGCCGGTGAGCTCCGCCACCCTGACGGGTTACGCCCTGGTCCTGCTCTACCTGATGACGCCGATGCAGGTGATCCTCAACACGTTTCCGGCCTTGTCACGCGCCAGCATCGCGCTCGACACGATCGAGCGCCTGGGGCTGACCCTCTCCACCAGCACAACGGAGCGGCTCTCCGGGTCGCCGGAGATCGGCGCGGACTGGGAGAGACTGGATCTGCTCGGCATCAAGCACAGCTATCCGCAGGAGGCGAGCGCGGAGGCGTTCGTCCTCGGCCCGTTCAACCTCTCCTTGCGCAACGGCGAGCTGGTCTTCATCGTCGGCGGCAACGGCAGCGGCAAGACGACGCTGGGGAAGCTGCTCGTCGGCCTCTATACCCCGGAGTCCGGCGAGATGCTGCTCGACGGCCGGGCCATCACCGACGAGAACCGCGACGGCTTTCGCCAGCTCTTCTCGGCGGTATTCTCCGACTTCTACCTCTTCGACACGCTGTTCGGGCTCGACAACCCGCAGCTCGAATCGCGGGCGGATTGGTACCTGCGGGCTCTGCTTCTCGACCGCAAGGTGCGAGTGCGGGAAGGAGCGTTTTCGACGCTCGCCCTCTCTCATGGACAGCGCAAGCGCCTGGCCCTGCTCACCGCCTATCTCGAAGACCGCCCGATCTATCTCTTCGACGAGTGGGCCGCCGATCAGGACCCGCAGTTCAAGGAGGTCTTCTATTACCACCTCCTGCCGGAGCTGCGGGCGAGGAACAAGACGGTTCTGGTGATCACGCACGATGACCGGTATTACGGCGTGGCGGACCGGCTCGTCAAGCTGGATTACGGCCAGCTCGTCTACGATGGCCAACCCGCGGGACTGGCCGCGGCTCAGCCATTCCTGGGAGCCGTCGTTGAGCGATAGAGAGGTCGTGCCATCAGGGGAAGCAGCCGGCATGGGCCGGCTGAGCGCTGCTCCGCATCCCGGGTTGTTCGACCTTCTCTACGCGCCGCAATTCGCGCGCGACCGGCAGGAGGTCCTGCCGCGGCTGTTGCGGATCGATGCGGCGCACGTGCTGATGCTGGCGGAGCGTGGCATTCTGCCGCACGAGACCGCGGCCGGCCTGCTGCGGGTGAACCGGGAGCTGGCGGCCCGTGCCCAGGCAGGAGAACCGGTCATCGAGCCGCCGCCGGTCCATCGCGGGCTCTACATGGTCTACGAGAGCCACTACGTCGATCGCCTCGGGCCGGAGGCCGGGGGCGGCGCCCATGTCGCCCGCAGCCGCAACGACCTGAACGCGACCGTGGCGCGGATGCGGCTGCGCGACGAGCTGCTCGCCTTGCTCCAGGCCGGCGGCGATCTGGCCGGCGCGCTGCTCGATCTCACCCGAGACCACGCAGGCACGGCGATGAGCGGCTTCACCCATTTCCAGCCGGCGCAGCCGACGACGTTGGGCCATTACCTCGCCGGCGTGGCCTCCGAGCTGCTCCGCGCGCTCGAGCTGCTCGCCGGCAGCTTCGACAACGTCAACCGTTCGCCGCTGGGAGCCGGTGCGGGATCGGGTACGTCCTTTCCCATCGACCGGGAGCGGACCGCCTCGCTCCTCGGCTTCGACGCGATCATCGCCAATTCGCTCGATGCCGTCGCGTCGCGAGACTACGCCGTGCAGGTGCTGGCTGCGCTGAGCTCCCTCGGCATCACGCTCACCCGCCTGTCCTTCGATCTGCAGACTTGGGGCAGCCGAGCTTATGGATTTCTCCGCTGGCCCGATCATCTCGTCAGCACCAGCTCGATGATGCCTCAGAAGCGCAACGTCTTCGTGCTGGAGAACATCCGCGGACAAGCTGCGGGGCCGACCGGGGCGTTGGTCGCGATGCTGCTCGGCTTGAAGAACACCCCGTTCAGCAACAGCGTCGAGGCCGGCGCCGAGGCGATCGCCCATCTCTGGCCGGCGCTGGCGGCGGGACGGACCGCGCTCCAGCTCACCGAGTTGGTCGTGCGCCAGGTCGAGGTCGACTCCGACCGGATGCGCCGGTTCCTGGAAAGCGAGGAGACGACCATGACCGCTCTGGCCGACCACCTGGTAGCGCGTCACGGGCTGCCGTTCCGCACCGCGCACGAGGCGGTGGGCCGCTTTCTCCAGCGCGCCTCGGAAGCGGAGATCGGCTCGGCCGCCGCCGTCCAGGCAGGTGTCCAGGAAGCTCTCCGGGAGCTGACCGGTCTGGACGTGCCCCTGGAGGAGTCCGAAATCGCACGCTCGCTCGATCCGCTCGTCTGCATCCAGGTCTCCCGCCACG
>Ga0134122_10004696_pt1 | contig 10120 bp, 10 predicted proteins | sample KB302_FD_96461 | JGI IMG/M metagenome (GOLD analysis project Ga0134122, IMG submission 96461) | Terrestrial soil microbial communities without Nitrogen fertilizer from Kellogg Biological Station, Michigan, USA - KB3-0-2 | ecosystem: Environmental > Terrestrial > Soil > Unclassified ... | reverse complement strand
CGGCCCCACCACCGGATCACCGGCTCGCCCCAGCCGAGCGGCGCCCAGTAGAGCGGCCGCCCCACCACGACGGGCCCGCCGAGGAAGACGACCAGCGCGGGCGAGTAGACGGGTCGCACGAGGATCGGGCCCGGAGCCCATGCCCAGTAGGGCCCCACGAAGACCCAGCGGCCGTGGTGATAGGGCGCCCAGCCCCACGGCGCGTCGTCGAGCCAGGTCCAGCCGAAGCGCGGGTCCCAGATCCAGCGGCCGGTCGAGTAAGGCGACCAGCCCGGCGCAACGCCCGCGGGGACCCACACGCTGCCGTAGGTCTCGACCGTGCGCCAGGTTCCGTGCTGGTCGAGCGCCTCGGCGCCGTACACGCCCGACGGGACTTGCTTCGCGCTGGCGGGCTGCGCGAGGTAGTCGGTTCGCTGGTAGTTCCAGCGGTCCCACGCGGTCAGCGTGGGCGCCGCGGCCGTCTCGACGCGCGGGGACTCGCCGCCGGCGATCATCACCTGCTGATTCGCCGCCACCGGTGTCGCGGTGCCTCCGGACGGGGTCATGACCGCACTGCCGCCGCGGTAGGTCCGGAACGCGGTCGCGTCCGGGCCGATCTCCGCGTGGTAGTACCCGGCGCGCTCCATCGTGAAGGCGGCGCCGGGCGTATCGAGCTCGACCGTGTGGCCGGGCCCGAGCTCGCGCAGGTCGAGGGCAGCGTAGCCTGCCGTGACACGCAGCTGGATGAAGTCGGGCTCCTGGTTGTCGAGGCCGATCTGCGCGCCGTAGGCTGCCCGCGCGAAAGCGCGAGGGCCGATCTGGATCTCCACGTTGCCCGCCGGTCCGGTGTAGAGAACGTCGCCCGGGGCCAGGGGCATGTTGAGCGCGGCCGGAGCCCAGTCGGTGGCGCCCGGCCGCCAGAATGAGACCTCGCCGTGAAGGTAACTGACGCGCGGCGGCGTGGCCTCCTGGGCATCGGCCTGAGCTTCGGGATCGGTCGGGGTCGGCGCGCCGGCCGGCGGGGGTGGGCTCGAGCTTCCCGCCCAGCCGGGCGGCGCGGCGCCAAGGACCATCATCAAAGCCAGCAATCCCGCGAAGATCCGTCGCGTGGCTCGCATCGTAGCTATCATCGTATCAGATGGAACGAAAGGCTCCCGGGGGATATGCTGGGAGTGATGTAAATGAAGTCGTCCCAATGTGCGTCAGAGTGAGGCCGATATGAAAAAGACCCTTCTGATCCTGGTGCTGGCGGTTGCGGTTCTGGCGGTCACGGTCACGCCGGGCTACACCTGGCACCACTGGCGCGGCGGTGTTTACGTCGGCGTCGGCCCCTACTGGGGCCCGTACCCGTACTACTACTATCCGCCGCCCTACTATGTCTATCGGCCGCCCACGGTGGTGGTCGAGGAGCCCCCGGTCTACGTCGAGCGGCCGCCCGCAGCTCCGGCAGCTCCGCCCGCACCCCCGGCGGCGGCCAGCTCGTACTGGTACTACTGCTCGAGCGCCAAGGGCTACTACCCGACGGTCCCGAGTTGCCCCGAGGAGTGGGTGAAGGTACCACCGCGATGAATGGAATTGCGCGGGGCGGCGTCGCGGCTCTGCTGACGGGCGCGCTGTTGACCGGCTGCGCCACTGTGCCGCACGGTCCCAGCGTCATGGTCTTGCCGGGCAGCAGCAAGAGCTTCGAGGAGTTCCAGGCCGATGACGCGGTCTGCCGCCAGTGGGCCTCGCAGCAGGTCGGGACCACCGCGCAGAAGACGGCCACCGAGAGCACGGTCGGCGGCGCGGTGATCGGCACCGTGGTGGGCGCCGCGGCGGGCGCGGCGCTCGGGGCTGCAGCCGGCAACCCGGCCATCGGCGCCGCGGCCGGGGCGGGTGTCGGCCTCCTGGGCGGCACCGCGGTCGGCGCGAGCCGCGGCGATGCGTACGGCGGCTCGGTGCAGCGGCGCTACGACATGAGCTACACGCAGTGCATGTACGCCAAGGGCAACCAGGTGCCGGGCGCGCGCGGCTCGCGTGTGCAGCAGCAGCCGGCCTACACCTCGCCCGCTCCGCCGCCACCTCCGCCCCCGCCGGCCAGCTCCGTAGCGCCCACGGTCCCGCCGCCTCCGCCGGGACCGCCGCCACCTCCGCCGACTCGCTAGCTACGCCGGCGCGACGCGCGAGAGCGTCTCCGCTCCCGCGCGTCGCGCGACGGCACCGCTACGGACGACGTGGCGGCGGCGGGGGCGGGACCACCGTACTGCCGGCGGGCACCCACACCCAGTAGTACGGCGACGACGTCGTGCCATCACCGTACAGCTGATACCGCCCCTCGCTCGCGGCGGTGGCGACGCGCGTCGATGGGAGGGCGGGCGGCGCGGGCGGGTTCGTGCCGGCCGGGACCCACACCCAGTAGTAGGGCGACGCGCTCGAGCCGTCGCCGTAGAGCTGATACTTGCCATTGGAGTACTCGACCACCCGGGGCTGCGTCGGCGCGCCGAGGACGGCGCCGGTAGTCGGCGGATAGGTCGGATCCTGTACGGCGCAGCCGGAGAGAACTCCGACCGCCAGAGTCGCGGGGACCAGAATGCGCGTGATCGCACGGTGCATGGTTGAATCCTCCTGACCGCGCAGAGGAGCATTCCCTGTGCCACGCGAATTGGACCCGAAATCACGGGCCTTTCGCGTACTCGGTGCGGAATGGCCGGGAGAATCTACCGGGCAAGCCTTACCGCCCGCCGGGACGTCTCGTGATCTTGCAGCCCTGATCGTGCTTTTTCTCTCGCTGGCCACCGCGCGCGGAATCGGCTAGCATCCTCTGCCATGACCCGGGACGAGCTGAAGCGCAAGGTGTTCGCGGCGATCGATCGGCGCGCCGAGGAGATCGTCGGTCTCGGTGAGCGCATCCGGAAGCAGCCCGAGATGGGCTTCAAGGAAGTGAAGACCGCCGCGCTCGTCGAGGCGACGCTCGGCGGCCTCGGCATGTCGCCCCGTACCGGACTCGCGATGACCGGGGTGCGCGGCGAGGCCCGTGGTCGCGCGGGCGACGGGCCGACCTTCGCCCTGATCGGCGAGCTCGACGGCCTGCGGGTCACCGGGCATCCGGAGGCGGACCCCCAGACCGGAGCGGCCCACGCCTGCGGCCACAACGCTCAGGTGGCCGGCATGCTCGGCGCCGCGATGGGCCTGGTGGACGCGGGCGCGTTCGATCACCTCGCGGGCCGCGTCGTCTTCTTCGCGGTGCCCGCCGAGGAGGGCGGCGACATCGAGTGGCGCCAGGAGCAGATCCGCGCCGGCCGCCTCGAGTTCCCCTGCGGCAAGCAGGAGCTGATGCGCCTCGGCCACTTCGACGACGTGGACCTGGCCATGATGATCCACACCAACTGGCGCGCCGAGGACGGCAAGGCGGGCGTGCCCGCCTCCAACAACGGCCGGGTGGGCAAGACCGCGCGCTTCATCGGCCGCGCCGCGCACGCGGGCGGCGCGCCGCACATGGGGGTGAACGCGCTCTACGCCGCCCAGGTCGCGCTCGCCGGCATCAACGCGATCCGCGAGACGTTCCGCGACGAGGATTCGATCCGCGTGCACCCGATCCTCACCCACGGCGGCTCGCAGGTGAACGTGATCCCCGGCGAGGCGCGGCTCGAGATGTACGTGCGCGGCAAGACCGCCGAAGGGGTGAGCGACGCCAGTCGCAAGGTCGATCGCGCGCTCCGGGCGGGCGCTCTCGCGCTGGGCGCGCGGGTGGAGATCGACACGCTCCCGGGGCCGATGCCGCTCCTCTGCGACCGCGCGATGGCGCGGCTCTTCGAGACCACCGCGCGCGGCCTGGTCGGCGCCCCGCACTATCGCGACATTCCGCATCGCTCCGGCTCGACCGACATGGGCGATCTGAGTCAGGTGATCCCGGTGCTGCATCCCTACATGGGCGGCGCCCGGGGGCCGGGGCACTCCGCCGACTTCGCGATCGTCGACCCGGAGCTCGGCTACGTGCAGCCGGCCAAGGCTCTCGCGGCCATGGCGGTGGACCTGCTCGCCGACGGGGCCGCGGGGGCACGCGAAGTGCTCGCGGGCCCCCGGCCGCCCATGACCCGCCAGGGCTACCTGGCCTTCCAGCGCGGCATCGCCCGCCGCGAGCTCTACGACGGAGGAGACCCGACATGAGCCTGTTCAAGGTCCTGAGCCACGTGAGCATCACCGTCACCGACGTCACCAAGGCGCGCGACTTCTACACCGGCGTGCTGGGATTCCAGGAGATCCCGCGCCCCGCCTTCGACTTCCCGGGCATCTGGTACAGCCTGGGCGGCGACCTGCAGCTCCACATCATCCTGAACGATCAGCTGGTACGCCCGGCGACCGAGCGGGAGAAGATCGTGGCGCGGTACCCGCACTTCGCGCTCTGGACCGAGGACGTGGACGGCACCGCGCGGCGCATCGAGGAGCTGGGGCTCGTCTGCCGCGACGTGATCTCGGGCCCGACCGGCCTGCGCCAGCTCTTCGTCAAGGATCCCGACGGCAACATGGTCGAGTTCCTGGGGCCGAGCACCTCCGCGGCGGCCCGCCGCATGGAGACGCCGCCCGCTCGATGAAGATCGGCGTCAACCTCATCACCTTCGGTCCGGGCGCGAGCGAGGACGCGCTCGCGCGCTGGGCCGGCTTCGTCGAGACGCTGGGCTACCACTTCATGATGCTGGGCGACCACGTCACGATCACCGCCGACGTGCAGGGCCGTTACCCGGCGCCGTTCTACGATCCCTTCACCACCCTCGCCTGGCTGGCCGGGCTGACCCGCCGGGTGGAGCTGGGCTTCACGGTGATCGTGCTGCCCTACCGGCACCCGCTCGAGACCGCCCGCATGGCCGCCACCCTGGACCGCATCAGCGGGGGCCGGCTCATCTTCGGCATCGGGGTGGGCTGGGCGCGCCAGGAGTTCGAGGTGCTCGGCCTGCCATTCGAGAAGCGCGGGGCGATGACCGACGACTACATCGGAGCGCTCAAGGCGGCATGGACCCAGGACGTGGCGAGCTATCAGGGCCGCTTCGTGTCGTTCAAGGAGATCTATACCGCGCCGCGCCCGCTGCAGCGCCCGCACCCGCCGATCTGGGTGGGCGGCTCGAGCGAGGCCGCGCTGCGGCGCACCGTGCTTCACGGCGACGCCTGGCACCCGATCCGCAGCCGCATCGCGTTCCTGCGCGACGAGGGCATGCCGAAGCTCCGGGCCATCGCGGAGAAGGAGGGCCGGCCGGTGCCCGCGCTCTGCCCGCGCATCCGCCTGCGCCTGACCGATTCTCCGATGCCCGAGGAGACGCGGCTGGCCGGCGAGGGGACGATTGACCAGGTGCGGCGCGACTTCGAGGCCCTCCAGAAGCTGGATGTGCCGTACCTCTGCCTCGACACCTTCGCCGACGACGTCGAGGGCTCGCGCAACCACGAGCAGGCCTGGCGCATGCTGACGAGCCTGGCCGAGCGCGCCTTCGACCTGGATCGCCAGGCGCTGCGCTAGCCCGTCCGATGGACGCCGTCGATCTCTGGCTGTTGCGCTACGAGTCCGTCCACACCTTCGTCGTGGACGACCTGGTCGCCGACTTGACCGAGGCGCAGGTGCGCGGCCGCCCGGTACCCGGCGTCAACCCGGTGGCGTGGCTGATTTGGCACGCGATGCGGATCGAGGACGTCTGCGTGAACCGCTTCGTGCTCGATCGGCCGCAGGTTCTCGACGCGGGCTGGCTCGAGCGGATGCGCATCGCGCGGCGTGACGTGGGCACCGGCATGGACGACGCGCAGGTGGACGCCCTCTGCGCGACTGTTGACGTCGAGGAGCTCCGCGGCTACTGCCGCGCCGTCACGCAGGCCACGCTGGCCGCGGTGCCGCTCCTACGTACCCTCGACCTCGAGGCCGTGGTTCCCGCCGACCGGGTCAAGCGCGTGTGCACCGCCGAGGGGGCGGTAGCGCCGAACGCGCCGTGGCTCACCGAGTTCTGGGCCGGCGGCCGTAGTCGCGCCTGGATCCTCTTCCAGACCTCGCTGCTCCATGTCTACGGCCACTACTTCGAAGGCCTCGCGACGAAAGGCCTCTGGGGCGCTCGTAGCCGCTGATCCGTATCAACCGTCGCGCCCAGGGGCGGGTGGTGCCGGGCGGGGCGGCAGGGCGGTCGGGTGACCCGTTCCCGCCAACGTTAGCCAGCAGCCTCACGCTCCCGGATTGGGAACTCCTGATCGCGAAAGACGAGATCGCGCGTCGTGGTCAGAGACCGCCCTGCCGCCCCGCCCGGCACCACCCGTCCCGGAGACAGGACGAGACCGCTAGAGACGCGCCAACACCTGGTCGGCGAAGAGGCGGAGGACTTGCTCGCGCTCGACGAAGTCCTGCCCGGGGACCTGGGGGAGGAGGATGATGCGGTTCACGCCGCCGAGGCTCGCCACGCGCTGCACTTGCTCTCGGACGTCGTCGGGGGTGCCCGCGAGGGCCATGAGGTCCACGAAGCGGTCGGTGACCAGCAGGCGATGCTGCGAGGCGGCGGTCGCGTGCTGATAGGAGTCGTAGGCGGCGCGGACCTGGTCGATCACCGCCTGGTCTTCGGGGCTCCACGTCACCGGGAACGCGTGGCGCAGCGCCGAGGCGACGCGGCCGCGCACGTGATCGCGGGCCAGCGCCCCATCGTGCGAGATCGACGTGGGCGCCCAGATCGCCACGTCGACCGATCCGGGCGCGCGGCCGCTCGTCCGCACGCCGGCGGCGACCCGGGCGAGCGCGGCCTCGACCAGCCACGGCGCCACCCCGGAGTACATGATCGCGCCGTCGCCGAGCCGCCCGGCGGCGTCCAGCATGCGCGGGCCGGAGCCGGCCAGGTAGAGCGGGATCTCGAGCGGGTGGGGGAGCCAGGCGAGTCGCGCGTCGGCCCCCGTATCCAGGCGGATCGACTCGCCACCCAGGAGGCGCCTGAGCGCGTGCGCCATGGACTCGAGGGTACCGACGCGCGCGGTCTTCGCCACCGACAGCCCCATGGTCTCGGACGCGCTGCCGCCGGTCCCGACTCCCAGGACCAGGCGCCCCGGCGCCAGCTCGTGGAGGGTGGCGATGGCGCTCGCGGTCACCGAGATGTGGCGCGTGTGCGGCACCGTGATGCCGGGGCCGAGCCGGATGCGCGAGGTCGCGGCCGCACAGGCGGTGAGAATGACCCAGAGCTCGCGGCACACCAGGTGGGTGTCGGCGATCCACGCGGTGTCGAAGCCGAGTGACTCGGCCAGGCGCACCTGCTCCACGATCACGGGGAGCGGCTGACTCGCGAGGATGCCGATGTCGAACTTCATGGGCGCGGCCGAGAATCGACCCAAAGCGCCGGCGCGTCAAGAGGTATGCTAGGGGACCATGGCCCTCGAGACCGGAAACGGACTGCAGTTCGACGTGGCGGTGATCGGCGGCGGGCCGGGCGGCTCCAGCGCCGCCACCGCCCTCGCGCGGCGCGGCCGCCGGGTGCTCCTGCTGGAGCGCGATCGGTTTCCCCGCTTCCACATCGGCGAGTCGCAGCTCCCGTGGATCAACGGGGTACTGGACGAGCTGGGTGTCCGCGACACGATCGCCAAGGCCGGCTTCGTCGAGAAGTGGGGTGCGAGCTTCTGGGAGATCGACGGCACTCCCGCGTCCTACGTGGACTTCACCGCGGCGGTCGAGACGCCGATGCCGCAGACCTTCCAGGTCCCGCGGGCGCGCTGGGACGAGCTGCTGCTGCGCCATTCCGAGCAATCGGGCGTCATCGTGCGGGAAGGTCACCGGGTGGCGGACGCGGCCTTCGCGCGCGACGGCGTCACCCTGCGCTACACGGGCCCCGACGGCGCCGAGCAGACGACCCGGGTGGCCGCGGTGGTGGACGCGTCCGGCCGCGCCGGGTTCCTGGCCCGCAAGCTCGGCCGCCACGAGCACGACCCGATGCTGCAGCAGATCGCGGTCCACGCCCAGTACGAGGGAGTTCCGCGCGCCGAGGGCCGCGCGGCCGGGGACATCCGCGTGCTCACGCGCCCCGACGTCGGCTGGATCTGGCTGATCCCGATCTCGGAGACGCTGACGAGCGTGGGGGCGGTGGTGCCGAAGGAGCTCCACCGACGAGAGGCGAAGGCCACCGCGGAAGAGAGCCTCGAGCACTATCTCCGGACCACCCCGGCCTCGCCGGCGGTGATGCAGGACGCGCGCCGTGTGTCGCCCGGCTACTTCGACGCCGACTACTCGTACCTGGCGACGAAGATGGCCGGCGATCGCTGGGTCGCAGTCGGGGACTCCGGATCCTTTCTCGACCCGATCTTCTCGACCGGCGTGCTCCTGGCCATGCAGGGCGGGGTGGAGGCGGCGGCCGCGATCGACGCGGGACTCCGCGCGGGCGACCTCTCCGCGCGCCGTTTCGCGCGCTACGAACGGATCGTGCGGAAGCGCTACCACTTCTTTCACCGCTTCGTGGTGGGCTTCTACGATCCGTACTTCCGCCGGCTGCTGTTCCGGCGTTCGCGCCGGCTCGGGATCTACGAGGCGGTGCTCTCCGCGCTGGCCGGGAACTGGCGCCCGACCCTCGGTACCCGCCTGCGCATCCAGCTCTTCTTCGCGATCATCGCGATGAAGCGCTTCTTCCGGGTGGCGCCCCCCGAAGATGCGGGGATGTGGCGCCGCTGAGCTCGGCCTAGATCCCCGAGCCGAACCCTCCCGCCGTCCGCACCGTCTGGGCCTCGCCCATGTGCATGGCGGCGTGGGTGACGAGCAGCCCGCCGAGGATGCCCACGCGCGGACGGCCGGTGAAGGCCTTGGCGATCGTCGCGCCGTTGGGGCCGAAGCAGCCCAGCGCGGCCGCCTTCTCGAGCGCGGGCGCCTGCAGCTCGCCCTGCCAGTCGGAGGGCCCGAAGCCGCGGATGACCTCCTGGGTGCGGCGGCCGACCGCGTCGCGATACTCGCGCAGGGCGGCGATGTCCACGCGGCTCGTGAGCTCGGCGACCTCCGGCTTGGTCATGCCGATGCCGAAGTCGGGCCGCGTAATCTTGAGGCGCGCGAGCCACCCGCCGTCCACCACCTGGTCGCGTCCGCTCAGGATGAGGTTGGCGAAGATGTCCTCGGCGCGGGCGATGTGCCACATCAGCCACGCCAGCGAGTTGAGGTCCTCGCGCGGCCGCGCCCGCATCTGATCGTCGGTGAGCCCGCCGAAGGTCCGCTCGGCCAAGGTGCCCTTGTCGCCGGTGAGGGTGGCCGCGTGCATGCGGCCGTGCTCGTCGAGGAGAAGATCGCGTGCGTCCATGGAAAGCCTCCGCTGGCTCAGGTCCGGGAAGTGGGGGCCGGCTCGTCGGTGACCGGGAAGTAGCGCCGCGCCGCGTCCGACTGGTTCTCGTAGATCGAGCCCTGGCGCAGCGCGTGCGGCAGGGGGAGGCGCACCGGGGCCGGCACCATCCGGGGCTCGATGGTCGGCGGGCCGGTGATGAGGCGGCCGTCGAACTCGGCGAGATCCGGCACTCCCAGGATGGGCCACGCATCGGCGGCGCCGTATTCGTAGAGCAGCAGGGTGCGGGGCAGGCTGGAGACGTTCTGGGCCGAGCCGTGCACGAGCCGCACGTGGTGGAAGCTCATCGAGCCCGCGCGTCCGGTGAGCGGCACCGCGCGCGCGATCTCGTCGCCGATGGCGGCGGGATCGATCGCGCCGCAGAAGTAGCCGCCCGCGGGGTGGTCGCCCGTGTGGTGGTTGAAGATCGGACCGCGGTGGCTGCCCGGCACCACCAGGAGCGGGCCGTTGTCGCTGGTGCAGTCGTCGAGCATCACGCCCACCGCGAGCAGGTCGTCGTTGGTGTGCGGGTAGAAGGCCCAGTCCTGGTGCCACTCCACCGGCGAGCCGTAGCGCGGCGACTTGAGGTTGATCTTGGAGCTGTGCAGCCGCACCGCCGGGCCGAGGAGGGCGTTGAGCACCGCGACCAGACGCGGGTGCCGCATGAGCTCGGTGAAGACCGGGTAGAACCGATGCGGGGTCTTGATGCGCCGCACGCGCGGGTCGTCCGGGCGATGACCCGGCTCGAGATCGTAGCGGTCGGTGTGGGCGGTCACCGTGCGGGCGCCGTCCACGATGCGCGCCAGCTCCACGCGGATCGCGGCCAGGGTGGCCGCGTCGAGCACGTCTGGGACCACGAGGTATCCCTG
>Ga0134122_10004693_pt1 | contig 10123 bp, 9 predicted proteins | sample KB302_FD_96461 | JGI IMG/M metagenome (GOLD analysis project Ga0134122, IMG submission 96461) | Terrestrial soil microbial communities without Nitrogen fertilizer from Kellogg Biological Station, Michigan, USA - KB3-0-2 | ecosystem: Environmental > Terrestrial > Soil > Unclassified ... | reverse complement strand
CGGGAGCGGCGGCGGCGAAGGTGGAGGTCAGCCAGGCGCGGTCGGACGGGCTCCACGCGGTGGAGATGGCGGCGGCGCCCGCGCCGCACGAGTCCCGGTTGATGCGGACGGCCGCGGCGCCGGAGGCGGCGACGGCGAGCGCGCCGACCAGCGCGACGTGCCAGGGGCGAAGCGGGCGCGCGTCCTTCTCCAGCGCCTCCAGCAAGGACGGGAGCGAGGGCCAGCGCTGGTCGGGGTCGGCCTGGAGGCCGCGCGCGAGCCGCTTCAGGAGCCGGCGCGGGGGGCGGCGCCCGGCGGCGGGGGCGGGCAGGCGCGCGATCTGCGCGGAGGTGCTGCCGCTCGAGCCGGAGCGCGGGCGGAGCGGGGCGGTCTCGCTCCCGTCCATCGCCGAGGGATGACGGGAGAGGGCGGAGGGGCGGACGCCGCAGAGGGCTTCGTAGGCGGTGACGCAGAAGGAGAAGACGTCGGAGCGCGCGTCGAGCGGCTTGCCCGCGGCCTGCTCGGGCGACATGTACCCGCGGGTGCCGGCGACGAGGCCTTCCTCGGTGATGGCGGTGTCCAGCCCGGGCTCGGGCAGGGGGGAGCCGGAAGGCGCGGTGGGTCGTTCCTCCATGGGCCGAGCGAGGCCGAAGTCGGAGATGCGGGCGCGGCCGTCGGTGCCGACGAGGATGTTGGAGGGCTTGATGTCGCGGTGGACGATGCCGGCGAGGTGGGCGGCGGCCAGGCCGCGTCCGGCTTCGAGGAGGGCGCGGAGGGTGCCGCGCCAGGAGCGGCGGCTCCGGAGCCAGTCCTTGAGCGTCTCGCCGACGACCAGCTCCATCGCGACGAAGACGCGGCCGCGGTGGGTGTCGACGTCGTGGACGGCGACGACGTTGGGATGGGAGAGGCGGGCCAGCGCCTGCGCCTCGCGGAGGAGGCGGGTCTGGGCGGTCCCCCCGGTCTCCTGGCCAGGGCCGGTACGCAGGAACTTGAGGGCCACCTTGCGATCCAGCTTGGGATCGAACGCCGACCAGACCAGCCCCATCCCGCCCTCTCCCAGCGGCTCCAGGACGATGAAGCGGCCGGCGCGCTCGCCCGGCGCCACCGGGGGCGCCATGCTGGCGAGGACGGACGGGGACGGAGGAGGGCCCGCGAGGGTCTCCGAGGCGGAATCAGCGCGCTCTTCCGTCAAGGCGTCCGTCGGCACGGGCGGGAGTCTAGATCCTCCCGGTGAGACGGACCGGGTCGGACGTTTTCCAGGCCGGGGCCTTCTCGCGAGGCGAAGGAGGAGGCCGTCCGACCCGCGGGCGCCGCCTGCGCGCGGTATCAGCCCTGAGACGTGGAACGGCTCGGTCAGGGCGACAGCTCGTCGTCCTGGGCGTGCGGGTGCGCGGCCTCCCGCAGGAGCTCATCCGCCTTCACCGGGTCCCTGGGCAGGCCGAGGTCTCCTCCCAGGTACGCCATGCCCAGCGTCTGGAGCGCCGCCGGCCAATCGCGCTCCGCGGCCTTTTCGTACCACTCGCGCGCGCGCTGGAGGTCCCGCGGCACGCCCTCCCCGTTCGCGAACGCGTTCCCCAGGTGGAACATCGCCTCGGCGCTCCCGTGCCCGGCCGCGCGCTCCAGCCACCGCGCGCCGGCCTCCGCGTCCCTGGGCGCGCCCTCTCCATTCCTCGCCATCAGCCCCAGCGACAGCTCCGCGCCGGCGTCCCCCTGGCCGGCGGCGGCCGCGAACCACCGCCTGGCGCCCTGGAGATCCACCGCCAGCCCCAGCGCTCCACTGCGGAGGGCCCGCCCGAGCTTCCGCTGCGCGGCGGCGTCGCCGGCCTCCGCCGCCAGCCGGTACCAGCGCGCCGCGCGCTCCTGCACCGAGCGGTCCGCGTCCGCCGCGCACACGTCGCCCAGGGCGCGCCGCGCGCCGCGGTCCCCCGCCTTCGCCCAGCGCTCCAGCGTCTCCATCGCCTCGGCCTGCTTCCCGTAGAGCGCCCGGCGCCGCACCTCCGCCAGCGCCTCGTCCGACGGCGGTCGCGACGGCGCGCAGGTGCACCCGGCGGCGAGGGCCAGGGCGGCGGCGCTCGCCCATCTCGAGGCCGGCCGCAACGCTACTGGCTCAGGTCGATCGCGTACGTCGAGGTGCCGTCCGTGTTCTGGGCGGACAGGCTGATGTTGGTGAGGCCGTGGGCCTGGGCGACCGCCAGCTGGTTCGCACCCGAGCGGAAGACGACCGGGCCCGCCGTCGTCACCCGGGTGAACCGCCACACCTGCGTCGACCCGTGCTGGGCGTAGGTCAGGTTGGGGTTGCGCTTGATGTAGCCGATCAGCACGTCCCGGTTGGTGTCCGGCGAGGCGATGATGGTCTTGGTGCCGTCGATGCCGGGGAAGCCGCCACCGCCCGACGCGCGGTAGTTGTTGGTGGCGACGATGAACTCCTGGGCCGGCGACATCGGCGCGCCCTGGTACTGGAGGTTCATCACCCGGCTGCCGGGGGCCTTGGTCACGTCGATCTCGTAGGTGACGTCCCCGTACAGCACGTCGAAGTTGTATCCAGGGAAGGTCGTGTCGATCAGGTCCTGGGGCGCGGCGTTGCTCGGGTCGATCTGCTTGAACTGCTGGGCGGACTTCTCCAGCCACCCCTTGAGGTCGCTCCCGGTGACCTTCACCGCGTAGACGGTGTTGGCGAACAGGTACAGGTCCGCGGCGTTGAAGATCGCCATCGGCCCGGAGGCGACGTCGGTGTAGTCGGTGGCGCCGCCGCGCCCGAACTTGAACGGCGCGGTGACCGAGAGGACGGGGAGGGCGGCGTACTGCGGCAGGCCCGCCTGCACCGCGCTCCGCACGTACTCCTGCTGCGCCATGTTGACGACCTGCAGCGCGCTCTCGTCCCCCACCTGCGCGAACCAGCTGGCCATCCGGAAGTCGGTGCCGCCGATGGGCGTCCGCACGTAGGTGATGGTGGCCTGGTGCTCGGTGTCCACCATCGGCGCCACGGTGGGATCCGGCGCGACGTAGGTGCCGTCGAAGTTCTTGGTGGAGCGCGCCTCCACCGTCGTGTCCTCGGGGATCACGTGCCATCCGCCGCGCGAGTACTCGAGCGTGAAGTGGATGACGCCCAGCCGGCTGCCCCAGCTCGCCGCCATCACCGCCGGCACGCCGTTGATCCGGCCCAGGGCGTTGTCCACATTGGGCATGGTGTTGAACACCGAGGTGGCCACGCCCGGGTTGGGGAACACGTCGTGCGAGTGCCCCAGCACCATCGCGTCGATCCCCGGCACCTGGCTGAGGTACCAGCTCGCGTTCTCCATGGTCGGAGACGACGGGCTGGGGTCCACGCCGCTGTGCGCGAGCGCCACCACCAGGTCGGCCCCGGCGGACCGCATCTCCGGCACGAGCTCGTTGGCCGCGTCGACGATCCCCGTGGCGTACACCTTCCCGTCGAGGTTGCGCTTGTCCCAGGTCATGACCTGCGGCGGCGTGAAGCCGATGACGCCGACCTGGAACGGCACCTGGCGCTTCGAGCCGTCCGGGGCGGTCGCCTCGAAGGTGCGGGAGAGGAGGTGGTACGGCTCGAAGATGGGCGCGTCCCCGGAGGCGGAGCGCACGTTGGAGAGCACCAGCGGGTAGGAGGGGCCGGCGCAGTTGGCGGGCGCCGCCAGGTCCGCCACGTGGAAGTCCCGGTTGCTCACCTGGCTGAGGTACGGCAGCCCGTAGTTGAACTCGTGGTTGCCGACGTTGCCCACGTCGTAGCCCATGGCGTTCATCACCTTGTGGATGGCCAGCGGCTGGTCGCACGACACCGGCTGCACCACCGCCTGGTAGTCCCCGAGCACCGTCCCCTGGATGGTGTCGCCGTCGTCCACCAGCACGTTGTTGGGGAACTCGGTCCGGGCCTTCGCCACCAGCGTGGCCGTCCGCTCCAGGCCGAAGGTCTGGTTCTCCGCCAGCTTGAAGTAGTCGTAGCTGAGGACGTTGGCGTGGAGGTCGGTGGTGGCGAGGATCGTCACCTCCACGGTGGTGCCTTCGGGCGGCGCCGGCTCACCGCACGCGGCGAGCGTCGCGAGCGCGACCGGCAGGAAGAGGAAGCGGGAAGGGGACCTGGAGGGCATCGGGGGCTCCGTCGCGAAAATCGGGGGGCCGCGAGGATACCCGGTTTGTCCAGGTTGGGCCGGGCCCAGGCGTGGCGACCTGGACCCGGCCCGCGTTCACCTCACCTCACGGGCTGGTGACGGTCACCAACCCGGTGGCCGCGTCGCGGATCCACGACGCGGGCGCGCCCGCGTGGGTGACGCTGGCCGGGGCGCTCGCCGCGTAGAACTTCACGCCGAGGACGCCGGCCGTGCCGGAGAGGTCCGCGTTCCACGCCGCGGCGAACGCGACCTCCAGCACGCCCCCGTTCGCCCCCAGGTCGATCAGCGTGCGCGCGCCGTTCTGGTCCGAGAACCGGCCGCCCGCGGGCGCCAGCAGCACCATCCGCGTGGACCGCGTGCCGTCGTTGCGGATCACCGCGACGTCGGTGCTCGTCCTGCCGTCGAGCTGCAGCCCGCCCGCGGCGGTGCTGGCGCCGGAGGCGTTGATCAGCACCTTCTCCCATCCCGCGCCCAGCGGCATCGAGAAGCCCCGGTGCGGGCGCGTCGCGTCGAGCGCGGTGGCGTTGGGCCGGCTCGCCCAGCCGCTGGTGGTCGTGGGCCAGAGCAGCTCGAGGAAGCGGGCGCTGTTCACCTTCGTCGCCCCGCTGGACACCACCGCGTGCGCGTAGGCGCCGTTGGGCGACATCCACTCGGTGTACTGGTTGGACTGCTGGAGGCCCATGCTCATCGTCGCGGACGGAGGCGACAGCACGATGTCCGAGCGATGCTCACCGGAAGCACGGGGGCGAAGGTGGAGCCAGGCACGTGCAGCGCCTGGCTCCCGTGGGCTCACCGCTTAGGCGCCTTGGCGGTCTCCGCCAGGGTGGCCCGCAGCCTCGCCAGCGCCTCGCGCGCCGCCCGGAGCGACTGGGCCAGCTGCTCGTGCGTCAGCCGGGGCGATGGTGGTGGTGGCGGGAACATGGCGGATCGGCCTCACACCCCCACTGACGCGCCAGGAAGCGATTCCTTACCGGCCGCGGTTCAGAAGTTCTTAAGACCCCGGCCGTACGGTCCCCGGCATGACCTTGAGCCTGAGGCGGATGGAGCGATGGCTATGTGGCGCCGTGGTGGGCGCGGTGGCGCTGGGGAGCTCCGCGGCGCCGCCTGGAGGGGAGTGCCTGGACCCACCACCGCCCATACCCGTGCCCCCGCCCGAGGCGTTCGAGGCGTGCCAGGAGGGGACCGAGGGGAGCGCGTGCGAGGTGGTGCTCCCGGGCCTGACGGTCGAGGGCGTGTGCGTGACCGCGTCAGGTGGCGCCCTCTTCTGTCGTCCATTCCTTCCACCACCCCCGCCGCCCGAGGCGTTCGACGCGTGCGAGGGTTTGGAGCGGGATGCGGCGTGCGGCATCCAGCTGGAGTGCGGCGTGGTCCGCGGGACCTGCGACGTCACCCCGTTCGGGGCCCTCTTCTGCCGGCCGTCGTTCGTCCCTCGCGGCAGGTGAGTGAGCGCGATCGAGGCGCGCACATGGTGTGTGGAGGTGGTCGTCCTCTCGGGAAATGCGTCAGGAAAACGGGGGCGCGTGTCCGCTCGGTGCGCCTCCCAGGTTCCTGAAAGGTCCGCACCCATGAGCTTGTTCGACGTGTTCCGCCCGCCGCCTCCTCCGCCACCGAAGCCGCCGCCGCCTCCACCCAAGGCTCCGGCGCCTCCTCCAGCCAAGCCGCCAAATCCCACGGTCGCCGGCGCGACCATCCACCCCACGTCGACGTTCCAGCCGGCGAGTCCGGGCGCGTCGGGCTGGAGCCAGTTCAACGGCGCGGCGGCGGCGGCGAAGCCAGCCGGTCAGACCGGCATCCTCCCGCCCATCGACCAGAGCCACCTGGGCATGGTCGACAAGATGGTGGTGAACACGCTGGGCCTGGGCAACGTCCCGCCCGGTAGCACCACCACGGTGGAGGTGAAGGCGAACGCGCAGCTGGCGGCCGTGCTCGGCGTGGACGTGGGCGCCACGGTGACGGTGAGCGCCAGCCGCGACGCCGAGAACCCGAACCAGTTCACCTTCAGCTTCGGCGGCGGCGGGACGGCGGAGGTCGAGGGGTCGCCCAACAGCACCGGCGCCACGGCGCAGTCGGCGACCGGCGTGGATGGGTCGGTGTCGATCGAATTCAAGGTCGACTTCTCCCAGCCGGGCGAGGCCACCCAGTTCGCCGGCTTCGTGGGCCACATGGGGCTGATGGCGGCGGTGCCGGCGGCAGCGGACGCGCTTGGGATCATCGAGAGCATCCCGGGCGTCAACCTGCCGGGCGAGCCGGTGCCCTTCCTCCAGGACCACATCAGCGCGATCGAGGTGAGCGGCAACTACCACCTGTCCGAGGAGGTCGGCGCGGTGATGGGGGAGGGCGGGAGCATCGCCTCCCAGCAGTTCCTCCAGGGCGGCGGGCGGATCGACTTCAACCCCGACGGCACCCTGACCCTCACCGGCAAGGTGGGCGCGGGCTACGAGTGGGAGCTCTCCAACGGCGTGGGCGCGGACAACGCGCTCGAGGCCAGCGGCGTGGTGGCGGCGCAGAACGCGGAGATCAACTTCGTGAGCCAGACCACCGTGGATCCGAGCGTGGTGCCGCCCACGGTCCTGTCGCAGAGCGGGGGCGTGGAGATCGAGATCGGCGGGGAGCTGCTGACGGGTGGGGTCACGGCGAAGGTGAACATCGATCTGCAGGAGGCGCTCGCCGGCGCTCCACCGGACGTTCAGGCGCGGATGCGGGAGGCGCTGCGCACCGGCGATGTGGCGGAGGCGGGGCGGATCTTCACCCAGGAGGTGCTCACCAGCACGTCGGTCTCGGGGTCGGTGGAGATCACCGGCAGCTCGCGGGTGAAGGGAGCGCTGGAGGCGGGCCTGGAGGAGATGGGCGCGGGCGCCAAGGGTAGCATCGAGGGATCCGTGAAGGAGGAGATCACGATCTACTCGGGCGAGGTGACCATTGACGCCAACGGCGTGACCGCGGACACCGGCTTCCTCGGCCACACCGAGCCACAGCAGATGACGTGGGAAGAGCTCTTGCAGGAACTCCAGCAGGGTCCGGGGTAGCCGGATCCCTTGCGACCCCCACACCATCCAGGGAAGACTGCCCGCCGTCGTCCGCGCCTGTAGCTCAGCTGGATAGAGCATCGGCCTTCTAAGCCGAGGGTCGTGGGTTCGAGTCCCGCCTGGCGCGCTTGTGTATCAGCCTGAAACCTGAGGTGTTTTGCCCTCTGGTGATCGGGCTTGTTCACCCCCTCCGGCCCGCCCGGGGACACCACGGGGACAAATGGAGCCGAATTTGCGATCGCGCGCGTGGGGAGAGGCTCCGGCACGGGCGCGGGCTGCACACCGAAGGTGAGCCGGTCCACCTCGGCGCGGAGGTACTCGGGAGCGAGGTGCCCGTAGACGTCGGTGGTGATCCGCGGGTCCGAGTGGCGAAGGATGCGCTGCACCGCGGCCGGGTTCGCGCCGCTCATCATGAGCAAGCTGGCCGTTGAATGCCGAGTGGAATGGAAGCGGATCGGCCGAACCTGCGGCTTGGGCCAGAGCTTGGCGTTGTGCTCAGGGCAGCGGCGGAGCGCGGCGTCTGCCGCCACCTCGGCGTGAGTACAGCCCTTCCGGCGGCAAACGTGGCGGTAGCCGGTCACGACCCCGGCGCGGCCCATCGCGCGCCGCAGAACGGCCTCCAGCGCCACGTCCGGCCGCATCATCGTTCCGTCTGGCGCGGGGAAGACCAGCTCGGAGGGAGACGACTCCATGGCGCGCTGAAGGTACGGCACCAGCTCTGCCGCGATGGGGATCACGTCCGCGTGCCCGCCCTTGGTCGTGTCGCGGTCGTAGGACCGGGCCACCGTGAGCAGCCGGGCGCCAAGGTCCACGTCGGACTTGCGCAACCCCAGGAGTTCACCCTTGCGAAGGCCCGCGTAGATCGCGGTCGCAAACAGCGGTTGCCAGCGCGCGTCCAGCGCGTTGAGAACGGGCGCCACTTCCTCGGCGCGCAGGTAGTCCGGTGCGCGGCGCGGGACCTTCCGGCGCTGCACGGTCGCGGCGGGGTTCGGCCCGCTGTATCGGCCCATCTTCCGGGCGGAGCCGAAAGCCCGGCTCAGGAAGCCGCGGAGGTGGTTCACGGTCTGCGGCGCGAGCCCCTCCCGGTCCTTGGCGTGGAGGAACGCCTCGATCCGCTCGGTGGTGACGGCGACCAATCGTAGCGGCGCCAAGTCCGAGTTGATCAGGTGCTTTCGGACTTGGCACTCGTTCGAGACGCTCGCTGGCGCCTCGGCCGTGTGCTGAAGCCACCACTCCATCAACTCCGCCAGGGTTCCGCCGCCATCCTCCGCCGGAGGGGCTTCCAGGCCCATGCGCTGGCGGTCCACCTTGCGCTCAAGCTCCGCCGCAAGCCGCTTGGCCTCGGTCTTGGTCTGCGCCGACGAGCGGATCTTCTCCCACGCTCCCGAGGGGGACTTCACCCGGAGATACCAGCAACCGTTCCGCTGAAAGACGCTCGCCATGATCAACCCCTCTTCCCGCGCCGCTTGGGCGCCTCGATGTTCGCCTCCGGGGCGAGGTAGCCCTTCTCAACGCACCACTCGCGCAGAATGCGGACCACCATCCCGGACAGGCTGCGCCCGTGGTCCGCTTCCCCCGCGCGCCGTACCGCTTCCTTCACCTCCGCCGGTATCCGCACCGCCAGCACCGCGTCTCTTTCCATGTTGCTAATTGTCAGACAAACAGAATCCATGATCAAGGCGACCCCCGGCGCAGTGGAACGACCGGGGCGGGCTCGCCCTGCGCCCAGGCGCGCACCACCTCCGGGTTGAAGCGCAGGAGTCCGCCGATTCGGAGGGACGGCAAGAGGCCCGCCTCCGCCTTTTGGTAGACCCAGGAGCGGCTCGCCTTGAGGTAGCGCGCTACGTCCTGGGCGTCCCAGAGCCCCTCTGAAGGCTCGGTCGCATGCCCAGGGCTCATGGCCGCTCCCACAGAAGCCCGGGGAGCCCGTGAGCGTCCACGGGGCTATGCCGTGGTGCGCGGCGTGGTGAGGCTGCGAGTGCTTCTTGTCGTCTTCTCATGCGCGAAAGAATCACCAGTCCCGCGCAGCGCACCAGGGAGCAGAGCGGGCACAGCGGACGATCCGGACGCGAGCGCGGGTCGGAGTTCATGAGCCCGCACCACGCCAGAAGGTCGTCGCTTCGCCCAGTGGGCAAATCTAGACATTTCTGGTCATTTGTGGAGGTTTGTTGAAGTCCCTGGAATTCAGGCGAAGCGAGGGTGAGGTGTTGCCGAAGGCCAGAGACGCGGCCGAAAGCGCCAGAGACGCGGCCGAGAGCGCTAGAGACGGCTGAGCCAGAGACCATGAGCGCCTCTCTGGCGTTGAAGGGGGGCGCTCCAACTCCAGCGCTTGCTCTCAGTGAGCCGGGCCTGAGAGCCGCGACGCTCACTCTGGCGTGCGGGACACCGCTCATGGCGGTGACTCGGCGCTCAGGCGCTATTCCGCCCGCACCAACGTTCCCCACCCGATACGCGAGCGGACAAGCCGGAAGCGTATGGACGAACCGGACACGCCTGGAGGGAGCGTGAGGGGCGTTCGACGCCGAGCGGCGTAGGGTGGCGACTCGCGACGCCCGGTGCCACGCGCTCTGAACGCGGTTGGTGCAGACCCGGAGTCCGTTTGTCAGATCGTACATGCCGAGCACCATCACCAGCTCATGGCAGAGCGCCACGGGCCGAACGCGGCAAGGGCGACAAGGGCGGCATTGCGCACAAGCCGGATGCGCGTCCGTACACGCACACGGGCACGCGGGTAAGGGCGTGGCGTCGTTCGTTGGGGGGCGCGCACCAGGTCGTGGAGGGTGGCGAGCGTGGGCGAGGTGTCCGGCGTCGGTACACCACGACCCGGCGTCACGTTGGTGCGCACGCACGCGGGTAGGGCGTGCACCAGGACGTGGAGGCGGTGAGCGTGGGCGAGGTGTCCGGCGTCGGTACACCACACCCCCGGCGTCACGCTGGTGCGCACGCACGCGGGTAGGGCGTGCACCAGGACGTGGAGGCGGTGAGCGTGGGCGAGGT
>Ga0134122_10004691_pt1 | contig 10124 bp, 5 predicted proteins | sample KB302_FD_96461 | JGI IMG/M metagenome (GOLD analysis project Ga0134122, IMG submission 96461) | Terrestrial soil microbial communities without Nitrogen fertilizer from Kellogg Biological Station, Michigan, USA - KB3-0-2 | ecosystem: Environmental > Terrestrial > Soil > Unclassified ... | reverse complement strand
GACGGAATGGCCGCCTGCCAGGAGCTGCGCTGGCGTATCGGCGCTCGCAAACTGCTGGTGATCACCGGCGATTCGCCCGGCTACTCCATCTTGCGTCCGGCTCCCTGGGGCACCAACACCCAGGTGCGCGAGAACGACGTGGACGTCGAGGCCGCGGCCCTGCACCGCCGGGGAGTCGAGATCGTGACGCTCTATCACCTGCCCGTGATCGAGGCGGCCACCCGCGAGTTCGTGCGCCCATTCGTCGAGCATGCGCGGGGCCAGTACTTGCGGCTGGCGTCGCGGCCCGGGCTCTTCTTCGAGGCCGGAGACTTCGATCCCGCGGCCGCCGTCCGCATTCTCACCAGCCGCGTGCCGGCCCTCGGCCGCGGCGCGAGCCCGGGCATCCTCGGCAAGCCCGGCCGGAGGTGGAAGACCTAGCATGAGGCCTGATCGCGAAGGCTTGCACACGGAGGCACGCGAGCACGCCGGCGCCGAGCTCCTGCAGACGATGTCTGCCATCGCGAGTCTGCTGGGATTCCTGATCACCCTGGCAACCCTTTCGCCCTGGCTAGGGGCTCGTCAGCCCCGCCCGGCCGGCGCCAGCGTACAGCACGTCCTGAGCGAACGCTCCTACGCGGCCGTGCTGTTGAGCAGCTTCCCGATCTTCGCGATCCTCGATGTCTTCCTGATGATCTCGATCGCCAAGATGGCCCTCTCTATCCTGCGCCGCTGCGAAGTCGAGCTCGATACCGACCTGAGCATGTGGTGCCTGCTCGTCCTCGTCCTCCTGCCCGTGGCCGTGGGCACCAACCTGCTGTTCATCATCGTCCTCTTCGGTGATCGATTCACCGCTTTGCCCGTCGTCTGCGTCGGGAGCGGGGTGCTGATGGCCATGTACTTCGCTTTCCGCTGGCTGCAGAAGACCCTCTATTGAAAGCGCGGAGGATTGAGCAGCGGCGTCAGCCAGGTCTGACGTTCGCGCTTCGCCCAGCGTTCCAGCCAGGTGCGGATGTCGCGCCCGAACAGGTCGGGGCGGCAGTCGAGGCTCTGGCGGACGAGCTCGGCGAGCTTGGTCTCGCCGAGCTCGTCGAGGCCTCTCGAGTCCTGCTCGGCCAACCTGGGACAGTAGAGCAGGGCCGGCACACGGCGGGATCTGTAAGCCCCGACCTGCCCCGCGGTCTTCGGTGCCAGGGCCAGCGCGGCGGCGCGCAGGAGGTCGGCTTTGACCGTCAAGTGCTCTCGACGCCAGCCCCCCCTGTCGTTTCTGTCCAGCTTCCCGATCTCGACTTCCACCGTCCTGACGCAGTCCATCAGGTCACTCTCGCAGTGGGCCAGGGTCCGGATCGGCCGCTCCATCTCCCCGGGAGCGAACCAGCGGCGGTCGTCATCCGCCGCGAAGTCCAACAGCCGCTGGATGATGGCCGGGCGCTGGGGGCCACCCGCCGGTGCAATCCCGGCTCGCGCCCGCGGCTGGCCGCCCAGCCGCGACGGATCGCCGCTGAGCAGGGCCTGCGCGGCGGCGCGGCCCGGCTCGGAGACCACCGACTCAGGAACGCGAAGCGCAGACGGCTGACGGTCGCACAGCAGGACGGACCAGAGCCGCTGGAAGCTCTCGGAGTCCGCGCGCTTGGAAGGGAACCAGCCGGCCAGGGAGAGCCGATCGGCGAGCTCGCGAGGGAGCGGCAAAAGAAGTGTCGCGAGCGCCGCCGGCGGCAGGGGGCGGAGGAGACCCGACAGGATCACCGGGCGCCGTTCGGCCAGCAGGGCGGAGTAGAACTCCGTCAGCGACTGCTCGCTCACCGCTTCGCGCACGGCGGCGAGTCCGACCTCGGCATTGCGTTCCAGAGCTTCGGCGGAGACCTCGACCGGCGCGGCGTCTTCCGGTTTCAGGATCAGGGCGAAGTCCGGCCGGGACCATCTCGCATCGGCGCTGGACTCCCACCACACCTGGTCGGTATGGCGTGCCACCTCGGGCAGTAGGAGCAGGGCGCCGAGAGCCGCCGGCATACCGTTCGGCGGCGTCCACCGAAGAACCTGCTTTTCGAGGAAGCCGGAGCGCCGGGCGGCGTCGACGGCTCGGCTCGGATAGCAGGAGATGGCATGGAAGGTCCCCTCGATCGCCCGCCAGCAGGGAGCCGGACCCGGAGCGTCCTCGAAGCCGAGCAGCAGCTCACGCTCCAGGTGCTGCTCCCGTGGATCGATGTCCGGGCTGTGGGCGATCCAGCGGAAGTCCGACGCCGCGCCGTGGACCTTGCCCCACACCGCTCGCGCCACCTCGAGCCGCGGCGGCGCTCCCCCCTCCCGACGGAAGGCGGGCCAGTCCCAGATCGTGGCCTTCACGCTCGGCCCTCCAGCTGCCGGAAGATCCAGAGAAAGGGCTCGATGAGGTTGAACGGCTCGCCGCCGAGACCGATGCGCAGCCGTAGGCCCTCGTCATAGAAGACGACCGGCTCGACCACCCCCCGGCGCACGCGGATACCCGCCGCGGAGACCGGAAAGAGGCGGTAGTTGGCGCAAAAGCGGTCGATCCAGCCACCCAACTCGGGCACCATCCGCTCGCGCACGAAGGCGTCCGGCTCACGGCGAGCGCGCAGGGCGTCCTCCGGCGTGCGGATCAGGAGATCCGCCTTGGAGAGGCAGACGGCGATGGGGCGCGGATCGCGCGGGTCCAGGTCCGCGCCGTGCTGCCTCGTTACGTAGAGCCGCTGGAGAGCACGGATGACCTCGTCGCGCAATCGCTCGCGCTCGCGCATCGGATCGAAGAGCAGCATCAGGCCGTGCGCCGCATTCAGGCGCCGCTGCCCCTCCTCGTTCATCTCCTCCGATTCCTTCCCGGCCCGGTCCTCGACGTGGAGTGAGGCGCGTATGCCTGCGGCCCGGTTGATGAAGTGATAGAGAAGCTTGTCGACCGCGCCTACGGTGTTGGCCTCCGGAAAGAGGTTCTCCGTCTGCAACCGCGCCTGCATCTGTTCGACGAACGGCAGCGAGGCCTCGGTGGGGAAGACCTCCCAGCCTTCGCCGGCGGACGAAGGGAGCAGGAAGAGCTGGGCGAGGAGGGCGGTCTTGCCCGCCGCCGAGGGTCCCCAGAGCGCCAAGTCGAGCTCTCTCATCTTTGCCCCCCGCCAGGGTCGGAAGCCAGCATCCGCACCTGCATACGGAGCATCACGGGAGCGATCCGATCGTGACCCCATCGCTCGAGCTGTGCGAGCAACCCTCGGGCGCGACCCGCGAAGGCGGGATCTACCGTGGTCTGAAGCCGGCGCTCGAGCGTCGCGATGCCACGCGTGAGATCGGCTGCCGCGCAGCGGCGGGCATGGTCCTCCAGGCTCTCCAGGAGGTCCTCAGCGACCGCGAGTTGGTCGGCGACGCTCCCCCACCAGTGCAGCGGCTCATCCGGTATGCCGTGCACCAGCGTCGAGGCGCGCACCACGAGGTCCGGTGGGCAGAAGCGATCGAGGCCGGAGTCGTTGAGCTCCCGCAACCGGAGCCGCAGCGCCTCCGCCCGCCGGCGGGCGCTGCGCTCGTCCTCGGAGAGCTTGGCCTGGAAGGTGTCCGCGCTCTCGAGGATCTCGAACAGTGCGCGCAGGCGATCCTCCAGGCTCGCCTCGGTGTCGCCGAGGGTGGTGGCGAGCCGACGGCCCAGCTCGGTGGCACTCTCCAGCTCCTCTCTCCGCAGGGCGTTGAGAGGAAGCGCCGCCAGCTCGCCCACGACGTTCCTGCCACGCCCGGCGAGGTCCTGCCAGGCCGTCTCCATCTGATGCGAAAGGTCGGTTTCCCACTGCCGCATCTCGGCGACGGCTTGCGCGCCCTGCGCAAGCTCCGCTGCGCTGCCGGCGGTGGAGTCGGGCGGTTCGTCCAGGTTCCGTCCGAGGAGGTGAAGGATCTCGACGGCACCGCGCACCGCGAGCCGGTGCTCGGCGAGCCATGCCGCGCAGCGCGCCGCGAATTCCTTTTCGCGCGCTGCGAGCTCCAGCTCCAACGCCTCGGCGTGCTGGCGCAGGTCGTTGAGAAATGCGCCGGGTTCCGCGGCGGTCAGCGCCGCGATCCGGGGCTCTAGGTCGATCAGCTCGAGGCCGGAGCGAGCGACCTCCTGGCGCAGGGAACGGTGACGGGCGAGGAGGTGCCGCCGCGTGGCTTCGAGCACCTCCCGCTCGTCGCGGACGCGCGCGACGAGAGCCGCGAGAGCGGCGGAGATGCCGCTGCATTTCCCGAGGCTCTCGAAGAGCGGCTCCAGGTCGTTCCCGTCGAAGACCGGCAGGTTGGCTAGGTCCAGGCCGAGCCGATCCAGCTCGTGGGCCGCCAGGCGGGAAAGAGACTCGCGGCGCAGCTCCTCCAGTCTGGCGCCGAGACCCTGCCGCAGCTTGTCGGCGTGAGCCTGCAGCAGTCCGACGTTGGAGCCGGCGATGGCGTGCAGGCGGCGGTCGACGATGGCCTGTCGCTCCATCCAGTCCTCATAAGCGTCCGGATCGTCCGCCACGGCGGTCCGCAGCGCATTGACCTCTTGCTCCAGGGTGGGGTTGGGCTCACAGGCATTCGCCAACAGCAGGCTGCGCTCGGAGAGCCGGGCGAGCGCCGCCGCGCGCCGTTCGGCGGCGATGCGGCGGAGATCCGCGAGCGCGTCTCCAGCCTTTTTCAAGAGATCCTGGATCTCGCCGTCCCCGAGCTGTTCCCAGCCCTTTTCGGCCAGCCGGTGACGCTCGCGGAGATGGGCGTTGCGCGCCTCCCCGTAATCGAGGGCTCGCTGCCAGCCGCGGGCCTCGACGAGTAGCTCGTCCACCTGTTGCAAGGTCTCGGGAGGCTTCTTGGGCGGGACGTCCACCACCGCACGCACGGCGTTGACCACCCGCTCGATCTCGACCAGCCAGGAGGGGCTGGCGCCCTCGGTCAGCAGCCGCTGGCGCAGCAACGGCAGATCGGCCTGGAGCGCCGCGGTTTCGATGCGGAAGCCGAGGCGGTCGAGATACTGCTGGGCCTCGTCGAGCCGCCGCAGCGCGTCGGCGTGACGGTGCACGAGGTCTCCGATCTCGGTGAGCGAGGCGGCATCGCGCTCCCGCTCGGGCTCCCGCTCGACATACGCGCCCAGGCGCCGAAGCGTGGACTGCCACTCGACGCAGCGGTCGGTCAGCCAGCCGGCGAGCGCCCGGTCGGCTTGCCGCTCCGCGCGCGCGCGCAGATCGATCACCTCCTTCTCGTCCGCCTCGGCCTGGGCGATCAGGGCGGCGAGCGAGGGGGCCAGCTCGCCGAGCTGCTCGACCTGCTGGCGCAGCGTCGCCAGCTCGCCTTCTCCAGGCGGCCACCAGCGAGCGCTGGCCTTCGTGACCTGCCGGTCGAGGTCGAATCGAAGGACCTGGAACCTTCGGGCGCGGAGCGGCACGCTCGTCGACCAGCTCGCCAGCAGAGAGTGCAAATCCTCGAGAGCGAGCTTCTTCTTGCGGCTGAACATGGGATCGGTCCTCCTCAACTTTCGCCGGTGAGCCGCTCCAGGAGCTCGACGGCAGCCGCGGGATCCGGTCGCTCCGACAGCGTGGCTAGGGCCAGCGGCGAGGCGAGCAGCGCAGCGCCGGCGTCGGGCGCGCGCAACCAATCCTGGGTCCACCGCAGCAGGCGTAACGGCAGCGCGTTGTCATCGGCGATGGCATCGGCCAGTCCGAAACCGCCGGGATAGAGATCGACGATGGCGAGGCCCCAGAACGGGGTGCCTGGGATCGTCACCACCTCGATGGCGTCATCTTCGACGCCCAGATGGACGGGCAGGACGTGGCGCAGCGCCAGGCCGAGCGCCGCCAGCGCCGCGCGCGGCGGAGTGATCAAGAAGCGCAGCACCAGACCGCGGGTCGCGAATTCGCTCTGGATCGGAAGCTTCAGCTCGGGCGTCTGCTGCCGCTCGACACCGGTGGTCAGATCCCGCTCCAGGCGCAGGTAGCCCTCGACCTCCTCCTCGTAGGTCAGGTCGGCGGCGAAGCGCCTCACCAGGCGGCCTTCCGGATCGACCGCCACCTCCGGGCCGGCCTCATGGAGCCGGTGGACCCTGGCGCGGCGGAGGCGCCAGGTGTGGGCGAAGGTCCCTTCGGCCTCGCACGCCAGCCATCCCCTCTCCTCCACTCTCGCCGGCGAATCCCAGGCGCTGACCTGGTAGCGCCGGCCAGCATCTAGGAAGACCCTGCCGGGGTAGGCCTGGATGGTCAAACGCTCGGGGTCGACCCGCATACGCACGCCGCCGCCGGCGCCCCCTGCCCGGTCGCGAACCTCGATCAGCCGGGTGCCCACGGTGTCGAGCGGTCCCAGTTTCACGTCGGCCGCCAGCCGGCTCTCGTAAAGGTGATCGAGGCGGACGCGCCCCGCGGCGTCGAGGAAGCGGATCTCACGGCTGCGGTCGAGCCCCTTCTCGGCCTCGATCCAATCGAGCGTGGCGCGGATCAACTCTTCGTCGTGGAAGGTCTGGCGCAACCCCGCCAAGGTGTCTTTCTGCTCGCTCAGCGCCAGCAGGAGGTGGCGCCGCAGGATCCGCGAGTTGCCACGAGCGCCGACCAAAAGGCGCGACGCGGGCGCCTCGCGGCCGTCCGGGTGCGCCGCGGCCCAAGTCGTCAGGAGGTGCTCGGCGTAGGGGTTGCGCGGCAGCAGCAAGCCCCAGTGGTGGGGCAGCTCCGCCGGCGCGGCTCGTCCACCCTGGCTGGCCATCGCCACCAGGGAGAGGACGTCCCCGGCCTCGATCGCGCTCAGACGGGCGCCCGCCGCGGCGCCGTCGATCAGGAGGCGATCTTTGACCAGCTGGCCCCGCACCTCGAGCTGGTCGACGCGGTTGACCTCGGAGACGGTGACGTCGCGAGGAGCTTCGAGGAGCGTGGGCCATCCCGCTTCGACCGAGTTGAGAGTCGCCACCAGCAGCGGATGGCGGCTGGCCTGGGCGATCCGCTGTCCGTCCGCCCGCTGAAAGAAGTCGGCCTGGCCGGTGAGGAGATGGACCGTGACCGGCCGCGGCGCGCGCCGCTCGACGTGGATCTCACGCAGCTCGTAGGGCAACAGATTGACGATGAAGCGGGAGAGCTGGGCGTCACCGTGCTCGGCGGCACGGACGAGGACCAGCTTGCGGACGTCGTGGCGCTCCTGCGCCTGCATCAAGCGTTCGAGGCGCCGCGACACCGCCCAGACGTTCGCCGCCAGGACGCCGGTGTAGCAGTGCACGTCCCACCACACCACCAGGCCGAGGCGGGTGGCCAGCCGGTCGTTGGCCAGCCGGCGCAGGAATCGCTCCGACAGGGTCTCGGCGTCCACTACCCACACGCTGCCCTCGGGCGGCTTGCCATCCACTCCCACCGCCGCGGCCCGGCAGCCCGCGGGCAGCCAGGGAACGAGCCGGCGCAGCAGCGCGTCCGGCTGCGCGGGGACGATGACCAGGGTCACCTCGTTGAACCGCTGCGCCACCTCGCCGGCGGCGAGCCCGAGAGCCTCGACCTGGCCGCAGCCGTCGGGAGCCAGGACCAGCCAGGCGGGCTCACCGCGCGAGGACGGATCGAGCAGCCCGGCCGCGGTCTCGACGATCTCGGGCGCGATGCCTCGCGCCCCGAGCGCCTGCAGCCGGTCGGCCAGCTCCGCCGCCGCGCCCTCGACCGTGCGCGGTGGTGGACCCGCGGGCCACGAAAGCAGGCGCCGCAAGGTGATACCCCGCGCGGTGAGAGCCTTGGGCCAGGGGTTCAGGGCCAGCGATCCATCCGCGCCGGCGACCTCGCCGCGCGCCGGCCGCGGCGGCGGCGTGCCGGCGCTGCCGGCCACGAACAGGAGCGAGACCAGCAGCAGGGCTTGCGTGCTCCAGGTGGCGGCCGGATACCCCTCCGGACCGGTGCCGAGCCGGGAGAGGCCAAACCACAGACTGACCGCGAGCGGCAGCGCGCAGATCAGGATCCAGGCGCGAGGCAGCTCGCCGGCGCGTCCGGCGAGCCAGCGGCCAGCTTCTCGTCCGGCAGGCCGCCGGATCAGGCCCAGCAGCAGGAGGATTCCCCAGAAGGCGAAGGGGATCGCGAGCGCCGTCAGGTAGGCGTATGCGGCCGGCACCCCGGAGCCCGACACACGATCCAGCTGCAGGTGCAGACCGCGCCGCCAGAGCCGCTCGGAGAGGGCCGGCAGCCATCCGGTAAGGAGGCACAGCAGAGCAGGCCCCAGGCAGAGCCCGACCACGGTGCGCGCCCAGAAGTCGCCGCGCTCGCCACCCGGCCGGCGCACCGCCGCCAGGCGGTCGAGCGCCCATCCCAGGGAGAAGCCCAAGACCGGGACCGACAGCGCCAGGAGCTGCTTCCAGGTCATATCGCCTCCGGCAACACGGTTTGGGGCTGTCGGGCCAGCAGCCGCTCGGGCGACAAGCCGAGCTGGACGCGCAGCAGGTAGACGCGGCCGGGATCGCTGCCGCGAGAGATCTTCGCGTCGGCCCACCCGTGGTCGTGGAGGGCGCGCCTCACCTCCGGCACCCCGCTCCACACCGCCGGGACCAGGGCGTGCGATTCGACGACCGACGCGCCCGTGGTCTGCGACCAGTCGAGGGCAGGGTGGAAGCTGCCGTTGCGTTCCAGGAACCGGAGCAGCTCGGTGCGGACGGCCTCCGACTCACCGGCCAGCAGGAGGTCCGCCGAGAGCGAATACTCTTCGCTCAGCTCGTCGAGAAACCGCAGCGGATGAAGGAACGCGTCGCAGTGGCGTTCCGCCCATTCCTTCACCGGTCGCCGCTTCGCCTGGGTGGAGCGGAAGCGCTCCGCACGGGGGGCGTTCTTCTCGAGCAGGATCTGCAGCTCCTCGCCGCGCTCCAAGGAGTGGCGCACGCCGCCCCGCCGGCGGCGCGCGCGTTCGAATCCTTCCCCGGCGAGCGAGGCGTCGAGGCCGTATCCCTTCAGAAACTCGAGCAGGCGGTCGCGCAGCCAACGCGCCTCGCGGCGTCGCTCTTCGAGCAGGCCGATCACCTTGCGAGCCTCGCGCTGGACGTCGCTTCGCACCCGGGCGGCGAGGTCGCGCTCGACGCACTCGGTGAACTGGTCCAGCTGCGCCCGCAGCGCGCCGCCGGGCGCCAGCACGGCGCGCACGCGGTCCGCCAGCCTCCCCCGCGCCGGATCGGTATGGAAGGCGAGCGCGCGCTCCACCCGCCAGGCCAGCGTGCGCTGGAAGGCGAAGCGGCCGGCGGCGAAGGCGGCGAGGAGGAGGACCAGGCCGGCCAGCCAGGGCCGGGCGAAGACCTGTAGCGCCTGGTAGCCCCAGCGCCAGAGGTGATGGCTCGCCTTGTCGGGTTCCGGTATCTCGGCCAGGGCTTCGAGCAGCAGCGGCGTCCAGGCCGCGGCCACGGCGGTGGCCAGCAGCCCCCACCAGCGCGGCAGCCGACCGACGTCGACCTGCTCCGCCCTCGTTTCCAGGTAGCGCGCGTGGGCGGCCTCCAGCCCGGCGAAAGGGTTCTCTCCGGTCGCGGCCTCGACAGGCGGCGGCGGAAGATCGTCCATCTCCTGCACCAGCCCCCGCAGCTCGGCCACCACCCTGCCGAGGGTGGCGGGGTTGCCGCCCTGATGCAGGGCGCTCTCCACACCCGCCTGAAGCTCGCGCGGCAGCGCCGTCAGCAGCTCCTCGTCGAGGCGCGCCATGCGCTCTCCCGCCCAGCTCGAGAGGTGGTTCTTCAGTTGCAGCAGGGCGCCCTGGGAGCGCTCGCGGGCCTGCGCCGGCCAGTCGGCTTGACCCAGCGACTCGAGCAGGCTCGCTTCCACCTCCCGCAACCCTCCCTCCAGGCGCGCCTTGAGCTGATCGGTGGCCAGGAGCTGGCGCAGATGCTCGGCACGGTAGGGTGCGAGGTGCCGCCGCAGCTCGGCGAGGTCGAGGTCGCCGTCCAGCGCGGCGGTGCCCGCGAGATGCTGGAGCCAGCCGGCGCCGAAGGCGGCGGCGGTCAGCCGGGAGAGCAGGCCGCCGCTGCATTCGACCAGGCGGACGCCGAACGTCCCGGTGGTCGGCTCGAAGCCGCGCTGGCGGCCGTAGATCTTCTGCAGGTCGCCGGCGCGCTGGCCCTCGAACAGGAGGAGCTCCAGGAAGAGGACGATCTCGTCGACTCGATAGACCTGGTCGCGGGCGCCGTCCCGCGTCTGGCCGTCCACCAGGTAGGTGCGGCCGAAGCCGGCGCGCCG
>Ga0134122_10004690_pt1 | contig 10124 bp, 9 predicted proteins | sample KB302_FD_96461 | JGI IMG/M metagenome (GOLD analysis project Ga0134122, IMG submission 96461) | Terrestrial soil microbial communities without Nitrogen fertilizer from Kellogg Biological Station, Michigan, USA - KB3-0-2 | ecosystem: Environmental > Terrestrial > Soil > Unclassified ... | reverse complement strand
CACGTCCGCGGGCTCCGCAAGGACTATCCGGGCGGCTCGCGCGCGCTGGACGGGGTCGACCTGGACATCGCGCCGGGCGAGTTCGTGGCCCTCATCGGGCCGAGCGGGGCGGGGAAATCCACCCTGCTTCGTTGCCTGAACGGCCTCGTGATTCCGACCGCCGGCCTCGTGCGGATCGGCGATGAGGCGGTGACCGGCGCTGCGCCCGAGACGCTGCGGCGCGTGCGGGCGCGCATCGGCTTCGTGTTCCAGCAGTTCAACCTCCAGCGCCGGCTCACCGTGCTCGAGAACGCGCTGCTCGGCGGGCTCGCCCGCGCCTCCCGCTGGCGATCCCTGGCCGGCTGGTTCCCGGCCGCCGAGATCTCGAGGGCCCACGCCATCCTCGCGCGCGTGGGTCTCGACAGCCTCGCCGACCGCCGGGTGGACACCCTCTCGGGTGGTCAGCAGCAGCGGGTGGCCATCGCCCGGGCGCTGCTCCAGGAGCCGACGGTGATCCTGGCCGACGAGCCGATGTCGAGCCTCGACCCCGCGCTGGCCCACACCGTGATGGAGTTCCTGCGCCGGATCAACCAGGAGGACGGCATCACGGTGATGGCGTCGCTCCACGTGCTCGAGCTCGCCCAGGCCTACGGCCGACGCGTGATCGGGCTGAGCCGAGGCCGCGTGGTCTACGACGGACCGCCCGAATCGCTCGACACGGCGGCGACCGCGCGCATCTTCGGGAGCGGTCCCGCGTGAGTCGCGGCAGCCGCTGGGCGGCGTGGGCCGTCATCCTGGGCGCGATCGCGTGGTCCGCGGTGGAGACGGAAGTCTCGCTGCCCCGCATGATCGAGGGCCTTCCGTTCATGTGGGACTTCCTGCGCCGGATGGTCCCGCCCGATCTCTCGGTGCTGGGGAACGCGCTGCGCGGAGCGATGGAGACCATCCAGATCGCGGTGGTCGGCACCGCGGTGGCCGCGCTGCTCGCGCTGCCGATGGGCTTCGCGGCCGCGCGCAACGCCGCCCCGGCCTGGCTCTTCTACTGGGCGCGCGGCCTCCTCAATGTCTTCCGCGCGATGGACACCCTCGTGTACGCCCTGTTCTTCGTGGCCGCGGTCGGGCTCGGCCCGTTTCCCGGCGTGCTGGCCGTGATGGTCTACACGGCCACCGTGCTGGCGAAGCTGTACTCGGAGGCCATCGAGGCCATCGAGCCCGGGCCGGTGGAGGCGGTGCGGGCGACGGGCGCCACGACGCTCCAGGTCCTTCGCTGGGGCGTGCTGCCGCAGCTCGTCCCGCAGTTCCTGTCCTTCACGCTGTATCGCTTCGAGACGAATATCCGGGCGGCCGCGGTCCTGGGCTTCGTGGGGGCGGGCGGCATCGGCTTCTACATCCAGACCTACCTGCGGCTCCTGAACTATCCCGCGGCGGCTACCGTGCTGCTGGTGCTGATCGGCCTGGTCATGATCGTGGACTTTGCGTCGTCCCGACTCCGGGCGCACCTCGTGTAGGCAAAAAGAAACGGCCCCGGGGGGTCGCCCCGGGGCCGGTCGTTGCGCTGTCGAACTGCTACTTCTTCAGCATCTCCATCGCCGCCTTGGCCTTGTCGGTCGCCAGCGACGAGTTCCCGGCCTTGCAAGCCGCCTCGGCCTCGGTCACGAGACCAGAAGCCTTCTTGAAGTCGGCGGAGCGGGGAGCCTGCACATCCTGGGCACGGGGGGCCTGGACATCCTGCGCCCGGGGCGACTGGATGTTCTGACCGCGAGGAGCCTGGATGTCCTGACCACGAGGAGCCTGCACGTCCTGGCCACGCGGCGCCTGCACGTCCTGGGCGCGAGGAGCCTGGATGTTCTGACCACGAGGAGCCTGCACGTCCTGGCTACGCGGCGCCTGTACGTCCTGGGCGCGAGGAGCCTGGATGTTCTGACCGCGAGGAGCCTGCACGTCCTGGCCACGCGGCGCCTGTACGTCCTGGGCGCGAGGAGCCTGGATGTTCTGACCGCGAGGAGCCTGCACGTCCTGACCACGCGGCGCCTGCACGTCCTGACCACGCGGGGCCTGGATGTCCTGACCACGCGGCGCCTGCACGTCCTGGGCGCGCGGAGCCTGGATGTTCTGACCGCGAGGAGCCTGCACATCCTGACCACGCGGGGCCTGGATCTCCTGGCCACGCGGCGCCTGGATATCTTGGCTACGAGGAGCCTGCACGTCCTGACCACGCGGAGCCTGGATGTCCTGGCCACGCGGCGCCTGCACGTCCTGGGCACGAGGAGCCTGAACGTCCTGCGAACGGGCACCCGCTAGCGAGCGGGGCGCCTGCACATCCTGGCTGCGAGGAGCCTGGATGTCCTGACCGCGAGGAGCCTGCACGTCCTGACCACGAGGAGCCTGCACGTCCTGACCACGCGGCGCCTGCACGTCCTGACCACGCGGCGCCTGCACGTCCTGACCGCGAGGAGCCTGGATGTTCTGACCGCGCGGGGCCTGTACGTCCTGACCGCGCGGGGCCTGTACGTCCTGCGAGCGCGCACCCGCCAGCGAGCGGGGCGCCTGGACGTCCTGGCTACGCGGCGCCTGCACGTCCTGCGACCGAGCACCCGCCAGCGAGCGGGGCGCCTGGACGTCCTGGCTCTTGGCGGTCTGCACCAGCATCGCCTTCGCCTGCGCCACCTCGGCGGGGCAGGAAGTGGTCTGCGCCATCCCGACCGTGGCCGAGAGGGACAGGACCGTGACCACACTCATCGTCGCTGCAAGCAACTTTCTCATCGTCGTTTCCGTCCTTTCTGACTGCGTTTCGGACCTCTTGTCCACTGCGCTTCCCATCTCCCTTGCCTCCCCCGGCCCCCGTGGGGCCCCAACTCGCAGCCATACGATGCACCCACGGTGCCAGGGGAGCTCACATGCCAACTAGTCTGTTTTAACGGGTACTTACAGGCGGCACCCCAATCCGGCCTCCCGACCCACGAGGGCGTAATGCCCGGCATGACCTCGAGAGATGACCCGGCAGATTGTCTTAGGCTCTGGTACCGTGTAGCGGCAATGACGCCCTCCATCGGCAGACGCGCCGTAGGCGCCTGCGCGATCCCCCTCCTCTTGTATACGCTCGGCGGGTGCATGACGGCACCGCCTGCGGCCGGATCGCGCGGTTTGCCGGCGCCCATCCGCGAGGTGCTCCCGAACGGCATGCGCCTGATCATTCAGGAACATCGCGCCGCGGCCACGGTTGCGATCCATCTCTGGACCGGCGTCGGCGGGCGCGACGAAGCGGTCGGCGAGCGCGGCTTCTCGCACTTCGCGGAACACATGCTCTTCAAGGGCACCGAGACGCGGCCGCGCGGATTCGTCGAGAGCGACGTCGAGGCGGTGGGCGGGCGCACCAACGCGGGCACGTCCAACGACTACACGTACTACTACCTGCTGTTGCCCGCGACGCGCACGGACCCCGGAATTGCCCTGATCGCGGACATGGTGCTCAACTCCGTATTCGATCCGACCGAGCTGACGCGAGAGCGCGACGTGGTGTTCGAGGAGGTCCGGCTGAACGAGGACAACCCGCGCTCGTCGCTGGGGCGCCAGCTCTACAGCCTGCTCTACCAGGACCATCCGTATGGGCGGCCCGTGCTGGGTGACTCGGGAGATCTGCGCGGCGCCAGCCGGGCCACGCTGCGCGGGTACTACAAGCGCCACTACGTGCCGGAGAACATGGCCCTCGTGGTGGTCGGTCCGGTCAACCCGGCGGAGGTCCGAGCCGCCGCGGTGGCCGCTTTCGGGGCGATTCCCCGGGCCGGGTACAGTCGGCCCGCGCTCCCGGCGCCGGTGCCGTTCGACGGCGTGCGCACCCGCTCGGTGGAGCGGCCGGAGCGACAGGCGCAGCTCGGCCTCGCGTGGCTGGCCCCGCCGCTCGGTCATCCCGACATGGCGGCGGTGGACGTGTTGAGCCACATCCTGGGCGGCTCCCGTAGCTCGCGGCTCAACCAGGCGCTCCGCGAAAAGGCCCGGCTGGTCTCCGGGATCAGCGGCTGGTACGGGGCGCTCCAGGGCGCGGGCGCGATCGGCGTCACCGCGCAGCTCGAGGGCGCGGATCAGGAAGCGGTGGAGCGCGGCATCCTGGCCGAGATCCGCCGCATCCAGACCGACGGCGTGACACCGGAGGAGCTGGCCCGCTCGATCACGGCCTCCGAGGCCCAGCGTGAGTTCTCGCGCGAGACGGTCGAGGGCCTGGCCCTGGCATACGGTCGGGCCGAGATGACCTGGAGCCTGGAGGCCGAGCGCGCCTACCTGGATCGCGTGCGCGCGGTGACGGGCGCTCAGGTGCAGGCGGCGGCGCGCCGCTACCTCGGCGATTCCTACGCGCGGCTGGCCTTCGTGCCGCGCGGGCGCGCCCAGTGAGCCGGCTTCGCGCGGCTGCGCTCACGCTGGCCGTGGCCCTCGGCTGGGCCGGGGCGGGGAGTGCGGCGGCCCAGCCGGCCCGCCAGCAGCTTCCCGGCGGCCTGACCGTGCTGGTGAGGGAGAACACCGCGACCGCGGTCACCGCCGCCTCGCTGATGGTTCGCATGGGCTCGCGCTGGGAGACCGAGGACGACGCGGGCATCAGCCATCTCCTCCAGCAGGTGCTGCTCAAGGGGACGGAGAAGCGCTCGGCGCTGGAGATCGCGGAGACCGCGGAGAACCTGGGCGGCGGCATCGGCGCGTCGGCCGACCTGGACTACTCGGAGATCCGGGCCACCGCGCTCGCGCGGAACTGGCGCATGATGCTCGAGCTGATCGCCGACGTGGCGCTCCGGCCCACGCTGCCCGCCGCCGAGATCGACGGGGAGCGCCGCGCCACGCTGACCGCGCTGCGCAGCCGTCAGGACCAGCCGTTCTCCCTGGCGCTCGATACCCTCATGAGCCACGTCTACGGCGATCACCCGTACGGCCGCCCGATCCTGGGCCGGCCCGCGGCGCTCGAGCGCATCGATCGCGCCCGGCTGGTCGCGCATCACCAGCGGTTCTACCGGGCCCCGCGCATGATCCTGGCGGTGAGCGGCGACGTGGACACGCGTCTCGTGATGGCAGAGGTGGCGCGCCTGTTCGCCGGCGTGCCCATCAGCCCCCCGGAGCCGGAGCCGGCGCTGCCGACGGCCGCGGCCCGAGCGGACCGCACCGTGATCGTGAAGGCGTCGGCGCAGGCGCAGGTTCTGTCCGGCTTCCTGGCTCCCCCCACGTCGCACGCCGACTACGCGGCGGTGAAGGTGCTGGCCACCGCGCTGGGCGGCGGCATGGCCGGCCGACTCTTCACCGAGGTGCGCGACAAGCAGGGCCTGGCCTACTCGACGGGCGGCGCCTACCCCTCGCGGGAAGGTCCGGGCGTGCTCTTCACCCAGCTCGGCACCGCGCCGGCCAACCAGGCCCGGGCGGAGGCCGCGATGCTGGGGGAGCTCGAGCGCATCCGCCACGAGCCCGTGAGCCCGGCGGAGCTGACGCGCGCCAAGGGCTATCTGCTCGGGCAGTTCGCGCTGGATCGGCGCACCAACGCGCGCCTGTCCTGGTACGACGGCTTCTTCGAGTCGCTCGGGGTCGGGCCCGGATTCGCCGAGCGCTACGTGCGGGCGGTGGAGGCGATCACCGCGGACGACGTGCAGCGGGTCGCGCGCACCTACCTGAGCGCGCCCACCGTGGTCACGCTCGGACCCGCGGCGAAGTAGCGGGCGGTGTTTCCCCTCAAGGACGACAACCCTTCCCAGAGCACCCCGATCGTCACGATCGGCCTGATCCTGATCAACGCGCTGGTCTTCCTCTACCAGTTCTCGCTGGAGGTGGGCGGCGGGCAGGGGGCGCAGGCCGGGCAGGCCTTCATCGAGGAGTTCGGGCTGGTGCCGTGCCGGCTGACCGGCGCCTGCCGTGTCGGGATGGACCTGCCGTCTCCGATCCTGACGATCTTCAGCTCGATGTTCATGCACGGGGGTCTCTTTCACATCGCGGGCAACATGCTCTACCTGTGGATCTTCGGGAACAACGTCGAGGACGTCCTGGGCCACGGGCGCTACCTCGTCTTCTACCTCGCCTCCGGCGTGGCGGCCGCGCTGGCCCAGACCGCCATCGGTCCCTCCTCGGCGGTACCCATGGTGGGCGCGAGCGGCGCGGTGTCCGGGGTGCTCGGCGCCTACCTGGTGCTCTTCCCGCACGCCCACGTGACCACGCTGATCATCCTGGGCTTCTTCTTCCGCCTCGTGAAGATCCCCGCGGTGGTCGTCCTGGGGTTCTGGATCGTGCTGCAGGTGCTCAACGGGCTCGGGAGCTTCGGGGCGAGCGGTGGGGTGGCCTTCTTTGCCCATATCGGGGGCTTCCTGGCCGGCATGGGGCTGCTGTTCCTGCTGAGACCCCGGGCCGGCACCCGCGCCGGCTGAATTCGTTCCCGGAGGGGGTTCGGCTATATAATTGTGACCGTTGTGATTTCTGGCACGGTCTCTGGGGCTTAGGAGCCCGCATGAACGCGGTCGAGCCGTTCCCTCACCAGCAGCGGTCCACCGTCTTTCTCTGCGATCGTCCGCTCTGCCATCTCCGGGCCGAAGGCGCGGGCGGCACAAGAAAGGAGCCGGCGTGAAGAGGTCCCCAACGAAGCGTGGCCTGTCGAAGCCTGCCCAGCCACGGAAGCCAGCACCCATGGTCCGCGGAAAGACGGTCGCCGCGACGGAGCGAGCCCCGGTCGAGACTCGCGCAAAAACAAAAATCCGTCTCGACGTCGCGCTGGTGGAGCGCAAGCTCCTCGAGTCGCGCGAGAAGGCGGCGCGCGTGATCCTGGCCGGGGACGTGATCGTGGACGGGCAGCGGGTGGACAAGGCGGGCGCGCTCGTCGCGCCCGGCGCGCGCATCGAGCTGGCCGCGCGTCCGCGCTTCGTGAGCCGGGGCGGCGACAAGCTGGCGCACGCGCTCGCCACCTTCACGATCGAGCCCAGGGGACGTGTGGCCATCGACGTGGGCGCGTCCACCGGCGGGTTCACCCACTGCCTGCTGGAGCAGGGGGCGGTGAAGGTGTACGCGGTGGACGTGGGGCAGGGCCAGCTCGACGCGAAGCTGCGCGCCGACGGGCGCGTGGTGGTGATGGAGAAGACGAACGCGCGCAACCTGCCGATCGATTCCTTCCCCGAATCGCCCGATCTGGCCACCGTGGACATCTCGTTCATCTCACTCGAGAAGGTGCTCCCGTCCGTGTTCAATGTGCTCACCTCGAAGGGGGAGGCGGTGGTGCTGGTGAAGCCCCAGTTCGAGGTCGGCAAGGGGCAGGTGGGCAAGGGGGGCGTGGTACGGGACAGCTCGCATCACCGGGTGGTGGTCGCCCGGGTGGCGCGCTTCGCGGTGCTGCACGGCTGGCACGTGCGCGGCGTCACCGCGTCGCCGCTCAAGGGGCCCAAGGGCAACCGCGAGTTCTTCCTCCTCCTCACCAAGACTGGCCGCACCCTCACCGAGCTGGACGCGCTGATCGCCCAGACCACCGCGGAGGAGGTGCCGGTGCCGTGAAGCGGCTGGGTATCGTCGCCAAGACCGACCGGGAGGAAGCCCGCACCGTGGTGCCGCAGCTGCTCGAGTGGTGCGCGGCCCGCGGGATCCAGCCGGTGCTCGAGAAGGAAACGGCGGCGCTCTGCCCCGAGGCAACGGTGCCGATGGCGGGACGGCCGGAGCTGGGGGCCCAGTCCGATCTCCTGCTCGTCCTGGGCGGGGACGGCACCCTGCTCAGCATGGCGCGCCTGGTCGGCGACCTCGGCGTGCCGATCCTGGGGGTCAACCTGGGCGGCCTCGGCTTCCTGACCGCGCTGACGCTGGACGAGCTCTTCCCGGCCCTGGAGTCCTACCTGCGCGGGGAGCTGGTCATCGAGGAGCGCATGCTGCTCGAGGCCCGTGTGTTCCGGCAGGGCGAGCGCCTCGGCGAGTACGCCGCGCTCAACGACGTGGTGATCACCAAGTCGGCGATGAGCCGCATCATCCGGCTCGAGGTGGCGGTGGATGGGGTGTTCGCCACCGGCTACCGGGCGGACGGCCTCATCCTCTCCACCCCGACCGGCTCGACCGCCTACTGCCTCTCGGCGGGCGGCCCCATCGTGTTCCCGACCATGGACGCGATGGTGCTCACTCCGATCTGCTCGCACACCCTCACCAACCGCCCGATCGTGCTGCCCGCCACCCAGCGCATCTCGATCGCCCTGCTCACCGACCAGGACGTCATGCTGACCCTGGACGGCCAGGTGGGCTTCGCGCTCAAGGCGCACGACGTCGTCGAGGTGCGCCGGGCTACCGCCCGGACCCGGCTCCTCCGCGTACCCCAGAAGAACTTCTTCTCGGTGCTCCGCACGAAGCTCAAGTGGGGCGAGCGATAAGATACAGTTGAGCACCTCGCGACGGTGGCCGTAGCATGGCCGGAGCGATGCTGCGCGAGCTGTCGATTCGTAACCTGGCAGTGGTGGAAGAGGCGGTGGTGCCGTTCGCCGCCGGTCTCAACGTGCTGACCGGTGAGACCGGCGCCGGCAAGTCCATCGTGGTGGACGCCCTCCTGCTCCTCACCGGGGCCCGCGCCCAGCTCGACTGGATCCGCACCGGAGCCGACACCGCGGTGGTGTCCGCGGTGTTCGAGATCGACCCGGCCGGGCCGGTGGCCGCGGTGCTCGACGAGGCCGGGCACCGGCCGGGCGACGGCGAGCTCGTCATCAAGCGCGAGCTCGCGCGCAGCGGCCGGCACCGCGCCTTCGTCAACGACGCCCCCGCCACCGTGGGCCTGCTCGAGCGCCTCGGCGAGCTCCTGGTGGAGCTCCACGGCCAGCACGAGCACCAGCGCCTGCTGGAGCCGGCGCGGCAGCTTCTCCTGCTGGACCGCTTCGCGGGAGCGGACGAGCGCCGCGAGCGACTGGGCCGGCTGGTGCGCCAGTGGGACGAGGCGCGAGGCACCCTCCGGCGCTTGCAAGAGGAAATGCGCGAGGGAGCCCGCCAGGAAGACCTCTACCGCTTCCAGCTCTCCGAGATCGACGGGCTCCAGCTCAGGGACGGCGAGGAGGACGAGCTCCGGGCCGAGCGCGGGCGGCTCCAGCACGCCGAGCGGATCGCGGCGGGGCTGCAGGAAGCGCTCGGCCTGCTCTACGAGGACCCGCAGTCGGCCGCGGCCCGGCTCACGCGCGCGGCCGCGTTGCTGCGCGACGTCTCGCGCCACGAGCCGGAGGCCGCCGCGCCCATCGAGGCGATCGAGGGCGCGCAGGCCTACGTGGAGGACGTGGTCGGCCGGGCCCGCGCGCTCCGCGACCGCGCGGTCTTCGATCCCGAGCGGCTCGAGCAGATCGATGCCCGGCTCGACGCCATCGTGAAGCTCAAGCGCAAGTACGGAGACTCGGTGGCCGCGATCCTCGCCCACCGGAACGAGGTCGCGGCGGCCCTCGACCGGATCACGCGCCACGACGCGATCGCGGAGGACATGGAGCGTGCGGTGGCCGCGGCGGCCGCCGCGGCGGGCACCGAGGCGGCCGCGCTCTCGGAGGCCCGCACTCGCGGGGCGGAGAAGCTCGAGCGCCTGATCCAGAAGGAGATCCGCGGCCTCGGCATGGAGCACGGGCGCTTCCGCGTGGCGCTCCGGCGGGAGCCGGCCGCCGCGGGCGAGCTCGGCTCGGCCGAGGGGGGATGGCGGGTGGGACCGCGCGGGGCCGAGGCCGCCGAGCTGCTGCTCTCGGCCAACCCGGGCGAGGACCTCCGGCCGCTGGCCAAGGTGGTCTCGGGCGGCGAGCTCTCGCGCGTGATGCTGGCCGCCAAGACGGTCCTGGCCGCCGCGGACGACGTGCCGGTGCTGATCTTCGACGAGGTGGACGCGGGCATCGGCGGCCGCGTGGCCGACGTGGTGGGCCAGAAGCTCCGCGCCTCCGCGAAGGGACGCCAGGTGCTCTGCGTGACTCACCTGGCTCCGATCGCGGGCTACGCCGCGCAGCACCTCCTAGTGGAGAAGCGCGTGACCCGCGGCGCCACCCGCACCTCGGTGAGCGTGCTCGGGGAGACGGCCCGGGTGGACGAGATCGCGCGCATGCTGGGCGGCGAGCGGGTGACCGATACCTCGCGCCGTCACGCCCGGGAGCTCCTGCGGGGCTCGGCGGGTGGTGTAAGATGAGGCCCGGACATGCTTAACGCCATCTTCCGCT
>Ga0134122_10004688_pt1 | contig 10129 bp, 10 predicted proteins | sample KB302_FD_96461 | JGI IMG/M metagenome (GOLD analysis project Ga0134122, IMG submission 96461) | Terrestrial soil microbial communities without Nitrogen fertilizer from Kellogg Biological Station, Michigan, USA - KB3-0-2 | ecosystem: Environmental > Terrestrial > Soil > Unclassified ... | reverse complement strand
TACCAGGTGAAGGATCTTTTTCATAGACTGGGCAATTAGTAAATGATGCCCCTCTGCCGGACAAATGTTAAAGTAAAACCGGATCTTTTTGAGAAGCGGATATGAAGTAGATAGCATGCGGATATGAAGCGGATCAGAGTGGTCCATATTTATTCATCCAGTATGCAACATTTTGATTCGTTGCCCGTTGGCCGTTGGCAGTTTTTAAATTATCAAAATTCTTCATTTTTACATTGGCTTTAAGTTTTAGACTTTAAGCTTTAAGCTAATTTTGCAGTGTGATAAAAAAATTAGACAAACTAATTATTGGCGCTTTCATTGGTCCGTTCATTGCTACATTTTTTATCACTGTCTTTGTTCTGGTTTTACAATTCTTCTGGCTCTACATAGATGACATTGTAGGCAAGGGCCTGGATCTGTTCACCATTGGTACATTTATATTATATGTCTGCGCAACCCTCGTGCCCCTCGCGCTCCCCTTGGCAGTTTTGCTTTCATCCATAATGACGTTCGGAAACCTGGGTGAAACTTTTGAGCTGGTTGCCATCAAATCGGCTGGTATACCCCTCCTCCGGTTTATGCGTCCACTTTTTATTGCTTCCATTTTTATTTGTGGTATCGCCTTTATGTTCAATAACTATATTATTCCGGTGGCGCAGTTAAAAATGCAGACGCTGAAATATGATATCATTGTTTCCAAACCGGCATTCGATATTAAAGAGGGGGTATTTTACGATAAGATAGATGGCTATATCATTAAAATTGGAAAGAAAGAGAAAGACGGTGCTACTATTCATGATATACTTATTTACCAGCACAATTACAACCTGCTACAGGATAATGCGATTGTTGCCCAAAGTGGTAAGATGACAATTTCATCCGATAAAAAATTTTTGGAGTTCAACCTGAAAAACGGATGGAATTACCAGGAAAAAGGACCCCGCAATACAATTAATACCCAGCTCATTCGCATGGGGTTTGCAGAATATAAAAAAGTTTTTGATCTGAGTTCATTTAAACTGAACAAGACAGACGACAGTGCTTTTAAGAATAATTACCAAATGCTGAATATGCGGCAATTGTCGACCACCGTTGACTCACTGGAAAATACCACCGCTTCCTACCAAAAACAGTCCCGTTCATTACTTGGTTCCCAGATGCGAATACTGAAATATCTTGACAGTCCATGGAAAACCCGGCCGCCGCTCGCAAAAATAGATTCCTTTATGCAGGTGCTGCCTGATTCCACACATCGTGATGTTTTGCAAAGAACCTATTCGGTCATCAGCAATATTAAATCCAGCGCCGATATTTCAGCCACGGCATTTGAAAGCGATCGGAAAAACCTGCGCATGCACCTCATGGCCTGGCACGAAAAAATTACGATGTCCATAGCCTGCCTGGTCCTGTTTATGATTGGTGCTCCCCTGGGCTCTATCATACGTAAAGGAGGAATCGGCCTTCCCCTGATCTTTGCCGTCATTTTTTTCGTCGTCTTTTTCCTGCTGAATAATTTCGGGAGAAAATTCGTAAAAGAAGATGTGATGCAGCCCTTTTCGGGGATGTGGATGGCCACTTTTGTATTGGTGCCCATAGGCATTTTTCTTACCTATAAGGCTATGGACGATTCCCAACTTTTCAATAAAGAATTTTATCACCGCATGTTGAAAAAATTCCGCAACCGGAATCGTCCAAATAAACCTGCCTGAGCCGGGAGATCATAAAAAAATACAAGAGTCGTTTTGATTCCTTTTACATTTGCTGACAATTTGTTGCGTGGATAGAAGCAAAGAAAACCTCCGCATTCAGACTTGGATACTCATTGTAGCTATACTTTTATTTTCAATAAAAATTATTGCCTGGTATCTGACCCGCTCGGTTGCCATTCTGACTGATGCGCTGGAAAGTATCGTGAACATAATCGCTGGTCTGGTTGGCCTCTACAGTTTGTCCATCGCATACAAACCAAGAGATACAAACCATCCCTATGGACATGGTAAGGCTGAATTTCTTTCGGCAGCTATTGAAGGAACGCTGATTATGCTGGCCGGCGTTTTTATTATATATGAAGCAGTAAACCAGCTTGTTCATCCCAGGCCATTGCACCAGCTCAACGTGGGCATTTTACTGGTAGGGATTTCAGCGGTAATAAATTTTGTAGTAGGTTTTTTTGCCATTAGAAAAGGAAAGGCAAACGGATCTGAAGCATTGCAGGCCAGCGGACATCACCTGCAGTCGGATACTTATTCCACGCTCGCCATTATTGCAGGACTGGTACTGATCTATTTTACAGGCATCCAACAAATGGATAGTATTGTGGCTATCATCATGTCCATCGTGATCATGGTAATTGGGTACCGCATCGCCCGGAAATCAGTGGCGGGTATTATGGATGAAGCGGATGAAAAAATACTGGTCAAAGTAATTGACCTCGTCAACAACAGCCGTCTGCAAAACTGGATCGATATTCATAACCTTCGGGTGATTAAATTCGGAAATGTACTGCATGTGGATTGTCATATGACAGTTCCCTGGTATCTGAATGTGCGGGAAGCGCATGCTGAAGTGGACAGTCTGCGTAACCTCATTCAAAATGAATTTGGATCAGCGATGGAATTTTTCGTGCATGCCGATCATTGCATCAGCAGCTGCTGCCCTGTTTGCATAAAATCTGACTGCCGGGTCAGGGAACATCCTTTCATCAAAAAAATTGAATGGAAATTGATCAATACCGTTCCAAACAAAAAACATGAGTTGTCAACGCCTTTCTGATCGTCCATTGCGGAACTGAAATTCCGGGCATTTATCAAAAGGGCCTAATTTCGCAGTCACAAATAAAAAAAACGAATCCATGCAAACCTGGAAAACATATCAGGAGAATAATAAACAAAGGTTTTTGGATGAGCTGATGGCACTACTGAGAGTGCCTTCCATAAGCTCAGACAGTACTCATCAGGCTGATATGCTTACGTGTGCGGAAGCGGTAAGGAAATCACTACTGGATGCCGGTGCTACCAGGGCTGAAATATTTCCCACCGCAGGCCATCCGGTGGTGTTTGCGGAAAAAATTTTGGATGAATCGAAGCCCACCATCCTTGTGTATGGTCATTATGACGTGCAACCCGTTGATCCGCTCGAACTCTGGCATACGCCTCCGTTTGAACCGACAATTAAAAACGGGATGATATTTGCGCGCGGATCTGCTGACGATAAAGGTCAGTTTTTCATGCACGTAAAAGCGCTTGAAATCATGAACCAGACGGGGACCCTTGCCTGCAATATCAAATTCATTATTGAGGGAGAAGAAGAAATTGGTTCCCCAAACCTCGGTGATTTCGTTTCCTCCCATAAGGAACTATTAAAAGCGGATGTTATCCTGATCAGCGACACCTCCATGATCAGTCTGGAGACTCCTTCGATAGAAATCGGGGTACGAGGGTTGGCTTATATTCAGGTGGAAGTAACCGGCCCCAACCGGGATCTCCATAGCGGAGTGTATGGTGGTGCCGTGGCAAATCCGGTAACGATGTTGGCCCGCATGATCGCCAGCTGTCACGATGAAAATAACCACATCACGATTCCCGGTTTTTACGACGATGTACTGGAATCTTCCCCTGAAGACAGAAAAAAAATGGCAGCCGCTCCCTTTGACGAAAAAGAATACATGCGGGATCTTGGTGTGACATCGCTTTGGGGCGAGAAAAGTTATAGCACCAATGAACGTACCGGCATCCGGCCTACACTCGAACTTAATGGCATTTGGGGCGGATTCCAGGGAGAGGGTTCTAAAACCGTGCTTCCTTCTAAAGCGTCTGCGAAGATTTCTGCAAGGCTTGTCCCAAATCAGTCTTCCGGAAAAATTACTCATTTGTTATTGGAATATTTCAGGAAAATTGCACCGCCCGGCGTAACCGTACATGCGTTTGAATTGCATGGCGGAGAACCTTATATGACTCCGCTTGACTCGCTCGCGTACATCGCTGCCGAAAAAGCCATCGAAGCGAGTTTCGGGAAAAAACCGGTGCCCCAGCGTGGCGGCGGAAGTATTCCCATCTGTTCCCTGTTGGAAAAAGAACTGGGAATAAAAATTGTATTTATGGGATTCGGACTGGATAGTGACAACCTGCATTCCCCTAATGAAAAATATAATATCGAGAATTTCTATAAGGGAATTGAAACGATTCCATATTTCCATAAATTTTTTACCGAGGTAAGCCAGAAGAAAGTGTGAGAGTATGGGAGTATGGAAGTATGGGAGTTTGAGATAACGTTCATCCGTCATGGACTAACAATGTCAGAAAAAGATAAACTCCGGATCGATAAATACCTCTGGGCTATTCGTCTTTTTAAGACAAGAAGTCTGGCTTCTGACGCATGCGAGAAAGGAAAAGTAAAAAATGAAACGGGTCAGATCAAACCTTCCAAACAGGTGCATATTGGCGATATTTATGAAATAAAAACGGAAGCTAAAAGATGGCGTATTCAGGTGACCGGTTTATTAGACCATCGTCTTGCCTATCCGGAAGCGGTAAAGTATTATCTGGATATAACACCGGAAGAAGAAGTTCAGCGAATCCAGTTCCAGGCAGCAAGCTTCCATACAGGCAAAAGACTGAGTAAGGTGGGCAGACCTACAAAAAAACAGCGGCGCGACCTGGATGGGATGGGATCGGGCAATGAATAACAAATGACGGTTGACGGTTGGCGGTTTTGGATTTTTAAATTTCCAATTATTTACATTGCGCATAGACATCATCAGTGTATTACCCGAATTACTGGAAAGTTCCTTTGCCCATTCCATTTTGAAAAGGGCAAGAGAAAAAAAACTGCTCGAAATTTTCGTTCATCCGCTGAGGAATTGGGCGGTGAATGAATACGGCCAGGTTGATGATTATCAATATGGCGGTGGGGCTGGAATGGTGATGATGTGCGAGCCCCTGGCAAATGCAATAGAATCTTTAAAAAAAGAAAGACAATATGACGAGATCATCTTCATGAGTCCGGATGGTGAATTGCTAAGCCAGCCCATGGCCAACGCCCTTTCCATGTTTGATAACCTGATGATTATTTCCGGACACTATAAAGGAATTGATGAACGGATTCGCGAACATTTCATCACTCGCGAAATATCAATCGGTGACTATGTGTTGAGCGGCGGTGAATTGCCAGCGGCCGTATTAACTGATGCCATTGGGCGGCTGCTGCCCGGCGTTTTAAATGATGAAACCTCAGCCCTTTTTGATTCATTCCAGGATAACCTGCTCGCCCCGCCGGTTTATACAAGGCCAGCAGATTTCCGTGGATGGAAGGTACCGGACATCCTTCTGAGCGGTGATCCTGCTAAGATAGCAGAATGGCGCCACGAGGCGGCTCTGCGTAAAACAGCAGACAAAAGACCCGGTCTCCTGAACGACTAAGCATCACACATGACGATAAGAGGAAAGCTTGTAGAAATTCTCCAAAAAAAAATTTACCCGGCAGAACTGGTAATCCGGGACAAAAAAATCGCAGATCTCAGGGAACTGTCTTCACTTGATAATGTCCCGGACGTCTATATCTGCCCTGGTTTTATTGATGCGCATGTGCATATTGAAAGCTCCATGCTGGTGCCGGCTGAATTTGCCAGGCTTGCCGTTGTACACGGCACAATAGCTACGGTCAGTGATCCGCATGAAATCGCCAATGTATTGGGCCTTGCCGGTGTAGATTTTATGATTAACAATGGCCTTTTGACTCCCTTTTATTTTTATTTTGGTGCACCCAGTTGTGTGCCTGCCACACGATTTGAAACAGCCGGCGCCGCCTTGCCACCGGATGCGGTAGATCAGCTATTATCAAAACCTGAAATAAAATATTTAAGTGAGATGATGAATTTTCCCGGTGTACTGAATGGAGACCCGGAAGTTCTTCAAAAAATAGCTTCAGCCAAAAAATATCAAAAACCAGTGGACGGCCATGCGCCGGGTTTACGCGGTGAAGACGCACATAATTATATAGCAGCGGGCATCAGTACGGATCATGAGTGTTTTACAGCAGAAGAAGCATTGGATAAACTGGCCATGGGAATGAAGATTTTAATCCGGGAAGGCAGTGCTGCAAGAAATTTTGAAGCCCTGGCCGGTTTAATCTCTGAACACTGGGAAAATATGATGTTCTGCAGCGATGACAAACACCCGGATAGTCTGGTGCACGGACATATTAACCAGCTTTGCAGCAGAGCTGTTGCCAAAGGCATAGATCCGTTCAAAGTTCTCCGGGTAGCCTGTATCAATCCCGTAATACATTACAAACTTGAGACCGGTCAGCTCCGGCCGGGTGATTCAGCGGATTTCATCCTGTTGAAGGATTTGAAAAATTTTGAAGTGATAGAGACCTGGCTCCGTGGATTACTGGTAGCAGAAAATGGCAAAACCAAATTGAATTCAATTCCGGATCTGCCAAAACCCAATCATTTCAATTGCGAATTTACCAGACCCGAAGATTTTATTTTCAAAGCTGCACCACTGAATGATTCCCGCTATACTTACCCTGTGATTGAATCTTATGATGGACAACTGATCACGGGGAAATACAAAACAGAAATCAGTCCGTTAAACGGTGAATGGAAGGCTGATCCTTCCCTCGATATCCTGAAAATTGTTGTATTGAACCGGTATAAAAAAGCACCGGTCGCAAAAGCGTTTATAAAAAATTTTGGGTTGAAAAAGGGGGCACTGGCTTCATCGGTTGCCCATGACAGTCATAATATCGTAGCCGTTGGTGTAAATGATCAGGACTTAAGCCTGGCTATAAATGCTGTGATCACAGATAAGGGCGGCATCAGCCTTGCCAGTGAAGGCCACGTAAAAAAGCTGCCGCTTCCGGTTGCCGGACTAATGAGTACGGAAGAAGGCTACCGGGTTGCGGAATTGTATACTGAACTCGATGCCGAAGCTAAAAGTATGGGATCCACCTTACAGTCACCCTATATGACCCTCTCCTTTATGGCCCTGCTTGTAATACCACATCTGAAACTCAGTGATCTGGGCCTGTTTGACGGGGACCGCTTTCAGATCCTATGAAGATTTATTTTCTACCGGAAGAATTCCGGCTTTCACCGCCATCCAGACCTGTATGGCCTATATGGTCTTGAATAAAAGCTTTCATGACTTTAGTTTTACCTAAAATTTACGGCAATGGATAATATAGAAAAGGATATACAAGATGATGTCAATAAACGGGTCAGAAGAAGGCCCGGCGGCCGGGTGTGGGTTCCGCTGGGACTGGTTTGTGTCGGAGGTCTGCTTCTCGTACGTCAAATGGGTGTAGGGTTGCCCGAATGGCTATTCAGCTGGCAGATTTTGTTGATAGTCATAGGTATTTTCAGCGGGTTGGCGCATGCATTCCGCGGACCAGGGTGGCTGATTATGATTCTTATCGGTACTTTTTTCCTCATGGATCAATTAATTCCGGGAATGGACATACATCGGTTCATATGGCCGGCTGTTATAATTGTTGTTGGACTGGTGATGCTGATCCGCCCGAAAAAACCGCACTGGATGGATCATGATTGGCACAATAAATGGAACCAGCGGGATTGGGAAAGGTGGCAGAGAAGACGTCACCGGCGGGGTTATCCGGGGTATCCTGACCAGGGACCTAATCCGGGCAGCCCGAACCAGGAAATGAACGCACCCGAAAACCAGGGGTATAATTCCAAAAGCTTTTCATCGGAAGACTATATTGACGCAACGACTGTATTGGGAGGCATTCATAAAAATATTTTGTCGAAAAATTTTAAAGGAGGTGACATTACTATTTTCATGGGCGGTGCTGAAATAAATCTCAGCCAGGCAGATATTCAGGGAACAGCTGCCCTGGACATCACACAAATTATGGGCGGTACAAAAATAATTGTTCCTTCCAACTGGGAAATCCGAAGTCAGCTGACTTCTGTATTCGGAAATATAGAAGATAAGAGGCAGAATATAGGTGTCACAGATCCTCAGAAAGTGCTTATCATAGACGGAACATCCGTTTTCGGCGGCATTGAAATCAGAAATTATTAAACACTTATCCCATCAATCTTTAAATTAATTCTATGAGCTGGTATCTAACAAAAATTGTTTACAGAATCATTTGCGGACAGGGAAACCATACAGCCCAATTCGATGAGCAACTCCGTTTAGTGCAAGCAGACAGTGCTCAGGAAGCTTTTGAAAAATCTACCGCCCTCGGGCAGAAAGAAGAAGATAAGTTCTTCAATGAGGAACAGAAACTGGTGCAATGGAAATTTATTAATGTGGCAGAATTATATAAACTTAGCGGGCTGCTGGATGGGGCAGAACTTTATTCCCGTATACAAGAGACTGACAATGCAGATTTGTATATTGAACTCACGAATAGAAAGGCAGCCCATATACTTCACAATAGCAAACACCAATTTCTGGAAATTATTTAACCGATTTCTTTGGCCAGGTCCCCCATCAGCGTCAGCAAATTTCGCAACAGCTTTTTTGGTTGGTGGGTAATCTGGGCATTTCTGCACACGCTGCTTGTGATGCATTATGGCTTTTCGGTGAATATCGCAATGGTTGATAGCATTACGACCAACGGCTTGCTGCTCGGCGCCTGTTGGATCATCAGCAATATCCTCCGCTATTATCTGCCATACAGTGACCGTTACTGGTATATACTTATACTCAGTATTATTTTCAGCCTGGTCGTTAATGCACTCAGTAAATTCATTCTGAACCTGATTCTGATAGATTCTGCCAGCACGGAATACCTGATATTCCTTTCCAACTCTTACTGGATTCGACTCGGCCTCGCCTTCCTGCTGGTAGGTTGTATGGCTGTAATTTGCGTACTCTGGTATACCCAGGAAGAAGAGCAGGAAAACCGTCAGCGAAAAAATGATGCTGAAAAACTCAGCAGGGACGCCGAACTTTATAAACTCAGACAGCAATTACAACCTCATTTTCTATTTAACAGTCTCAATTCGATAAGTGCCCTGATCGGTTCTGATCCTTCGCAAGCCAGGAATATGATTCACCAGTTATCAGATTTCCTGCGAACCACACTTAGAAAAGAAGAAGAGGAGTGGGTGAAAATGGAAGAAGAATTACAGTCGCTGGAATTATATCTGGAAATCGAAAAAGTCCGGTTCGGACACCGGTTGTCCACAACCATATTGAAGGATGAAAAAAGCCTGCAAATGCTGATACCACCGATGCTTTTACAACCCGTTGTGGAGAATGCGATCAAATTCGGGCTTTACGATACCACTGATGCGGTGACGATTTATATTTCGGTTTCGTCTGAAAACGATTCACTGAGAGTAATTGTCCAGAATCCATTCGATCCCGAAACTGCCAACCCCCGGCACGGGACCGGATTCGGTCTCAATTCCGTGAAACGCAGACTTTATCTTCTTTTTGCAAGAACAGACCTGGTAGAGACATCGGCCAAAGAACATGTATTCACGACAACTATTAATATTCCAAAGCATGAAAGTTATCATAATAGATGATGAACCACTGGCAAGATCCATTATCAGGGAATACCTTCAATTCCATCCGGAACTGGAGTTGATTGGAGAATGCAATGATGGATTTGAAGGCGTAAAATCAATACAGCAACATCAACCGGATTTAATTTTTCTTGACGTCCAGATGCCCAAAATAAATGGCTTTGAAATGCTGGAACTGATTGAAGAACCTCCTGCGGTGATCTTTACAACAGCTTTTGACGAATATGCTATAAAAGCTTTTGAAAGTCATGCGGTTGATTATTTACTCAAACCGTTCAGCCGTGACCGTTTTGATAAAGCCATTGCCAAATGGAATCTGGCCGGTAAATCAGTCAGCAGTAAAGAGCAACTGGCACCTCTTCTCGATTCTGTTTCCAGCAGTCCTGCTGAACAACATCGTGTGGTGGTAAAGCTGGCGGGAAAAATCCGGATCATCCCGATCGAAGAAATTCACTACCTCGAAGCTGCAGATGACTATGTGAAAATCCATACGCGGGAAGGTGCGTTTCTGAAAAATAAGACCATGGGTCATTTCGAATCAGTACTGAATAAGACCCTTTTTGTCAGAACTCATCGGTCTTATATGGTGAACATTACGGAAATCACGCGTATTGATCC
>Ga0134122_10004687_pt1 | contig 10129 bp, 9 predicted proteins | sample KB302_FD_96461 | JGI IMG/M metagenome (GOLD analysis project Ga0134122, IMG submission 96461) | Terrestrial soil microbial communities without Nitrogen fertilizer from Kellogg Biological Station, Michigan, USA - KB3-0-2 | ecosystem: Environmental > Terrestrial > Soil > Unclassified ... | reverse complement strand
CGGCAACCATATGGAGGTCATCGACAACCTGGTGTCCGCGATTCGCACCCATCACGACTCGGGCAGCTTCTCGCTACTGCCTCAGCCGCTTGCAGTTCTCGCCACCGCGTTGTACCAACTCGGACGCTACGAACCAGCGGCGACAATCAGCAGGTTCGCCGCGACCGCGTTTACGAAGAGAGCATTTCCCGAGATCGGCTCTACCATCGATCACCTGCGAGAGGTGCTCGGCGACGAGGCCTACGAGGCCCTCGCCAGTACAGGTGCGAGCATGACCAACGCTGCGATGACGGCGTATGCACTCGAGCAGATCGACGGGGTGCGGGCCGAGCTACTACACGAGGACGACGTCCCATGAGCGTTGCCACGTTCTTGTCCACCGATATCGAAGGGTCGACACGGCGCTGGGAGGCCGCCCCAGATGCCATGCGGATAGCGCTGGAAACCCATAACGAGACCTTGCGCAAGGCAGTAGAAGTACACGCGCAGATACGCCATCGGCGAGGTGCCTAAGTGACGCTGGAAGGCTTGCTGTAGCGAACGGACGCTGACATGGCTGCGCTCAGCGAGCGCCGAGACAGTCCACGGCCGGTCCGCTTCGGCCTCGATGATCTCGATTGCCTCGCGGATGGCGCGCGACGGGATCTCGATCACCTCGCCCTCCAAGGCAGCACGATGTGAATGGTCTGCGGCCAGCAAGAGACCGCGGACCAGGCTCTCGGCGAATGGCATGCCGACCATCGGCTGATGCAGGACACTGCGAGGCCGGAACAGCTGCTCGGTGAACAGCGAAACCATGGAGATCCAGCTGCGGATGGCTTGAGTCGTGGTCGTCATCGTGGGCCGGAAGTCGATTTGGGAAGTTATAGAGCGTCCGAGCGCACATGCAAGAGCATCCTCGACAGCGTGGCGATCGATCATCACAGCCAGCAGACGGCCGACGTAACGGGAGACGGCCGCCTTGCCCTCCGGCCGGTACACCGCCACTGAGCCCGGCTCCGCGACGACGGAGAAACTGTTATCCATCGCGGCCGAAGGAGTCGCGACTGGCAGAGTGACATGATAGTGGGGACGATGCTCACCACCGTCGACCCATACGTCGTCATGAAAATCCACGTCTAGCACTGTGATCGGACCGAGGCGACCCGTACGGTGCGTGAATGAAAACGAGCTTGTGTCACCGAGCGGCCCAATCTCTGGCCACCAGCACGGCAATGACTCCAGCTGGTGCTTGCGCAGCTCGGCGAAGTCGTCCAACGACCGCACGCAAACCCACGCGTTATTGTCTACTGTCACTGTGGTACATCCAATCCGGTCCGCGATCGCGATTCGTTTTGGCAATGTCCGAATTCCTGCGGTGAACCCATCAACGCCGAACGGTTCTCGCGCGGCCCGGTAGTTTCGTTGCGCTGCGCCGGAACGAGCCGCGCCGCAGAGTCTCTGTCGGTGTCTCACGGTAGCGCGTGGCGTAGGCGGCAGCAAACCTGCCGAGGTTGGTGAAGCCCCATTGGCAAGCAACCGACGCCACCGTGACTGTTAACGGATCCGGCCTGAGCAACACCTGGTGGGCTTGCGCGGCCGCACGGCGCGCAGATTGCACTGCCCGCAGGCAAGACGGAAAGCCATGTGGGTAGCTATGCGATCCGTGGCGGAACGGTCTGCCGGAGACACGGCGGGTCAGCTCCGCAGGTTCGTGCCGGCCGCGAACCGTCGCCTAGCCGCCATGGCCCTGCCAGCGGTAGGCCGCCTGGGGCATTTCGCTTTTGACGAAATCACCCGCCACCGACTGTCCCGCGGCGGCGACCGGGCAGCCAACAACGCCCTGCACCGCATCGCGCTGGTGCGCATGTCGGCCCACCCGCAAACCCGCGGCTACGTCCAACGTCAACTGGCCAACGGTCGGACCAACAAGGAGATTCTGCGGCTGCTCAAACGAGCCATCGCCCGCGAAATATTCAGACTGCTGACCCGACGCACCCGATCGACGAATACCGCGGCTCCCTACACAGCTGGTGGATCATGGGCTCGATGCCATCGACTACATGTTGGCCACCGGGGCTCGACCACGGTTTTCTTGCACGACGCGGGCAGGTCGTTGTCGACGCGCAGTAGGCGGTCCCGCTCTGCAGAGATGTTGGCGATCGTTCTTGCCGGATCGATCGTCCCTCTTAAGCGTGCGTAGGCTGCCTTCAACGCATCAGCGCCTGCGGGAGTGGCCACGGCGAGTCGATCGCGTATTAGCAGGTCAACCTTGCCGGGCTCACCGATAAACACCCATGGCTGCGACGTCGTCACCGCCGCGCTTCAACGCGCCGTGGATGAGTCCGGCACCGCGCTGTTCCTGTTGAAGGGCGGCACCACGCTGCGCGCGAATGATTCTTTGTCCATCATCAATCCTGTTAGAGTGCGCGCGGATGTTTTGTACATCCGCTCTGAACGAGAGAAGAAAGTAAATGGCGCAGGGAACTGTGAAGTGGTTCAACGGTGACAAGGGCTTCGGTTTTATCACTCCTGACGATGGGTCGAAGGATGTCTTCGTCCACTTCTCCGAGATCCGCGGCAGCGGCTTTCGGACGCTCGAGGAAAACCAGCGTGTCCAGTTCGAGGTCGAGCAAGGACCCAAAGGTCCTCAGGCCGTCGGCGTGACCGCGGTTTAGCTGACCCCCACACACCAATGGGCTGGTGGGATCTCGCACCAACCCATTGGTGTGTTTAGGCGTCGCGCGACGGCTGTCGAGGTCGGCTGGGGTTTCGGCCGTCGGTTGGTCAGTCCCGAGTATGTGGGGCGAACTCATCGACGGCTTGAATGGCGTCCCGGCGGCTGACTGGTTGTTCGACGACTACTTGGGGCAGGCCGTTGGTGCGTTGAAGAATCGTTTGCCGCACTCGGCGCATTCCCAGCGTTGTCCGCCGGCCTTCTTGGTGTCCTCGATCGGGTACGTCCCGACGCTGCGGCATCGAGGACATGTTGGCGGCATAGGTTCACAGTAGGACGTTTCTGGTGGATTGCGCGGCGTCCTGTCGTAACGCCCTGGCCCCGAGCAGGTCGGCCACCGCCTGATGTGCACACCGGCTTCTCGCCTAGCCGTGTGCTGGGTTCAAAGTTTCCCCTGACTGGCGCGCCGGCCACGGCGACGCCCCCGTCGGCCCGACCATGAAAGAGTCTCCACGTCCGCGGTTCGCCTCCGATTTGGCTATGGGCGCCCCCGGTCGCGTACCTTTCGCGTACGTGACGGCGTTAGCTAGCACGGCCGGGGCGTAACCTACAGAGATATGCGGTGATCCGTGCAATGAGGAGTGTTGATGATGGCTGATCGCGTCATGAGGGGCAGTCGCCTCGGATCCGTCAGCTACGAGAACGACCGGAACCATGACCTGGCGCCCCGTCAAATCGCGCGGTACCGCACCGAGAACGGCGAGGAGTTCGACATGCCCTTCGCCCACGACGCCGAGATCCCCGGCACCTGGCTGTGCCGCAACGGCATGGAGGGCGCCCTGATCGAGGGTGGTGACCTGGCCGAACCCAAGAAGGTCAAGGTGCCGCGCACACCCTGGGACATGCTGCGTGAACGCCGCTCGATCGAGGAACTCGATGAACTGCTCAAGGAACGCCTCGAGATCATCAAGTCACGCCGCCGCGGCAGCTAGCTTAGCTGCCGGCCGGGGTCACGAACCTCGACCGATACCGGGACCTCTGACTGAAAGATCCGATCGGATGACTCAGAAGATTTGCTTTGATTGCTTCCATAAGCTGTTCCCTGACAAGCCAATTCAGAAGGTTACGTTGGGTCGGCAATGCGTTGTGTGCAAAGCGCAAACGGATCGAACGGAACAGATGATTCCTGTTGAGGCAGAGGACATTCCGCTGGTCAAGCAGATAGCTCAAGTGCCGCGGCGAGTACTACACCGCACTGAACGGCATGCCGACCAACGTGTCGCTGTTCGTATGGCTGCCCGACGAGCGGGCCAAGTGGGTCAAGATGCGGGCCAAGCGGGACCGCGTGATCCGCGCCATGTTCGCGCAATGAACGCCGATGTCGAAAAGGCCCAAGCCGAGGGGGTGGAGTTGTCGACCGCCGCCACCGCCGCGAACTGGACACAAATCTGTTGAGCTAGCCTAGATATGGTTCTGAACTGCACGAATAGTGATGCGCGATACTGGGATTGAGCCAAGCGGGCATTGCCGGCCGTTTACGCGGTCGTGGCGAGGATCGGACCCCATGTTTGGGAACCGCACGTGATGCGCGATGGTGAACGATCTGAGCGTCTTTTAACGTGTCGCACGGCATCCAACGGTTACAAGCACTTTTCTGCGGTCAAGCGGGTTTCCCGTATCCGCTTGCTTCGAATCGAGATGATCTATCTGGATGGCTGCCTCGCCCGGACTCAAATTGTGCTCAACGGTGGTCCGGTGGCTGTCACGGCCGCGCCCGCTACTGGTCGGCTCAAGGCAGATCCTTGACAGCCACCGCACCACCGCGCGAACTGGCCTCTACCAGCGAGGGGGGTGTCTGGTCAGTGGTTTCGGCGGTGCTGACATCAGCGAGTGTCCCTCGGGCTGACGGGGCGGCTAAGCAGATGGATTTCGGACGATACGCCGGAAATACGCAGACCCGCAGGTCGCCCACCCGCCGATATTGATTGACGCGGCCGTAAGGAGCTTACCAGCGAATATAGAAGTGTATTCATGCGTGTTCGGCGATATGCTGACCCTCGTCCAGGGATTGGAGGGGGTCTGTGGGCGGTGGTAAGCGTAGGGCGCCGATCGACGATCCACAGGACCGCGCGATGGCTGACGAGTTCGACGCCGAAGCCGACGACATGCTGGCGTGCCCCGTCGAGGGCGGCGAGATTCGCCGGCTGACGATGCTATTCGCCGATCTGGTGGATTCGACGGCGTTGTCCACACAAGTGGAGCCAGAGATCTATCGCCGCCTGGTGGGCCGGTACCGCGAACAAGTAATCAGGATCGTCAACCGCTACGAGGGACACATCGGGTCAACCCAAGGTGACGGCCTCCTCGCGGAATTCGGCCATCCGATAGCCCACGAGGACGACGTGCAGCGCGCCGTGCTGGCGGGGCTGTCGATCGTACGGGAGGTTGCCCGCATCGCTAAGCAGGCCAAGCGGCTGCTCGGGATCGATCTCGCGGTGCGTGTCGGGGTGCACCGAGGGTTGGTGTATCTGGACACCACGCAGGACGATGTGTACGGACTCGGCGCCAACCTCGCCGCCCGAGTTTCAAGCCTCGCCCAGCCCGGGACGGTCGTGGTGTCGGAGGCGGTTGAACCGTTGGTCCGAGGCACTTTCGAGCTCGAGGCGTGCGAGCCCGCAGCGGTCAAAGGCGTCGAGGGATTGATCGCGCATCATCGGGTGCTCGCTGAGCGTCCCGAACCGGCCAAGCGGCGGGTCTGCCCGCTGGTCGGTCGCGACCGGGAGCAACGCCGTCTACACAAAAGCTGGTCGCGGGCGCAGGCGGGGGCGCTAATGACGCCTGGCGTCGTCTTCTGTGGCGAGCCGGGAATCGGCAAGTCGCGGCTTGCGGCGCTTGCTGAGGAGATGGTCGGAGAATGTGGCGAAACGGTTGTCGAGTTGACGGGATCGGCATTCCACACCCGTACCGGCCTACATCCAGTGCGTACTCTGCTCGAGCGTCGTTGCCGCATCAGCAGGCTCACCACTCAGGACGAGCGGCTACGGCTCCTCGAGACTGAGGTCGCAGCCCACAACCTTGATCCGAAGGACGTTGCGCTACTGGCACCGGTCGCGGGCATCCCACCCGAGGCCGGATATCAGCCGGTGGCCGCGGAAGGCGAAAAGCTGTTCGGCCTCATCGCCGAGGCGGTGGAGGCCTACCTGCTGGCGTGTCTAGGCAGTGGGCCGGCTCTGCTGGTAGCCGAGGATGTGCATTGGTTCGACGAGGACACGCTCGAGATACTCGGCGCGCTGCTCGGCTCGGCCAACGGCAGGCTGCTGATCGTCATCACTGGGCGGCCGGGTGACTGGCTGCCTGACGACTGGCCCGTCAACGTGGTGGAACTCACGGCGTTGAGCGACGACGAGGCCGATGCACTGATCGCCTCGTTGAACCCGATCTTGACACACGATGAGCGTGCGGCGGTATGCGCTCGGTGTGACGGAGTTCCCTTCTACATCGAACAGGTCGCCGCCGAACTGGATGGGCCTGGGGAGGTGCCGGAGGCGCTGTACGAGCCGCTGTTCGCCCGCCTTCGTGCCAGCGCCAACGCGGTGCCGGTCGTTCAGGTCGCGGGGATCATCGGGCGACACGTCGACCGGGGACTGTTGGGCACCGTGTGCACGATGAGCGAGACCGACATCGACAACGTGATCGAGGAGCTCGAAGACGCGCTTGTGCTCGAGCAGTGGGGCGCTGAAGGCTGGCGGTTCCGGCATGAGCTGCTGCGCGAAGTCGCTGTCGAACTAGCACCGCCGACGGTGCGCCGCAGGCTGCATGCCAAGGTGGCAGACGCGCTGGTCGGCGCTGAGGACAACCCCGACTGGGGCCTGGTCGCAGGCCATTACGCGCGTGCGGAGCGGTTCGATGCCGCCGCATTGGCGTTCCAGCAGGCGACAACCGACGCCCGCCGCCGCGGCGCTCTCGCCGAAGCGCGTGGCTATCTCAGTCAGGCGCTCGATCAACTCGCGCGCGCCGCGCCCGGCCAGGAACGTGATCGTCGGGAATCCACTATCTTGCTGGAGCGAGCCTGGCTCGTCGCGTCTGCGGAGGGTGGTCGGAGTGCCGCGGCCGCCGCGGACTTCGACCGGTGTCTACAACTCACAGGCACCGAGTTGCAAGCCGACGATGTCGACGGAGTACTCGACCTGCTCGAAGTGGTGGAGTCCTACATCATGCGGGCCGATCCTCGCCGGGTGCTCCGACTGCTGGAGGCGATCGGCGGGGGTTTTGGCGACACCTGGCCGTTCAACCTCTTGATCGATACCTGGTTCGGAACGGTCGCCTGGTTTTGCGGCGAATTCGAGGCAGCCGCAAGACAACTCGAACAGACCACGGCTGGTTTCGCTGCGACCGACCATCGCACGGAAGGTCCGCCCAGGCTCGAGGAGCGGTTCAACCTCACCGTGGTCTCGGCCTACAGCCAGCTGGTTCTGGCCCACCTCGTCCGCGGCGAGTTCACCGCTGCCGAAGCCGCAGTGACGAACGCCGAACGCTTGACGCACGGGTTCAAGTTCCCCGAAGAGCAATTCAGCCTCGCCTTCGTGCGCTTCGTGGAGATCTGGCTGCGCCTCGAGGCGGGTGATATCGACCGCGCCGCCGCGGCGGCGACCGACCTTACCGAGATGGGTGAACGCCACGGCCTCAAAATAATTCGGCTCTTCGGGGTTACGTGGGAGGCCGTCGTTGAGGCACGGGTCAAGCTCGGTGATGCGAACGCAGAACCGAATGACCTGGCGCAATGCATCGTCACGATGACGGATCGGGTCGACACTTTGCGGTCGCTGGAGGTGAACGAATTCGTCATCTTCTTCGACAGCGTGATGGGTCGGTTGCTGATCGGAGACGGCCAGACCAACCGAGCCCGCGTCGGCATCGACCGCGCCCTGCGATTCGCAGACGACAGCGGGATGCACTTCTACGACGCCGAACTGTTCAGGCTGCGTGCCCGCACCCACGCCGATGACGCCGCCCGAGCCGCCGATATCGCTGCCGCCAGAGATCTCGCATGCCGACAGGGTGCGAAACTCTTCGAACTGCGCGCCGCGATCGATGACGTAGCACTGCGCGGCGACCGCGCGCATTCTGTACTTGCAGAAGCCCTCGGCCGCTTTCCGGCGGATCAATGTTGGCCGGAATTCGTGCTGGCTCGTTCCCTTCTGCCGTAACTGCCGACCTTCGCAGAACGGACATCTCACGGATGCCGAATTCGCCCATCCAAGTCGTCCCCTAGCGCGTACCGTGTGGGTTTCAACATATGAAATCCCTTACCGCGAACGCGGGGGAGAACTCGGAGGGGACGACATGACGAATGGCGAGCCACCAGAAGAGCCAGACGGCGAAGAAACCGAAGGTATCGAACAGCCATCAATTCCCGGCTTTCGACTGCCCGAAAGGCCACCTCCACCACCACCTCCACCTCCAGGCCCACCGGAACCTCCTCCGGCAGGCGAACCGCAAGCCGTCCTATTCGTGCCCGAAGGCATGGACGTGGACGACCCTCTCAATCTCAGAGTGTGGACCGTGAATGGCACGACGATGCGGCTCATCATCGCGCGCCGCTGCTGAAACGGGATGGATCGAGCAGCGGGTCAGTGTCGCGTCGTCCTCGTCAGGCCTCCGATCAATCGATCGCCGCACGCGCCCTTTTTCCTGCCCCTGGGATTGCTCTGTGTCACGGCCCCGCTTCGGGACGCCGGCCACGACGTCGAGATCGTCGACTACGAATTCCTGACGCGGGCAGGCCGATTCCGGCTCGACGACGAGACCTGGCTCGCCGACGTATGCGCACCCTTGCTTGACCGCGCGCCTCAACTGATCGGTATCACCGTCCTGGCCGACACCCTCCCGGTGGGCCTTCTCATGGGACGGTATCTGCGTCGCGTGGATCCGGGGATCGTCGTCGCCATAGGCGGGCCAGGCGTGTTCGGGGCGTTCCCCGGCTTGTTCCGCGAGTTCGGCGACGCCGTCGACTACGTCTGCATGAACGAAGGTGAACTGGCGTTGACGGATCTGGCCAACGCCATCGCCGATGGTGACGCGCATCCGCGGATACCTGGCTTCTGGTCGCTGGACCCGTCGGGCGTGCTTCTCGCTGCTCGTCGAGAGTTGGCGAATATCAACGACCTACCGATGCCCGCGTATGACGCCGTACCCGTGACGGAATACCTCGAGATGGCCGCGCCGCGCATCTTCGACGTGTACCTAGGTTCGGGGTGCACCTACAAGTGCAAGTTCTGCGTGACCTCGACCTTCTGGGAAAGAGACTTCCGGTCGAAGAGACCGCAGGCCGCCTTGGACGAATTGCGGTACCTCCACGGCAACTACGGCATTTCCCAATTCAACTTCCTTCACGACAACTTTGCCAACAGACGCGCCTATCTGGACGAGTTCATCACTTACTTCACGGAGCACAATCCCGGCTTTCAATGGGGCTGCGCGGTTCGCCCGGACAACGTTCGGTTCGACGACCTGAAGCGGATGCGCGATGCTGGCTGCTTCAGCGTTTTCTGCGGAACCGACGCGGGCTCAGAAAAGATACTCAGGGCGATGCATAAAATGCCGTCGACCAAGCGATCGTACGAACTGTTCGAGAACTGTATGCGCCTGGGTATTCCGTTCGAGACGAACACGATCATCGGCTATCCGGAGGAGACCCCCGACGACCTCGAGGCCGCCCTCGACGTCGTGTTCGACGCGATCTCCTACGGTGCGGGAAGCAGCGACGTCAGCATTCTGCAACCGCTGCCTGGTGCCGAGGTCACCGCTGAATACGCGCAGTCGCTGGAATTCGTCGGCGACGCGGGGCTCGGTACATTTCTGCCGGAGGAAGCAACGGAGCTCGCTCGCGCACACCTTGAGATCCTGTCCGGGTTCGGCTTCTTGCATCATCGGAACCGCCCGTTCGACTACTACCAACAGGTGCTGCGTCTCGTTCGCTACTTCGGTAGGCACTTCTTCCTCACTCTCCGCTACCTCAAAGTGGTGTGTCATCGCCGCTATGTGGACGTTTTCGAGGGGCTGCTCGGCGTCGCGGAAAGTGCACTCCCGGAAGCGATCCGGCACATGATCACGCGTCTTCCGGTGGACCGACAGCCATTTGCGAGGGCGCTCCACGATTACGAATCGGCATGCGATTCCCTGATCGACGTCGACGTCGAGCTCGAGATTGACAATGTCTACTCACAGATGAGCCGACGAGCTCCCGGCCTGGGCTACGTGCTGGTCGATGTCGAAGCGGATGTGGTGAGTCTGTTCCCCAACGGGGCTGTCAAGGACGGGGCCTCGCTGGAATGCCGAGCCACGACCTATCTGATCTACCTTTCTGCGGCGGGCTCGCGAGTGACGATTCGGCTGCCGAAGTGGCAGCGCGAAATCTGGGACGAACTGGACACTTTCGACGTCGTCGACCTCGATCGAATATCGCGGGCCCTG
>Ga0134122_10004683_pt1 | contig 10134 bp, 12 predicted proteins | sample KB302_FD_96461 | JGI IMG/M metagenome (GOLD analysis project Ga0134122, IMG submission 96461) | Terrestrial soil microbial communities without Nitrogen fertilizer from Kellogg Biological Station, Michigan, USA - KB3-0-2 | ecosystem: Environmental > Terrestrial > Soil > Unclassified ... | reverse complement strand
GGGCTTGTCTTCCCTGCATCGCGGGACTAGAAGCAGCCGCGGCATTTGCTCCGGATCGCTCGACGGTGACCCGTAAAAGAGAGAAGGCGCCATGAAGAGGGGAAGGATCCCGGCGGTCGTACTCGTTGCGGCCTCGCTCGCGGTGGCCGTGCTCGCCGTCCTGGGCGGCCCGGTCATCTCCGCGCAGGACACCGGCCAGGCCAAGTACACCGTGCAAGTGCCGAATGGGCTCGCGTTCTCCGAGTTCCGGGGATACGAAGCCTGGCAGACGGTCGCCATCAGCTATAACGAAAAGCTTGCCGCGGTGATCCTCGCCAATCCCGTGATGATCAGCGCCTACCAGTCCGGCATTCCCGCCAACGGCAAGCCGTTCCCCGACGGCGCCAAGATGGCGAAGATCCATTGGAACCCGAAAAAGAACGCGGCCTTCCCCGATACCATGGTGCCGGCCAGCCTGCATGACGTCGACTTCATGGTGAAGGACAGCAAGAGGTTCGCGGACAGCGGCGGATGGGGATGGGCCATGTTCAAGTACGACGCCGCATCCGATACGTTCACGCCCGGCACCTTGGCCGACCAGCCGCCGCAGGGGGCCGACGCCAAGTGCGGGCTCGCGTGCCACACGATCGTGAGGACCCGAGACTACGTGTTCACCGAGTACGGAAAGCGCTGAACGGAGGCCGGCCATGCAAACGTCCAAGTCGGGGCAGTCGCTGCTCGTCAAGCACTTCGAGGACACGACGTTCGAGGCGTTGGAGGCGAACAACGGCGCGCCGCGGCCGCAGTTCCTCTACCGGCGACTCGGCGTCGAGGAGGCCACCGGCGGCGCGTACGACGCGCACGTGATCAAGGGTGTCCCGGGCTCGAAGCCCCCGATCGCCGAGCACAAGCATACCGAGCTCGACTTTCTCTTCGTCTATGTCCTCAAGGGCTGGATGAGCTTTCAGTACCACGGCCACGGCGAGCACCGGCTGAAGGCCGGCGATTGCCACATCATCCCGCCGGGGCTGCCGCACACCGTGACCGGCTGGTCGGAGGACGTCGAGCTCCTCGAGCTCACCGCGCCCGGCCATTACAAGACCATCGACACCGTGAACGGCGTGGAGGTCGCGCCCGCAACCGCCTAGCCGCCACCGTCCCGAAAGGGGGCAGGGCAGGATGTCACGGCTCGCGCGCCTGCCACTGAGCGCAGTGTAGCCGGGCGGGCCGCCCCTCGGTCGCGAGGGCTGCCGTATAACCAGGTGCTGGAGCGAGCGCGGTGAGGCACCAGCGGCCCGCTTCAGCCGGATCGTCCTGTACATCCTCCAGCCTGGGCGGCGCGCCGGGAATGAGCGAGACCGTGAATCGCTCCAGCGGGTATGTGAGTCCGTCACCAAGCGCCTTGATATAGGCCTCCTTTCGCGTCCAGCAGTCGAAGAACGCCGCGCATCGCCTGGTCGATGACACGGCTCCGAGCGCCTGCCGCTCGTGCGGTGAGAACATCCGCCCCGCAATCGCCTCGAGATCCGGGAGCGGGCGGACCCGTTCGATATCCACGCCCACTCGGCCGCTCCTCGCCATCGCGTAGAGCGCGAGCCGGTCAGAGTGCGATGCATTGAACTGGAGCCGCGGCCCGAGGGGCGCTGACAGCTCGGGCTTCCCTCGCGGCCCGACCTGGAATCGAACCTCGGAAGCCGCGACACCAAGATACTTCCCCAGGATCGAGCGCAGCACGACCCGGCTCGCCATCCACCGGATCGCATCGCGCTCGAAGTAGAATCGCGCCGCCCGTTCGCGTTCGTCCTCGCTAAGGATGCTCGCGAGCTGCTCGAGGGGCTCGCCGCGATGACTCACGTCCGCGAGCCATACATGTACGTCCCCCTCGAGAAGCGGTGGAACATGGGTAGTCGCTGGCCATGCCATCGCTATCGATCGTAGCCGCCGGCCAATGACTCATCAACATCTTCATTCCCATTTGCGGAGATTCTCATCCGGCGCATGCAATACCTGCGCATGCTCAGCCCCCGTGCCTCGGGCGCGCGTCATACTCGCGCGTGCACTTGGCGAGGTCCTCTTGGCTGGTGTAAGGTCAACCCGAGAACGGCATGAAGATCTCCCCAGCGGAGGTGGACTCGGCAACCGCGAGCTCCGGCGAGCTCCCTTGCGGGATGGGGGACCGGCTCACCGAGGCGAAAGATCGCGATGTCTGATCAGCCGGAGCGATGCGAGCTGCGCGAGCAGCTGAGGGCGCTGATTGCCGAGTTTGGCCGGCAGGACCACGGGGAGATCGACGACGATACCCCCCTGATCAGCTCGGCGCTGCTGGAATCGACCACGCTGCTCAACGTGGCCCTCTGGGTCGAGGAACACATCGACGCCGCGGTCGAGGTCACCTCCTTCGACCTCGCCTCGGAATGGGAGACGGTCGCCCGCATCCTGGACTTCGTCGAGAAGCACCGTCGCCGTGACGACGCGCTTCCTCCGAGTCGAGCGTGACCTACGAGATCGTCCGGTACGAGCCCGCGTTCCGGGACCAGGTGGCCGAGCTCCAGCGTCATCTCTGGGGCAACGATGCCACCACCAACGCCGCGTACCTCGACTGGAAGTACCATCAGAACCCGTACCTCGGCGATCCGCTCATCTACCTGGCCGTGCAGGCCGGCCGGGTGGTCGCGATGCGCGGGATGTACGGCGCGCTCTGGGAGATCGGCACGCCGGCCGAGCACGTCGTGGTGCCCTGCTCGGACGACTTCGTGATCGCGCCCGAGCATCGGAATCGAGGGCTGGTCGCACAGATCATGAAGGCGACCATCGATCGCGTTGCCGCCGAGGGCTACCGCTACGCTTTCAGCCTGAGCGCCGGCCCGGTCACCATGATGGCTTCGCTCGCCGCGGGCTGGCGAAGCGTCGGGCCGATGCGGGCCGTGGAGCGAACGGGAATGGGACTGTTCGCACGTGCCTGCGTCCGCCTGCGGACGCTGCCGCTGCTGTGGCGCTACGCCGATCCGCTCACTCGTCTTCATCGACTGAAGCGGCCGTTCGCCGACCTGGACCGGGAGGCCCGACGGGCCGGCGGCTCCCTCCCCGCCCCCGTGCAGGTCGAGCCGATGCCGCGGGTAGACGCGATGGCGGATCTCGTTCGCCGCCTCGGGCACGATGGGCGAATCCGCCATGTCCGGGACGAGCGCTACCTGGCCTGGCGGTACCGGAATCCCCTGTACGAATATCGGTTCCTGTTCCGGGGGGCCGACCGGCTGGAAGGCTATCTGGTGCTGCGGGCGGACCCGAAGGATCCGTCACGCGGTGTCAGCGTCGCGGATCTGGAGGCGACCACGCCGATCCTTCGCGAGGAACTGCTACGGACGGCCGTGAAGTGGGGAAACTTCCCTCAGCTCACCCTCTGGGCCGCGACCGTCCCGGTCGACACGCTGGCGGCCGTCTCCGGCGCCGGGTTCGTGCCGGTAGGCGCAGGGTCCGGAACGAGATTTTCCCTCACGATCCTGGTTTGTGACGCTTGCCGAGCGAGCCCGGCGCCCGACATGATGCTGGGAGGGCGACGCCTGGTGGATCCGGCCGCATGGGATATGCGGATGGTTTATTCCATGGCGGGATGAGAAGACCGTCAGGAGTCCGGGTCTGACCGCTCGGCGGCTATCGTAGCGCTCCGGGTCCAAAGGGGGAGGATGCGATGAGCGAGGAGCCGGCACCGCGCGTGGCGCTGATCGGGACGGGCGGGACGATCTCGTCCCTCGGGCGCGATAGCCTCGACGTCTGGGAGTACATGGACGGCGGCCAGAAGATCGGACCCGGGGACCTCCTCGCGCGCTATCCCGAGACTGCCCGCGTCGCCACCGTGATCCCGGTGCCGTACAAGGCGGTCGGCAGCTCGTTCATCGACCCCGCCGACTGGCTGCGCTTGACCGAGACGATTGGCGACGCGGCCCGGCGCGAGGCACCCCTGGCCGGCGCGGTGATCACCCACGGCACGGCCACGCTCGAGGAGACGGCGTACTTCCTGCACCTCACCGTTCGCGCCGACCTCACCGTCGTGGTCGTCGGGGCGCAGCGGCCGGCAAGCGGGCTCAGCTCCGACGCCGGGATGAACCTCGTGGGCGCGCTCCGCGTCGCGGCCGCTCCCGAGGCGCGCGGGCTCGGCGTCCTCGTGGTGCTGAACGACGAGATCCAGTCGGCGCGCGAGGTCACCAAGACGTCGACCCTCCGCCTCGAGACCTTCCGGAGCGCCGACCTCGGTATGCTGGGGTACGCCGATCCCGACGGGCGCGTCGCCATCTACCGCCGCCCCACCCGCCGCCATGCCCCGGACACCGAGTTCGACCTGACCGGCCGGCGCGACCTGCCGCGGGTGGACATCGCCTACTCGTATGCGGGGGCGGACGGCGCCGCCATCGACGCGTTCGTGGCCGCGGGCGCGCGGGCGATCGTCTCCGCGTCGCTGGCTCCGGGCATGACGACCGCGGCCGAGCAGGACGCGCTCGCCCGCGCGCGTCACCAGGGCGTGGTAGTCGTGCTGTCCAGCCGGGCCGGCAGCGGGCGCGTCCTGCCCCGCGTCGTGCTGCGCGAGCGGGGCTGGGTCGTCGCGGACAACCTGTTGCCGCAGAAGGCACGCATCCTCGCGATGCTCGCCCTCACCCGCGCCGACGATCCCGCCCGGGTCCAGCAAATCTTCGACGAGTACTGAGCCGGGGGCCTCGCCCTACTTGCACGGCGATCGTGGATTTGTTAAGGACAAGCAATCATGCACACCGGACAATCATACCGACTCTTCGAGTTTCTCGACTGGACGCGAAGGGATATCTACGTCCTCATCGTTCTGGGCGTCGTACCGGCGGTTGCATACCAGACCGGAAACATGAAATGGCTCGGCATCCCCTGGACGGTGGTGGCGCTCCTGGGAACCGCCACCGCGTTCATCGTTGGCTTCAAGAACCTGCAGAGCTACAACCGCACCTGGGAAGCGCGACAGATATGGGGCGACATCGTGAGCGGCAGTCGGGCCTGGGGAATAATGACCAGGGACTATCTCGACGATGCCGGCACATCCAAAGAGCTTGTCTATCGCCATCTCGCCTGGTTGACCGCGTTGCGCTATCAGCTGCGGGAGAACCGGGCATGGGAAAGCACGGTCAAGGCATACAACGCAGAGTATCTGAGATATTACTCCGTCCCGGAGATGCAAACGCCGCTGGACACCGAACTGGCGAGATTCCTCCCTGATGCGGAGCTGACGCAGATCCTTGCCTCGGACGGCAAGGCAACCCGGATTCTGAGTCTTCAAAGCAGAGCGATTCGACGGCTGCTCGCCGGCCAGGCGATCGCCGTGACTCAGTTCGTCGACATGCACAAGTCAGTCCGCGACTTCCTCCTCCAGCAAGGCCGATGCGAGCGGATCAAGGACTTCCCGTATCCAAGGCAATTTGCGTCCATCAACTACTTCTTCATCGCATTGTTCTGCCTTCTGCTTCCCTTCGGTCTGCTCAGGGAATTCGACCGCCTCAATGACAGCGTCGAGGGAGTCATCAAGGGGCACATGGTCTGGCTGGTCATTCCCTTCAGCGTGTTGATTTCCTGGATGTACACTTCACTGGGTCGGGTCGGAGAGAGCACCGAAAGCCCGTTCGCAGGGAGCGCGAATGACGTCCCGATCTCGCAAATGTGCCGGACCGCGGAAATCGATCTGCGGGACATGCTTGGCGAGACCGATCTTCCGTCGCCACTGGAACCAGAGAACAACATCGTCCTGTAGAGAGGTTCGGAATGAAGATCGTCGCGATCGGCGGCACCGGCCTCATCGGCTCGGCGGTGCTGGACTTCTTCGAGACCTCCGGCCGCAACCTTCTCGCGGCCGAGGCTGCGGCCGGCGTCCGGCACCACGTCGCGCTCTCCATCGTCGGAACGGACCGGACGCCCGAGAACGGCTATTTCCGCGCCAAGCTCGCTCAGGAAAGATTGATCGAGAAGTCCGACATCCCCTACACCATCATCCGCGCGACCCAGTTCCTGGAATTCCTCGGCGCCATCGCCGCTTCAGCCTCGGATGGAACCACGGTCAGGATTTCGCCCGGCCTCTTCCAGCCCATCGCGGCGGACGACGTCGCGGCCAACGTCGCCGAGGTGGCGCTCGCGGCGCCCCGAAACGGCATCGTCGAGATCGCCGGCCCGGAACGAGCCCCGTTCAGCGAAATCGTCGCCCGCTATCTGAAGGCACTCGGCGACCCGCGGGTGGTCGTGAGTGACCCCGAGGCCCGATACTTCGGCGGCCGTGTCGAGGAGCGCTCGCTCGTCCCGCTGGGCGAGACGCGCCTCGGCCGCCTCGGTCTCGACGAATGGCTCGGGCGCTCACCGGCCCGAGCCTGATCCTGCGTCGGAAAGGAACACCATGAAGACACCCCGCTTGCACTTCCGCGCTTACCTGGTGGCGCTCCTGATCCTCCCCGCCGTCCCGGCCGAAGCCGCCGACGTGAAGGGACTGTTCGCGATCGATCTCGCGGACTACCCGGGCAAGGAGGCTCGCATCCTCGAGGTGTCGTATCCGCCGGGCGCACAAGACATGGCCCATCGGCACGACGCCCATGCGTTCGTCTACGTGCTCGAGGGCCAGATCGTCATGCAGGTGAAAGGGCAGCCCGCCGTCACGCTCAAGGCAGGCCAGACCTTCTACGAGGGGCCCGCCGATGTCCACGTCGTGGGGCGCAACGCCAGCCACACGGAGCCGGCCAGGTTCGTCGTGGTGCTGCTGAAGGCCAAGGGGGCCCCCGTCCTCACGCCGGTGAAAGACGACTAGCCCGCTGACGCTCGGCCCCGCTCGGCTCAGGGTGGCTAGTCCATTGGCCGGAGCTCGGACAGCATCGTCGGCACGAGCTCGGAGACGGTCGGATGAATGTGCATCGCGCGGCGGATCACCGTCCACGGCGCCTTCGCGTACATCACGTCGAGAATCGAGTGGATGACCTCGTCGCCCCCCGTGCCGAGAATCGCGGCGCCCAGGATGGCGCCGGTCTCGGCGTCGACCGCGATCTTCATGAATCCCTGGGTCTCGCCCTTCTCGACCGCGCGTCCGACGCGCGTCATCGGCCGCTTGGCGATGAGCGCCTTGCGCCCGCTCCTGCGAATCTCCCCCTCCGTCATCCCGACCCGACCGAGCGGCGGATCGATGTACAGCGCGTATGCGGTGATCCGATCGCTCACTCGGCGCGGATCGTTCTCGAGCACGTTCGCGACCACGATCTCCGCGTCGTTGTAGGCGGTGTGCGTGAACGCCCCCTTGCCGTTGCAATCGCCGAGCGCCCAGATTCCCGGGACGCCCGTGCGGAGCTGGTCGTCGACCACGACGTAGCCCCGCTCGTCGACCGCGACCCCCGCCTTCTCGAGCCCCAGATCGTCCGTATTGGGACGGCGCCCCACCGCGAGCAGCACGTGCGTCCCGCGCACTCCCGGCGCGCCCTCGGCGCAATCGACGTTGGCGACGATCTCTTTGCCGCGCTTGGCGAAGCCGAGGCACTTCGCGTTCGTGCGTACCTCGACGCCCTCGTGCTCGACGATCTCGCGGATCGCGGTCGACACGTCCTCGTCCTCTCGGCCCACGAGCCGCGGCCCCATCTCGATGATCGTGACCTCGGCGCCGAAGCGCCGACACATCTGACCGAATTCGAGACCGATGTAGCTGCCGCCCACGACGATCAGGTGCCCAGGCAGAACGTCCAGTGACATCATCGAGCTGTTGGTGAGCCAGTCGACCTCGCGAAGCCCCGGCATGTCGGGGACGAGGGCGCGGCCGCCGACGTTTATGAAGATCTTGTCCGCGTGGAGGCGCTCTTCGCCGACGCTCACCTCGTGCGCGGACTCGAATCGAGCGTGGCCCTGGTAGACGGTACAGTGCTCCATGTTCCGCAGCCAGCCTTCGAGACCGGTGCGTGACTCCTTCGATACCGCCTCTTTCCGGGCCATGACCTTCTTCATGTCGACCCGCACCGGACCGGCGTCCACGCCATACTCGGCGGCGCGGGCGGCCATGCGCGCCGCGTACGCGCTCGCCACCATCGTCTTGGTCGGAATGCAGCCAGTATTGACGCAGGTTCCCCCGAAAGCGCTGCGCTCGACAATCGCGACCTTCATGCCGGCGCCCGCGAGACGCGAGGTCACGTAGGGACCGGCCTGACCGGTGCCGATGACGATCGCGTCGTAGGGCGTCACGACGGCAGCTCCGTGCCCGCCTGCTCCGCGGCCATGTACGCGGCGTACCACTCCGGCCAGTTCGCATCCCTCTGCCCGCCAAGCCGGGTCGCCTCGTACTTGCCGTGGGCAGCCTCCGCCCGCCGGAAGGCGGCGGCCAGGTCGTTCACAGACGCAAAGCTCGTCACCCCGGAATCGATGCGCCCGGGCAGCCGTGTCGTGATCTCCTGGAGCAGCCATCCATTGCCATCTGGATCGCGGAACGAGGCAAACGAGCGATAGCTGCCGCGCTGGGGATCCGGACCGCTGGTGCGACGCCGCCCGAAGAGATAGGGCTCGTCCGTGCCCGCGTACGTGCCGTCGCTGTGGAACACCTCGCTCACCTCGACGCCGCGGCCCCGGAGCTCCTCGCGGGCGGCCGCGATGTCGGAGACGATCAGATAGAGGCCTTGAGCGGAGCCAGGCGCCGCCGCCGTGACGTTCTTGCCAAAGATGATCGAGCACCCGGAGCCGGGCGGCGTGAACTGCATGATTCGGAAGTCGTCACCGCTGCCGAACTCGGCGTCGAGCCTCCACCCGAGCCGCTCGTAGAATGCCTTCGCGCGGTCGATATCCGAGACGGGGATGATGACGATCTCGAGCTTCATGTCGTTGCTGCGGGGCTTTGTCGTACTCATGGCGGCCTCCTGAGTTGTGTCAGCTGTGTGCATCCGAACGACTCGAATGCGATCTACGGACGACGCTACTGGACGACCGGCACACCTCCGGCCGCCCGCTCCTTCATCCGAGCGCGCGCAGGCGCTCAATCAGGAGACGTACGAAGCCGGCCGTGTCGACGTCGACCGCGACATGAGCGTTGGGCTTGCGGCCGCTGTGGCCGCGCCGGTCGACGACCGTACGCCCGCGCGAGAGCTCCGACGAGCACTCCACCACGACGTTCAGATACTTGGTTGTCAGAAGCCCCGGGCGCACGAGCTCGGCCACCGCGACCGCGTCGTGCACCGGGTACCCCTCCGGATACCACGAGTAGCGGCGGTAGGGCGGAAAGGCATCGAGGACCGCGGCGACGACCCCACCGGCGCGACCGAGGCCGCGCAGATCCTCAAGCTCCGCGGGGCTGACGATCGCCCGGTACGTCACGTCGAGGCCGACCATGGTGAGGTCGATCCCGCTCGAAAAGACGCGCTGCGCGGACTCGGGATCGACGTAGATGTTGAACTCGGCGGCGGTGGTGACGTTGCCCTCACCGATCGCGCCGCCCATCAGGACGATGCGCCCGATGCGCTCGGCCGCGTCCGGATACCGCGCCAGGAGCAGCGCCACGTTCGTGAGCGGCCCGAGCGGAACGAGCGTCACCGGCTCGGCCGCAGCGAGCAAGACCCGCGCGAGGAGGTCCACCGCGTGCTCGTCCACCGCTCGGCCCGTCGCAGGCGGCAACCCGGGAATGTCGCGCCGCACGTCGGCGCCCTCGGTGCTCGGCGTCCGCCGGTACGGGAACTCACGCACGAGCGGCCGGTCGGCGCCCGCCGCGACGGGAATCTCGCGGGCCAAGAGCTCCACAACCCGGAGCGCGTTCTCCGTCGTCTCGGCCACCGGCTGGTTCCCCTCGACGGTCGTGATCCCAAGCACTTCCACCTCGGGGCTCGCCAGCGCGAGCATGAGGGCGATCACGTCGTCGTAGCCGGGGTCGCAGTCGATCAGGATCGGGATCGGCATGAGCGAGCCATTATCCCGCGGGCACGCGAGGACGTCGAGGCCGAAGGCACGGCGGCTAGAATTCCCGCAGGTGCTCCCGCAGCGTCGTGCCCGTGTACTCGGTGCGGACGGCGCCTCGCTGCTGGAGCAGCGGGATGACCTTCTCCACGAAGGGACCGACGTAGCCCGGCCACATGCCCTGCCGGATGGCGAAGCCGTCGCCCCCAACCGCGTCGATGGTGCGCGCCAGCTCGTCGGCGACGCGCTCCG
>Ga0134122_10004678_pt1 | contig 10138 bp, 10 predicted proteins | sample KB302_FD_96461 | JGI IMG/M metagenome (GOLD analysis project Ga0134122, IMG submission 96461) | Terrestrial soil microbial communities without Nitrogen fertilizer from Kellogg Biological Station, Michigan, USA - KB3-0-2 | ecosystem: Environmental > Terrestrial > Soil > Unclassified ... | reverse complement strand
GGCTCAATTTGATTTTTCGCAAGAAGAGTTGCAACAACTTCGCACAGCAAAATTTAATATCCATCTACTCGCGCAAATCGTTCGCATGCGATATGAAAAGTTGCAGCTGCGGCATCCAACCATCACACGTCAAGTCAAAGATGGAAGTTTCATATCGATTGACCAAGCCAAAGCCAAATGTTTGCTAGACACCCGAAAGCTGGCTTCAAGCCTTCAATTGAATCGTGTGTATCTCCAAGAAAGTCAACATGCCGGTTCAGGACAATTGGGAGTCTTTGCACATGTTGAACTGGAACCGGGAGATTTAGTCACATGCTACGCAGCCGATGCAGTCATTTGCGTCGCCGAAAACAAACAACATTGTGGCATGTTTTCGACGGAATGGCGTCAAACGATTCCACCACATGAGCACGAACAGGCTATGCGTGAAGGAATCGACACCATGGTTCGTACCAGTGCTGATTTTGCCATTCACTCGCATCGCAAAATCGATAGCGAATTGAGCTGTGTGGGACAGTTTGTGAATGATGCTTACCATGGAATAACCCAAAACCCTTTTTTAATCGAAAAAGAATACGAAGAAAAGAGCAACGCTAGATCAAATTGCAGATACACAGCACTTGACAATGGACTAATGATTGTCATTGAGGCGACAAAACGCATTCTTCCAGATCAAGAGTTACTGATTTCTTATGGGTTTGAGCATTGGCGAGCCTATTTTCAACGTCAAACGTCCAAGTTTCAAGTTGGTCAATCGAATTTCGTGATGACGACACCAACGTCCTCGCGTAACAAAAACCGACGAAGACGAAAAACTGCAGACTCAATGATATGACATGTGCAGGACCAAGAAGAAGATCCACATTGGGGGCAACGGCAAAGGAGTGGGTTCATGAACCAAATTGGTTGTGTACTTTTGGTTATAAAGCGAGCGTGACGTTCTTGGTTAGATCGTTTGCCACGTCGAGCCATTTCTGTGAAGAGACAAAAAACTACATGTAAACAAATCTTCTTTTTTTTTCTTTGCAAAAAAAAAACGAGGTGTGGCGAACTAAAAAACAAATGGCACCATTCAGAATACGCATAGATCAAAGTTTGTAAAAAACAAACACACAAATGAAAAACCAAGCAGAGGAAAGAAAACAAGGTGAAGCAGTATCATTATTCTGTGATTGGAGCCATACAAACACCGTGCTTCTCGTTGCACCTCGAAAATCAATGAAAACCACCTTTGCTATCCAATTATTGCACTCTTGGAAACAAGCACACCAATCAGAAAAGCGTAAATAGAATGATTTTTGGATCACATGAACAAGAAAAAGTCATGTATCGTGCAGAAGGCGTAGCAGAACTAGCTTTTTTGACGCAAGATCGCATTTCTAAAGTTTGTGAAACTTTTCTCCAAGGTCCAGGACCGCCCATGATCTGTGTTATTGAATCTAGTGTTGAGCCGTCATTTTTATTAAAATGTGAAGCTTTTCGTAATTGTTGGGCAAATGCACGCCATTTAAATATCGTTATTGTACTATTGGTATGGGAAGTCGAACGTGAATTGAGTGACACTTCTAATTATAAGGACATGCGCTCATTAATATCTCAATTACACGAAGAAGCAGATATTACTGGAACACAACATTTCGCATTTGGACCTCGTTCTTTTGATGATAATCTCGAGGCAACTTATCCGGCGACACTTTTAAAACCAAAAGAAATGTGGATGTTGGTTCATGGAAAAGAAGTTTTTTTATATTCTACAAACGTGTCTTCCTAGCGATTTCATCGCATTCATTCCCTTTTTTTCCTTTAAAAAATAAAATCAATTTCTACCAAAGATCGCGACAGAAAAAACATTCCATACAATAGCGACTGTTGGTTGTAAGACTACTTCTTTTGCTGACACCTTGGTTTGATTGTTTGCCACGTCAAGTCATTTTTTTTTGGTCTGTATAGTGTGTTTTGTTTTGACCTATTTTGTTCCAATTGGTGAACAAAGAAAAAACAAACCCTGCTAGGAAAATGGCAACAGAAAGTTCACAATCTCAAGAATCTGAAAATGTGAAAGATCTGGCTGCTGTAAAACAAACACCTGCAACCGTTCCTAAACAATCTCGCCCACCAAAATGCTGGCATGGGGATAAATTGGAATGTAGAAGTTGTCTACCAATGGGACATTATCAAAGGCAATGGGAAGAAGAACAGCTCCCATGGAACCGTGAACAACCTACACCTGCAAATTTTTTTCCAAAACACCATCCTGTGTGGAAGATTGGTTACTCCAACAAACTTTATTAAAAAACAAAAACCATTCAAGCTTTTGATTTTTTTGTTGCAGTTGGGTTTGCATCTCCTTCGAGCGGCGTAGAAACATCGGTTGATCTTTTTGTTGTAGCTGAGTTAGCACCTTCAATCGGTGCAGAGATGCCAGTGGATCCAAATCCTTTTTCGCCTCTTTCTGTAGCGTCCAATTCTTGCACTTCTTCCACAACAGGTGTGTCAAGCTTTTCGCAAATCAACTGTGCACATCGATCTCCGACTTCTACTTTGAAGTCGTTTGTAGAATGATTGAATAAAACAATTCCTACAATGCCATTGTAAGTGGGATCGATCACTCCTGCTCCAACATCAATGTGATGATTCCAAGCAAGCCCCGATCTTGGCGCAATGCGGCCATATGTACCATCCGGAACACGAATACGCAAATCGGTGTTGACAATGGCTTTTCCTCGTGCAGGAACAATCACATTATGAGCACTGTGTAAATCATATCCCGCGGAGCCTACTGCACGTTGCGGCAATTTGGCTTGCGGCGAGCACAATACCACTTTCAACGTTGACATCGTTGCGTTTGTGCTCAATACACGACTACGTTTAGAAAAAAAATTAAAATCATGTGCATTTTTTTAAAGGATAAAAAAAAACACATTTGGTAACATATGTAAAGAAAAGAGTGCATTCTCACATGAACAATCCCTTCGCTTCTCCAGTGGATGACCCCTCCATCCCGTTAACGAATGATCCCTCGTTCCCTCAATGGCATGGTCATTATCCGTTCCGGTTTGTGTCTAACACTTCCAAAGTTGTCTGGTTACCTACATGTGTCACGATCGATTTGATTCAACCACCCAAAATACAATCTCTGTTTTCCATACCAAGCGTATGCGTGGATATGGTATTTGGCTATTGGCTTGTAAATGATCTCGACACAGCATTGATTTTGTGCAACGAGTCTGCGCTGGACGTGTTTTTACAAAAGGAGTTCATCCGAATGATTCAAATTTGGTGGTTGCAATATTCTTCCAAGATAAAAGGACAACCAGACATGTGCTTTTATGCAACACACTGCGCCATAGTGCAACGCAATTTTGAAATTCTCAAAGTGATTTGTAAATTACCGTTTTTTGTTTCTGAGAAGAGACACGCACCAGATAACATAACTCCTTACCTTTTCACGAAAACGATTCCAGATTGGCAATTGAATCGGATGGATTATATCTTGGCATCTTATTTGCAGCGAAACGTCGAATTAATTCAATTTTTGATAGATAGCATTATCACAGAACATGATTTTATGGCTCTCCTTTGCCAGGCTCTTATAAAAGGTGCTATTCGGGTGCTAAACAGACTTGAAGATTTACCAATTGTCGTCAATTATGGCATGATTCGATATGACACACGAAAGGTGTGTTTTGTGTTTCATTCACCGGCAAAAAAACACCGGTTTTTTCAGAAAAGCGAGCGTTTTCGGATTCGTACTGGATTCAAACACCGCACTCATTACACAGCAAAACAATACATACAATTTTACAAACAGAAGAAACGCTTTATTGAAATTGACGAAGAAACGTTCGAAGTGTTTGCGTGAGAAATCTCCATCAGTCGACCTCAATTGGTTCTACCTTGCCATCTTCTTTATCCCATGCAAGCTGTTGTTCGTATCGGATAAATGGAATGGCAGTGGATCCAACTCTTCGCATCCACTGCGGTGTATAACTTCGATCACCTGGGACCAAGGCTTCCATTTCAACATGCGAACGAAATGCAGACTCTATGAATGTTTGATATTGTTCTAAAAACTTGGGCCATTCTACCATTCTCATACACCGTTCTTCTTGTATTTCTCGCCTTGCCTGTGTGCGCTTCTTGCGAGTAAAAGAAAGAGGGCTGACGCCCCTTTGCAAACGACTCAAGCTCTGATTTGCTCGATTGGCAAGACATTTGGAAAGTGTTAAGTCGTGGAATTCTTTTTCTAGTGGCATTTCGAGACTATCATGCCCATCATCCCAATACATGCGTTCGCCATGCGTTTGTAACAAGCCCAGAAGTCGATTTGCAAATGGCATTGGTGGTTTTGCTAAATAATAACGTGCCATTTCGCGAATGGACGCATTATGTCCACACCATTGCGCGATGTTAGGTTTCGGGTTGTGAATTTTACTTGGACAGTAGGCAATGGGAGGTATTACAAACCACAAAATCCGTTCTGCGATCGCATCCACGTGAACGACTTTTTGTAAAATGTGTTGAATTACGTTGTAAAAGGCACGCAAATCTATTAATACAGCATGTGTTTTCTTGCGAGGTGTACTTTTTGCGACTCCTCCTAGCACACAATCGCTGCAATCGCACTCTGAGTCTGAACCCAATTCTTCCCAATCGCATAACATCGTCTTTTTGCACATTCGTTTTGTAAATCGATTTTTGGCTTCATCTTCGTTATCGTCATTCGGATTGCAAACATAAGAAACATACGGTTTCGTGGTTATTGCCTCGTTTTTATCGTAAATACAAACTTGATAAAGTGCCACACTTCGTAACGAACATCTTGCTATAAACTGCGAATCTTGCGATTCATTGGAAAAAAAGCGTTGGTAGCAAATTTTGGTTTTCTGTGCATGCTTTTTCATCAATTGCCTCGGGGCTAAGAAATCGAACGTCTCTCGTTTGAAGTAGTGAGTACGCATATTCCATGCCAACCCTTCAAAACTAAAAACTCCCGAATTTGGAGCCCCAAGTGGTGTTAAATCAGAGAATGGTCTAAATATATGCCCTAACGTCGTCCCTAGCTCCGCATTCGTATCGCCACTACAGTTTTCCAAGTCTGCTGTTAAATCGTGTCCAGAAAAACTACAGAGCAATAAAGGAGCAGTGGACACGATTCCAAGTGGTACTTTCTTTTGCTCCTTGCTTGTTTTTGATTGGGTTGTTTTTTTTGTGTACACACGTCGCTTGCGAGGTACCGTAGGATCTTCGTGTTCTTGACTGCGTTTTCGATATACTTTTTTGGCCTTTGCTTCTGCCATTTTCGGCCCTACGAAGAACCTTTTGGAAATACTACGGCTCTTTTTTTTTCACCTCTTTCGTTTTCCCCCTGTGTAAAGGTTTATTACGAATAAATGTGTTGTATATATTGGTTCAAAGTTTATGGCCCGTGCAAAAGTTCAGTAAGGTTTCTCTTTTTTAAAAAAAATTTAAAAAAAAGGAACCCTGAAGAGATAGATGAAAACTTTTTTTTTTAAACACCATTGAGAAACACAAATGTTAAGATAGGGGGTCATGGCTGCGAAGCGTTATCGTTCTTTGGAAGCCCAATATTGTGCTAAAGTGGGACTGCCAAAATTCGCAGAAGAGGCGGAATCAAAACACCTCGAAGCAAAAGGACGCGTGCTAGGATCGGATGGAAAAGTCAATCCATATGGCAAGGTGGATGGTGCAAGACTAATGGGATTAGAAGGGGATTCCGTCAAAATTCGCGTCGACGACTCCAGAGTACCAGAATTTTGGCTTGAACTATCTGTTCCCATCGAACAATTCGAAAACTTCGTGAAAAAGGCGAAAGTGCAACAACAGGAAAAAGAACAGGAGGACGAACAGGAGGACGAACACGTGTAAGATTTCATGGATTAATATTCACTAAATAAATAAATGTGTTTTCACCGTCGTTTCCGTTTCCGTTTTGGACGTTGTTGGTTTGCCTTACATTTGTGTATGTTAAAACATTTCAGAGAACACGCTCTTACATCACAATGATCACATGTTCGCAAAGGAGTGAGAATCCAATCACAATCAAAGCAGTAATTGTCTCCACAATGTCTACATCTCGTACCACATGTCTCACAAAGCGGTTGATGACAATAATCACATGTTAAAATACATACTGGACACATCGATGTGCTGCAGTAGAGACAGTATTGTTGGCATTGCAAACAGCATAAAGTATAACATGGATAATGAGCACACGTATCACGACATGCTTTACACATAACATCTGAACAAAATGTACAAGTCGTAAAGCATGTTAAATGAGAAATGGCATTACATCGAGAACAAAGCTTCTGACAAAATTGACATATGCCTTTTTGACAGGCATAACAAATACCAGTGCATTCTTCACACATTGTCTTCCCACAGTCACATTCTTCTAAACCATGTACGATTTCACAGCCAATAATCGTACATTTAGCACATGAATCACATTTTCCCGAGTCGCAAACTTGCACATAATTAGTAATTATGTCTGCAATAGTATGTGGTGTAATCGACTGTAGAATAGCAAGGTACTGCTTGGTGAAGACAGAAGCCATTTTTCTCCACACTGCCCCTTTTTTTGTTTGGTGTTGTGTTTGGTAACTTTTTTTAAGATTAAAAAAAACAAGAGTGTGATGCATCTATTGTTCCCCTTTTGACAAAAACATCTTTTTTCAATTTCACCTTAATCATCCTTTAGGAACGAAAAAAAAAAACAGATTGTGTAGGTTGTTCCTAATGGCAAGCAAACGGCGTATGAAGAAGACGCAAAAAATGCAACTTGGTGAGTTCCTTCTTATGTCGAAACCAGTATCTTTAACACCGCCGCTCATCGTGCCCCCCACTCCTTTCACATTACCTACTTTAGATCCAGAAGTATCTTCGTCTGCAGAAGAAGAAACCTCTCTTGCACACCTTGAAACAGACTTTCCGATCTATTTTTCGTATGAGAAATATGGAAACATGCAAAACCAAGAAGCCAGGTTAGACGAAAAAAAACCAACGCCTGTCTATCGCGACTTGGACAGCTATGCAAAAGAAGGCCAAGAATTATTGCTTGCCTTACGTCGCTATCATCACAAACAAGCAGACAATTGGCATAACCACAACAAAGCGCTAAAAGACAAAAAGTTGTCTACAGACCAAGTACTTCGGCTAAATGTGGCAGAGGAAAACAATGCCAAACTCCGTGAAGACTGGCTGCGAAAAGAAATGGACACCAAGTTTGCCGATCTATCTCCCGACGACCTGCGTTACATTCAACATGAGTTTGCAGAATATCGTTTACGAGGATCCAAAGGCGAAGGATACCATTCTCGCCCCATCAGCAGTCAACATTTTTGCAAACGGGAAAATTGGTGCATGTTCCAAAAACATTTCCAATATTGTGATTTGTTACACACAGAGGATTTGCAAGCGGGTGATGTGATTTTTAGTGAGTTAACACCAGACGATTACGACGATTCCACGCAAACATGTTATGCGATGTGGGATGCAGATGTTCGGAGGACATGGCGTGATAACGTCTTGTTAATTGGACCAATCGCCGGAACGGAATTGGGCGAGAGCAAGCAACAAAAACGTCCTTTGTTAAAGGAAACGTTGTCATGGCATGGGTCGAGATGGGCATTTGGTTATAGCTTTGATGTCACAAAAAGAGCACGATTGGTATGTCGTTTTACAGCCGTTCAACAAGCGTGTCGACAAGTTTACCAATGTGACGTGCAAATGCATCACATTTGCACCATGGCGCGGTTACACCGGAAGGACGGTGCATGTTACCAGTATCCAACTCGCTATCTAGACTTATTCTTGGCGGGTGTGTTGGACACAAAGATTGTGCAATTTATTTGTAACCAAGAAAAAGAGTGTGTGGGCATCGACGTAAGGACCACGATTCCACAAGCAACTTTTATCAAATGGATCGAAGAAATCAATTTAACCAAAGCCTCTTTTCCTGACTATTGTGACGTGCTTTGTTTTCGACACAGCTTTTTTCCTGAACACGAAAATCAAACAACGTTGTCATTGAGTGAATGGAAAAAGATTCATGATTGCGTCGATTTTTTATTACACAACAAATTCAACCCGAAAAAGCCAGAAGATTTACCAGACCATCTTGTATTAGAACCATTGATTACTTCGGAGAAAGTTCCACTTTACTACTTTGCGTCCTATCGTGTCGCACCGATTGTTCTTCACTGCTTTATGTTTGGAGGTAACACGTCGACCATTGGGCAAGAAGATACCTTGGAAACTTGGAAAGCACGAGAATGCAAACCTTAAGAATCATCTAGTTAATCAAATGTCAATTCGAGACTCACTTCTTTGGTGCGCGTATTGAAAACCAATGTGTCAATGGATCCAATTTCGTAATCATCGTCTGTTTTCAACACTTTGTCATAATCGCGTGATATGACGTCTTGTAACGCTTCAATAGTTTGTTTCACGTTCCAGCCTTGTTTGGAATACAAAGCCATTGGGAAAAAGGAATCCATCCCTGTGTACCAAATGGTCGAATCGGAAGTAACAATGTCCGAACCATGTGGTATTGGATTTTGATTGTTGCGAATGGAAATCGAAGTACTTTCATCTGCCCACATGTCCCATCTTTTGAGTTTAGCAGGTTCCAAAGCCAGTTCCCAACGGGGACGAAATGTTTTGACACGCATTCGAGCAATGCTTTTTGCACCATCGACAATAAATCGAAAGTCGTCCAAAACAAATCGCATGTCCTTGAACACAACCGTTGTTGCAATATGTTGCAAATCATGAATCATCTGTAATACGGTTTTTGGTAAGACGTACAAGGCAAATTGTATTCTTACACCCGAAGTTGTAAACACGATGTTGTATTGTTCGTCTAAAAACCCTTGTTCTTCCAACACGATTCGTACAATTGTACACGTCACACATTTCGTTTCTTCGTAATAACGACGTAACGTCGCAAGCGAAACAGTTTCTCGCACAACGAGCTTTTTGCGGTTTTTGTTTAACAAATAAATAGTTGCAAACAATTCCGATTTCATCTTTGTGCGATCCATGGTTGGGTTTTTTTTTGTTTTCTTTTTTCCCAAGGAAAAACACAGCATCTTTTTCTTCACTTCGCTTTTTTTTTGTTAGCTAGAAAGACACGAGCCATGTCGGTCGTGAAAGATTTTAATTCGGAGGAAAAATACATCACGGCGATGGAACGTGGTTTAAAAACCGTGGAGGGACGGTTGTGGTCTTCTGTTATGCACTTGCAACCAGCAGATTTAATTCGATTCAAGTGTGGGAAACGACATATCATTTGTGAAGTGAAATACGTGAATCAATACCCCACTTTTTACGCCATGTTAGAAAAAGAAGGTCTTTCAAAAGTATTACCTGGCGTGACAACAATGGAAGAAGGTATAGAGACGTTTGCAACTTTTTACGACGATGCAGTGAAACAAGGGAGGGCCATTGGAGCGATTGGACTGAAAGTCAAACAGACCCAATCTGCCATTCAACGCGCAAAGACAAAATTAGACACTCCTTCCATTACGACTTTTTTAACACCTCGTAAACGCGCCAAAACAGACGCATAAAAATTTGTTTACTGCCATACATCCACTGCCCCAACACTGCCATTATCTGCAAACGCAGGACTTGCCATCACACTTCCATCTGAACTAAGTGCCATTCCCGATCCTAACCCACTCGCTCCAATAGGACTTAACGCTGTATATTTTGCGTATTCTGTCCAGTTATTGTTACTTCCTCGATAAAAATTCCACACTGCACCTGCTTGGCTATTGTCTTGAAACGAACCAACAACAAGCAACGAACCATCTGCTGATAGCCAGTTTTCATTTTGAGCAGCGTCACTATCAGGTGCGTAGAGTTTAACAATTTCCACAGGAATGCCGTTTGCTAGCGAAAAAACATAATTGGAGGCAGTAACCGTTCCCGTTGCCATTGCGCCGGTTTGTCCATCTGCACTTAAACTAATGATCGAACCAAAAAAGTCTGAAGGAGCGGTGTCTGCTGCAGTAAATTTGGACCCAATTTGTGTCCAAGTAACGAGATCATCAGAATGGAAAATACAACACGCTCCACTATCGCTTGTGTCAAAAGGTGCACTTACAAG
>Ga0134122_10004677_pt1 | contig 10138 bp, 9 predicted proteins | sample KB302_FD_96461 | JGI IMG/M metagenome (GOLD analysis project Ga0134122, IMG submission 96461) | Terrestrial soil microbial communities without Nitrogen fertilizer from Kellogg Biological Station, Michigan, USA - KB3-0-2 | ecosystem: Environmental > Terrestrial > Soil > Unclassified ... | reverse complement strand
GTCGTGGACCGCTGCGAGAAGGACCAGACGCGCATGTTCTTCAGCGAAGTGCTGGTGCCGACGCTCGACGGCGTGATGCCGCCGCAGACGGCCACCGCCTCCGCGCGTTGAAGTTTCGCCAGGCGCGCGCCGTCGGCTGACGGCGCGCCCTCCTCGCGGGAGAACTGGCCGTAGGGGAATCCGACAATGGATTCCCGCATCCGCCGGCAGATGTGACCGGCTCCGCAACCCCGAAATCGGCATTCATTATTCTTTGCGTCGATGCCGATGTTTTCTTCGATGCCGAAATTTCCTCTCCCCTCACCCGGCAAGATCGCGCTCTGGCTGGCGTCGCCTTTCATCGTGCTGGCCGTGGCGGGCCTGTTTGCCGACAGCGCCGAGGCGCGCGCGCGAAACAACGTGGCGTATGCCTCGGTCGCCGCGCTCAAGAACAATCTCGGCAGTCCGCGCAGGCTCGAGTTCGAGCGCGTGCGGGTCACCGACGCGGGCGCCGCCTGCATCCAGTACCGCGCACGCGACGACTTCGGCACGCTGAGCAGCGCGCAGGCCGTGGTCATCGGCGGCAAGGTGGCCCAGAGCAGCGCGCGCGATGGCCGCTTCGAGAAGGAATGGAACCGGCAGTGCCTGGGCTCCACGTACGACGTGACGGGCGCCGTCGACAGGTTCTTCTAACCACGGCCGCCGCCTCGGCGTGCAGCCAACGGTGGCAATTCCCCGGCGAACGGCAGATTGTGCTCGTGCAACATGCGCCCCCCGTAGAATCGCGCGCGCATGCCGCTTCCGGATACCGACCGCCGCAGTTTCCTGACGCCGACCATTTTCGCCGCCGCCATCGCCGGCTGGATGGCCGTGCCGGCGTTCATCTGGACCAAGGACATCCTGCTGGTCGGGCTCCAGGCGCGCAGCTTCGGTTCGAAGGAAGTCCTCCTCACCCTGCAGAGCATGGTGGTGTGGGGTCTGTTCACGCCGTTCATCTTTGAAGCCGCACAACACCTCGAGTTCGAGCGCGGCAAACGGCTGCGCGCAATCCTCTGGCACCTGTTGTTCGCGCTGTGCCTCGCCGTCGCCGATGTCGCGCTCTCGCTGTTCTTCAGCCTCTTGACGCATCTCGGGAACGACCGCTTCGTGACGACGTTCGCCCAGACGGTGTTCATCAACACCTTCAGCTACCTGCTGCTGGCCGGCATCGGCTACGCACTCGTGTACCAGCGGCGTCTCACCGCGAGCCGGCTCGGCGCGCTCGACCTGCAGCGCCAGCTGGTGCAGACGCGGCTCGACGTGCTGGCGCGCACGCTGCAGCCGCATTTCCTGTTCAACGCGTTGAACACCGTGGCCGCGCTGGTGCGCCTGGCCGAGAACAAGCGCGCGTTGAATGCCGTGGTGGCGCTCAGCGACCTGCTGCGCGTGGTTCTCAAGACCGGCGGCGAGGCCCGCGTGCCGCTGCACGAAGAATTGCATTTCGTCGAGCACTACGTCGCCATCGAGCGCCTGCGATTCGAGGATCGCCTGCAGGTGGAGAACGCGATCGAGCCGGGCGCCGCCGACCTGCTGGTCCCCGCGCTGATTCTGCAGCCGCTGGTGGAAAATGCCATCCGGCACGGCGTCGAGATCAGTGGTCACGGCCGCGTGCGGATCGAAGCCCAGGGAGACAGCGAGTCGCTCACCGTGCGCGTCAAGGTGCAGAGCCTCGCCGAAGGCGGCGATACGCGCGTCGCCGGTCTCGGCATCGGCCTCGATGTCACGCGTCGCAGACTGGCGTATATCTATGGCGATGAACGATTTGCGCTGGACCTGTTCGTCGGCTGCGGTCAGTCCGCGGTGACGCTGCGCATCCCGCGCGAAGAAACCGTGTATGTCGGATCCGATCACCACCCTCATCGCGGATGACGAGCCGCTGGCGCGGCGGCAACTGCGCTCACTGCTCGAACGCGATCCGCAGATCGCGCTGATCGGCGAGGCTGGCAGCGGCCAGGAGGCGCGCCGCGCCATCCGCGAGCTGCGGCCGGAACTGCTGCTGCTCGACGTGCGCATGCCGCAGGGTGACGGGTTCGCGGTGCTCGAGGACCTGCCCGACCCGCCGTACGTGATCTTCGCGACCGCGCATGCGGAACACGCCGTGCGCGCCTTCGATGTTGCCGCCGTCGACTACCTTCTGAAGCCCTTCGACGACGAGCGCTTCGAGCGCGCCATTCGCCGCGCCAAGGACGCCATCCGCGCACGGCGGCTGGTGCAGCTCGCCCACGACATCAGCGCGCCGCAGGCGGCTGCGCCTGCGTTACCCGATCCGCATCGTCTCACCGTGTACGAAGGCCGGCACATCAGCTGGCTCGATGCCGCGGACATCGAGTGGATAGAGGCGGCCGACTACTACGCGAACGTGCATGCGCACGGCCGCGCACACCTGGTACGCGAGCCGCTGCAGAAACTCGAAGAGCGGCTGGGCAAGCGCTTCCTGCGCGTGCATCGCGGCGCGCTGGTGAACGTCGGGAAGATCCAGCGCATCGACCGCCTCGAGGGCGGCGAGCTGATCGTCGTGTTGCCTTCCGGCGCGCGCGTGCAGGTGAGCCGCTCGCGCAAGGCGGAAGTGCTGCGCGAGCTCGGCGTGCGGTAAGCGAAGGGCCGCACACCCGCGAGGATGTGCGGCCCTGTTCTTCAAACGCAGCGCTAGTGCAGCGGCGCCGCGGTGTCCTTGACGCTCCTGACAACCAGGTTGTCGACCGACACGCCGCACACCGGCCCGCCGCCAACGTCGAGGCAGGTGGCCGAACCGTCCTGCGTGTACTCGAAGCGCAGCTGCGCGGTGGTGCCCGCCATGCCCGGCAGGCGCAGGTGCACGTGCTTCGCGCCGTCCGAGCTGCCGGCCCACACCGACATGTCCTGGAAGTACGCAGGATTGTTGTTGCGTGGCAGGTGTTTCGGGAAGTGCTTGGCGCCGCCCGTCGTGAACTCGTCGTCGAAGGCTTCCGCCAGCACCGATCTCAACAGGTGGCCGGTAGTCAGATCCGTCACTCGCAGTGACAGGCCGTCGTAGGCCAGCACGTTGAAGTTCGGATCGAACTCGGTGTCCGTGCACACGTCGAAGTCGACGGTCACGTAGTCCGAGTCCGCCGGCACTGCGAACGGCGCGCTCAGCAGCCGCTCGAAGCGCGTCGGATCGCCGCCACCCGGCCCGTCATTTGCGTTCACGTGGAAGGCCGCGTTGCCGGTCGCGCCACAGAAGGTGTTGCTGGTGGTCCATGGCACCACGTTGGCGCCACCGCCATGCAACGAGCTCCAGCCTGCGGGCAGCGCCGCGGATGCATCGAAGTTTTCGCTGAGCAGCGTGGTCGCCGCCGGCGTGCCGGTGAACAGCGATGTCCGCAACGTACCGAGGTCCAGGCCACCGAAGCCGAACAAGCCGATGGTCTGCAGCCGCAGCTTGATCGGCGTACCCGGGTCGAAGCCCGGCAACAGCCGGATCGCATAGCTCAGCGCACCCGCGGAGGTCTCGCCGGGGTCGATGCGTCCATACCTGCCGATAGGCTGCAGCACCACCACGCCCGGAGTCTCCGAGATCAACAATGCGGACACGTTGCGTGCCGATGCCGCCGAGATCGGGTTGGTGGTGTAGTTGGTCAGCGGCAGCCGCACGCGGATGCTTTCACCCGGATCGAGGAAGCCGTTGTGGTTGCCGAAGAGCTCCGAGGTGCTGACGCCGTTGACGTCGAGCGACAGCGGCAGGCGGTTCACGTCGGTGAACGAGAACTGCGCCGCGCGCTTGAACTCGACATTGGGCACCGTGAGGCGTGGAGTCGGCTGCCCGTCGACGAAGCCCGCCGGCGGCCGCGAGGCCACGGCATAGACGGCGAACAGCTCGCCCTTCTGTGACACCGCCTGGTTGTAGTCGCCGAGGTTCGGCTGTCCGGTGTCATTGCCCCAGCCCGCGTGGAACGGCAGGGTCGTCAACGGCACCGGTGCCGACCAGTGCGCGCCGCCGTCATCCGAGAAGGTGTAACTCACCTCGGTGAGATCGCCCGAGGTGTCGATGCCCTGGTCGTAGTAGAAGACGGACACGCGGCCCGTGAAACTATCTACCGAGACCCACGGGAACCACTGCGGACGATCCTGGCCGGGCGAGGCGTTGATCTCCACCGGCGCCGACAGCGTCTTGCCGCCGTCGGTCGACTTCTGGAACATGATGTCCGCGCCGTCACCGCTGTTGTTGCTGGCGTACACCAGGTACACGTTGCCCTTGCGCGGGCCGTGCGAATTGTCCACTGCCAGCGACGGCGAGGTGTTCACCCGATCGTTGCCCAGCACCTGGTCCATGGTGAAGAACTCGTCGGTCTCGATGGGCGCGGACCAGGTCTGGCCGTTGTCCGTCGAGCGCGCAAAGCCGATCGAATTGCCGAAGCCGAAGAACGTGCCCGGGAACGGGAAGCGGCGCCACGCGACGTAGGCGTTCTTGCTGCGTGCCGCGAAACGCGGGATCGAGGCCTGTCCGTCGGATTCGGTGGCCGCGACGATTGCGCTTGGCGACCAGGTGGGCGGTGCGCCGGAGCGCATGTTGTCCGAATAAGTGGTGCGGATTTCCACGCCGCCGATGGCGGCGGGCGTGAAGTTCGACCAGCTGAGGATCACGCGTCCCGTGTCCGGGTCCACGTCCATGAACTCCTTGTCGGCCGCGTCGACCGGCACACCGTCCTCGAGAATGCCGTTCGGGTTGGTGACCGAGGTCACCTCGAACGGACCTTCCCAGGTCTTGCCGCAGTCCTTCGAGCGATGTACGCCCATGGTCTGCACGTCGGCGGTGTCGCTGAATTTCTTGATGAGGATCGACGAGTACACGAACACGCAATGTCCGAGGTACTTCACGTCGGGATCGCCGAACACTTCCGGAAACCGCGTGGTGCCGATGACGTCGTTGCCGGGAGACGGCAGTTGCCCGCCGTCGACGAAAGTCCTGCCGCCGTCTTCCGAGTACAGCACGCCCGAAACCGAGATCGGGTTCAGGTCGAAGCCGCGCGTGTCGTTGTAGCCGATGACGATGTGCTGGCCGGTCTCATCGACCGCGATGGAGGTCTCCGCCTGCCCGCCCGGGATTTCTTCCTCGTCTTCGCCTTCTTCGCCGCACTCCGGCTTGTTGAGGCAATTGTCTTCGTCGTCGACATCGACCTTTTGCGCGGTGACGCCGGCGCGCGCGGCGCTCGCTGCACCACGATGCGATTGCGCATTGACACGCGCAACGGCCGCCGCGGCGCGTTTGCCCATGGCGGACATCTGGTCCTTGCGTGAGGGGTTGCTGCCCGCGTGCGCGGTGGACGCGGCAACTGCGAGCACGGCTCCGATGATGCAGAGCATCAAGGCGCTGTTGAGAATTCTGAACGCTTTCATCTGGATGCCTCCCTGGCGTGATGTGCGTGAGAAAGACTACGGAATAGTTAGAAGACTCCCGTGGACGAATGCTTGGCTGGAGTTGGGGGAGCGGATTAAGCGCCCACGATTCCGGAAATTCAAGAGATAGATAGTCGTGTTGCCGCGGGAACGGCGTCGTGTCGTTGCGTGAAGTCGGAGTCGTCCGATTGACAGCGCGCCATCGACTCGACGCGCCCTGTCAGCCATTGAGAAATGCTCACGCGGCTGCCGACTGACGGACTCGTTGCGACGTCCTACGTCCGCACCGGCTGCACCTGCGTACATTGGCGACTCTGTTTCTATGGAGAAGCCCATGCGAAATCCCGCCCTGCTCACACTCGCCATTGCCGCGCTGTTCGCGTTTGGCTGCACCAGCAAGGAAGAGCCCGCGAAACAGGCGGTTGCGTCCGTCGACGCGGCACTGAATGACGTTCGGCCCGACGCCTCGAAATACGCGCCCGACCAGCTGCAAGCCGCCGAGGCGAGCTTCGCGGCGCTCAAGCGTGATTTCTCCAACGAGAAGTACAAGACCGTGCTGCTGCACGCGACGGACGTGAACAAGGAAATCGGCGCGCTCAAGGAAATCGTGGTTTCGAAGCAGACCCAGAACGCTGCGGCGACGCGCGAGTGGCAGGAGCTCAGCGAGGAAGTGCCGCCGATGGTCAAGGCCATCCAGGTGCGGGTCGACAACCTCACGGGAACACGCCTGCCCCAGGACGTGAAGAAGGAGTCCTTCGAGGCTGCGAAGAACGAGCTCGCGCAACTGAAGTCGCAGTGGAACGCGGCGAGCGCGGCTTTCAATGCGGGTAACGCCACCGAGGCCGCTGACAAGGGCCGCGCAGTGCAGGCCAGGGCGAAAGAGATCAGCGTGCAGCTGGGGATCAGCCCGGCCTGATCCCGGCATTCACAAACTCAATCCGGCGGCAGCCTCTTCAGCGACTCTTCGAATTCCGCGATGGCGTCGCGGGCTTTCTCGTCCTCGCGCGCGTACATCGGGTCGTCGAGCGGACTGAAGGGCTCGTCGACCTGCGGCACGTCCGGCACCTCGGATAGATGAGGCTCGCCGCGCCTGGGTTTCACCTTCAGGCCCGCGGTGTTGACGCGCGTCGGCTGGTACTCGAGATCCTGTACGTCGATCACCGGCGTATCGATTTGCGGCGTCGCGTCCGACTCGCGCTCGGTCTGCGGATGTTCCGGCATGGCAATGCTCCCGTGGTCCAGGCGCGCAGAGTGCCGCGGGACCAGCGCGGAAGTCATAGGTATTTGCCGATCATCAATGTCGGCGCCGTAGGCCCACGGACCGGGGCCGCGAGACCTCGCACATCCGATGAGGCCTGTCGCCCCACGGCGACGGCCTCACAAGGTTCGCCACCTTGCGCCGATGGGATATGCGTACTTGTCCTACGGAGCCAACAATGGGGTCCGCCTATCGTGACCTAACAAATTGCCAAGGGCAGGAACGAAGGAGCTTGTAATGAAGTTGTACCAGGCAGTGCTGCCGCTCGCGGCAGCCATGATGATAGCGGGCTGTGGAAGCCGTACGACGGCGCAGAGCGTGGTCGGCCAGGCCGAAGGCCAGGTCGCCAACGTGCAGCAGGAGGCGGAAGTCACCGCGCCCGCGGAGCTCAAGACCGTGCAGGGCACGCTCGCGCACATGAAGCAGGGCTTCGACGATCGCGACTACAAGCTGGTCGTGAACGACGTGCCGCAGTTCAACGCGCAGATGAAGACATTGAAGGACGCGATGGCTGCCAAGCAGGGCGAAGCCGCGACCGCCATGCAGGAATGGAGCACGCTCAACAACGAGGTGCCCAAGGCCGTCGAGGAAATCCAGGCGCGGGTGGATAGCCTGAAGCCGAACGCGTTGCCGAAGGATGTCACCAAGGAAGAGCTCGCGACGGCGAAGACCGATCTCGAGACGATGAAGGCCACGTGGGCGGAAGCCACCGCGGCCGCGAGCGCCGGCAACACGGTCGAGGCGGCCAACAAGGGCCGCACCGTGCAGGCCAAGGCGAACGAGTTGAAGAGCACGCTGGGGATGAACGAGCAGCTTGCGAGTGTTGCCGGCACGCCGGCAGGCACTTCCAAGTAGTTCGACACGAGTCAGGCCCGGTCCGGCGCAGGTCGGATCGGGCCTTTTCTATTCTGGCGCCAGCGCCAGCCTCACGATGAACTCGCTGCCCTGGCCCGGCCCGGCGCTGATCACCTCGATCGAACCCCCGTGCAGATCGACCAACGCCTTGGCGAGCGCGAGCCCGATGCCGAGCCCGGTATTGGGACGCTCCGCTCCCTGCGACACCTGGGTGAACATCTCGAAGATGCGCGGCACGTCCGCGGGCGCCAGGCCGATGCCGTTGTCGATGACGCGAATCAACACCTCGCCACCCGAGCGCTCCGCGGCGAGCCGGATCTGGCCGCCCGTCTGCGTGTACTTGGCCGCGTTGCTCAGCAGGTTGCCGAGCACCTGCGCCATGCGCAGCGCATCCACCTCGATCTCCAGCGGTTCGGCCGGCAGCTCCACGCTCAGCTGATGCTTGCCCACGGTGAGCGCGGGCTGTGCGATCTCGATCGCGCTATCGACGACCAGCTTGAGGGGCACGCGCACGCGTCGGACTTCCAGCCGTCCGCGCGTGATGCGCGAGACATCGAGCAGGTCATCGAGCAGCCGCGCCATGTGCCCCACCTGCCTGCGAATGACACCGAGACTCCATTGGACCTGCTCCGGCGTCGCGGACGGATGCCCCGCGGTGCCCGCGGCCTGGCGGATGGGCGCCAGTGGATTGCGCAGCTCGTGCGCGAGCGTCGCGAGGAACTCGTCCTTGCGACGGTCGGCTTCATGTAGTGCATTCTTGGTGGCGCGCTCCTGCGTGGCATCGCGGAATACCAGCACCACGCCGGTGGTCTTGCCCGCGTCATCACGGATCGGCGCGCCGCTGTCCTCGATCGCGGTCTCCTGGCGGTCGCGGCGGATGAGCACGGTGTGATTGGCGAGCCCCACGACGCCGCCCTCGCGCAACACCTTGGCCACGGGGCTTTCGACCGCCGCGCGCGTCTGCTCGTTGAGGATGTGGAACACCTCGTCGAGCGGACGACCCACCGCTTCTTCCTGCGGCCAGCCGGTGAGCTTCTCCGCGACCGGGTTCACCATGGTCACAATGCCGTGCTCGTCGGTTGCGATGACCGCATCACCGATGCTGCGCAGGGTAATGGCCAGGCGATTCTCGCTGGCGCGCACGCGCGCCGAGTCACGCCGCACGATGTAGACCAGCAGGATCACCAGCAACAGCGCGAGACCGCTGACGATCACGCTGGTGCGCACCGAGGCGTCGAGGGCCTGCTGCTGCATGTCCTGCAGGTGCGCGACGCGCAACTGCTGCGCACGCGCCTGTTCGCCGACGAAGGCACGGATGTCGTCCATCAACTCCTTGCCTTCGTCCGAGCGCACCATCGCGAGCGCCGCGTCGCGCGATCCGGCGCGCGCCAGCTCGATGGTGCGCGTCAGCTCCGCGAGCTTGCGCTGCACGAAGTCGGTCAGCGGCACCAGGTCTTCGGCGTGGCCGCGATCTGCCTGCACGTGATCGTTGACGGTCTGCAGGCGCATCGCCAGCTCGCGCAACGCGCGGTGGTAAGGCTCGAGATAGGCTTCGTCGCCCGTCAATAGATAGCCGCGCTGCCCGGTCTCCGCGTCACGCACCGTCGACAGCAGCCGCTCGAAGTCCACCTCGATCTCCTTGGCCCGCAGCACGCTGGCGCTGGTGGCAGAGACCTGCTCGATGGCGCGATGCGCCACCACGCCCGCCCCGATGAGCACGACGCTGGACACGACCACGGCGAAGCCGACGATGGACCGGGAGCGCTTCACTTGTTGTTTGTCTATCGTGCAGGAAAAAGACCGCGATGCACTCTACATGCATGGAAACGGCCAATCTTGCGGGGGCTGTGCGTCGCACCCCCATCGTGTTGCCAGAATCGTCTTACATGCTGCAACACCCGGTGCTGGGTGGGGTTCTCCCCCGCCCGGCACCACTTACGCTCCCGACTACTTCTTCCTGGCGCGCGACTTCTTGCGCTTCTTCGGCGCCGCCTTCGATTTCTTCATGGGCTTCCTGGCCGCCTTCTTCGCGGCTTTCTTCGCCACTTTCTTCACGGCCTTGGCGCGCTTGGCAGGTGCTTTCGCCTTTGCCTTCTTCGCGGCGTCCTTCTTCTTCGCCGCGTAGTACGCCGCGCGCAGAGCCGCAAGCTCGGTCGCGCTATCCCAGATGTTCGTGCCCGCCTTCGCGAGCCAGCCGGCAAGCTTCGGAGCGTCGATCTGCGCGACGTCGTCGTAGCGGTACTGCGCCGCATGGAAGGTGCCCGTCGCCTCGAGCTCCGGCTCTTCGAATCGCTGGCCGTTCCAGAACAGCAGCACCACGCCTTGCTTGCGCGCCGAGTATCCGGCCACCGGCTCCCGGCCGATGAACCAGACCGGGCTGCCGTGCCAGACCTTCGAGGTCGCCTGTGGCAACGCCGAGTTGATCTGCGCCTGGAGCGCGTTGCAGATGGCAGCGCGGGCCGGATCTTGTTTCTTGGCGTAGTCGACAATGGCGTTTTCGTTCATGCAGCACCTCCCGGATGTGGCGCGCATTCTGCCATCAAGCGCGTGTCTTCCGCGCGGCCCGACGCGCGCAGCGGCCGCATCAGCCAGCGATCGTTGTGTCCATGTCCCGTGGCGCCCAGGCGCGACTCGAGGTCGCGGAAGCCGTTG
>Ga0134122_10004673_pt1 | contig 10142 bp, 10 predicted proteins | sample KB302_FD_96461 | JGI IMG/M metagenome (GOLD analysis project Ga0134122, IMG submission 96461) | Terrestrial soil microbial communities without Nitrogen fertilizer from Kellogg Biological Station, Michigan, USA - KB3-0-2 | ecosystem: Environmental > Terrestrial > Soil > Unclassified ... | reverse complement strand
TGAGGTCCTTGTAGGTGCCGATGGCGATGATCGTGCCGTCCTCCTGCAGCACGGCGCCATCTGGGATCTCCTCCCAACTCTTGCGGTCGATGGCGCGCGTGATCATGGCGCGGCTGCGGATCAAGGACGTGGCCATGGGGCTCTCCTCATGTCTGAGCGAAGACTGCGAGTCGGACAATTAAACCGGAGTGGCAAGAGCCTCCTGCTCGGCAAAGGCACGATCGACCTCGTCTCGCAGATGCTGCGTCAGCTCGATCCTGAGCTTCTCGCATTCGGGCGAGAATAGATTACGCGGCCGCGGCAGATCGATCGGCACGATGGTCTTGATGCGGCCGGGCCGCGACGTGAATACCGCCACGCGGTCAGCCAGCGCTACCGCCTCGTCGATGTGGTGGGTGACGAACAGGATTGAGGCGCCGCTGTCGCGCCACACGTCGAGAAGGAAGTCCTGCATGCGCTGTCGCGTCTGCACGTCGAGCGCGGCAAACGGCTCGTCCATCAGCAGCACCTTGGGCCGCATGGCCAGCGCCCGAGCCACGGCGACGCGCTGGCGCATGCCGCCCGACAGCTCGTCGGGGCGCTTGTCGAACGCGGCCGTCAGGCCCACCCGGTGCAGGGCATCGCGTGCGGCGGCGCGGCGCGTCTTGCTGTTCGCCCCGCGGATCCCGAGCCCGAAGCTGACGTTTTGCCATACCGTCAGCCAGGGAAACAGCGACGTCTCCTGGAAGATCAAGCTGCGATCCGGCGAGGGGGCGGCGACGCGCTCGTGGTACGACCAGATCTCGCCGCTGGAGAGCGGCTCGAGCCCGGCCACGAGATAGAGCAGCGTGCTCTTGCCGCATCCCGACGGCCCGAGGAAGACCACGAACTCGCCCGGCTCGATCTCGATGTCGATGTCGCGCAGCGCTTCGTGCGCGCGCTCGGTCCCCTCAGCCCAGGTCTTCGACACCCCGCGACAGATCACCGAGCTGCTGGAGGAGAAGGGCTTGGGCAGGTCAAAGGCCACGCAACACCCCCGTCGTCTCCGGGACCCAGTACAGGATGCGCCTCTGCAGCATGCGCAAGAGGAGATCAAACGTGAAGCCGAGCAGCCCGATCAGGGCGATGGTGAAGAACACGAGTGACGGGTTGAAGGTGTTGCGCGCCATCATGATCACCTGACCGAGCCCATAGCCGACGCCGGTCGATTCCGCCACCAGAACCACCATCCAGGCCGCAAACAGGTTCATCCGTAGCACCACCAGCAGCCCAGGCAGGATTGCCGGGATGATCACGCGACTATAGGTCTGCCATTTGGTTGCGCCCATGGTGCGTGCGACGTTGATCAGGTTCCTGTTGACCCCGTCGATCTGGCTGATGGTGGCGAGCACCATGTGAAAGAAGAGCGCGATCACCACCATGAAGATCGCCGGCGCGTTGCCGATGCCGAACAGGAAGATCGCCACCGGCAGCCAGGCAATCGGCGATACGGGCGAAAGCAGCGTGATGGCCGGCAACGTTAGCCGCTCGAACAGGAGGAAATATCGGATCAGCACGCCGAGCGAGATGGCGAGCACCGAGGCGATGACGAGGCCGACCATCACGCGCATCGTAGTCGCGCCGATGGTGATCATGACAGCTTCGTAGGGGCTCGGGCCATCGGCCGGGTTCACGCCGATCGACCAGCGCGTCGCCGTGTTGAAGAACTTGGCCTGCTCGGCGATGTTGCCGAGGAAGATGTGCGGCGGCGGCAGCAGCTTGGGATCGGCCAGGCCGGTGAGCCAGCACAGCTCCCAGATCACGGTGAAGGTGCCGATCGACACAAGCGTCCACCACAGACGCTGCACGCTGGCCGAAATCCGCGCCGCGAACGCCGACCGGCACGGGGTGGCCGGCGGAGCAAGCGCTCCGCCGACCTGGCCCACGGAGCCGCTCAGCCGCTCGCTGACGGAAGCTAGCGTTGCCATCACGCGGCCTTGTATTTGAGCCTCGAGTAGAGGTCCTGGTTCTCGGCAATGACCTGCTCGAGCAGCGACCAGTCGATCGCATCACGGCCCGGTTTGTTCTTGATGTAACCCATCTCGATTAGGCTGTCGGTGCGCTGCAGGATAAAGTCCGTCTGCTTCCTGGCATCGACCACGGCGGGCTGCTTGCCCATCGCCAGCGTCGCGTTCTCCATCGACGTCTTGTAGTAGGTGCCGACCAGCTTCTTGAGCGTCTCCGCTTGCTGCGTCTCGGCCATGTGCTGGGCCTTCATCATACCCTTGATGATGGCCTTGAGGCCCGCGGCGTTCTCCTTGATGAGGTTGGCGCGGCAGGCGAGCACGCAGTCGGTGTAGCCCTCGCCGTAGATGTCGCGGCCGTCAGAGAGCTTGTGCGAACCTTTGACGTCGTTGAGCAGCGCCGTGCCGTAGGGCTCAATGGTGCAGATCCAGTCGATCGCCCCGGCTTTGAAGGCTTCGACGGCCTCGGGCGTCGAGCCCATGTAGCGCACGTTGACGTCCTTGAAGGCGACGCCGTTCTTCTTCAGCCAGTCGTAGGGCATCACTTCGAGTGTATCGAGCTGGAAGGTGCCGAGCGTCTTGCCCTTGAGCTTCTGGGCCGTATCGAGGCCGGGCCGCGAGACGATCACGCAGCCCTCGATGCCGCCGCCGGCGACGATCTTCACGGGCGCGCCGGCATTGAACAGCGCGATAAAGCTCGTATAGGGCATGAGGCCGAGATCAACCTGGCCGATGCCGAGGAAGGTCACCTGCTCGGCGAATGTCGGCGTGTTGACGAACTTGAGCTCGACACCGTCCTCCTTGGAGAACTGCATAGCGTGGGCAAGGAAGATGTTGAGATTGCAGAAGCCGGTGCCGTGCGTGGATTTCAGCTCTTCGGCGGCATGTGCGGCACCCCCGAACAGGCTCGAGCCGACGCCCATGGTCAGCACGGCCGCACCTGACGATTGCATGAACTTGCGCCGGCTGAAGTCCATCGACTCCAAGTTCGGCAGATGGATGCATCCGATCCTGTCACACATGGTAGGCTCTCCTCTTCGGTGGATCGATGGTCGCGAGTAATTCGCGAGTACTCATTTGCGCCCGATGCCGCGGCGCGCGAGCGCTGGGCGACCTGAGACGGACATTCTTCAGGAGTCTGGAGTGCTGCGGGCGCGGTTCGCGGCGATAAAGTCGAGCACACCCGTATCGGGGGTCTCGCCTGTAGCCCATGTCACTGTTCGGGGCCGGTGCAACCACACCGATCCCGCCGAGGGGTGCGAACATCGCAACCTCCCAACAGTTGTGTGGCACGCCAACCGTTGCAATCGCCGAGGCGACGCTGCGCTAGTTCGGTTAATCGCAAGCGTCGTGCCAACTCGAAAGAATCTCGTCGCGCCGTGTTTGGTGGCTCGAGTTTGCGCGCCAGATCGGCCTTCGGGCGTGGGCTTTGAAACGACAGTGCACAGCGGCAGCTCATTGCGCTGAAATATTGTGCAGGCTGACACGTCAAGCCGCCGTCTTCCGCGCAAAGTGACGAGAGCGCGTGCTATCCTGCAAATTGTCCCGGTTCGCGGCTTGCCCTTTGAAAAGTCCTCGAGAGCTCATGCAGCGTATTGTGCTCGTCAACCCGAACACGTCGGAGCTGCTTACGGCGCTCATGGCCGAGATCGCACGCGATAATGCGCCGGCTTGCTTCCGCATCGATGGGCTGACCGCACCGTTCGGCGCCCCCTCCTGACCAACGAAGCGGAAGTCGACGAGGCTGCCCGTGCCGTGCGCGCGCTGGCTCCGGAGCTCGCGCAAAGTGCCGACGCGGTCATCGTCAGCGCCTTTGGCGATCCCGGAGCTGACGAGCTGGCTGTCTTGCTCGAGCGGCCGTGGTCGGAATCGCCGAGGCCAGCATGCGCGCGGCGGCGGCGAACGGACGTCGCTTCGCCGTCGTCACCCACACAGGGCGTTTGGTTCGACGCATGGCCTTGCGGGCAGAAGCAATCGGGCTTGGAGCGCACTGCGTCGGCGTGCTGGCGACAGAGGGTGATGCGATCGCGCTGATGGCGTCACCCGTTGAACTCGAGAGCGCTTTGCAGGTCTTGGCCCAGCAGGCCGTAACAGAGCATGGCGCGGAGGCCATCGTCATTGGCGGCGGGCCACTCGGGCGTGTGGCGAAAGCGCTGAGCGGCAAAGTCGACGTGCCGGTGATCGAGGCGATCCCCGAAGCCGTCCGTTACCTCGCTGCAGCACTTGGTGCAGCAGCTACTCGTTGAGCCCCTTGCCCGGATAAAGGGTGCGTCGTCATCCAATGCCGGGCAATATCGAGCCGCCGCGTTACCCAAACTCCGTCCTGCTTCAAAATGTAGTCGAGCAGCCGCTCCAGGCCGGCCGCGCGTGCCGGGTGCCCGATCAGCCGCATGTGCAGCCCGACCGACATCATTTTCGGCGTCTTGGCGCCCTCCTTGTAGAGCGTGTCGAAGGCGTCGCGGATGAAAGCGAACCACTCGTCGGAGGTGCCGACCCAGCCCGCGTACTTGCCGTCGTTGTTGGTGAGCGAGTAGGGCACGATCAGGTGCGGCCGGCCTTCGACCCTCTTCCAGAACGCCCTCCCCGACGATGAGGCGCCGCGTATTGACGCTCGGCCCGTAGCGGCAATACCAGCCGAGCGGCCGCTCGCCCACCGTGGTCTGCAGCGACGCGACGGCCTTGCGGATGTGCTCGCGCTCCTCGGCCTCGGTCAGCTCGTAGTGCTTGATCCAGCGCCAACCATGGCAACAGACGTCGAAACCGGAGGCGCGGATGGCGTCGGCAGCAGGCTTGTGCCGTTCCAGTGCGAGGGCGCAGCCGAATACCGTCATCGGCAGCTTGCGCTCCTGGAGCAACCGCATCAGACGCCAGAAACCGACCCTGCTGCCGTATTCGAACATGCCCTCGCCGGCGAGGTCGCGGCCCTTGACGCCTTGGCCGAGGCTGTGCGCCTCCGTGAGGCCGACCTCGGTGAAGCACTCGCGGTCCTGTACGGAGGGCTCCGAGCCCTCCGCGTAGTTCATGACGAAGTTGATAGCGAGGCGTGCGCCGCCCGGCCACTTGGGATTCGGCGGGTTGGCACCGCAGCCGATCAGGTCCCGGTCGTAGGTCGCGGGCATTGCACGCACCTCCTGACAACTGGGAAGCAGCGATGGTCACGGGCGGGCAGCGCGAAAAACTCCAGATGTAGACGGCGAAGGCGACTGGGCGGTCGAGGATGGTCAGCGGATGATGCCACACGTTGGCGCCGTCGGTGACGCCCGGGCGTGGAGCGGCAAGGAAGGCGCGGGCGCCGTCTCGCTGCCGCGGCAGAAGAAGCCAGCGAAGCTCGTGGCGGTGGCGCTGGCCAACAAAATGGCCGCGCGTTGCTTGGGCGACCCGGGCCAAGGGCGGCACCTATCGGGCGCCAACGCTCGCGGCAGTCGGATAAGGCTCGGCAATGGGGGCTTGAGGCAACGTCGACGCGCGACAACGAATTGCGGTAATGATGGCGTGATGTGAAACGGTCGAGAAGTGGATCGAGACAACCCGAAATTGCCAATGGGCCAAAGTGCCCGGACTTTTGAAGGGGACCCGATCCGCGGATCACATCGGGCCAGCGGTCATGCGCCGCGACAAGAGGCCGGACACATGACTTGCACCCGACCGCAAGCAGCCACAGCAAATTCCTCTTGCATCGCGGGCGTCGTCCACACATGGCATTTGGTTCAACCGTCGATCCGCTCCCGGCGGGCTTGCAGCTGGTAGTCAGGATCGTTTCGAGCGTTGGCCAAATGCAAACCAGTGCTGTCATGGCGATCACTTCTAGCCCCGCTATACGTCCCACTAATTTTCGTTGGCTATGAAGCCTTCCGCGGTCCCCTAGTTGCAAACAATTCTCAGTTCCCGGAGCACAGTACCGGACTACTCGGACCCGGTATGATGCCAGCACTGATCCAGGTTAGTGCGGCATAAGCGGCGTTCCGTTATTTGAAAATCGCGGCGGGGTAGACGCGACCTCCCCAAGGGTCGCGCAATCCTCCGGGAGACGACTCGCGGCCCGATGCGGCTCCCGGAGTTGCCGCGCTACATGCGCGCTCTTAGTTCGCTCGGGGGCGCCTGCGCAGCAATCCCTCCACCGTGGCTACGAGGTGTTGAGGCGATGCTGGCTTGGGCACGTACGCGGCGTTGTCGGCCGCCCCATTATATTCTCTGGGGCTGTACCCACTGTGGAGCACGTACGGGATGTTCCGCTCTTTTAAGCAATCGCAGAGCCGCGAACTCTCGCCGTCGCTCAGCGAATGATCTACGATGACGGCCGACGGAGTGTCGTCTTCTACGACAATGAACGCCTGGGCAAGTGACCGCACCGTTACTACGCGCGCGCCCGCATTTGTAAAGGCGTCTGCAATATCTATTGCGATCAGGGGCTCGTCCTCGCAAATGAGGATCGAGCAACCAGCCAAGCTGGCGCTATTCATGGTGATTGTCCCGTGGCGCGGCTAAGCGCGAAACTGCCGGAGGCAGGGCGGCCATCTTGTAATGGGCCGCGCGGTCCCGAGCCGTCGATCAATCCCGAACCTGATTAGCGAGGGCGGGGTTCGGTGCTGCGTGGATGCTGTATGATACCTGTGGGGAAAATCACGGCACTAACGCAGATTAGGGCGCGAGCCGAATTAACCACTTTCTTGGGCTCGCTGCGCCGCGCTCAGGAACTTGTCGAGCGCGCGGCGGTTCCATGGACTAGGCCGCCTCGCGACTCCTTCAGACTTTCGGGCACGGCGGAGCGCCGGTCCTACAAGACCGGTGCTCTTTATATTGTCGGGTACGGCTAGGTCGCCCGCCTTCCAAGACCATTGCGCGTGCTCGCGTGTCGCGAATGCTATCGTTTGATTGGGTCCGACCCATGCCTTGTGACGACAACCGTGCTGCGTTGCCCCTTGGCAGTTAGCGTCGCTCGTCGATTTTTGACATCGTCAAGTGCCTTGCGGTGGCTCGAAAACGAACCTAAGCGTTCGTCGCCAACGCGTACGGACCAGCCGTCGTTAGTGGGCTCGACTAGGAAGATCGTGGTGATCGCTTGCTTGGCCACAAACGAGCGTAGCACAAATCGGCGCAGATCAGCGAGTTGCGGTCTGGGCGGGGCGCGCCGGCACACAGCGTAAGCTACGGGCCTCGGTCCTACGACGGCGCATCTCCCGCAGATGTCGATTGTCTTGCCAGGGCCTTTTTGTTTTTCGGCGGAGCGTTGATCGGGAATAGGGCCGGTTGGCAGTCGTTATGACAACGATCAGCATGGGGCCGAACATTAGGGTACCCACCGCCCTCATCTTCATTACCTTCGCGAGCTGTCAGCTTTCGCCTTCACCCGACACTTGCCCGCCTTGACGTAGATGCCAGGTGCCTCTTGTCTTAGGGTCGAAGGCCTTGGCCGGCATCGCCAACAACTCGTCGATCCGGTGGGCTGCGCGCTCGACGTCGATGACCGCCACGCCGCGGCTGATCAGCTTGGAACCCATGGCGGCCTCGACGATGGCGACGGCCCGCGCGTATCGGCGGCTTCGGCGCTTGCACTAGCACGTGCTGTTGTTGCTGCAGACGCTCGTCAATGGCCTGCGCGCCCTCTTCTGCGGCCAGCGAGACGCCAGAACGCGGGCCGTTGTGTAGCCGATCCCGGTCGTGATGCTGATGTTAATCCGATGGGCGAGGCCAGTAACGTCTCGACAATCTCACGGCTGCGCCAGCGGTTTGTGAAGTCCGGTCGGAGCTGATCGGGGAGTCAGTTGGCGCGATGAGCTGGACACCCCAATAAAGAAGTGTGCCCCATCCGCGATGACCAACGATCCCACCCTGCCGCCACCACACGTGCTTGAGGCGAAGGCACGGAGCGGTCAGCTGGAGCGGCTGCCCGACGACGATGGTTCTGCGCATCGGCTTCAGCAACTCTCCCCTTATCGGCGGCCGCCCTGCCAAGCGCGTGCCCGGCGTCAATCTGCGGCCTCGGAGCACGTCATTTTGCCCGCGCCATGCGTCGCCGGTCTGCTTTCTCCGATGTCAGAACGGTCAGTGGCGAAAATGCCCAACAGCTGTCCTCGGCTCATGAGCGTTATTGCGAAGCAGCAATTGCGTGCGAACTCCCGGCGCAGACGAAGGTCCCCGGTGTTGCCTCGTGGTCTCGTAGCCTTGATGGCCGGGTCGCCTCCTACACGATTGTGATCGATGCTCAATGAAGATGAGGTCGGGCCTTTCGGGCTGGGCCAGCTGGTGATACGCCGAGGCGTTGACAGATACCTGAACCGGGTTAAGCCTGCGCGCGCTCCAAAGCAAATCCTACTTGGCTGGTTTGTTGATCTCGGTGATGGCGATGTTCGTGAGCTTAGCGTTTGCCGCCTTCTCCTGATCAAGGATCTCGGACAAAAGCTCATGCGCTTTGGTTTTCCCAAGCGCCTTTGCCCATTCCCGCAACGTGCCGTACCTCGAAATCTCGTAGTGTTCGACGGCCTGGCAACAACCGATGATCGCGGCGTGCTTGGCAACCGCACCTTCGGCCTCCTCGATCACGCCCTCAGTCTCCTTAATCAGGCCCTCGATCGCGTCGCACTTCTCGCCAGAAGCCTTTTGGCCGATCGATTTGAACACCGCTTCCAGCGTCTTGATCTGGCCCTTGGTCTCGGCGAGGTGGTCCTTGAGCGCGGTCTTCAGATCACCATTGCTCACGGCATCGATGACCTTCGGTAGCGCCTTGGTGATGGCGTGCTCCGCGTAATAGACGTCTTGAAGGGTGTGCTCGAACGCGTCGGCGAGAGTTTTCATCTGAATCTCCAGGAAGGGGACAGAGCAACGGGCGACTACTCACTTGGTTCCGCGCCGTTTGAACTATTCCGTCCTCAACGCGTCGTTCCTGAGCTTCAGCTCAACCAGGAGACTTCCCATGCCCGCACAGAGCACCCCTTAGCGCGGCCAGTCCACCGGCTCGGCCCAAGACCTCAAAGAGAAAGCAACCGACCAGTTTGAGAAGATCGCCGACACGGCCACCGACAAGTTTAGGGACGTGGCCGATCAGGCGGAGCACATCGCCAGCCGGGTGGCCGAACAGGGCCGAGAAATCGGCGGGTGTGTCTCTCCTATTTCGGGGCGGTCCGCAATCCCGCGCACGTGCGCTTTCTCATCCGACGTTTGAAGCGAATGATGCCAAATTCTAAGTTTCTCGCCTGTTTTTGGATGCTCGCGGCAGATCCCGAGAGGGGTGAGGATTGGAGGACGGCCGTGGGAGCCCACCTCGTTGCGACGTCCCTTGCCGACGCAGTGGCCATTTGCGTTCACGAGGCAGTCACACCGAACCCACGGCACGCTCCGCTCATATCATTAGTGGACGGAGGAATGCCGGAGAGCGGCCTGCAACACGAGGAGCTCTGAGTGTATGCGCATGTGAACGAGGTCCTAAAGGGAGCCGATGATGGCGAACAAAGCACATTTTCTACGGAGGAATGGAGACAGGTTGTCGGCGGCGCCTTCATGGCTGGATTTGCTGTTACCACGGCTGACCCAAGTAGGTTATGGGGCTTGCTCGAGGAGACCTTCGCTAGTGGTCGCGCTCTTATGGAAGCAAAGAACAGCGCAAGCGCGAACGAACTGATGAAAGCCGTCGTGAAGCGATATTGAGAGCTAGAGGGTCGAACTGCGGCGCGCGAGTACGTCAACGGCCCTTTGCAAGGGCCAAGCACGAAGATCAAAACGCGGGCCATCGAAGCGGCGGATCCAGCTGCGGGCGGGCGCTATCGTCGGTGCTCAAGGATTGGCCTCTGCCCAAACAGCTCAGCTTGCGCTGCTGCCCTTTACAGTGACATTGTCCGCTCATAGGCGTAGGGTTAATATGAATAGCAGCATCCCGCGCCGTAGCTGTGCGCAGAGGACCTCAACGCAGTTGATCATCACGCTTGCTGCACCCGCTGGGGATTGATCGACGCCCGGGACGTTCAGCGGCCGCTTTCAAGCAGGTTGCGCTGGCCTTGGTGATTGCGCTTTAGCTCGCGCCACAAGGATGTCCCATGCTGGCTGCTCGCTCGACGACCTCAGCGTCCGACAGGCAAACCGAGTTCCAACGCGAGGTCGCCACCAGGTTCGGGCTGGTGCCCAACTTCTTTTCCTCAGCACCCGACGCGCCCGAAATCATCGAAAGAC
>Ga0134122_10004671_pt1 | contig 10144 bp, 14 predicted proteins | sample KB302_FD_96461 | JGI IMG/M metagenome (GOLD analysis project Ga0134122, IMG submission 96461) | Terrestrial soil microbial communities without Nitrogen fertilizer from Kellogg Biological Station, Michigan, USA - KB3-0-2 | ecosystem: Environmental > Terrestrial > Soil > Unclassified ... | reverse complement strand
GGGGGCCATCGGCGGCGGCGCCGGCGCTGGGTCGGGCTTCGCGAACGGATCCTCGGCGTCCCGTTTCGCCAGCGCGGCCAGGGAGTAGTTCTGCTGCTGCAGGTACGGGGACGCACCGCCGGCCACCTTCCCGACCCCGTGATACTTCTTGCGGGCTTCGTTCGGCGACAGCGAGCCGCCGCTGATCGAGTCGTTCGCCGCTTTCGTCCGCGTCGCCGTGTCCATCCAGATCAAGTCGTCAATGTCGAACTCGACCCCGAACTGTTTCCCGTCGACCTTCTCCACCAGGCCGAGCCCTTCATCGAGACAGAGTTCCATCGCATTGAGCAGGCTTTGAATGCACTGGCTGTAGTACTGCTGCAGGAGCGGCTCGATGTTCGCGTAGGGCGGCGGCGGGCCGACGCCGATCATGTAGGGCGGGACGTGGAAGCAGGAGCAGACCGTCTCCGCGGTCCAGTGCAGCTGCTCGATGAGCTGCGCGTCGACCGCGCTCATGGTAAACGGTTCGTACTTCAGCCCGTCGCCCCCGACCAGCGTGTCGCCGGCGTTCTTGCTGGCGATGGTGGCGAGGAGCCGCGCCGCGGTCGCGTCCGAGATCGCTCCGGGCGCCGTGAGCATGCCGCTCGGGTTCGCGCCGTTCTCGAAAAAGGTTTTCGAGTTGTTCGCAATCGCCAGCCCCTGCATCGCCGCCACGCCGCACGCGTAGATCGGCGACACGCCGATCAGCGGGTGATAGAGCGGACACATCAGGTCGTGAAAGATCTCGCGCGCCGGCACGATGACGAACGGGTCGGTCACTTCGGCGAGATCGTCCCGGGTGATCTTGTAGTAGACGTCGCCCGACGGCGTCACCAGCGGCGTCACCCGGCCCGGGTCGAGCACGTAGGCCGCGGTGACCACGCCGCGGCTGTCGCGCTGCTTCAACGCGTAGGTGTTGCCCCGCGTGAGCTTCGACGTCACCCACTGCTCGACGAACTTGATGCGCGTCTGGTAGCGGTTCGGCTTGCGGAGAAACGGACTGAACGCCGCCGAGGTGGTCTCGGTCCAGATCCCGTCGTCGTCCTGCTCGACCAGGCGCAGGCAGAGCTTCGCGATGTCGCCGGCGATGAGCGACACGCACGCGTAGACCGCCGAGTAGGTCAGGACGTCGGCGGCGCGGATCTCGAGGTTGCGCTGCCAGGCGCCGGTGAACGGTTCGCGGACCACGGGCCACCAGGAGCCGCTCGTCGAGAGCGGCGCCAGCGCCAGCCCCTTCGTCCGGAGCTCCACCTTGCGCCCGAAGATCTGCAGCTCGAGGTGCACGCGCGCTACTTCTTCGCCTTCGCGGCGTCCTTCTCGGCTTTCTTGGCGACCTCGGCCCGATCGGTGCGGATCGCTTTTCCCTGGGCGGTGACGCTGTCCGCCAGCGCTTCGTCGATTTCGTAGGTGTCGCCGACGGCGTATTCCTTCCCGTCGTAGGTGTGCCACTGGAGGGCTTCGACCGTCACGGTCTTGGGTTTCTCGCCGTTCTCGTCTTTGTCTTTCGCCATCGTCACTCCTTGATGCCGTAGATCAACTGGATGCCGTCGGGGTCGGGCGGGTCCGACTGGTAGCGGGTGAACGTGAGGCCGTGGATGTCCTCGAAGGCATCCCACGCGGACTTCACCCCGGGGAACAAGCGGTGGCCGTAGTCGTCGCCGAGAATCAAGCCGCCGCGTTTCACATGCGGCACCCATTCGTGCAGATCTCCACGCACGCCGTAAAACGAATGGTCCGCGTCGATGTAGAGGTAGTCGATCGGCGTCGTCCAGGCCGCGGCGGCCTCGCCGGTCGTCGCCGGCACCAGCCGGATCTGCGCGCCGACCCCCGCGTCCATGAGCTGGCGGGCGCAGCTCACCAGCATCCAGGGCGCCGAGGGCCGGTAGGGGTTCGTCGCCGGGTGGACGTCGCCGGCCCAGGTATCCACGCACGTCAGCGTCCCGCCCCAGCGCCCGATCGCCCGCGCGACGGGGATCGCCGAGGCGCCGAGCCACGTCCCGAGCTCGACGCAGACCCGCGGCCGGTGCTGTTCGACCAGCTCGAGGATCTTGGCGCCGTGATGGAACCACCCCGGCGTCTCCGTGGGGTCCGGTGTCACCGAGAAGGCGGTCTGCGTCACGCCTTCGGCTCCACCTTGGTATAGCCGCGCTTCAGGAGTTCCTCGATGAGCGACGCCTGCTCGACTACGAGGAACTTCGCCGTCCCGCTGAACCCGGTGTACGCCGGCGGCTTCAGTTCGACGACGGCCGACTCAGACTGGGACACCTTCGACTTCGACGGTTCGGTACGTATGCTGGCCAATGTGTCCGATCTCCTTCGAGAGGTCATGGTCGATATAAATCTGGTGGCCGCCTTGGCGAATTTTTCGACAACACATGATGTCTTCGCCGACGTCGCCACCCTGTTCGTTCAGGCCGTGCCGAAACCACGGCCGCGTCAGGCCCCGCATGAGGTCGGTCCGCATCAGCAGCACCCCGAACCCGAGCGCGTCCACCGCTTCCAGCCCGGTCGAGGTCTCCGTGGTCGGAATCCTGGCGCCGTCGTCGTACTGCGCCGTGAACAAGCCCGACGGCTGGCGCACGCGGTAGTTGCACCCGACGATCGCCGTGTCATGCATCGACAGCAGCACGGCCGTCTCGCGCGGGAACGACATATCCGTGTCGAGCCAGAGGACCTCGGTGGCTCCCTGTTTCAGCGCCGCCTCGAGAAACCACTCCCGGCCGACGTGGATGTAGGTCGACGCGACGAACCCGACGGTGACGGTGTCCCACGGTCCCCGTGCCTGCGTATACGCGTAGAGCTGCGCGAGGTCGACGGCGAAAGCGGCCGGCACCTGGTCGCGCGTCGGGCCGCCAATCGCCAGGCGTCGTTCAGACATCCGCGGTCACCAGCGTCAACGTGATCGTCCGCGTCGCGCCGATCGCCGTCGGGTAGCGCGCGGTGGCGGCGGTCACCTCGGCCAGGGCCGCCGCCTCGGTCGCGGCCCGGATGCAGACGGCCTCGTACGACGACGTGCCATCGTCGGTGTAGGTGTACTGCACCCGGTAGAGATATCGCTGCATCGCTTACGTGCCGACGTACGCCGCGGCGGTCAGGTAGGTCACGGCCGCCGTGCGCGCCCGGATCCACGTGATCATGCGTTCGGCCTTCAAGCCGATCAGGTTCCGCTGCCAGAGCGACAGGTAGACGGTCGTGGCGTCGACCGTGTCAGTCGGCGCCGAGTCCATCTGGACCGACGCTTCGCGGCTGACGTCGATGCGCACGCCGCCTTCGTCCGCGAACAGGATCGACGGCGCGTGCATCAGGATCACGCGGTTCGAGACGTTGTTCGACACGATCACCGGCATCCCGAAGAGCGTCCCGCCCTGGGCCGTCATGCCCGGGAAGAGCGGCTGCCCGAGCGCGTTCATCGACATCGAGAGGCCGAACGCGTTCGAGTCGGACATCAGCCAGACCGAGCCGTCGAGCGGGATGTTCGCGGCGGTGAACACCGCCACGCGGCCCGCCAGGTCGAGCTTCGCCGCCGCGGCGGTGACGCCGGTCGCGGCCGCGGTGGCGGCGCCGTTGGTGATCGACGCCGGCGAGACGTTCGCGGCCACGGCGACCGCCGGATCGTTGAACTGCACGTCGAGGAAGGCGCCCATCCCGGCGATCATTTCCTCGCGCACGAGGGCTTCCGCCGACGGCGTCGAGAGTGTCACGAGCTCTTCGGAGAGGACGATGATGCCGGCCGCCTTCGCGAACGGGACCGTCACCGTCGCGTAGTCGGCCTTCGTCACCGGCTTCGGCTTGTTCTGCCCCACCCAGCCGTAGGTCCCGCCGGTCGTCTGGCTCGGGACGCTGACGTTGAACGGCACCTGGCGCAGCCCGGGGATCCGGCCGAGCAGGGTCCGCGGCCGGAGCAGCTCGAGGAACTCGTTGAGCGGCTGCGTGACGACGAGCGGGCCCGCCCAGGTGGCGTCGGTGGTCGTGCCGACGGCGACCGCCGCCTTCGTGCGCCACATGTGTTCGACCATCTGCTCGACTTCCGGGGTCGAATCCTTCCACTGCTTCGCGAACTGCAGCGTCTGGTACGAGTCGCCGTGGCCGGCGGCCATCGCCATGCACATCCGCGCGAACGCGGTGCCCTTGGGGACGTTCGCCTTGACGCTGATCACCGGGACGCCGCCGCGGAGCTCGCCGGCCGCGTGCGGCTGCGGGCTGATGATCGGGGTCGCTTTCACGAGGTTCGTCTGCTCGAGCTTCCGGAGCCGGGGCAGGTGTTCGTCGACGCTTTCGACTTCGCGCTCGAGCGTCTTGTAGACCTCGGTCTGCTGCTCGTCGAGGGTCTGCCCTTCCGCCTTGAGCATGAGGTCGTTCATCTCGGCCACTTTCGCGGCGCGCGTGTTCTCGAACTGCTGGATCTGTTCCTGGATGGTCATAGGCTTCGCCGCCTTCACGGCTTTCACGACAAGAGCGCCCGTGACGCCGGGCAGGTGATGGCCAGACGCGGCCAGGTCGAGGGCCTTGATGCTGTGAATCGTGGCGCTCGCGTTCGCGGGCACCGTGACCAGCGAGAGCTCCATCACTTCCGTCTTCAGGAAGCGGAAGCCGCCGGTCTCCTTGTTGAACGCTTCCTCGATCGCGCGGAAGCCAATCGAGACGCCGGAAATCAGGCCCGCCTTGACCGACTGCCAGGCTTCCTCGACTCGATCGCGGAGGACGCCGGGCTCCTCGATCGTGGGGAGGCTGGCCTCGAACTCGATCCCGTCCTTGGTGGGCTTCTTGAACTTCGTCCACCCGACCGGCTTCTTCGCGTCGTGAAAGAGCAGGAGCGGGAGCGGGTTCTTGAACGTCACCCCGAGCGGTTCGATGATGTCGCCCATGCGGTCCGGCTCAGGCGTCGTCGCGATGCCGGAGAGGACCCGCTTGTCCGCGTCGACGGACTTGACGTGGAAAATCGCGTAGGCCCGGTGCTGCACGGTGCCCACAAGGGTGTGACAGGGGAGGTCAGACGCCTATTTATTCCGGTTTAATTCGGGGCGGTGGAGGGCGTGGTGGCGGAGGAATAGGACGCGGCATAGGCGGCCATCCGCCCAGCGCTCGTCCGGCAGCCCTCTCGGCGGCCCTCTCGAATCGTTTCCAGTGCCAGCGCGCGAGCGGTGGCGGCCACACCTGCCAATCGCGCGTCTGCGTCGACACGAGCGCGTACAGATGGCCATCATTGACGTGCTTGAACACATGTAGCCACGTCTCCGGCCAGCGCCAGAACGTCACGAGGGCGCGCGAATCTCGGATGCTCATTTGTTCCTCGTGATTTCCCGGTGCGCCTCGCGCAGGCAGCGCCGGATCCAGTCCTGGACAGTGAGGCGTTCGTCCTTCGCGTCGGCGGCGTAGACCTTGAGCTCCTGCGACGGCAGCGAGACAGTGACCGGGATACTCGGATCCTGGGCATCGAGCGGCGGCCGGCCGGCGGGACGCTTCGTCATTTGCCTCCGAGCACGAGCATCTGAAACGCCGGCGGCTTCGTGATCGGTTTCCGCACAATCGCCCAATCGACCGCCGTCACCAGCGCCGCGATGCCGTCGATCTTGTCCGGCGCCTTCTCTTTCGCTAGCCGTTGCTCTTTCTTTTGCCCATGGAGCACCACGACGTTCGCGGCCATCCACGACAGGATCGTGTTCTGCCCGTGACAGAGCTGGCCTTTCGTGATCAGCTCGAGCGTCCGCTTCAGGGCTTCATTGAGCGGCCAGCCCTGCGTCGTGTTGATCATCGTGATGCCGTGGCCGCTCAAGACCTGGGCCGTCTCTGTGGCCGACCGCGGATCGTAGGCGATGGCCACCACCCCGTCGCGCGCGCAGTCCTCCCGGATCGTCTCCCGCAGCGCCGCGTAATCGGTGACGTCGCCCTCGGTCACCGTCAGGAGCCCGGCCCGCTGCCAGTCGTCATAGGGCCGCTCCGGATGCCGCTCGAGCGCGATCTGCGGCACCCAGAACCGCGCCTGCACCGCCACGCGGCCATCGGGCACCAGCCAGATCCGCACCCACGCGGAGAAGTCGTCCGACTCGCCCAGGTCGAGCCCGCCGTAACACGGACAGCCGACGAGCTCCTCCGCGCTCGGCAGCGGCTGACACGCGTTCCACTTCGCCACGCTGATCGCCCGGCTGTACGCCTGCGTCCACACGCAGAAGTTGTAGCGCAGCAGATCACTGACGGCGTCGTCGCGCCCCTTCGCCTGGCGCACCAGCTCCCGGTAGTACTGCCACGACACGGAGACGCCGAGATTCGGACACGCCTTCAGCCAGTGCGGCCCTTCGGTGCGCCAGTCGTCACAGTCCGGGCAGTCGTCGACCGGGAATTCTTTCCCCTCGTCCCGGTGGCGCTCGCACGGATCCAACCCGCAGACGTAGGCGAACCACGACTCGTCGACGATCGTGCCCTCGAGCACCTTGCGCGAGTACTCGTGGTCGTGCCAGCACACCGACGTCCGATCGAACCCGCTGTTGGTGGTCCGGAGCACGAGCGCGTTGCGACGGCCTTTCGTCCCGCGGCGCATCTTACTGACCACGACGTCGGTCGGGTGTTCGTGCTCTTCGTCGATGTGTGCGCCGTGCACCCGCTTCCCGTCCAGGCCGCGCTTCTCGGAACTGATTGCGCGCAGAAACGAGCCCGTCTCGAGGATCGCGAAGTTGTTCACGGTTTGCAGAATCACGTCCCGCAGCGCCGGCGACGCGTGAATCATCTTCTCGGCGTCGGCGAAGGAGAGCTTCGCCTGGTCCTTGGTCACGGCCGCGAAGTAAACCTGCGACCCCCGCTCGCCGTCGGCGACGAGCAGGTAGACCATCAGGCCGGCGCCGTTCGGGGTTTTGCCGGAGCCCTTCGCCTCTTCGTCGTAGGCGTCGCGAAACCGCCGAAACCCGGCCGTCGTGTACCAGCCCATCAGGGATCCGTCGATAAACTGCTGGTGCGGGGAGAGCAGAAACGGCGAGCCGTCGAGCGGGATCTCGTCGTCGGCCGTCTCCTCCGCGGCCGTCTCTTCCGGCAGGCAGAGCACCGTGGCGAAGAAGTCGATCACCCGCTGGGCTTCGGCCGGCTTCCACACGAGCCCCTTGTCCGCCTGGTGCGCGAGGTCGTCGAGATGCCGCCGACACGCCAGCACCACCAGCCGGCCCGCCACGATCCGCCCCGCGACCACGTCGGTCGCGTACTGCGTGACGGGATCGAGGCGGGTGGCCATTTACCCGCGTCTCAGGAACTTCTCGAGCGGGTTCACGGGCGGGGCCACCGGTTCGGCCTCGTAGATCGGTTTCCCGAACGGCGCCAGGCAGAACCGCGCGAGCTCGGCGTCGACCCGTTGCAGAATGCCCCGATGGTTCGGCCCGCCGCGGTCGTCCCCCGTCGCCAGGCGCTGCTCGAGCACGACGTTGCGACAGAGCACCCGGAACCCGAGCGCGGTCCCCGGCGTCAACGTCCGCGCGGCCTGCGCATGGGACGCCAGCGCCGTCCAGACGGCGCGCTCCTCTGACGTCAGATCCTCCGGCGGAGGAACCGGCGCCGACGCGGCCACGACCGGCCCGGCACCGGCCCCGGGCCCTGGCAGCACCCGCCCACGACGCCCGGGGTTCCCGGTGACGGCCCGCTCGAGCGCCGTTTTAGGCTTTCTGCCGGCCCCAGGCCGTCGCCCACCCTTAGGCATCACCCGTTCCTTGATTTGATTTCGTATGATTCCGTATGAATTCTACGAGGCCTTTGAAACCGCGCCCGTGCACGCAAGGCACGGAGCTGGTTTCAGCGTGCCTCAGTTACGAACATTCCGACACCCCCCGGTGCCGCCGGATTCCACGTTTTGCTTCCGCCTCGGTTTTCCGTCGATGACAGTCCGCACAGATCGCCTGGGTGTTCGAGGGATCGTCTCGGCCGCCTTCGGTCAAGGGGACGACGTGGTCCCGGATCGTGGCGATCGTGACCCGGCCTTCGGCCTGGCACATCACACACAAGGGCCACTGGATGAACAGCTCGGCACGGAGCCGTTGCAGCCGGCCGCCCCTGATGCGTGGCGGGGCCGGGGTCGTCCCGCGCCAGGCGGCCCGGACGTGCACCGGACAGGGCTGTAGGTGTGGGCAGTAGGGCTGAGGACAGGGCTTCTGTGGGGCGGTGGGCATAGGGGTGCGTCTACCTGATATTCGAGAGGCTGTCGTCCTGCCCGTTCCACACGACCTCGTAATCGTCGTCGTCCTTCGTATCGCGCCAGCGTTGCACGCGTCCTTCAAAGCTCGAGGCCGGCGGCGTGGAGCTGTGAATCTTCGCCAGGCGTCGCCGTTCCTCGAGCATGCAATCAGGGCAGAACTCAGCCCCGCCGAGCGGGCGCACCTTTCCACACCCAGGACAGGTTGGCGCGTCAGGGCGCCTCCTTCGCGCGCAATCGCGGCGGCAGACTGAACTGCCGAGTGTGCGTGGTCCCCGTCACGAGCACCACACCGCTCTTGAGGAGCGGCTTGATCTGATAGGCCAACGTCGACGTCGACTTGAGGCTCAACGCCTTCGCCAGGGCGCCGGGACTGAGCGGGCCTTTCTCGCGCAGCACGGTGAGGATCGCGTCGCCTTTCGTCGTCACGTCAGGGAGGCTCCGTGATGGCTTGTGCTTTGCGTTCGTTCGTTCGTTCGTTCGTTCGTTCGTTCGTTCGTTCGTTCGTTCGTTCGTTCGTTTCAGTGCTCGAGGTGTGCCGCGCGTGGGCGAGGCCTCGCCGTCGAGACGACGCAGCGACTCGATCACACGCCGGAGCTCGCCGCAGCGTTGCGCGAGCGTCTCGATTTCCTGTTCGAGCACCGCGATCGTTTGCTGAATCGGCGTCTGCTTCATCGGGTGGCCGCCGTCCTTCTCGAGAACGGCGTCAGCACCAGGGCGATCACCGCCTGGACCGACGCCGGCACGATCCCGTCGGCTAAGGCGTGGAGCTCGGCGGCGGTGAACTCGAGCGAATAGATGGGCGCGTGCCGATCGAGATCCGCGCGGGTGTGGATTTCGCGATCAGGCTCTGGCGCGCGTGGCGCATTCACAGTACGACCGCCGGCCCCAGCCACCGCGGCGACCGCCTTGCCTCCCTTCGGCATCAATCAATCGCTCCGATCCCGAACAGCGCCTCTTCTGAGTTCCGCCACACCGGAAAGGCGCCCTGCGAGGCCCGCAGTTTCGCCCGGCCCGTCTTGACCTCCCCGCAATAAAAGTGGCCCCTGAACCGCACCAAGAGGTCCGGGAGGCCTTTCCCGCTGACTTGCCAGACTTCCGCGCCCACCGCTTCGAGCGCCTGGATGATCGGGCGTTCCGATCGATCCCGCTTTAAATTCCAACCCATGCGCCTCATGCCGAGCGTTTCTGGAGCTGCGAGGCACCAAAATCAATCACCCACGCATGGGCGTAGCACACGGGCGCCGGTTCCTCGATCACGAACTCCGGCCCAAGCTGCTTCCGCGCTTGCACACGGGCGCTCCGGGCGGTGAAGGCGGCAACTGCCAGACACACCTCAGGCTCGCCATCGCGCCGCGCACGCACGAACCAGAATTTCGTCACGTCAGGCATTCAGTCTTTCCCCGCCTGCGCCGCTGTCACATCAAACGGCACCCGGTCCAGAAACGCTTGCGGATCGGCGAGGAATTGCCGGCCGAACTTCGCCAGCGGTCCCTCCCCGAGCCGCTGCGCCTTACTTGGACACTGGCAATGCGTCGCGCATTTCCCACACCCGCCGTCCGACGGCATCGGACACGCGAGCGCCAACCACCGCTGCGACGGCATCCCGTGCGGCGGCGCACAACAGCGGAACGACCCCTGCCGATACGGCGCCCCGCAGCAGAAACAGTGCAACGTGGGGCGGTCAGCCATGCAGCAACGCCTGGGTGATTTCCGAGTCCGTGACGGAACGCACCGCCGGTAAGCCGCGCTCGAGGTCGAACACCCCCGAGAGCCGCTTGCACACCGGGGTCGTCTCGTCGCGTTGATGCCGTCGAAACGCGCTCACGAATTCTTTGCGCTTCGAGGCCCACATTTCCGGACTGAGCGTCGCCCCACACGCCGCCGGCCAGGTGCCGAACGTGTCGCGGATACTGAGCGCCACGACCGCCTCGAACACCGGCGCACTGTAGGCGCCGATTT
>Ga0134122_10004670_pt1 | contig 10145 bp, 6 predicted proteins | sample KB302_FD_96461 | JGI IMG/M metagenome (GOLD analysis project Ga0134122, IMG submission 96461) | Terrestrial soil microbial communities without Nitrogen fertilizer from Kellogg Biological Station, Michigan, USA - KB3-0-2 | ecosystem: Environmental > Terrestrial > Soil > Unclassified ... | reverse complement strand
TTCAGCCGGCGTCGGGTTGGTGGGATGAATGTGCAGGTCCGGCGTGGCGTTGGTCGGGTCGTTGTACTGCGGATTGAGCTCGATGCTGCCCGAGTCCTGGCCCACCGCCGTCTTCCAAGCCGCGAGGTTCGGAGTGACGTCGAGGGAGTTGAAGAACCCGAAGACCGCGCCCGTGCCGTTGGCGAAATAAATGTTGTTGTTGATGGTCAGGCCGGCCGGGTTGGGAGCCGTACCGCCGACACGCACGATGTAGTTCTTTCCGGTCGCGCCGGCGTTGCTGCGCGCGTTGAAGAAGATGTTGTCGCGGTAGCTGCGGACGTTGGTCACCACCGCGCTGTTGAACGCGTAGGACGGCCCGACACCCGCCGTCGGGCTGCCGCCGACGTAGACGCTGTTGTGGAAGAAGGTGTCTGTGCCGCTCGCGGCAGGCTCGTTGATGCCGTTGACGCCGCCCGTCGTCGAGCCGGTGCCGATGGCGTTGGCGATCCCGGCGCCGACGGCGATCATGTTGTTGCGATAGACGGTCGTGCCGCCGGCGACGCGGATGCCGTTCACCTCGGCGGCGGTGCTGTTGCTCGCCGTCGTCAGGCCATAGATGAGGTTGCGGGCCACGAGATTGGCGGTGCCGCCGGTGAACTGGATGCCGGTCACGACCGTCGCCAGGGTCGTGCTGGTATTGGTCAGCCCGAAGATCGTGTTTTGACTCACGGTCTGGTTGGGCGTGGTCGTGGTCAGCAGCATCCCGATCATCGACGCAGCGGTCGTGGTCCCCGTGCCGTTGTTGGTGGTCAGGTTGCGCACGGTGTTCGAGGTCCAGGTCGAGATGGCGTTGGAGGTGTTCATCCCGACGACCTGCGACGCCGCCCCGGTCGAGGTCAATTGGATCGAGTTGGCGACCGTGCCGCCGACGTTGTTCGACGTGGCATTGAACACCTTCGCGGTCGAGGTGTTCGCCCTCATCCCGAAGACGATGAACGTTCCGCTGGCTCCCAGATTGGTGACGGAGATGCCGCCGACGTTGTTGCTGTTCGCCGTCCAGTCGTCGACGCTGAAGTTGAAGATGCCGTAGATCTCCGTCGAGGTGGTGGTGGTGGTGGTGAAGGTCAACGACCCGGTGGCGGCCTGGCTGCCGATGATGTTGCCGTTGGTGTTGGCCAGCCCGTTGATGACGAGGATGCCGGTGAACGGTGTGCTCGTGCTGGTGCCGCTCGAGGTCACGCCGGTCATGCTGACCGCGGCGACGGTGTTGGTGTTGATGTTCGACACCACGCCGCCCGTGATGCCGTTGAACTGGATGCCGACGAACTTGCCGGTGGAGCCGGTCAGGGTGTAGGTCCCGGTCTGGGTGTTGGAAGCGAAGCCGATGATGTTCCCGGTGACGGTGAACCCCTGCGCCCCGCTGGGGGAGGTGGTGTTGCTGAGCAGGATGGCGTTGTGAAGGGCGCCCGTGGTCCAGGTGCGCGTCCCCGTCTGGTAGAACCGGTTGTTGGTGATCGACCAGGTATTGCAGCCGGCGTTGGTCGCGACGCCGGCACTGGTCACCGCCGCGCCGAAGTAATCGAAGATGTTGTTGTTGTTGATGATGATCCCGCTGTTGCCGATCGCCGCCGTCGTGATCGAGCCGTTGCCCAGGATCGCCTTGCTCGGCAGGTTCGCCCCGGCCGGGCCGATGTTGTTGTTCGAGATGGTGTTGTTGTCGTTGCCGTTGGCCGTCACCGCGTCGGTGCTGAAGAAGATGGTGCCGCCGTTGGTGGCGACCGACGACGAGCTCGACCCTTGGAGGTTGGAGTTGGTGATCGTGTTGTTGGTGGCGCCGCCGATGAACCGGATCGTCGCGGTGCCCGAAGTGGCCGACGCGGTGGTGTTGGCGATGGTCAGCGAGTTGCCACCGGTATTGAGGCCGTCGATGGTGACGTTGTCGGCGCCGTTGAGGTCGATCAGCGGCGACCCCGCGGCGATCGCCCCGGAGATCGTGCGGGCGGCGCCTCCCGTGGGATTGATCGTGATCGTGGTGTAGCTGGCCCCGCCCGACCCGCTGGCGTTGAGCACCGCCGGCGCGGTCTCGGTGGTGCTGCCGCTGAGGCCGATACCGATGGTGCCCTGGTGGGTCCCGAGGTTGATGGCGTCGAAAGCGCCCTTGAGCGTCGTATAGCTCGCGTTGAGGGTGCCGGCGGTGGCCGTCACGTCGACCTGCGCCGAGGCGCGCGCGGGGACGAGCAGCGACAGCACCAACAGGCTGCCGAGCACGGTCGCAAAAGTGCGTGCCACGTCGATCGCGAGCTTCGTTCTCATGCTGATCCTCTTTCCGGGTGAAAGTCGGGCGTGGATTCGCGTGCACCGGTTGACACACAGGACATCGGGGACGGGAAAACGGCGAAGCTCAGGCGATTCCGCAGGAATCCCGGCGCGGGCTCTCGGCAACATCGTGCTCGTCCCCCTTGAACCCACGCCAGCATCGGAGTAGGTACGAAAGTTTCGGCTATAAGACTTGGATTGCCATGGTAGCCGAAGACTGGGCCGGTTGCAAGAGGCCGAAATCGCGCCGCCCGAGGCTGGTATATCGTGTTACGAAGGATTTACCGAGGAGAGACACCGCAGCGTTCACCGGTGCTCGCGCGCCCACGGCTTCCCCGGCGAGGCCCGAAAAAGAAGGCACCGGCGTACGGCACGCTTGCGCAGCTCTGGCGGCAACAGGTTTCTTCGAACCCTCACCCTTGCAGGCGCCGCGCAAGCTGCTCGGCCCGCTGCCGGTTGGCGGATTCGTTGTCGGGGGCGATCTCGCGCCGGACGGTGGAGGCGATCTTGAGCTCCCGCTCGACCGGCGGGAGAGACTTGTCGTGGACCACGTCCCAGGTCTGGCTGACGACGATCGCCTCCAGGTTCTGGAGGCGGTCGAGCATCGCCTCGCGGTCCTTTTTCAGGACGGCCACCTCGCGCTCCAGATCGCCGGTGGAGACGCCGAGCTGCCGCTGGGTGGCCTTGAATCGCAGCCACTCGCGAACGGTCTTCATGACAATGGCCGTCACCGGAATGAGTACCCAGACCCAGGTGAATTCCATTTCTGTCTCCTTCGCGGCCCATTCTACTCCGGCCGCGGCGCCGTCCCAGGTTTTCCGCCCTGGTACACTCCCTTATCATGCAACCTCCGGCCGACTGGTCGCCGACCTCCTGGGAGACGAAGCCGACGCTACAGCAACCGGTCTATCCGGACGCCGCGCGGCTGGAGGAGGTGTTGCGCGAGCTGGCGTGCCTGCCGCCGCTGGTCACCTCGTGGGAGATCGAGCGGCTGAAGGCGCAGCTCGCCGAGGCGGCCCGCGGCGAGCGCTTCCTGCTTCAGGGCGGCGACTGCGCCGAGAGCTTCGACGACTGCACCTCGGACGCCATCGCCAACAAGCTGAAGATCCTGCTCCAGATGAGCCTGGTGCTGGTCCACGGCGCCCGCCGGCGGGTGATCCGCGTCGGCCGCTTCGCCGGCCAGTACGCCAAGCCGCGCAGCGAGGACATGGAGACGCGCGGCGACGTGAGCCTGCCCTCCTACCGCGGCGACCTCATCAACCGCGCGGCGTACACCGTGGCCGACCGCACGCCGGATCCCGACCTGCTGCTGCGCGGCTACGAGCGGGCCGGGCTGACGATCAACTTCATCCGCTCGCTGATCGAGGGCGGCTTCGCCGACCTGCACCATCCGGAGTACTGGAACCTCGCCTGGGTGAAGCACTCGCCGCACGCCGAGGAGTATCACCGCCGGGTGGCGGCCATCCGCGACTCGCTGCACTTCCTGGAGTCGCTGAGCGGCCAGCAGTCGGCCGAGATGAGCCGGGTGGACTATTTCACCAGCCACGAGGCCCTGCACCTGCTCTACGAGCAGGCGCAGACGCGGCGGGTGCCGCACCGCACCGGCTGGTACAACCTCTCGACTCACTTCCCCTGGCTCGGCATGCGCACGGCCAAGCTCGGCGGCTCCCACGTCGAATACCTCCGCGGCATCGCCAATCCCCTCGCGGTGAAGGTGGGGCCGTCCCTGAGCCCCGAGACCCTCGTGGAGCTGGCCGACGTGCTCGACCCGCAGCGCGAGCCCGGCCGCCTCACCCTCATCCACCGCTTCGGCCACCAGCAGATCGCCGAGGGTCTGCCGCCGCTGATCGAGGCGGTGCGCCGCGAGGGGCGGACGGTGCTCTGGGTCTGCGACCCCATGCACGGCAACACCGAGGCGGTCGCGAACGGCCTCAAGACGCGGCGTTTCGATTACATCCTCTCCGAGCTCCAGCAGGCGTTCACCATCCACGAAGGCATGGCCTCCTACCTCGGCGGCGTTCACTTCGAGCTCACCGGCGGGGACGTCACCGAGTGCGTGGGCGGCGCCCGCGGCCTGACCGAGGAGGACCTGCGCCGCGCCTACCGCTCGCAGGTGGACCCGCGGCTCAACTACGAGCAGGCCCTGGAGATGGCGTTGCTGATCGCGCAGCGGATGGGAAAGTAATCCTTTCTAATAGATCCTAAAACAGCACCGACTGGCGCTGTTTTTCACCGGGGATTCAGGGTAGAATCCCCTCGATCCAGTTGCCACCATGAGGAGCGTCGGCCGGGCACCAACCGGCGGGAGACGACAGGTGCGACCTTTCCCCAAGCTCTCGATCCGGCGCAAGCTGACCCTGATCATCATGGTCACCAGCTCGACGGCGCTGCTCCTCGCCTGCGCCGCCTTCGTGCTGTACGACCGGCGGAACGCGGGAATCTCGGTGCTGGTGTTCGCCGCCTCCTTGCTGGTCGCTCTGCTGCTCTCCGCCATCCTGCAGCGCGCGATCTCGGAGCCGATCCAGCGGCTGGTGCAGACGGCGGCGGCGGTCGCGCAGGGCAAGGACTTCTCGGTGCGCGCCACCAAATCGAGCGACGACGAGATGGGCACGCTGGTGGCCTCCTTCAACGCCATGCTGGAGCAGATCCAGCAGCGCAACGCCGCCCTCACCGGCTCGCTCGCGCATCTGCAGAAGGCGCAGGACAGCCTGGTCGAGCGGACCCTCGAGGTCGAGCGGATCAACCGCGAGCTGGCGCGCAGCAACCGCGAGCTGGAAGGCTTTGCCTCCGTGGCCTCGCACGACCTCCAGGAGCCGCTGCGCAAGATCACGGCGTTCGGCGACCGGCTGCGGACGCGTTGCGCCACGGCGCTCGACGAGACGGCGCTCGACTACCTGGAGCGGATGCACAACGCCGCCGGCCGGATGCAGACCCTGATCGACGATCTGCTGGCCTACTCGCGGGTGACCACCAAGGCGCAGCCGTTCGTGCCGGTGGATCTCGGCCAGGTGGCGCGCGAGGTGCTCTCGGATCTCGAGCTGCGCATCGAGAAGACCGGCGCCAGGATCGATCTCGGCGAGCTGCCGACCCTGGAGGCCGATCCCCTGCAGATGCGTCAGATGCTCCAGAACCTGCTCAGCAACGCCCTCAAGTTCCAGCGCCCGGGGGTGCCGCCGGCGATCAGGGTCGCGGCCTGGACGCTCGACGGCGACGCGACGCTTTCGCGGCGTTTCCCCGCCGCCTTCGGCATGTGCCAGATCGCCATCGAGGACAACGGCATCGGCTTCGACGAGAAGCACGTCGATCGCCTGTTCAAACCGTTTCAGCGGCTGAACCCGCAGAGCGCGTATGAAGGCACCGGCATCGGCCTCGCGATCTGCGGCAAGATCGCCGAACGCCACGGCGGGAGCATCACGGCCGCCAGCACTCCCGGAGAGGGAACGCGATTCCTGGTCACGCTGCCCCGCCGGCAGCGGGGAGAGCCCTCATGAAGGGTCCTCCCGCCATGACCGACCCCCCGCTCAAGGTCCTGCTGATCGACGACGACGAGGACGACCACGTCCTGACCCGCGACCTCCTGGTCGGGATCGGCCGCCAGCGCTTCCGCCTCGACTGGGCGCCGTCCTTCGACGCCGGCCTGGCGGCGGTGCGGCGGCGGGAGCACGACGTCTACCTGCTGGACTACCATCTGGGCGAGCGCAACGGGCTGGAGCTGCTGCGCCAGGCGATCGCGGACGGCTGCCGGACGCCGATCATCATGCTCACCGGCCTCGGCGGCCACGAGGTCGACCTGGAGGCGATGCAGGCCGGCGCCGCCGACTACCTGGCGAAGGGCAGCCTCGACGCGCCGCTGCTGGAGCGCTCGATCCGCCACTCGCTCGAGCGGGCGCGGACCCTGGAAGCCCTGCGCGAGAGCGAGGAGCGCTACTCGCTCGCCGCCCGCGGCGCCAACGACGGCCTGTGGGACTGGGACCTGCGCAGCGACGAGGTCTACTTCTCGCCGCGCTGGAAGACGATGCTGGGCTTCGGCGAGTCCGAGATCTCCAACCGCCCCGAGGAGTGGCTGGGCAGGGTCCATCCCGAAGACCTGGAGCGGCTGCGCTCCGACCTCGCCCGCCATCGCGAGGGGCTGACGCACCATTTCGAGAACGAGCACCGCCTGATGCACCGCGACGGCAGCTTCCGTTGGATGCTGACGCGCGGGCTCGCGGTGCGCGGCCGGGACGGCAAGGCCTACCGCCTCGCCGGCTCGCAGACCGACACCACCGGCCGCAAGGTCTACGACGGGCTGACCGGCCTGCCGAACCGCATGCTGTTCCTCGACCGGCTGGCCTCGTCGCTGGCGCGCGCCAAGCGCCATCCGGAGTTCCTGTTCGCCGTCCTCTTCCTCGACCTCGACCGCTTCAAGCTCGTCAACGACAGCCTCGGCCACGCCCTCGGAGACCAGTTGCTCATCGAGGTGGCGCGGCGCCTGGAAGGCTGCGTCCGCCTGGGCGACACGGTGGCGCGGATGGGGGGAGACGAGTTCGCGATCCTGCTCGAGGAGATCCGCGACATCAGCGACGCCACCCGGGTGGCATCGCGCGTCCACGAAGCGCTGTCGGCCCCCTGCGCCCTGGACGGCCGGGAGGTCTTCACCTCGGCCAGCGTGGGCATCGCCATGAGCGCCACCGGCTACGAGTCTCCGGAGCGCGTCGTCCAGGACGCCGACACCGCCATGTACCGGGCGAAGAGCGTGGGCAAGGCGCGCTTCGAGGTGTTCGACGAGGCGATGCGCGAGCGCGCCCTGACGCGCCTGCGGCTGGAGAGCGACCTGCGGCGGGCGGTGGAGCGCGAGCAGTTCGAGCTCCTCTACCAGCCGATCGTCTCGCTGGCGAGCGGCAGGGTCCTGGGCGTCGAGGCGCTGGCGCGCTGGCGCCATCCCGACCGCGGCCTGATCCTGCCGGACGAGTTCATCCCGCTGGCGGAAGAGACGGGCCTGATCGTGCCGATCAGCGATCAGGTGCTGCGCGAGGCCTGCCGGCAGATGGGGAGCTGGATCGAGCACCTCCCGCTCGACGCCTCGTTCGTCGTCAGCGTCAACGTCTCGGGCAAACAGCTCGCCCACGGCGACTTCCCGGCACGGATCGCCTACGCCCTCCAAGCCACAGGGCTGCCTCCTCATCGCCTCAAGCTCGAGCTCACCGAGAGCGCCATCGTCGAGAACGCCGACTCCGCCGCGGCGCTGCTGCACCAGCTCAGGGACATGGGGGTGGGGATCTGGCTGGACGACTTCGGCACCGGCTACTCCTCCTTCAGCCATCTCCACCACTTTCCGATCGACACCCTGAAGATCGACAGCTCCTTCGTCAACAAGCTGGATCAGTGGGGGGCGAAGCCGGAGATCACCCGCACCATCGTGCTGCTCGCCCACAGCCTCGGCATGGAGGCCATCGCCGAGGGCGTCGAGACGGCGAGCCAGCGGGAGCGTCTCCGCGAGCTGGGGTGCGACAGCGTCCAGGGCTTCCTCTTCTCCGCGCCCCTGACCGCCCAGGCCGCCGGCGAGCTGATCGCCGGTGCCCGGGTGTGGTGAGCGCGGACCGCACCGTCAATCCTGGTGCGGCGGCGTCCCCGGAGGATGGGTATGGGGATGGCCTTCGGCAGCCTCGCCCTCGCCGTGCTCGTGCTCTTCGCTCTCGACGCCCGGCGCTCCCAGCCCGGCCTCCTTCACCATCGCCTGGTACTCCTCCGGCGAGAGCTTCGGCAGCCGGTTGAGGAAGGCGACGATGGCCCAGACCTCGTCGTCCGTGTGCGTCACCCCGAAGGAGGGCATGCCGGTCATCTTGATGCCGTTCTTGACGATCCAGAACGTCTCCAGCGGCTCGTCCGCTCCCCCTCTGGCAAGCTCGGGAGGAAAGGGGTTGAGCCCCTGTCCGATCTCCGACACCTTGATGCCCGGCGCGCCGTGGCAGGTGACGCACATCTCGTGGTAGTGGACGAGGCCCGTCCGCACCCTCTCCGCATCGTCCAGCTTGGGGATCTGGACGGTCCCCTCGAGACTCTCGGAGGCGCGATGGACCGAGCGATGCTGCGTCGTCTCGAGCGCCCAGGCGATCAGCCCGGAATCCGGATTGCTTGCGGCTACGTTGTAGACTCCTGAAAAGATGAAGAGCAGGGAGGCGAGGAGGATGACGACCAGGAGCCCCAGGAGCTTGAGAACGGTTTTCATGTCCGCTTGCCTCTCGTAGAGTGACGACGTGAGCCGAGAAAACGACCGCGATCATGCCACGGCAGCCGGTTTGCCGGCCAGCGACGGAACCGCGCCGCCGCAGGCCGAGCTCGCCCTCGTCCTCTCCGGCGGCGGCGCGCGAGGAGCCTACCAGACCGGGGTGCTGCGGTGCCTCGGCCGCCACCTCCCGGGCCTGCGGTTCTCGATCATCACCGGCGTCTCCGCCGGAGCGATCAACGCCACCTTCGTCGCCGCCCATTCCGGCTCGCTCGCCGAGGCGACGCGGGAGCTGTGCGAAGTCTGGTGCGGCCTGCGGGTCGAGGACATCTTTCGGGTCGACACGCTCTCCCTCGCGCGCCACTTCACCAGTTGGGCCGCCCGCCTCGCCTCGGGAAACTGGTCCATGATCCCGGATGTCCGCGGGTTGGTCGACAGCGGGCCGCTCCACGCCACCATACAGCGCGCCGCAGCCACGGTGGACGACGAGATCATCGGCATCGAACGCAACCTGGAGCAGGGAAGGCTCAAGGCGCTCGCTCTCACGGCGCTCAACTACACCACCGGGCAGACGGTCACCTGGGTGCAGGCGCGCGACCACCAATCATGGCACCAGCCACGGCATCGCAGCCTCGCCGCCCGGATGACGGTGAACCACGTCATGGCCTCCTCGTCCCTGCCGCTGTTCTTTCCAGCGGTGCGCCTGGGGAACGCCTGGTATGGCGACGGCGGTATCCGCCTCTCCACGCCGCTCGTCCCGGCCCTCCGCCTCGGCGCCTGCCGCATCCTTGCCGTCTCGCCTCATTACGAGCCGAGCTTCGAGGAAGCGGAGCGGCGCAAGAGCGAGGGCTATCCCCCGCCGGCGCAGATCCTCAGCCATCTCGTAGACGCCATCTTCCTCGACGTGCTGGACGACGACGTCCGGCGCCTCAAGAGCCTCAATCGCCTCCTCGACAAGCTGCCGCCCGAGGAGTGGGGTCACCTGCGGAAGGTGGACATCCGGGTGCTCCGCCCCTCGCAGGACCTGGGAGAGATCGCCAACGCCTATGAGCCCCACCTCCCCGCCGGGTTTCGCTATCTCACCCGCAGCCTGGGAACCAAGGAGACCGAGACCTCCGACTTCCTCAGCATGGTGATGTTCCAGCCGGACTACCTTCAGCGCCTGATCGAGATGGGCGAAGCGGACACCGAGGCGCGTATCGAGGAGCTGCGGGAGCTGTTGGAGGGGGCGGGGAAAGAGGAGGCAGCCGGTTCGTAGAAGCGGACCTGCGTGCCCCCCGAAGCCCCTGGAGACTGATCTACGCCACCGTCACATCATCGCACAAGAATACGTCCTGGATGGCGTGGAACAGCTCGACTCCCTCGTTCATGGGGCGCTGGAACGTCTTGCGGCCGGAGATGAGGCCGGAGCTGCCGGCGCGCTTGGCGACCACCGCCGTGCGCACCGCCTGAGCGAGATCGGCCTGCCCCTTCGACTCGCCGCCGGAGTTGATGAGGCTGACGCGGCCCATGTAGCAGTTGGCCACCTGCCAGCGGTTCCAATCCACCGGATGGTCCGCCACCAGCTCGCCGTAAACCTTGGGACTGGTCTTGCCGAAGTTGAGGGCCGTGAAGCCGCCGTTGACCGTGGCCTGCTTCTGCTTGA
>Ga0134122_10004669_pt1 | contig 10147 bp, 7 predicted proteins | sample KB302_FD_96461 | JGI IMG/M metagenome (GOLD analysis project Ga0134122, IMG submission 96461) | Terrestrial soil microbial communities without Nitrogen fertilizer from Kellogg Biological Station, Michigan, USA - KB3-0-2 | ecosystem: Environmental > Terrestrial > Soil > Unclassified ... | reverse complement strand
GACGTACACCGCGTACCATTTCGAGCCGAGGCCGCCGGCAGTTCGGGCGCCGATCCGAATCACGCGCGGCGCGGCAGCGTTCGAGCTCATGCACACCATCACGCGATCTGTGGTCAGCGCCGTCGCGCGCGCTTCGTCGCCCGCCATCGCTACAACTTGATCAACAGCGCAACGGTGATGCGATCCTCGGTCTTTCGAAGATCAGGCGCCCAGCCGGGCACCAGCGATCCGGGGGCGCCGCTGTTGCCGCCCGGCGGAGTGATGCCGCCGGCGCCGGTGAAATACGGCACGTTCGCCGCACGATGGCTGTACTCGAAGCGGAACGTCGCATATTGGCTGGGCAGGACGTCGAAGGTGAGCTGGGCGTCCCACGCCTTGAACGGGTCGCCCGGCGCGGCAGAGAAGTACGGCGTCCCGGAGAGCGCGGTGGCGCCATTGATCGGCGGCATCAGCACGAGATAACGACCCGGGTTGTCGATCGCGCCGCCGCCGGCGGTGAGCGCGAAGCGATCGCGGTCGAACCAGAGCCGGTGGTAGGCCATGAACCCGATAAAGCTCTGTCGCGGCGGACTGCCGGCGCCGCCGCGGCACGAGACGCCGCCGCCGTACTCGCACCCGGCGTCGACGGTCAGCGTGAACGCCGCTTTCGAGATCGCGGCGTCGGCACGATCGCGGTACTTCACCTGAATGCTGTCGTCCGTGTGAACGCGTCTCCGATCCGGATTCCCCGGCGTGTCCGTGCCCCAGTAGTTGTTCAAGACAATCGACACCGCGCCGTTGGGGCGCCACAGGATCTGGCCGCCGAGGCCCGGCGCATGATTGAACCTGCCGTACGACTGCCAGCCGTTGACGAGCCACGGCTCGATCTTCAAGCGATCGCCGGCAAAGATCTGGACGCGCACGCCGTTGAAGAACCACGGTGTGTTCGATGACACGTAAGAAGGCTGGTAGGTCCAGTTGTCGAAGTTGTAATAGCTCCACAGGCCGACGTACGACATGAAGATGCCGGCCTGGACGTTGATCCCGTTCAGCTTCCCGAATCGATAGCCGCCATACGCTTCGGAGACGTAGCGATACGCGTCATCGAGGCCCCACTGGCCGCGGCCCGGGCTGGCGTCGTTGCGCGGTGTGGTCTGCGAGTACATCCCGAATTGAGTCATCAGCCGCCCCTGCACCTGGTCGCCGTGGAAGTCGCCGCCGACGCCGAGCTGTGTCAGCTGGATTTCGCCCGAGCGAAAAATCTCGCTCGATCCGCCAATCGTGTCGTCGGCGGGCCGGTTGAAGCTGTAGGTGAAATTCGCGTCGGCGCGAAACTCGCCGGTGAACGCGGCGCCTTGCAGCGGCGAATCCCTGGTTCTCGGGCTGCCGGACAGCCAGGTGAAGTCGGCAAAGGCAAACGGCTCCGGCTTTCTGACGGGGTCGGGTTCAATGTCCGCGGGCTGTGTAACCGGAACAGCAGCGTTTTCAGTCTGCGCCCAAGCGGCGGTGGAGTCGATGAGCGCGCTGACGAGGACGAGAAGCACAACGACCGACGCTCGCGAATGCGGCATTCGGCCAGCTTAAAAAGCACACCCCTCAAAGCGGCCCAAGAAGAGCCTCAAAAGTGCCTGAAGTCGTCGATGGGATTAGGAACTTTTCAGGAACTCCTCAGGGTCCTTTCCGGCGATGGCGCGGTAGCGTCGAGGCATGAGAGGCGCAATCGCGGTTCTCGCGGCAGCGATGGCGACGGCATGCGTCGACATGTCAGCCGCGCTGACCAAGCTCGCCGACGCCCGGCACCTCGCCGCCGAGATCCACGTCGAGTTCGCGAAATCGTCGGATGCGTCGAACCGCGCCGTGCTCGCCGACACCGACGAGGCGTCCGCTGCCGCCGCGGCCGAGGCGCGCAAGGCGCGGCAGGTCGTGGACAGGAATCTCGAACGCCTGCGGGGTGCACTCGTGTCGCTCGGCTACGCGGACGATGCCAGGCAGCTCGACGCGTTCGAGGCGCGCTACCAGGAGTACCGCCGGCTGGACGACGAGATATTGCCACTGGCGGTGGAGAACACCAACCTGAAGGCGCAGCGGCTGTCGTTTGGGCCGTCACGCGCGGCCGCCGATGCGTTTCGCGCCGCGCTCGACGCTGCGGCCAGGAGCAATCCGAGAGCGGGAGCGCTCGCGGCCCGCGCGGGCGCCGCCGTGTACGAGATCCAGGTGCTGCAGGCGCCCCACATCGCCGAGGCCGGCGAGGCGAGCATGGCCTCGATGGAACAGCGGATGACCGCGTCTGAATCGGCTGCGCGCGCTGCGCTCGGCGAGCTCGCACGCGTGCTCGGCGCCAACGCTGGTCGACCACTCGCCGACGCCGCCACCGCGCTCGATCGCTTCACGCAGGTCAACGCCGAGATCGTCGCGCTGTCGCGTCGCAACACCAACGTGCGATCGCTCGCGCTGTCGCTCGGGCGCAAGCGGATGGTGACCGCCGAGTGCGACGACCAGTTGCGCGTGCTCGAGCAGGCTCTCGCGGGTCACCCCTCCGGCGCTACCCGATAGGGAGTAGGGCTCAGGGATTAGGGATTGGTTCTGAATAGGGATTAGGGATTAGGGAATAGGGAATAGGGAATAGGGATTAGTTGTGAACCAGTCCCTAGTCCCCAGCCCCTAGTCCCTAGTCCTGGTCCCCAGCCCCTAGTCCCTGGCCACGGGCTCGCGCACAGCGACCGGGATCGTCAGCGTAAAGCGGGAGCCGCCGCCGCCATCGTCGCAGTTCTCGGCCCAGGCGCGGCCGTTCCCGGCGGCGAGCAGCCCTTTCACAATCCACAGCCCCATGCCGGTGCCGGCGCGTCGACTCTTCGCCGCCGCGCCGCGGTAGAAGCGATCGAACAGCTGCGGCAGGTCGGCTGGCGCGATGCCTGGGCCGCGATCGCGCACCTCGATGGTCAGCCTCTCGTCGGTCGTGCGCGCAAAGACGTCGATCGCCGTGCCCGGGGGCGCGTACTGCGCGGCGTTCTCGAGCAGGCGCGCGAGCGCGCTCGCGGTCAGGCGCGGGTCGAGCCGTACCGGCACATCGCGATCGATCTGGACGTTGACCTGGTGCGCGCGCAAAGTCTGCTCGACCTGGTCGCGCGCGGCGGCGACGATCTCCGAGGGGTGCGTCCAGCGCGCCTCGGTGTCGACCGCGCCGGCGTCGATTCGCGCCATCTCGAGCACGTTCTCGAAGAGGCGCGCCAGACGCTCGACCTCGGCGAGGATCAGCTCGGCCTGCTCCTGCCGGACGGACCGCTCGCCGCCCATCGAGCGCACGTTGCTGGCGGCGACGCGGATCGCCGTCAACGGCGTCCGCAAATCGTGGCCGATCGAGGCGAGCAGCGCGGTTTTCAGCTGCTCGCTCTGGCGCGTGAGCTCGCCCGCCTTGCGCTCCTCGAGGAACTCCGCCCGCTCGATCGCGATCGCCACCACGCCGGCGAGCGTGTCGAGCGTCCCGGGCTCGACCGGCCGGCCGGACGCGGCGAGGATGCCAATCGGCCGCGTGCCGACGCGAAGCGGCACGAGCCGCACCTCGTCGCCGCCGACGGCCAGCGTCCGGTGGCCGGCGTAGGTGCGGGCGACGCCGTCGAACTCGAGCGAAACCTGCGCGGCGGCAAAGACGTTGGTCAGCTCGCGGTGGTCGAGCGCGATTGTCCGCGCGCCGGCGTCGAACAGATCCCACTCGCCGCCGCGCGGCAGGGCGACGGCGACAAACTCGAGATCGAAGCGCCGCGCCACCGAGCGCGCCAGCGCCGGCAGCGCCTCACGGCTCTCGGTCATCTGCAGGACGTCGCGGCTCAGATCGAACAAGCGCGCCAGCTCGTCGCGCCGCCCGACCGCCTCCTGCGTCCGCGCGCGCGCCACCGCCGAGAGGTTGCTCGCCACCAGGCTCACGGCAAGGAAGACGAACAGCACCACCCAGTTCTGCGGATCCGCAATCCGGAACGTGCCCACCGGCGGCAGGAAGAAGAAATTGAGGCACAGCATCGCGGCACACGAGGTCGCGACCGCAATCCACAGCCGGGAGAGGGCGGCGACGATCAGGACGACCAGCAGGAATGTCGTCGACACGATCGCCGCGTTGGTCACGTGCAGCCAGGTGGCGAGCACGAGCGTCGCCGCCGCAAGTGCGGCGGCCGCGGCGACAAGGTGGATTCGGTCGGACATCTACTTCAGGATCAGGAATCGTCGAACCTGTATAAACCTCATTGTGTCCACGCCAGCACACGGTCGCCGTTGGGCCGCACATCGTCCAGCACAACGCACGGCCCGGCCGCCTCCAATTCCTGTGGCGTCAGATTCAGCGCCGCAAGATCGAAATCCGTCCCGCGCAAAGCGTATTGCGCGGCCGGTCCTTTGGCCCTGAAGAACCACAACGGGACATCTGCGCGAACCAGCTGCCGACCGCTGACGTGATACGCCATCACATGCAGCTGGCTGATTGGCGTATCGCTCGTCGCCGCCACGCGACGCTCGAACGAGCCCGACTCGTCACGCCGCAGGAGCGGCGCGCCGTTGATGCTGGCTCGGACGGCCTCGAACTGTTGCAGCGCAGTTCCGCTCTCTAGCTGACGAACGCTAACCGCCCGCCAGGCGGCCACCGCGAACAATGACAGACCGACGACCGCCGCCGTCAGGACCCACGCAGTGATCTGCCTGGCGCCGGGCACGTCAGATTCGGTGCTTCACGCCTGCGCCTCGAGCTGTCGAAAAGGCGAACAGCACGACGACAGCGAAGGCGACGAACGCGGTCATCCCTGCGCCGGCGTACCACGCTCGCAGGCTGCCGGCGATCGGGAAGAAGATGAACAGGCCGGTGACGTAGAACGCCGCGACCGCGGCGAGCAGCCCGACGCGCACCACCAGCAGCGCAAAGATCAGGTTCAGCGCTGCCGCCGCGGCGGCGGCGATCCAGAAGTGGTGCGAGGGTTGAGCCGCGAACGCGCCGCCGCCAACCGCGAAGATCGCGATCGCGGCCCTGGTTCGCAGCTTCTGCCGGAGCAGCAGCAGCATGAAGACGCCGGCGAGGCCCGCCATCACGCTCTGGGCAAGGCGCCAGACGAGGATGGGAACCGCCTCCTGAAAGGCGTACGCCACGCCGAGGTAATCGGCCGGCACGAGATCCGGCGCCAGGCCGAACCATTCCGGGACGAGCAGCGCTCCGTTGCCGACGACGGCCTGCACGCATCCGACGGCGCAGCCGATCAGCAGATCGCGGCCGACGAGCGGATCGCGGAACTCGCCGCCGAGGAGGCGCGTCCAGCTGACCAGCACCTCCGGCCAGCGGCGGCGGATGAGCGGCTCGACCGCGAGATAGCCAATCCACGCGAGCGCCGCCGTCGCCAGCGCCCAGGAGAGCGCGGCCAGCAGCAGCCCGACCTCCCACAGCGTCGCGACGTGGCGCTCGCCGAACAGCCACGACACCGCCATCGCCGTGAACACGAAGGCCGACAGCCGGAACGCGCCGCGCCGATCGCCGCGGCCGGCGCGCAGGTTGCGCTGCGCATAGAGGACTGCGCCCGCAAGCAACGCGGCGAGCATCAGGAACAGCGTCGCGGTCGCGGCCCGCTCGGTCGCGGTGAGCAGCGCTGCGGGTGCGCGCGGAGGCGGGCTCCAGGAGTAGACCGCTTCGAAGTACACGGTTCTGCCGCCCAGCGCCGCCGCCTCGAGCCGCACCGGCAGATCCGGCCGGTCCGGCCACGTGCCTTCCCATGCAGCGCGGGCATCGGCGAAGACCGGCGGCGTTCGCTGCGGCGCCGCCGCCGTCCACGCGCGCGGATCGTATCCGGCGGCTGCAAGAACCGACGCCCAGTCGGCCGCTGGTCCTCGAACCGCGCCGGCGTCGTTCGGCGGCACGACGATCGCTTCCCTCAGCCGCCCCGACGGATCCAGTCGAACCAGCGCCATCGATCCGACCGTCAGCGGCGGATCGACCGGGCTGACGCGCGAGCCGTTCGCATACTGGAACGGAAAGCGCCACGCCTCGAGCGGCTGCGGGCTTTCGCGATACCAGAACCGAATCACGCTTGGATTGAGGTCGTGCCAGCTCGCCCGCGCCGGCACGCTGGTGCGCACGTACCGCAGCTGGTCGACATCGACTTCGAACCCTGAGGCGCGATCGGCCGGCCGATTCACGTAACCCAGGCGCGCGAGCATCTCGCGCGCGTGCGCGGCCAGCACTTCCGGCGGTTGCTCGGGCGGAACGCTCCACAGCAGCGCGCGCGACGAGACGACGATCGCGGCAACCGCGCCGGCGGCGACGACGGCCAGAAGCGACCAGGCGGCGCGACGGCTGATCGTCTCGTTCGCGCCCGAGGCCGCCACCATCTCTGGCGGCGGCGTCTCGCCGGCGCGCATCATCGCGTCGAGCATGCTGCCGCCCGGCAGCGCCGCCGCGACCTGAGCCGCCGACGCCTGCCGCGACTTCGGATCGTGGGCGATGGCGCGGAGGATCACGCGCTCGACCGCCGGATCCATGTCCTTGATCAACTCCGACGGCGCCGGCACCTCGCCGCGCTCCTTGCGCCGGCGCAGCTCGGCGATCGACCCCGCGGTAAACGCCCGCTTGCCGGTGTACAGCTCGTGCAGCAGCAGGCCAAGCGCGTAGATGTCGCTGCGCACCGACGCGGCGCCGCCGGAAAACTGCTCCGGCGCCATGTAGGCGGGGGTGCCCGACGCGTCGCCCTCGATCGCGTCGCCGGCGGCAACAGCCAGGCCGAAATCGGTGATGCGTGCCCGGCCGCGCGCGTCGAGCATCACGTTGGCCGGCTTGAGATCGCGGTGGAGGACGCCGCGCTCGTGCGCCGCGGCCAGCCCGGCGCAGACCTGCCGCCCGATGTCGAGCGCCTTGTCCGCCGGCAACCGGCCGATCCGTCGCAGCAGCGAATCGAGATCTTCGCCATCGACGTACTCCATCGTCAGGAACTGCTGCGGCACGCCGTGGACGATGGTTTCGCCGATGTCGAAGACGCGGCAGACGTTGGGGTGCGCCACTTCGCGCGCGATGCGCACTTCGGCGAGGAAGCGCTCGCGCTTGTCCGCGTTGCCGGCAAGCGCGCGCGGCAGGAACTTGAGCGCCACCGGGGTGCCGAGCTTGAGATCGTCGGCGCGGTAGACGTCGCCCATGCCGCCGCGGCCGAGCAGGCCGACAATCCGGTAACGATCGGCAAGGACGGCGCCAGGCGCGAACGCGCGCGTCGACTCGGTGGCAAGGAAGCGCGCCGACGGCGTGTCGATCACCGCCGCCGGCGTGGGCACGGCGGCAGTGGCGAGCTGAGAGGGTGACGACAGCGGTGCGCCGCACGCGCCGCAGAAGCTATTGGCGTCCGGGTTGTCGCCGAGACAGCTGGCGCACTGCGGCATGCAATTAGGAATTACGGGAATTACGAATTAGGAATTCGTTCTCATAGCTGCTACCGCCGGAAAACTCCCGACATCATGTACGAATTCCTAATTCCCTAATTCCCTTAATTCCTAATTCTTCGGCGCCACGTAGCTCTTGCGGGCGCGCGGTTTGGCGCCGTTCTGGTTCACCTTGACGCCGATCTCGTGCACCTTGCCGTCACGCTTCGGCGGCTCGAACGCGAGCATGTACTGCGTGTGCAGTTCGTCGGCGACCGCCGCGAACGCGGCGCCGAGATCCTGGCCGAAGCGGATCTCGGTGTAGCCGCCGCCGGTCTCCTCGGCGACGCGTGCGAGGCCGGGATCGGGCAGGTCGGCGAGCACCATCGCCTGCAAGCCGCCGGGGCCGATGCCGGGCATCATCGGCCGCGCGCCGCGGCTGCGCATGCCGATGGCGTAGATCATCACGTCCTCGCGCCGCGCGCGGTCGATGGCCTCGGCCTGGCTCACCGGCTTCTGGCGAAAGCTGAACGAGCCGGTGTCCTTGCCGTCGCTGAGGACGAGGATCACCTTGCGCACGTCGGTGACGTCGCCGAACGCGTCGAGCGCGGCGTCGATGCCGCGCCAGAGCGGCGTCGGCGCATCGGGGGCGATGCGATCGGGCATCGCGCGGTTGAGCGCGTCGACGTCGCGGGTAAACGTCTCGCTGATCGCGACCTCGTGGCCGAACGAGCCGACGCGCGCCTGGTCTTCCGGCAGCAGCCGGCCGAAGAGCTGCGCGCCGGCGGCGCGAAGCAGCGAGAGGTTGCCTTCCATGCTGCCCGAGACGTCGAGCATGACGATCAGGCGGATTGGCTGCGGCCGGTTGTCGAACTGCGTAATCGGCTGCGGCTTGCCCTCGTCGCGCACCTCGAACTGCTGCTGGGTGAGGTTGGGTATGAGCTTGCCGTCGCGATCGATGACGGTGACGAAGACGCGCACCGCCTCGCTGCCGGCGCGAAACGTCGGCTGCTGCGCCGCGGCCACGCGAAAACCGCCGACTGCGGCGGCGAGCAAACCAAGGGTGAGAAACCGCTTCATCCGGAGGGCTCCTGGAGTCGCAGGCAGGCACCTCCAGTAATAACACAGACCAGAGGCTCGGAAACTCGGAGACTCTGAGGCTCAGTGCCTCCTTTTCCTCTGAGCCTCCTCGAAGAGCATGGGCGGCGCGAGCTTGCCCGGGGCGACGGCGCGAGCCACCTCACGCAGCGACTGCGCCAGCGCGCGGCGGCGCGACTGCGGCAGCGCCGACAGCGCCGCAATTAACCGATCCTGCACCGCTTCGGGCGCGCGCCGCAGCGCGCGGCGTCCGGCGGCGGTGAGCGCGAGCAGCTGGCGGCGGCGGTCGTCGCTGGCGGCGACCTTGGCGACGAGGCGGCGCTCGACCAGCCGTTGAATCACCACCGACACCGAGCTCTGATGCGTGAAGGTGAGCGCCGCCAGGTCGTTGATCGACGCCTGCGGGTTCTCGGCGATCCGCTGCAGCGCGAACAGCTGCGCGCTGCTGAGGCCGGCGCGCCGTTCGCCCTCGCGCGCGCCGAGACGCAGCGCCTGGACGATGAGGCGGAGCGCATCGAGCGCCGCGCGTACTTCGCCGCCGCGGGCGGCCGCCCGGCTCTTCGCCCCGCCGGCCGCTGCACGTCGTGGCACGGCGGCGGCGCCGGAGCGCTGCAGCCGCGGTGGCACACGGCCGATATCTCTGGTATCGTTAGTTATATGGGACACCATACATTGTGAGCGCCGCCGCACGCAAGCACGATATCGCGGAGGATCTCGGCGACTTCACCGCAACCCCGCGGCTGCTGCTGATTGCCGCGTTCGCGATGGTCATCGGCGTGGTCAGCGCGTATGTCGCGCAGGCGCTGCTGACGCTGATCGGCCTGTTCACCAACCTGTTCTTCTTCCAGCGCGTCAGCACGGCGCTGGTGACGCCCGAAGGGCACACGCTCGGCCCGCTGGTCATCCTCGTGCCGGTCGCCGGCGCGCTGGTCATCGGCGTGATGGCCCGCTACGGCTCGGAGCGGATCCGCGGCCACGGCATCCCCGAGGCGATCGAAGCGATTCTCATCAACGGCAGCCGGGTCGAGCCCAAGGTGGCGCTGCTGAAGCCGTTGTCGTCGGCGATCTCGATCGGGTCGGGCGGTCCGTTCGGCGCCGAGGGGCCGATCATCATGACCGGCGGCGCGGTCGGCTCGCTGATCGCGCAGTTCTTCCACCTCACGAGCACCGAGCGCAAGACGCTGCTCGTCGCCGGCGCGGCCGCCGGCATGTCGGCGACGTTTGCCGCGCCGCTCGCCGCGATCCTTTTGGCGGTGGAGCTGCTGCTCTTCGAGTGGAAGCCCCGCAGCCTGGTGCCGGTCGCGCTCGCCAGCGCCACGGCCGCCGCCATGCGCCGCTACATCATCGGCCTCGGCCCGCTCTTCCCGGTGCCCGCGCATCCGCTCTTCATCGGCCCGGCGGGTCTTGCAGGCTGCGTCGCCGCCGGCCTCCTGGCCGGCGCGCTCTCGGCGCTGCTGACGCAGGCGGTGTACGCCGCCGAGGACGCGTTTCAGCGCCTGCCGTTCCACTGGATGTGGTGGCCGGCGCTCGGCGGCCTCGTCATCGGCGTCGGCGGCTGGATGTTTCCGCAGGCGCTCGGCGTCGGCTACGACGTCATCGGCGACCTGCTGCAGGGCGACGTGGCCGGCCGGGTGATTCTCGGCGTGCTGGTCGTGAAGTCGCTGATCTGGTCGGTGTCGCTCGGATCGGGCACCTCGGGCGG
>Ga0134122_10004668_pt1 | contig 10150 bp, 13 predicted proteins | sample KB302_FD_96461 | JGI IMG/M metagenome (GOLD analysis project Ga0134122, IMG submission 96461) | Terrestrial soil microbial communities without Nitrogen fertilizer from Kellogg Biological Station, Michigan, USA - KB3-0-2 | ecosystem: Environmental > Terrestrial > Soil > Unclassified ... | reverse complement strand
GGCTTGCCCGATTTGCGGATCTCGAAGTGCAGCTTGGGCGTATCGGCGTCGGTGTCGCCCAGTTCGGCGATGCGCTGGCCGCGCGCCACGCTCTGGCCTTCCTTCACCAGGATCTCGCGGTTGTGCGCGTAGACGCTGTTGAAGTTGTTGTCGTGCTTGATCACGATCAGCTTGCCGTAGCCGCGGATTCCGGTGCCGGTGTACATCACGCGACCGCTCGCCGCGGCCAGCACCGGGTCGCCAGGCTTGCCGGCAATGTCGACGCCCTTGCTGTTCGGCTCCGCGAACGCCTGCAGCACGCGGCCGCGCGCCGGCCAGGCGAATTCAATCGCCTCCGGATCGCGCTCCAGCACCGGTTTGACGGGCTCCGGTTTTGCCTCGGGTCTGGCTTCCGGCTTTACGTCGGTGCGAATGTCGGTTCTCGAGAGCGCAGCCAGATTCTGCTCCGAGTACGGCAGGCGCGACGCCGTGGGCGAGGTCTTCATGCTTCCCTGGGCTGCCTGCTGCCCCGGCGGGGTCGAGGCATCGAGCGGCCGCGCCTCGATCTCGCGCGGCACGCGCGCGGCGCCGACCAGCGCCGCCGGGCGTTCCTCGGGTGCGGAGAGGCGCAATTCCTGGCCGATACGGATCTTGCTCGGATCGTCGATCTGGTTCAGTTGCGCGAGCTCGCGGTAGTCAGAGCCGTGTTCCAGCGCAATCGAGTAAAGCGTGTCGCCACGCTTGATGACATAAGTGCGCGGCGCGGCGGCCGCCGCGCCGGGCACCGGCGCGGGCTGCAGCACCGGGAGCCTCGGTTGCGCAGTGGCCGCGGGGCGGCGATCGTCCACCGGCGCGGGCGCACGCGAGGCGCAGCCCTGCGACAGGAGAACGACGCCGAAAACGGCCACCATCGCAAACGTTCGCATCATGCCTTTCCCGCGCGCAGCGGAACAAAGCGCACCGGATCCAGTGCGGTCTCGGTATAGGCGCGCGCGCCGCGCTCGACCAGAACCAGCCGCTGCGCGCCCGCCGCGCCTTCGCGCAGCGGCAGGATCATTCTGCCACCGCGCGCGAGCTGCCGTAAGAGGGCCTGCGGCAGTTCCGGCGCCGCGGCGGCGACGATGATCGAATCGAACGGCGCCGCCTTCTCGAGGCCCGCCGCGCCGTCGCCGTAGGCGAGGCGCAGGTTTTTCAGGCGCATCTCGCGCAGATTGGCGCGCGCGCGCTCGAGCAGCTCGCGGATGCGCTCGATGGAAAACACTTCGCTCGCGAGTTGCGCGAGCACCGCGGCCTGATAGCCGCAGCCGGTGCCGACCTCCAGCACTTTGCCCGCATCGCGGTCCTGCACCAGCAGTTCGATCATGCGCGCGACCACGTAGGGCTGCGAGATGGTCTGGCCGAAGCCGATCGGCAGGGCGCTGTCCTCGTAGGCGCGGCTGGCGAGCGCTTCCTCGACGAAGAGGTGCCGCGGCACGCCGGCCATCGCCTCGAGCACGCGCGCATCCGCGATGCCCTGCTCGCGCAGCCGCTCGATCATGCGCGCGCGCGTGCGCTGCGAGGTCATGCCGATGCCGGCCAGGTTGCGGCCCGGACGCACTGCGCTCATTTGGCGAGCCACTCGCGGATCGCAGGCAGCTGCTCGTGCTGGCTGAGATCCACCTGCAGCGGCGTCACCGAGACGCGCCCCGCCGCGACGGCGTGGAAATCCGTGCCCGGGCCGGCATCCTGCTCGCCGCCCGCGGGGCCGATCCAGTAGGCGCTTTCCCCGCGCGGCGTGCGCATCTCCACCACCGGCTCGGCCCTGTGCCGGCGCCCGAGCCGCGTCGCCTCGATCGGACCGAGCGCGGCAAGCGGCAGGTCGGGCACGTTGACGTTGAGCAGCAGCGGCGCAGCGATCGGCGCGCGCGCGCAGCGCTCGACCAGCTGCAGCGCCACCGCCGCCGCGGTCTCGAAGTGCTTGCCGGCCTTGCTCGCAAGCGAAACCGCGATCGAGGGGATGCCGAACAGGTAGCCTTCGGTCGCCGCGGCCACGGTGCCCGAATAGATCGTGTCGTCGCCCATGTTGGCGCCGAAGTTGATGCCCGAGACCACCACGTCGGGCGGCGTCGCCAGCAAGCCGGTGAGCGCGAGGTGCACGCAGTCGGTCGGCGTGCCGTTGACGTAGCGGAATCCGTTGCTGGCGAGGCGCACCGTGAGCGGCCGGTCGAGCGTGAGCGAGTTGGACGCGCCGGAGCGATCGCGCTCCGGGGCGACCACCGTCACTTCGCCCAGCGCGGCGAGGCTTTGCGCAAGGATCGCGATGCCAGGGGAAAAGTAACCGTCGTCATTCGAAACAAGGATACGCATCGCGAAAGCGGATTCTATATGACCGCTACAATTGCCCGATGAGTATCGCGCATGCCCGCTCCGAGCCCGAATCGGCCTACGCCTGGGCGCGGCTCGTCGCTGCGCTCGTGCTGATGACGCTGGGCGGTGTCGGCATGTACGCGGTTGTCGTCGCGCTGCCGCCGGTGCAGGCCGAGTTCGGCGTCAGCCGCTCGGAGGCCTCGCTGCCCTATACGCTGACGATGATCGGCTTCGCTCTCGGCGGCATCCTGATGGGCCGGCTCTCGGACCGCTTTGGCGTCATGGTTCCGGTGCTGATCGGCGGCACCGGCCTCGGCCTCGGCTTCATCGCCGCTGCCGCTACGGGAAGCTTGTGGCAGTTCGCGCTGGCGCAGGGCTTGCTGATCGGACTCCTCGGCACCTCGGCCACTTTTGCACCGCTGGTTGCCGACACCTCGCTCTGGTTTACGCGCCGGCGCGGCATCGCGGTGGCAATCTGTGCCAGCGGCAATTACCTCGGCGGCGCACTCTGGCCGCCTGTGCTGCAGCATTTCTTCGATGCCAACGGCTGGCGCGCGACGTTCACCGGCGTTGGCATCTTCTGCATTGCGACCATGGTGCCGCTCGCGTTTGCGCTGCGGCGCAGGCCGCCGGTCCTGCATGCGGCCTTGAATGAAAATCCGACGGTAACGACCAAGCCGATGCCTCTTACGCAGAACGCCTTGCTGGTACTGCTCTGCGTGGCGGGCGTGAGCTGCTGCGTGGCGATGTCGATGCCGCAGGTGCATATCGTCGCCTACTGCGGCGACCTGGGCTTCCCCGCGGCGCGCGGCGCCGAGATGCTCTCGGTCATGCTCGGTTTCGGCATCGTCAGCCGGCTCGCCTCGGGGTGGATCTGCGACCGTATCGGCGGCCTGCGCACGCTGTTGCTCGGCTCGGCGCTGCAGGGCGTGGCGCTGCTGCTGTTCCTGCCCTTCGACAGCCTCGCCTCGCTCTACGTGGTCGCGGCGCTGTTCGGCCTTTTCCAGGGCGGAATCGTGCCCTCCTACGCAATCATCGTGCGCGAATATTTCCCGCCTTCGCGGGCCGGCACCAACGTCGGCCTCGTCATCATGTGTACGCTGCTTGGCATGGCGCTGGGCGGCTGGGTAAGCGGCGCAATCTTCGACCTCACCGGTTCCTACCGTACCGCGTTCATCCACGGCATCGGCTGGAACCTGCTCAACCTCACAATCGCGTTTTACCTGCTGCGCAGCAGCCTGGCGAAGAGCGCGCTGGTTCCCGCAGCCCGTTAGAATACGCATGAATCCCGTGAGCGAACTTGAAACCCCGGCCGTAACGGTCCTCATGGACGTGATGGAGGACAACATCAAGCGCGTGCAGGGCTACCTTGCCAAGCACGGCATCGCCAACCGCCCGCACATCAAGACGCACAAGATTCCCGCACTCGGCAAGCTGCAGATGCAGGCCGGCGCCAGCGGCATCACCTGCCAGAAGTTCGGCGAAGTGGAAGTGTTCGCCGACGCCGGAGTGGCCGACGACGTCCTGCTCACCTTCAACATCGTCGGCGGCGCGAAGACCGACCGGCTGATGACGCTTTCGAAGCGCCTGCGGCGGCTTGCCGTGGTGCTCGACAACGAGGTCGTGGCGAAAGGGCTTTCGGGGGCCGCCGTGCGGCACGGCGCAGATGTGCCCTTCCTCATCGAGTGCGACACCGGCATGGGCCGCAACGGCGTGCAGACGCCGCAGGCGGCGCTCGATCTCGCGCGCGCCGCATTGCGCCTGCCGGGCATGCGCTTCGAGGGCATCATGACCTTTCCGCTGCGCGCCCCCGGCGCCAGCCTGACAAATCCGAAGCTGAGCGCGCCTGGGTCGCTGGTGTTTTTCAAGGAAGCGATGAGAATATTCAAGCAGGCCGGCATCCCCGTCCCCGTCGTCTCGGGCGGCGGCACACCGGCGATCTTCAGCGTGCAGGACTACCCCATGCTGACCGAGCACCGCGCCGGCACCTACCTCTACAACGACGTCATGACGGTGGCCTCGGGCACCGCGACCTGGGACAACTGCGCCATGCGCGTGCGCGCCACCGTCGTGAGCCGCCCTACCGGCGAGCGCGCGGTGTTCGACTGCGGCACCAAGGTGCTCACCTCGGACACCTACACCGTGACCGGGCACGGCCACATCATGGAATACCCCGACGCGGTGATCCCGCACCTCTCGGAAGAGCATGGCGTCGTTGACCTGAGCAAATCGAGGAAAAAACCGGACGTCGGCGAAGTGATCCATATCGTGCCGAACCATTGCTGCGTGGTGAGCAACATGGTGAACGAGGTCTACGGCGTGCGCGGCGGCAAAGTGGAAGCAACCTGGCCGGTCGCCGCCCGCGGCACGGTCAGGTAAGTCCTACTTCTTCAGTACCTGCTTCTTCCACAATTCCCAGGGGCGCTCCAGCGTACCCTGGTTGGCCTTGGTCGCACGCCGGCCTTCTTCATCCGAGAGAAATTCGATCGGACCGTCGAGCAGCGTCGCCTGCAATTGCATGCGTGCGTTCTTTTCGGTGTAGATCGCGCGGTACACGGCTTCGGGTACGCCCGCCCCGACCACGGTCATGCCGTGCCCGCGCATCAGCACGCAGTTGCAGGCGCCCAGCGCGCCGGCAAGCGCTTCGCCCAGGCTGCGGTCGCGGATCAGGAGATCGTTTTCCTTTCTCGTATTCCTGATATCGAACACAGGCGCGCCGGACCAGAGGAACGAGCCCATGTGGTAGACCGGCTTGAGCTTCGTGCGCGTCACGCCGAAAGGGATCACCGAGTCCGAATGGCTGTGCACGATCGCCATCACCTCGGGGCGCGCGCGGTAGATCTCGCCGTGGATGTAGCGCTCGATGAAGCCCTTGCGCTTGTCTCCCGGCAGCGCCTCGCTGTCCATGCCGTACTCCACCAGGTCGGCCGCCGTGACGAGCGCCGGCGCGAGCGAGCGCGACATCGCGAAGCGGTCCGGCCGCCGGTCGCTGCGCGCGCTGACGTGGCCGTAGGCGTCGAGTACCTCGTGCTGCGCGAGGATGCGGCTCGCGGCGACCAGGTCCCCGATCAGGCCGCGGCTGGCGGAAAGTCCTGCGGATCGTTTCGCCACGGGATTGATCATTTTTGCACGGCTTTCTCCACCAGGGCGCGCAGCGGCGCCGGCAGTTTCAGCGCCAACGCGGCTGCCTGCCCCTGCGGCGACATCTTCGGCCAGGTCTTGCGCAGGATGTCGAGGATCTTCGCCTCCTCGTGCTTGGCCGCGAACGCGGCAAACTCGTATTCGAGGAACACCAGGCAGGCGACGTCTTCCAGCAGCTGCGCCTCCGGGTCGTGCTTGATGCGCTCCTTCTTGACGAGGGATTGCACGCGCTGCACCGCGTCGGCGTCATATCCGGCCTGCCCGAGAATTTGGGCGGCGAGCGCGGCGTGCGCGAGCGATTCCTCCTTGCGCCAGCGCAGATAGCCGACCTTGCCTTCGGGATAGGCGTTGCGCGGGATCGCCCAGCGGCGAATGTGCTGGCAGCGCACCGCAAGGCGCAACGTTTCGGGCGCGGCCGGCGCGAGTTTCGCCAGCCAGGCGCTCATGCGCTGCGCGTACACCAGCTCGGCAGGCTTGCCGGCGGCGTCTTTTTCCGGGTCTTCGGCGTGGGCCGCATCGAAGCGCTCAATCGCGGCATCGAAGCGCGCGCGCTCTGCGCTCACGCCGGCCCGGAACCGGTCTTGAGCCACTCGAGCGCCGTGGCCTCGTCGCGAAAAGCGCGCAGCTTGGCGCCGTGCTGCTGCGCCAGCAATTCGATGTAGTGATGCGCGGAGTACAGTTCGTTGCTGTCGCCCACCAGCGCGATGCGGATCGACGCGTTGGCCGCAAGTTGCTTCAGGTAGGCGGAGATGCGGTACTGCTGCACCTGGAAAATGGCCCGCGAGGAGCGCACCACCACCAGGCCCTTCGACAGCCCGCGCTTCAATCCTTCGGCGGCGGCTTCGCGCAGAAACTGCTGCGTTTCCTCGACCGTTTCGCGATCGAAGAGCTCCGCCCGCAGTACATCGCCTTCGACAGTGAGCTTGGACCGCATGGAAGCCGCCGCGCCGGGAGCAGATAGTCCAACAAATCGAGTCCGCCCGCAATCGCCGAGGGCGGCGGCGATCACCAGGCTTCCATCCAGGGACGCAGGTCGAGCTCGTGCGTCCAGGCGCTGCGCGGCTGCAGGTGCAGCTGCCAGTAGTTCTCCGCGATCGCTTCCGGGTCGAGGATGCCCGCCTTTTCCTTCAGCGCGTAGCGCTCGGGAAAGGACTCGCGGATAAACGGCGTATCGATTGCGCCGTCCACCACCACGTGCGCGACGTGGATGCCCTCGGGCCCGAGTTCGCGCGCCATGCTCTGCGCGAGCGCGCGCAGGGCGTGCTTGGCGCCGGCGAACGCGGCAAAACCCTTGCCGCCGCGCAGGCTCGCGGTGGCGCCGGTGAAGAGGATCGTGCCGCGCTGGCGCGGCACCATGACCTTCGCGACTTCGCGGCCGGCAAGAAAGCCCGCCAACGCCGCCATCTCCCAGACCTTGGTATAGACGCGGGTGGTCAGCTCCCGGATCGGGAAGCGCACGTTGCCGCCGACGTTGAAGATGCAGACTTCGATCGGCCCGACATCGCGCTCGATCGTCTGCACCAGCTCGATGACCTGCTCTTCCCGGCGCGCATCGGAGCCGAATGCGCGCGCCTTGCCGCCCGCTTTTTCGATGCTCCCCACCAGCGGCTGCAGCTTGTCGGCATTGCGCCGCGTGACGCAGGCAACGTAGCCCTCGCGCGCGAAGCGCCGCGCGATCGCGCCGCCGGTCGCTTCGCCGGCGCCGATCACCAGCGCGGCCCTGGCCTGCGTCATGGCGCGGCTACTTCAGCCTCGAGTAGGCAGTCGGCGCGAGAATCTTGCTCGCAATATTCGCGACGATGGCGCCGGCCTTCTCCGACTCCGCACGCGCCTTCAGCCACTCCTGATCGCTCATGAACGCTGCCCAGACGCGCTCGCGCTCGCCCAGGTCCCTCCATTCCAGCAGGTAGGTCAGGTCCTGGTTGCTCTCGCCAATCACCGTCGTCCAGAAGCCGACGGGCCGGAAACCGTGTTTTTCCCAGAGCTTCAGCGTCACGCTCTCGAAGCGCTTGTTCAGGTCGGGCAAGCGGCCCGGCATGCAGCGGTAGACGCGCAATTCATGAATCACGGAAATCTCCTCCCCTGTCGGTTGCCACGGTTTGCCGTCAAGCTTGGATATTAAACTGCCGACGTGCCCGCTCCGCGTCTTTCGGCGTTCCTGCTGCTTGCCCTTGCGAACCTCTTCTGGTCGGGCAACTGGATTGCCGGCCGGGCGCTGCGCGACGCGTTCGACCCGGTGTCGCTCAATTTCTGGCGCTGGGTGGTCGCCGTCGCGGCGCTGGCGCCCTTTGCGCTGCCGGGGCTGCGCGGCAAGTGGGGGCTGATCCGCCGCCACGCGGGGATGCTCGCGCTGCTTGCCTTCACCGGCGTCGCCCTGTTCCAGAGCCTGGTGTATCTCGGCCTGCGCAGCACGCAGGCGGTCAACGCCGTGCTGCTCAATTCATCAATGCCGCTCTTCATGCTGCTTTGCTCCTGGGTGATCGAGCGCGAACGCGCCTCGGCGCGGCAGATCGCCGGCATGCTGATTTCGCTCGCCGGCATCCTTGTCATCCTGTCGCGCGGCGATCCCGGCACCCTGCTGCAGCTCGAAATTCACAGCGGCGACGCCTGGATCCTGCTCGCCATGCCGGTGTGGGGCATCTACTCGGTGCTGCTCAAGCGCCGCCCGCCCGGCCTCGGTGGCCTGGAGTTTCTCTTCGTGATCTCGCTTGCTGGCGTGCTGATGCTTGCCCCCGCCGCTGCGCTGCAGGCCGTGCAGGGGCCTCGGCATATGCCGAGCGTGAACGAGGCGTTCGCTGTCCTCTACATGGGCCTCGCCGCATCGGTGTTCGCCTTCATCTTCTGGAACCGCGGCGTGGCGACAGTGGGCGCGAACGCGGCCGGGTTCACGGTGCACCTGCTGCCCGCATTCGGCACGCTGCTCGCGATCCTGCTGCTCGGCGAAGCCTTCGCCGGTTTTCACGCCATCGGCATCGCGACGATCCTCGCCGGGGTGCTGCTCGCCACCCTCGCCGCGCCGGGGAAGAAGCTTTGAGCGGAAGATCCTTTGTGTGCGCCGTCGTACAGAACGCCCCACGAAGGAGGTATCCAATGCCTACGGGCAGAACACTTGACGGGGTAACAAAATGAACTTCACGGGAATATTGGTGGCATTCGCGGGGCTGACGCTTTCGATCGGCAACGTCTTGGCGGTCCCGACAGGCAAGACGGTGGAGTTTGCCAGCCCCAGGGGCAAAGTGATCTTTGACGGCAAGGTGCATGCCGACAAGGGATTGAAATGCGCGGATTGCCACACCAAGCCCAAGCTGTTCGAAATGAAGAAGGGCGGCGACAAGATGAGCATGGCCGCGATGAACGAAGGCAAGTTCTGCGGTACCTGCCATGACGGCAAGAAGGCGTTCAGCGTCAAGGCGCCGGCCGATTGCGCGAAATGCCATCAAACCAAAACGTCGATGCAGGAATCCGCCGGGGAATATGTCGACGATGCCGTCATCACCGGCAAAATAAAGGCAGCCGTATTGGAAGAACCTTCGCTCAAGTCGGCGGAAATCAACGTCGAAACATCCAAGGGAACCGTTCAGCTCAGCGGCTTCGTCAGGTCCCGCGCTGACATCAACAAGGCCGTCGAGGTTGCCAAAGGCATCGCAGGCGTGAAATCGGTGAAGAACGACATGATCCTGAAAGGAACGCAGTAAATAAAAACGGCCTCCTCAGCGGATGCCGTTGATAGTTGCTGGTCGGGGCGAGAGGATTTGAACCTCCGACCACCTGCCCCCCAGGCAGGTGCGCTACCAGGCTGCGCTACGCCCCGATACTGCAGATTTTAACAGTCGCCCCTGCGGCTACCGCAGGGAATCGAGTAGCTCGCGCAGCTCGCGCTTGAGGGCAGAAGAATCGGCAGTGGAACCCGAGTGCGCCGCGGTGCCGCCGGCGGCCGGCGCCGCGCGCGCTGCGCGCGCTTCGTGCCGGTCATCGCCGGTGATGGCATTGTCGAGGCGGTTGCGCGCCCCACTGATGGTGAAACCTTCTTCGTAGAGCAGTTCGCGGATGCGGCGGATGAGCAGCACTTCGTGGTGCTGGTAATAGCGCCGGTTGCCGCGGCGCTTGACCGGTTTCAACTGCGTGAACTCCTGCTCCCAATAGCGCAGGACGTGCGGCTTCACCCCGCAGAGCTCGCTTACCTCACCGATGGTGAAGTAGCGCTTGGCGGGGATCGGCGGAAGATCAACTTTCCTGCGGTTTGGCTCCATGGCGCGACTTCTCGACCATGGCCTTCAGCTTCTGGCTGGCGTGGAAGGTGACCACGCGGCGGGCGCTGATGGGGATCTCCTCGCCGGTCTTGGGGTTGCGGCCGGGGCGCTGCGGCTTGTCGCGCAACTGGAAGTTGCCGAAGCCAGAAAGCTTGACGCTCTCGCCCCGTTCCAGCGCACCGCGGATCTCCTCGAAGAACGCCTCCACCATGTCCTTTGCCTCGCGCTTGTTCAGTCCGACCTTTTCGAACAAAAGGTCGGCCAGTTCGGCCTTGGTCAAAGTCATCACAACTCCCTGATATATCTAAATATTTTGATTTTTACGCGCGTAGTTTGGCGCCCAGACGCCGTCCCCACAGCTCAACCAGCGCATCGCGCGCTGAATCGGCCTCCGCATCCGTGAGGGTTCGTTCAGTATCTTGCATAACTACCCG
>Ga0134122_10004667_pt1 | contig 10152 bp, 9 predicted proteins | sample KB302_FD_96461 | JGI IMG/M metagenome (GOLD analysis project Ga0134122, IMG submission 96461) | Terrestrial soil microbial communities without Nitrogen fertilizer from Kellogg Biological Station, Michigan, USA - KB3-0-2 | ecosystem: Environmental > Terrestrial > Soil > Unclassified ... | reverse complement strand
CGCAGGCTCGGCTCGTCGTCGACAATCGTGAGCGTCGACGCGCTCGGCGTGGTCAGCACAGCACCACCGTCCGCGGCGCTGAGCGTCAGCGTGACGCTCCTCAGCCCCTGGGCCACCGTGTCGGGCCGGGTGGCCACGGTGAACGTCCGGCTCATCTGGCCGGCAGCGAACGTCAGCGTTCCGGCGGCGGCGGTGTAGTCAGCCCCGGCCATCGCGCTGCCTCCACCCGCGGCGTACCGCACCGTCACGTCGCCGTGCGTGCCGCCGGTCCGGCTCACCGTGATCGTGGCGGTGCCGCCTTCGGTCACCGTGTAGTCGGCCTTGCTGAACCGCAACAGGGCCGGTGTCGTCGTCACCCCCGTCCCGGTCACGGCTCGCGACAGGCTGTCTCCGTCGCCGACGATGTTCACGCTGCTGAGGAACGACCGGGCGGTCGTCGGCGCGAAGCGCACGTTCACGGTCTGGCTGGCGCCCGGTGCCAGCTTCAGGCTGCCACCGGCCGCGATGCTGAACGGCGCCGCCGCCGTCACCGTTCCCGTGACGGGCGACGCGCTGGTGTTGGTCACAGTCAGACCCAGCAGCGCGCTCGTGCCGAGCTTCACGTCGCCAAAGCTCAGCGCCGTCGGCCCGACGCTGAGGATCTGCCTGGCCACGCCCGCCACAGGCTCGGTGCATGGGCTCTCGTTTCCGTAGGGGTCGAACGCGGTGACCTGAACCCGGTATGCCGCGCCCGCGGTCAGACCCGGCAGCGTCGCCGAGACCAGAGTTCCCGGGGTTGGGGTCGAGACGGGCGACAGGACGACCTCGACCGAGTCAAACGACGAGGGGCAGGGAGAGCCGGATTGTCCGACGTACACGCGATAGCCCCACAAGTCATCCAGTGCGGACCCGTCGGTATTGGTTGTCGGCGCCTCCCACTGAACCAGCAGGACGCCGGCGACAACGTCGGCAGGCCATGCGAGGGCCACCAATGCCCACGCGGACAGCAGGGCACACCACGTCGACAGCCGCTGGCGACGCCGTGGACGGCGAGCAGTTGCCCCTCGCCAGTCCCGGGCTGCCAACGCGCGTGCCGCGAAAACCTCGACCTCTGCAGCTGACCGCACTGTTGTCGGCGCCTCGGGGATTCGCCCTCAGATCCGACCCGTCCGAGGACAGGGGCCGGAAGGCCGTTCAAGAGTTGGCTGCGCGCCCGACGATCACCTTTGATGCTGCCAGGGACAAGAACCGTACCATAAAATGTGCGGTCGGCCCGCGGCCCGAAACCTCACACAGCGCTGGCCACCTTCGTCTCCGGGCCGCCACGTCCCGCGCGGCCCCCTCGTGCGCGGGAAAGCGCAGCCCCTCCCAGTCGGGAACTCCGGTGAGCGCCGCGGACTTCGGGGGAACGTTAGCGGCCGGGTCGCTGTTCCAGCACCGAGCGCAGGGACCCGCCGGCCGCCCGCAAGGCGCGGGCAGCGGCACCGGCCGGCAGCTTCCTGCGCACCATGACGATCGCGAGCCGCGCGTGGCCGCCGGCGGCTCGCAGAGCAGATTGCGCGCGCGCCGGTCCCACGCCGCCGAGCTCGGCGACGAGACGCTCGGCGCGCGCGCGTAGCTTCGCCGAGCGCGGCTGCAGATCGACCATCCGGTTGCCGTAGACCTTCCCGAGCCGGGTCATGCTGGCGGTGGTCAGCGTGTTCAGCACGAGCTTGGTGGCCGTACCCGCCTTCAGGCGCGTGGAGCCAGCGAGCACCTCCGGGCCCGGCGACGGTGCGATCACGATCGGCTGGCCGGCGCGGCGCAGCGCGGCCCCGATCGGGCGGTTGTTGCACTGGATCAGGATGGTGCCGGCGCCCCGGGCCGCCGCCGTGGTCAAGGCGCCGTGCACGAACGCCGTGACACCGCTGGCCGAGATGCCGACCACGACGTCGCCGCGCCGTACGCGCGCACGCACCACGCGGGCAGCCGCCCGCGCGTCATCCTCGGCGCCCTCGCGCGAGCGGAAGACGGATTGCCGGCCGCCCGCCATGATCGCCTGCACGAGCGCCGGCCGCGTGCCGAACGTCGGCGGACACTCCGCCGCCTCGATCACGCCGAGACGGCCGCTGGTGCCCGCGCCGACAAAGAAGAGCCGGCCGCCGCCGCGCAGCGCGGCGACGATGCGGTCCACGGCGGCGGCGAGGGCCGGCGCCACGCGCCCGACGGCGGCGACGGCGCGACGGTCCTCCGCGTTCATGAGACGGGCGATGGCCCGGGGGCTCAGCCGGTCGAGATCGCGAGAGCGGGGGTTGGCGCGCTCGGTGGTCAAGCGCTCGTAACGCGGGCGTGGCATGCGGCATGGTAGCACCGCCTGCGCTACACTCTGGCGTGCCCTCCGTCTCGAGCGGTCTCGACGTCCTCGTTTCGAGTCAGCTGAAGCTCCTGCGCGGGCGCCGCTTCGGCCTCCTCGCCCACCAGGCGTCGGTCAACGGACGCCTGGAGCACGCCATCTCGCTGCTCCACGACGTGCGCGGTGCGCGGCTGACGGCGCTGTTCGCGCCCGAGCACGGGCTGTGGGGCGCGCCGCAGGACCACGCCACCATCGACAACGATCGGGACCCGGTCAGCGGCCTGCGCGTGACCAGCCTCTACGGCGAGCGCCGGGAACCCACGCCGGCCATGCTCGCCGGTCTGGACGTGATGGTGATCGACCTGCAGGACGTGGGTTCCCGTTACTACACCTTCCACTGGACGATGGCGCTGACCATGCGCGCCTGCGCCCGCGCCGGCGTGGCCGTGATGGTCCTGGACCGGCCAAACCCGTTGGGCGGCGAGATCCTCGAGGGCAACGTCCCCGACCCCGCCTTCGCTTCGTTCGTCGGTCTGCATCCCCTGCCGATTCGCCACGGGCTCACCATCGGCGAGCACGCCCGCTACCTGGTTCGCGAGCACGGCTACACCTGCGCGCTGACCGTGGTGCCGATGCGCGGCTGGCGGCGACGGATGCTCTGGGAAGACACGGGGGTTCCCTGGGTGGCGCCCTCGCCCAACATGCCGACGCTCGACACCGCGCGCGTGTATCCCGGTGGCTGCCTGATCGAGGGCACGAATCTATCGGAGGGCCGGGGGACCACACGGCCCTTCGAGTGGATCGGCGCGCCCTGGCTCGACGCCCACGACTACGCGAGCGCTCTGACCGCGCTGCGGCTGCCCGGCGTGCGGTTCAGGCCGGCGCGCTTCACGCCGACATTCCACAAGTGGGCTGGACGCCTGTGTGGAGGCGTGCAGGTGCACGTCACCGATGAGGCGCGCTTCAAGCCGGTGCTCACGTACCTGGGGGTCATTGCGGTCGCGCGACGACAGGCGCCCCGCGGCTTCCGGTGGAAGCAGCCGCCCTACGAGTTCGAGCGCCGGCGCCTGCCGATCGACATCCTGCTGGGCACCGACGTCATCCGGCGAGGGATCGAGCGCGGACGGTCGCTACGCGACATCGAGGGCGGATGGCTCGGCGACCTCGCCCGCTGGCGCCGCCGCCGCGCCCCCGCCCTGCTCTATCGCTGAAGGCGGGCAGCCCCCGCGTCCTAGTTGAACAATCGAGTGAAGAAGTTCTTCACCGAGTAACCGAAGGAGTTCGCGCTGTCCTTGAAGCTGCTCCACGAGCTCTTGGCCTCGGGCTCGGCGGCCTTGCCCGACTCCTTGAACTTCTCCCCGGTGTACTTCGCGCCCTCGGCGACCGTGTTGCCGATACCCTTGGCCGTCTGCTCGACGCCGGTACCGACCTGGCCGTCCCCGATCTTCTTGGCGCCGGTCTCCACCTGGTTGGTCGCGGCCTTCACCTTGGAGTCGTCGGCCGCGGTGGCGATCACCGCCGGAGCGATCAGGAGCACCACACTGAAAGCGACGAGTAGGAATTTCATTCGACATACCTCCCGGGCCGCTCGAGGCCCGCTGCGTGTTCTCTAATGCTAGCAGCGGGCCAGGTGTCGCGCTCGGTTAGACGGTAGGGTGCGACGACGGAGCCCCGAGACGGGCGAGCGGATGCGAGGACGGCAGCGCCGGCACGCCCGTGAACCGGGCGTCGCGGTCCAGCGACTCCCAGAACCACGCCTCGCCCACGGCCACGTGGCTGTCGCCCGCACCCGACCGGCCGCAACGGCCGAGGCCGCAGGCCAGCACGGCCCAGACGACCGTGACGACCATCACGAGCAGGAGGATCTTCACTTGCCCTTGGCCGCGCTGGCTGCCGTCGCCGCCGCGCTGGGTCGCTGATATTTGCTGACCACCTGACCGAGGTTCTTTTCCTGTACGAGCCCTTGATCCCGCATGGTCTGGAAGATCTCGCCCCACGCGTGACCGCCCTGCTTCTGGGCCGCGATCTGATCGAGCGTCATCGGCTTGGCCGCCGGCGTCGAGGCGCTCGCGGCGGGCGCCGTCGCGCTGGCGCTCGGCGCGCTGCCCGTGCTCGCACCATTGCCGCCCGGCATCACGTGCGCCTGCTGCGCGTCGAAGAGCGCGAGCGCGATCTTCTGGTTTCCGGTCGACAGACGAGAGTAGGCGCCCTCAGGCGCCAGCGACTGCGCTCCCACCGGCGTCGTGGCGACGCCGAGGAGAAGCAAAAAGCCCGCGAGTGCTGATGCGTTGCCCATGTGAGGCCCTTTCCTACAGCGAGTGAGGCGACACGGCCGAGCGGCCATGACCTGTTTCGGTGGGACCATGAGCAGCGGGCGTGCCACCAACTCTACAATTGACTCAAGTCATATTTTCCAATCACTTATGCCGCAGTGAGGGGTCATCGGGAGGGGGTCCCAGGCGTCCATCGATGGACGCGGTGGCCTTCTTACACGCCAGAGTGGCATTTCCTGGATTCGCATTTCGCGGCCGCGAGCGTGCAGGACCTGACACGACGATCCGATAGAATCGACGTCGTGACCGAGATCGCCGACCTCGTCGGAGAGCGCCTGATGATCGGGCTGCCGGGACCCACGCTCTCCGACGCCGACATCCGCCTCTTCCAGGACACGCGCGCCGCCGGCCTGATCCTGTATCGCCGCAATTTCGAGACGCCGGAAGGGCTCGCGGTCATGCTCGACCGCCTGGACGCCGCGCTGGGGCGGCGCGTGCTCGTGTCGACCGACCACGAGGGCGGGCGGATCGTCATGCTCGGTCGCGGTGTGACGATCTTTCCGGACAACCTCGCGGTCGGCACCGCCGGCGAGGAAGCGTTCGCCGCGCGCCAGGGGCTGATCGAGGCGCGCGAGATGCGCCGGCACGGTGTCGATCTCACGCTCGGCCCGTGCCTGGACGTGCTCACCGATCGTTACAGCCCCAACATCGGCATTCGCTCGTACGGCAAGGATCCCAAGCTCGTATCGCGCTACGGCGTCGCGCGCATTCGCGCCCAGATGCGCGGTGGGCTCTCCGCCTGCCCCAAGCACTTCCCGGGCAAGGGGCACTCGCCGCTCGACGCCCATCTCAAGCTGCCGACGATCGACTCCACGCTGGAGGAGATGGAAGAATTCCACCTGCCTCCGTTCCGCGAGGCCATCGCCGCGGGGGTGGAGTCGGTGATGACGTCGCATCCGGTCTATCCCCGGCTCGATCCCAGCGGGGTGCCCGCCACGTTCTCGCGCCGGCTCGTCCACGACTGGCTGCGCGACGACCTGCGCTTCGAGGGCGTCATCGTCTCGGACGATCTCGAGATGGGCGCGGTCAGCGAGGCCTGCCCGATCGGCGAGGCGGCCGTGCGCACCGCCGCGGCCGGACACGATCTGCTGCTCGTCTGCCACACCGAGCCGGCGCAGCGGGCGGCCACCGAGGCCCTGGTCGCCGCGTATCGTGACGGTCGCCTGCCGCTCGCCGAGTGCGAGGCCGCCGCCGCGCGCGTGCGCCGGCTGCGCCTGGCGCGCTCGGCCCGGCGCGAGGGTGGCCCGGCTGTCGCCGAGCCCGACGGACGGCCGCTGGCCAAGGCGATGGCCACGCGCGCGGTGACCGAGGTCGGCAGCGCGGTGCCGGGTCTCGCGCGGGCGCTGAACGGCAACGTGTTGGTCGTCTTCCCCCGCTTCTCGGACCTCGCGGCGCGCATCACCATCGAGCCGGAGGTCGCCGACGAGCGCGGCTGGATCGCGACGGTCTTCGGGGCGGCCGGCATCCGGCCCGCGACGGCTGTCGTCGGCATCGAGCCGCGGCCCGAGGAGATCGCCGACGCGGCCGAGCGGGCGGCGTCCGCCGACGCCACCGTGCTCTTCCTCTATGACGCGCACCTCTTCGCGTCGAATCGCGCGCTGCTCGAGGCGCTGCAGGCGCGGGCGCGCTGCCTGGCGGTGGTCCTGCTTCGCGATCCCTACGACGCCGCCCTGCTGGCGCCGGGCGTGCGTGGCCTCACGGCCTACGGCTGGCGGGCCTGTCAGATGGAAGCCGTGGTCGCGCGACTCACCCACCCGTGAGCCGTCGCCCCACGCAGCACCTCGTCGTCTACGAGCCGTTCCACTCGATCTTCTACGCTCCGCAGTTCGTCGCCATTCATGGTGGCCACTTCGCCGCCGAGGGCTTCGACGTGGAGGCCCGCGCCGCCGGAGGTGGGGTCAGCAGCGCGGGCGCGCTGGTCGACGGAGCGTCGAAGGTGAGTCTGGGCGGCGTGATGCGCAGCCTCGACCTGGCCGACCGCGGCGGCCCGCCGCTCATCCACTTCGCCGAGGTGAACAGCCGCAACGGCTTCTTCCTGCTGAGCCGGCAGGCGCAACCGCGCTTCGCGTGGTCGCAGCTCGTCGGCCGCACCGTGCTGGGCTTCGCGGAGGCGCCGACGCCGTGGCAGTGCATGCTCACGGTGCTCCGGCGCCATGGCGTCGATCCGGCCACCGTGCGGATCGAGCGCACCCTGCCCGCCGCCGAGGCGGTCGCCGCCTTCAAGGCCGGGGGTGCAGACTACCTGGAGACGGGCCAGCCGTTCGCCGAGATCATGCTGGCCGAGGGCAGCGCGCACCTGGCGGCGTCGATGGGCGAGGCGACCGGGCCGCTGCCGTTCTCGTCGTACATGACGACGGCGGAGTTCCTGCGGACCGAGCGCGAGGCCCTCACCCGCTTCACGCGCGCGCTCTACCGGGCCCAGCAGTGGATGGCCCGCGCCTCGGCCGCCGAGGTGGCGGCGCTCATCGCGCCCGCATTTGGCGACGTGGCCGCGCCGGTGCGCGAGAAGGTGGTGGCGCGCTATCTCGCGCAGAACACGTGGGCGGCCGATCCGATTCTTCGCGCGCCGGGCTACGAGTACCTGCAGCAGATCCTGCTGGACGGCGGCTTCATCCAGCGCCGCCACCGCTACGAGGATCTGATCGATACCTCGATCGCGCAGGCCGTCGTCAGCGCCGGCTGAGCGCGGTCAGCAGCAGCGACAGCCCGATCGTCCCCAGCGTCCCCACGACGGCCATCCACGACCAGGCGAAGGGCAGCACCCCATACTCGGACAGGACGAGCAGGGTGAGGTTCACGCCGACCATCGCGACCATGGCGATGACGTTGGCGTTGTCGCTCACCGGGCGGCGGGTCAGCAGACCGAGCAGGAAGACTCCGAGCAGCGAGCCCGACGTCACGCCGGCGATCTTGAACACGGTCCACAGCATCTGGCCCGGCACGAAGGCAAACGCCCACGCCAGCACCCCCAGCACGATCCCGAAGATGAGGACGGCCGCGCGAGAGACGGCGAGGTAGTGCTGCTCCGAGCGATTCCGGACGAGCAGGGGCCGGTAGATGTCGGTCACGAACGAGGCGGCCAGCGAGCCCAGCGGGGAGTCGATCGACGAGAGCACGATGGCCGCGAGCATCAGGCCGCGCAGCAGGGGTGGCATGGCCGTGGCCACGAAGTGCGGCAGGATCTCGTCGGGGCGGGCCAGGGTGGGCGCCGGGTGTTGCGTGTAGTACGTGAAGAGCCCGGCGCCGAGGCCGAGGTAAATCAGCAGCGTCACGAACGTGCCGATCGGGGTCAGGGCCAGGGTCCGCTGGCTCTCGCCCCGGGTCTCCACCGTGAGCAAGCGCTGCATGAGGTCGTGGTCGGTGCCGAACGCGGCCATGGAGCCAAAGATTCCGTTGAGCAACGCCACCCATACGATGTTCGGATTGGTCAGCAGGCTGGACCAGAAGTTCGGCGCGCCGATCGCGGGGCCCCAGTCGATGACGTTCAGGCGGCCGGCCGCGCCCGCCGTCGCCAGCACCGTGCCGAGCCCCCCCGAGACGTTGGCCAGCAGATAGGCGAGGGTCACGGCGCCCGCGACGAGGAACATCACCGCCTGGAAGACGTTCGTCCACACCACGGCCTGCACGCCGCCGGTGGCGATGTAGAGAATCGACACGATGCTGAACACGACGATGGTGGGGATCAGCGACCATCCCATCAGGTAGCCCACCGCCACGGCCGTCAACGTCAGGCGCGCGCCCGAGCCGGCCAGGCGCGTCACGAAGAAGAAGATCGAGCCGGTGACCTGGCTGCGCTGGCCGAACCGATAGGCCAGGAACTCGTAGATGGTCGTGACGTTGTGGCGGTAGAAGGCCGGGATGAACAGGAATGCCACCGCCAGCTTGGCCAGGCTCGAGCCGATGAAGAACTGGGCGTACTGCCAGTTCTCGCCGTAGGCGGTGGCCGGCACCGAGATGATGGTCACCGCGCTGATCTCGGTGGCGAGGAACGACAGGCAGGCGGCCCACCACGGCACCCGGCGGCGGGCCAGGAAGAAATCGGCGGTATCGTGCTGGGCGCGCGCGAAGCCGAAGCCGATGGCGAGGAGGACCGCGAGGGCACCGGCCACGACCGCGTAGTCGGGCCAGGTGAGCGACGGGGACGCGCCGGGCACGTCCTATCTTAGTCCTACGAGCGCGGGGAACCGCTCTCCTTCCGCAAGCGCTCGATGAGCCCGCTGTAGTCCTCGCGCTGCAGGATCCGGGTGAACTCGCTGCGGTAGGTGGCCACGAAGCTCACGTGGTCGATGAGGATGTCGTAGACCTTCCAGCGGCCGTCGCGCAGGTGCAGCTTGTAGTCGAGCGGTGTCTCGGTGCGGCGGCGGGTCACGACCTTCGAGCGGACGGTCGCGAACGGGCCGTCGACCACCTCGCCCACGTAGATGATCCGCTCGCCGGCGTAGGCCTCGATGCGGCCGCTGTAGGTGCGCTCCAGCACGCCGGTGAACAGGGCCACGAACTCGGCCTGCTCCTCCGGGCTGCGCTCAGTCCAGTAGCGCGAGAGCACACGGCGTGAGATCTCGTCGAAATCGAAGAGGTCCGTCGCCACCCGGCGGATCTCGGCGCGGCGCTGGTCGCGGCCGTCCAGACGGCGCGTCCCCGACGCGGGCATCGCATCGTTGTCGGTACGCTGGAGCACGACGAGCACGCGGCCGACGGCGGACTGGACGACTTCACGCGGGGTCACGGCCGGAGCGGCGACTGCACTGGCCACGAGCATCCAGGCCGCGAGCGCTTTGCCCATGAATCACCCTCCTGTACCGGGGTGGAACGGTAAGCATCCCGTATGCCACGCCGGCCCGGACCTAAGCCGGTGATTTCCTGCCGCTGCCAGACTGGCCGAGCCGCGCATAATGGACAGCACCGTCAACCATGTCTCGCGGTCGACAGCGCGCCTCACCGCTAGCCGTCGGGGTCGATCTCGGCGGCACCTGGATCCGCGTGGTCGTGCTTCACGACGGCCGCGCGCGACGTCACGTTCGCCGCGCCACTGCGTTGCGCGATGTCGGCAAGCTCTTGCGCAATGTTGTGGGACGCGGCGTCATCGACTCGCTCGTCGTGGCTGCGCGCGGCGTGTGGACGCCGCGTGAGCGCGGCATCGTGCGTCGTCGGTTACGCGGTCTCGCGCGACGCGTGGAGGTGATCTCCGACGTCGAGGCGGCGTTGCTCGGGGCGCTCGACGGGCGGCCCGGGATTCTCGTGCTCGCCGGCACCGGCTCGATCGTCCTGGGGCGCGACGGCGAAGGGCGCGTGGCCCGCGCCGGCGGCCTGGGTCCGCTGATCGGTGACGAGGGCTCGGCGTTCTGGCTCGGACGCGAGTGGCTGCGCCTCACGCCGAAGGTGGCCGGCATCGCGCGTGCGCTCGCGCGGCGGCCCGACGCCGTGGCACGCGTGGCGGCGTGGGCTCCGCTCGTGCTGAGGCGCGCGCGCGGCGGCGACCCCCGGGCCCGCGCGATCGCCGCCGCCGGG
>Ga0134122_10004665_pt1 | contig 10153 bp, 10 predicted proteins | sample KB302_FD_96461 | JGI IMG/M metagenome (GOLD analysis project Ga0134122, IMG submission 96461) | Terrestrial soil microbial communities without Nitrogen fertilizer from Kellogg Biological Station, Michigan, USA - KB3-0-2 | ecosystem: Environmental > Terrestrial > Soil > Unclassified ... | reverse complement strand
CTGGGCCGGCAACTCGAACGGATTCAAGCACGTTCACATGAAATTGCCGGGCATGGCCGGCAGCCTGATTCAGCTTCGCTGGGAATTCACCCAGGATACCGTCGCAATCTGCGCGACCCCGCCTTGCGGCGTTATGGTCGATAACGTCGTATTGAACAGCGTGGTGACGGTTCAGGCTGACCTGTCGGTTACCAAGTCCGCCTCTCCCGACCCGGTGCTGTCAGGCAGCAATATCACTTACACCATTGATGCGAAGAACAATGGCCCAAGCACATCGAACCTGGTCACCGTATCGGACAGCACTCCGGCGAACACGACCTTCGTGTCGGCCTCGGGTCCGGCTGGCTGGACTCTCGCTATGTCGCCGGCTGCGGGCGGCACCGGAGCCATAAAGTTCACCAAGTCATCAATGGCCGCAAGCGAGACCGCCCAGTTTACGATAGTCGTCAACGTGAACTGCCCAACGCCGGACGGCACAAAGATAACGAATACAACCTCGATCAGCTCGGCGGATCCTTTGACGCCGGACAATGACTCGAGCAACAACTCGTCAACGAAGATGGTGACGGTATCCAATCCGGCGCCCGTGATCACCAACGAGTCGGTAAGCAATGCCGTATTGTGGCCGCCTAATCATAAGCTGGTGGACATCACGGTTAACTACACAGTAACCGACAACTGCGGAACGCCGGTCTGCGTCCTCACCGCCGTCAGCAATGAGCCCGATAACGGTCTCGGCGATGGCGATACACCCAACGACATTCAGATCGTGGACAATCATCACGTGCGTCTGCGGGCTGAAAGATCGGGAGGCGGGGCCGGACGCATCTACACCATAACCATCACCTGCACGGATAGCGGCGGCGGCGTATCAACCAAGACCGTAACCGTTACGGTGCCTCACGATCAGCCGTAAGGCTCAACCGCACGCGCGGACTTCGAGGGCCGAGGGTTGTTTATCAATCCTCGGCCCTTACGTTTTATGGGCCGCCGAACATCCGTGCGATATTGGGTGCTCTCCTAAAGATGTGTTGCCGGGATCGAAACTCTAGGAGCGCTCACAAATCGTAACCGCGTAGCGGTGTCCTCTCGATAGCTCGCATCGTCGAGGATCCTTTGGGCCGCGTAGCGGTTGCCTCGTTGCGTCCACACCCAATCTGACGTCAATGGGTAACCGCTACGCGCCCCATGGGGATCCGGTAATCACCCGAGCTATCGAGAGGACACCGCTACGCGGTTATCCTCCCTTTCTTTTTGGAGTTTGAGGGATTGAAATCACCACACGCCTGATTGGGTGGCAACACAGATTAGGACAGTACCCGATATTGATTGAAGTGTAAGCGGCCGATATGATCACCAGTAATCCATGAACTGCGTGATAATCAGCTTAGTGTTTGCGATTTTGTTAGCGCCTTTCGGATCAGGCCAATCGGGGAATGATGGGATTACCGATCGAGCTGGACGCGAATCGCTTGGCCGGTGGCTGAAAAATCTAAACGGCTCTCAAGGTGGGTTGATAGTTTCTATCGATGACGATTCTGTCGGGAAGGCCTTGCCCTCGAAGCTTTTCTACGTGCTGCAATATCGCCAGTATCCCGTTGCTCAAGCGCTTCCGGAACCGCTTACCTACAATAATCTCGTTGCGGTGTTGCCCGATGCCAAGGTCCTGCTCCTGGCCGATATCAACGCCCTGGAGACTCTCTTCCGGTCCTCTCTCGCTCCGGTAAAGGGAAAAACGGAGGCCGCGACGGCTCTCAAAGCGTGGCTGCGGCTGACCCAGGAGTTCAATCAGGACGGTTCTTTTGAATTCTCGATCCCCGATAACGCAGTCGAGATTCGAGCCGAAAGAAACGGGATCAGCGCTTCCGGAAAGGCCGTTGTCGTTCCTGCCTCGGGCAATCGCGGAGAGATTAAAGTTCAACTGATCTTTGACTCAGCCGGTAAACTGACGAAGGTCATTGAGAATGCACAAATCATCCCCGGCCGCAGACCCCAATGAGCGAGTTGCCTGTTCATACTAAGCTCGTCCTCGAGTTTCTTTTCGACCGGTGTAACCTTTCCCGTTTCACAAACGTGTTGTCGTTGGAATCATGAAAGGAGACACGGCTGATGCACGGACGTGAACACGAACCTGATGTCATCGTCATAGGCGGCGGCGTGGCGGGGCTTGCGGCGGCGAGCTTTATCTCGAGGGCCGGAAGCAGCGTGACTCTATTCGAGCAATCGCATGCGCTCGGAGGCCGCGCGCAGACCAAACAACAAGACGGTTACTTTCTGAATCTCGGACCGCACGCGCTCTATCGCGGCGGGCGCGGTATCGAAGTGCTGCGCGAACTGGGTGTCGAACCGAAAGGAAGAGTGCCTTCGGTTTCGGGCGCGTTCGCCATCAAGGATGGAGTGAAGCACACTTTTCCCGCGGGCGCGGTGTCGTTGCTGACGACCAGTTTGTTCGGGCTCTCCGCAAAGCTTGAAGCCGGACGCCTGCTTGCGACTATCGGAAAGATTGAAACCGGACCATTGATGAACATCAGCGTGCGTGAATGGCTCGATCGAAACGTCTCGCACCGCGAGGTTCAGGATTTCATTCTCGCGGCGTTTCGCGTGGCGACTTACACAAACGCGCCGGATTTGATGAGCGCCGGCACTGCTATCGAACAGTTGAAGAAGGCTCAGGACAAGAGCGTGCTTTATCTTGACGAAGGCTGGCAGACGCTCGTGGATGGATTGCGCGAGGTTGCGTTGAAGTCGAGCGTCTCGATCGAAACCGAATCTCGCGTCGAGGCAGTCACGCATGACGGAGGCGGCGCGGTGAGCGGCGTTCGATTGGCGGACGGCCGAGTGATGTGCGCTTCAAGCGTCGTGATTGCCGCGAGTCCTTCGGTTGCTGCTTCGCTCGTTCAGGACTCCGAGCGAACTTCGCTCGCGCGCTGGGCCGACGAAGCGATACCGGTACGGGCCGCGTGCTTTGACGTTGCGCTCAGCAGTTTGCCGGCTCCAAGAGCGACGTTTGCGCTTGGCATCGATCGTCCGCTGTATTTGTCGGTGCACTCGGCGACGGCAAAGCTCGCTCCGCAGGGCGGAGCGCTGATTCAAGTCGCGAAGTATCTCGAGCCGAATCATCGCGACTCGGCTCAGACGGTCGAGCGCGAGCTTGAAGGCGCGCTCGATTTGATCCAACCCGGCTGGCGCGAGGTGATTGTGCACCGGCGCTTTTTGCCGGATATGATAGTGATGAACGCGTTGCCGCTGGCTTCATTCGGCGGCACGCAAGGAAGACCGGGACCAGAAGTTTCTGGCGTGCCGGGATTATTTGTTGCCGGCGATTGGGTCGGCAAGGAAGGGTTACTGGTAGACGCCGCGCTCGCGAGCGCAAAGGAAGCGGCTGGCAGAATAATAGAAGGCGCGGCGTCGCATATTGCGGCGGTAGCATAAGGCAACCGAACAAAACATCAAGGAGAACGAGTGTGATTACAAACAGTGAGTCTGGAACCAATGTGAATGAAATCGCGGAGAGCATCTATCGAATCAACACGCCGCTCAGTGTTGTTCCCGGAGGATTCTCCTTCAATCAATATTTGATAGCCGGCGATGAGCCGCTGCTCTTTCACACTGGGCTGCGAAAGCTGTTCCCGGTTGTTCTGGAAGCGGTTCAAAGCGTGATCCCAGTCGAGGAGCTTCGTTACGTCGCGTTTTCACACTTCGAACAGGATGAATGCGGGTCGCTAAACGAATGGCTGGCCATCGCGCCGCAAGCGGTTGCGGTTTGCAGCAAGGTCGCTGCCATGACATCGATCAACGACCTGGCTGTGCGGCCGCCGCGCGCGCTTTCCGACGGCGAAGTCCTCGAATTGGGCACACATCGAGTCAGGTGGTTCGATACGCCGCATCTGCCGCACGCGTGGGAATGCGGGTTCATGATGGAAGAGAAGACACGAACGCTTCTGTGCGGCGACTTGTTTACTCAACCCGGCGTTGGCGCCGAGCCGTTGACGGAATCCGACATCCTTGGACCGAGCGAGGCACTGCGCAAGGGTCTGGATTACTTCTCGCACGCAAAGAACACTCGCGAGATGATCGATCGGCTCGCGGCTACGGAACCAACGACGCTTGCGTGCATGCACGGCAGCGCGTGGCGGGGAGACGGCGCGGCTCTGTTGAGGGAACTCGCCGATCAACTCGATCAATAGTGTGAGAGAGATTGTCTGACGTGAAGCACGAAGAATGTCCGCTTACGCACAAGCACTCGAAACAGATCGCCGGATGTTGTGGGGATTGTGTTATCGCATGACCGGCAACGCCGCGGATGCGGACGATCTGGTCCAGGAGACTTTCGTTCGCGCGATTGAGAAGCCGCCACGTGACACTCGCGAGCCGCTGCGTCCGTGGCTTGTGCGCGTGGCGATCAATCTTAGCCGCGACGTGCTGCGCAAACGAAAGCGCCAGGGCTACGTCGGGCCGTGGCTCCCGTCGCCGGTTCCGACGGACGAGGAGAGTCCTGCGTCATACGAACCACCCGCGCCCGGCGAAGAGTCACCTGCTGCCCGTTACGAGTTGATGGAAAGCGTATCGTTTGCGTTTCTGCTCGCGCTCGAAGCGCTCACGCCTTCTCAGCGGGCGGTGTTGTTGCTTCGTGATGTCTTTGATTATTCGACAACCGAAGCCGCCGAAGCCCTCGATCTGACTGAGGCAAACGCAAAGGTGTTGTTGCTGCGCGCGCGCCGCAAGATGAGTGAGTACGATAAGGGCCGGGTTGGGATCAACGCTTCGGCGCAAGGAGCGACTCGCCGCGCACTCGAGCAATTCCTCTTATGCCTCGGCGCTCGCGACGCGGCTGGAATCGAGCGGTTGCTTGCGGCGGACGTCGTCAGCATGACGGACGGCGGAGGCGAGGTGACCGCGGCGCGGCAGCCTGTTCGCGGCCGTGACCGGGTTTTGAGGCTGATACTCGGGCTCGCGGCGAAGAGCCTGGTTGAGCCGCGCTTTGTCATTCGTTCTCTGAATGGACTGCCGGCAATAGTTGTCGAGGATGTTTACAGAAGTTCAAAAGTCGCGAACCGTTACACGATTCATTTCGATCTCGATCAAGAAGGTCGAATCCGCGGCTTACACTCCGTGCTAGCCCCGGGCAAACTCTCCGCGGTCAATTCTGGAAAGTAATTCGAAAGGACGAGGAACTCATGCTCGCTCAATAGACGCCTTCGGAGCGCGTGCGTTAGAATCTCCGTTCCCCGGAAGCGAGTCCGCGACCGCAATGAGTAATTCGCCTTCGCGTGATCGCTGTCACAGCGCAGCGATCGCGGTGAGGCTAAACTGTAATGCGCATCTGCTTGAGCGGAATCGGGTACTCAAAACAAAGCAGGAGGAATGATTGGAGTGCACTCCAGTCAACGGAGGAAGAATGGCCAGAAAAAAAATAACCGTAGTTGGCGCCGGAAACGTTGGAGCTACCGCGGCGCAAAGATTGGTTGATAAGGAACTGGGCGACGTCGTGCTCGTCGACATTATCGAAGGCATGCCGCAGGGCAAGGCGCTTGATCTTGCGGAAACGGCGCCGGTCGAGGGTTACGATTCGCGTCTCGTCGGCACAAACGGCTACAAGGAAACCGCCGACTCGGACGTTGTCATCATCACATCGGGGCTCGCGCGCAAACCGGGCATGAGCCGCGATGATCTTCTCCGAACAAACGCCGGCATCGTCGGTTCGGTCACGGACGAGATCATGAAGTACTCGCGAAACCCGATCCTGATCATCGTATCGAATCCGCTCGACGCGATGTGCCACGTCGCATTCAAGCACTCAGGGCTTCCGAAGCAACGGGTGATCGGAATGGCGGGAGTGCTGGACTCGGCGCGAATGCGATGCTTTATCGCAGAAGCGTTGAATGTCTCGGTCGAGAACGTCACAGCGTTTGTACTCGGAGGGCACGGCGATACGATGGTTCCGCTGCCGCGCTACTCGACCGTTGCGGGAATCCCGCTGCCGGATTTGCTGCCCCAGGACAAGATCGATCAGATCGTCACGCGCACCGCGAACGGCGGCGCCGAGATCGTGAGTCTGCTCAAGACAGGCTCGGCCTATTACGCGCCTTCGGCCGCTGCGGTCGAAATGGTCGAAGCCATTCTGAAAGATAAGAAAAAAATTCTGCCGTGCGCCGCGTATCTGGAGGGTGAGTACGGTATCAACGGATTGTATGTCGGAGTGCCGGTCAAGCTTGGCGAGCGAGGCATCGAAGAGATCATCCAGATCAACCTGACCACCGATGAGCGCTCAGCCCTCCAACGTTCCGCATCCGCGGTACAGGAGTTGGTCAACGTAATGGGTCGCTAGGAGGGGCCCTGTTGATCGCCTTAAGCCAGGGTCACGCTGGCTGTTAAACGGGCGATTACGCTCGTTGCCAGCCAGCTTCAGCCACCGCATTGTGATTTCACACATCCAGTTTCGGCCCGTTCGTCCCACCCTCGGCAGCATCCGTCCCAAATTGATTCTCTAACCCACCGCCACAGAATAAACTGGCCGCTAGCGAAGGGCGTGTCGACGCCTCTTTGCACTCGTGCCCGGCAAAGTCCGTGAAACAACAGTTGGGAGAGCGATAGTGCATGGCCACACAAGCAATCGACTATAGACATCCGATATTCAATCGCGGCAATCGGGAAGAAGTTGTTGATCAAACGAGCGAACCGGCCGGCGAGTTTATCGGCGTCAGCAAATGGGCCGACAACGCGCGCGATCTTATCGCCTTGCATTCCTCGCACAGGCGCCCCGTCATTCTGGAAGGAGAGATGGGTACCGGCAGGCGATTGCTGGCGAAGCTCATTCACCGTTCGAGCGCCTTTCGAGAGGGTCCCTTCATTTCGCTCAGGCTGGGTTCAGCTTCGGACGAGATGGCGCAGGCGGTCATAACCGGAATGCTTGGCGGCTGGGAACTTGACGCATCCACGGTCCAGTCTCTCAGTGGAAGCACCGTCTATATTGAAGACCTCAGCAACTCTTCGATGTATGTTTGCGACGGGATCTTGAGACTCACCACTCGAATCGGATTGCAGGACATTCAGCCGTTTCGCATTTTGATGGGCCGTACGGTGCAGAGCCGGCGCGAGCCTTGGCTCGCGTCGACGATCGCCACAGACGGGCTGGAGTGCGAGCGAATTCAAATCCCCGCGCTTCGCCACCGTCCGGAAGATATCGAACCCCTTGTCGCGCATTTCATAAGACAGCACTGCCAGGAAAATCAAAGGGAACTGAGAGACCTGACGCCTGAAGCCATCGAAGCGCTCAGGGCTTACGATTGGCCTCGAAACATTTCGGAGTTGAAGACACTGGTCATTCGAATTCTCAGCCAGTTGAAGCCCCCGTGCATAGATGCGTCGCAGCTTCCTTCTTATCTCAATCCCTTCAGGTCAGCGGGTCTTTCTCTCAGCATGGACCTCGCGAGCGAGGTCGAACGATTCGAGACTTCGCTGATATGCACAGCCTTGCGCAACTGCCACGGCCAGCAGAACCGGGCGGCTCGTATGTTGGGCGTCAAACCCACTACGCTGTTCATGAAGCTGAAGCGCTACGGCATCGATGCTGACAAGTTCAAAACGAACTTTCGGCCGAAGCCGTCATCGCTTTCCGTCGGCGATCGCGTTTTTGAAGAAGCCCACTGACCAAAAGCCGGCTCCTAGCAGATACATCGGCGAGATCAACAGGAACATTAGAAAGGCGCGCCGGTCTGTCTTCGCGAGCCATAGCGCGGCTCGCGCCCAACGAACAAAAGGCATCAACGTTATCAGCAACGGGTAACGAAGTAGTTCGTTGCCCTCGAGTCCACCGCGTCGCCGGGCTTCGGCCGACGATGAACCGAGATCGATTTGATATGACAAGACTCGTTTCCAACCCGTGCGATTGAGATGTGTAACTTCAATGGCCGGATCGAACAGTATGCGCTCGCCCGCTCGTTCCATCGTCCGGTTGAACAGCACGTCTTCTGATTCGCGCATCTGTTCATCAAACCCGCCGAATCGGTCAAACACTTCCCGCCGGTACATCACGTTTGCTGTCGGCACGGTTTTCTCGAATCGCTCGGGCGCCGTGGGCATGAACTCTTTGAACTCGAGCAGGTATCCGGTCCATCCGCTCAGACTCCGCGGGGTTCCGTTCGCAAGCGAGCCTCCCACCGCCGCGTATTCACCCTCGCGATGACGCGCAATCATGCGCTCGATCAAATCGGGCTGCGCGATGCAATCCGAGTCGATCATCAGGCAAAACGGCGCGCGAGTCGCTCGCACGCCGGCATTTCGCGCCGCGCCGGCAAATGTTCGGCGTTCCAGATGAATGAGGCGCACACACGGAAATTCGCCGGCGATGATTTGCGGGGTCTGATCCTCCGAGCTGTCAACGACCACAACTTCGTAGTGAATAGCCGTGCGCTGTTCAAGGATCGCGGCGAGGCAACGGCGAATGTGGCGCTCGGAGTTGTAGCACGGGACGATGACGGATACGATAGGCTCGTTTGAGTCCATGGCGGCAATCAGGTCAACGCAGGATCGACAGCCAATACTCTGCGATAATGATTTCTTAGGCAAGCTAAACTCTTGAGTGAAGAACCGTCCAACCAATCGTTCCCGGCAAGAACCGGAGCGAAGCTTACCTCGCTGATCTGGCGCGCGTTGACCGGCTACGGGCGCTTCAAGTACCGCTACCTGCTTCCGCTTTATCGACTGCTGCATCTGCTTCCGAATCAGCGTAAGGCTGACGGCACGATGAAACCGTCCGGGACGTTGCGCGGCGCGCAGGCCCTGGTGAGCGTCTTGAATCGCCCGATGTATCTCGATCAGTTGCGCACGGTGACTGCTCGAATAGCCGCAAGCAGAGGCGCGGTAATTTTTCTTCCCTCGGTTGGGTGGAACATTGTCAACACTCAGCGGACCAACCACCTCGCGCGCGAGTTTGCGCGGCAAGGCTACGTTGCGATTTATGACAGCAGCAATTCGTACGACGACGTGAGCGGTTTCAAGGAAGTCGCGTCTGGCGTGTTTCTATTTCGAGGGTCGGACGATGTTCTGCCTGAGATCGCCGAGCCCATTCTATGGACGCTGACATATAACTTCGACCGGCGCGATTCCTATCCGGCATCGGCGCGCACGGTATACGACTGGATTGATGATCTGGAAGTGTTCCATTTCGATCGAGCTTTCCTGGATCGGAATCATCAGCGCGCGTTGAAGGAGGCGACTCTGGTCACAAGCGTCGCCACAAGGTTGCACGCTCAGGCGCTGAGCGTGCGTCCGGACGCGCTCTATCTTCCGAACGCGGTCGAGTATGATCACTTCGCGCGCGCGTGTGATCCGCCTTCGAATGATCCGGATCTCGATTCGAAATGGCTTGGCGATAAGCCGATAGCCGGATACTTCGGCGCGATGGCTGAGTGGTTCGACTATGACCTGCTGGAGGAAGTCGCGAGACTGAGGCATGACTGGAATTTTCTGTTGATAGGGCCGATGTATGACAACAGCCTGAGGGAACGCGGCCGGGCGCTGCTGAAACGGCCAAACGTGCGCTGGATTGGCTCGCGTGACTACCAGCAGCTTCCGGCTTACTTGCGATTGTTTGACGCCGCGATGATCCCTTTCGTGATAAACGACATCACGCTTGCGACCTCGCCGCTGAAATTGTTCGAGTACTTCGCGGGCGCAAAACCCGTCCTCACAACCCCGATGCCTGAATGCCAGATGTATCCGGAAGTGCTGATTGTCAGAACCGCGGAGGAGTTTGCGGCGGGCCTGGATGTGGCGAACACACGCGGCCAGGACGTTCGGTTTCAAGAGCGCCTTCGCGAGCTGGCCCGCGAAAATTCATGGACGACGCGGGTTAAACTTGTGACACGGCATTTGGACGCGATAACAACCGAAATCACGCCGTTAGGCTAGGGCTGTGCACTCGAACCTGCACCAAAGGTCTTGCGGATTTTCGCTTCGATCCTCTGACGATCCTGGTCTGAAGCCGCGGCGGCGAGTTGCAATCGAAGCTTGGTGCGTTTGTGGTAACGGTGACGGCGGCGCTTGATCTCGCGATTACGTTCTCTCATCTTCAAATTCTCCAATCTTCAACGAACTCAGGGCTCGAATCTTAGCGCCCGGTTTCCCGCGAGGTCAAACGCGCCAGGAATTG
>Ga0134122_10004662_pt1 | contig 10157 bp, 9 predicted proteins | sample KB302_FD_96461 | JGI IMG/M metagenome (GOLD analysis project Ga0134122, IMG submission 96461) | Terrestrial soil microbial communities without Nitrogen fertilizer from Kellogg Biological Station, Michigan, USA - KB3-0-2 | ecosystem: Environmental > Terrestrial > Soil > Unclassified ... | reverse complement strand
GCCCTCACCGCCGCGGACGGGGAGACCGAGGCCGACGCGCACGTGGACACGGCGCGCGGTATGCGTGACATCCACGCGCGGCTGAGCCTGCTCCTCGACGACCGCGGGCGCCGGCGTGGGCGCCTGCTCGTGCTGGGCGACGTCACCGACCGCAAGCGCACGGAGCAGGCGCTCCGGCAGACCGAGCAGCTGGCCAGCCTGGGCCAGCTCCTGGCCGGCGTCGCCCACGAGCTGAACAACCCGCTGTCGGTCGTCATCGGGCACGCCACGCTGCTCAAGCGCGACCTCAGCGGCGGCGCCGCCGCCCGCGTCGAGAAGATCACCACCGCCGCCGATCGCTGCGCGCGCATCGTCGCGAACTTCCTGGCGGTGGCGCGGCGGCGTGAGCCCGAGCGGAGCGCGACCGACGTCAACCGGGTGCTGCGCGATGCCGTGAGTCTGCTGAGCCATCAGCTGGCCGTGGACGACGTGGCGGTGATCCTCGAGCTCGCCCCCACGCTGCCGCCGGTCCTGGCGGACGCGCATCAGCTGCACCAGGTGGCCGTCAATCTCGTGGCCAACGGCCATCAGGCGATGCTCGAGCGCCCGCGCCGCGTCCTGACGCTGAGCTCGCGCCACGACGCGGCGGCGCGCCGGGTGGCGTTCGCCATCGCCGACACGGGGCCCGGGGTTCCGCCCTCGATGCGTCTTCGCGTCTTCGAGCCGTTCTTCACGACGAAGCCCGTGGGGATGGGCAGCGGCCTCGGGCTCTCGGTCTGCCGCGGGATCGTCGAGGCGCACGAGGGCACGATCGAGGTGAGCGACGCGCCCGGCGGCGGCGCGTGCGTGGAGGTCTCGCTGCCGCTGTCGATGGCGGTGCCGCGTGCCACCGGCGACGCGCCGTCGACGCCGGCCGACGTGATTCGTGGCCGGCACGTGCTGGTGGTCGACGACGAGCCGCTCGTGGCCGGCCTCCTGGCCGAGATGCTGGAAGACGACGGTCACCGCGTGGACGTGGCCGGCAACGGGCGCGTCGCGCTGGATCGCGTCGTCGCGCAGACGTTCGACGTGATCATCAGTGACTTCAAGATGCCGGGGCTCGACGGCGCCGGGCTCTACGAGGGGCTGGCCCGCCACGACCCGCGGCTGCGTGAGCGCCTGGTCTTCATCAGCGGCGACACGCTCACGCCCGAGACGCGCCGCTTCATCGAGTCCACCGGTGTGCCCACCCTCGACAAGCCGTTCGACGCCGCCCAAGTCCGGCGCGTCGTGCAGGCGGTCCTGCGGCGAGCATGACGGCGCCGGGAGCGCCGCCCGACGCGCTGCCCATCGAGGGATTCCGCGGGACGCCCGAGCAGATCGAGCGGCAGTGGTTCGAGCAGGTCTACCGCGGGCGCGGCGATCGCATGCGCCAGCTCACCTGGCGCGCGGTGCTCATGGGCTCGGCGCTCGGGGCGCTGCTGTCGCTCACAAACCTCTACATCGGGCTCAAGGCCGGCTGGGGCTTCGGCGTGGCGATCACCGCGTGCATCCTCTCCTACGCCATCTGGACGGCGCTGCACCGGATCGGCCTCGCGCGCACACCGATGACGATCCTCGAGAACAACTGCATGCAGTCCACCGCCAGCTCGGCGGGCTACTCGACCGGCGGCACGCTGGTCTCGGCCTTCGCCGCCTGGATGCTGATCAACGGCGGCGCCATGCCGCTCGGCGAGATGCTGGCCTGGGTGTTCCTGCTCTCCGTGCTCGGCGTGACGATGGCCATTCCCATGAAGCGCCAGATGATCAACGTCGAGCAGCTGCGCTTTCCGAGCGGCATCGCGGCCGCCGAGACGCTGCGCGCGCTGCACGCCACCGGGGACGCCGGGATGCGCTCGGCGCGCGCCCTCGGCTGGGCCGGCCTCCTCGCGCTCCTCACCAAGTTCTGGGCCGAGGGGCTCACGCTGATCAGCGGCGCGCTGGCGCCGCTGATGATTGGCACCTGGGTCGCCGCCGTCAACACGCGCGTGTTCGGCCCCGCGTGGATGGGGCGCACGGTGCTGCTGTCGTGGGAGCCCATGTTCATCGCGGCCGGCGCCATCACCGGCCTGCGCGTCACCTGGAGCATGCTGCTCGGCGGCGTCACCGCCTGGATGATCTTCGTGCCGTGGCTGCAGCACCGCGGCGTGGTGCAGGGCAGCGGCTACGGCGCCCTCGTGCAGTGGACGCTGTGGGGCGGCGTGGCCTGCATGGTCACCTCGAGCCTGCTGGCCTTCGCGCTGCAGTGGCGCACCGCGCTGCGCGCGCTCACCGACGTGGCGGCGATGGTCCGCGGCGGCCGCCGCGGCGACGATCCGGTGGCCGCCCTGGAGGCGCCCGCGTCGTGGTTCGTGGCCGGCCAGCTCGGCGCGTTCGTCGGGCTGGCGTGGCTCGGCCACCGCGCCTTCGACATGCCCTACTGGCAGACCGCGCTCGCCGTGCTGCTCTCGTTCGCGCTGGCGCTCGTCGCCTGTCGGGTCACCGGGGAGACCGACACGACGCCGGTCGGCGCCATGGGCAAGATCACGCAGCTCGCCTTCGGCGCCGTCAGTCCGGGCAACGTCAACGTCAATCTCATGAGCGCCAACGTGACGGCGGCGGCCGCGGCCAGCAGCGCCGACCTGCTGACCGACCTCAAGAGCGGCTACCTGCTGGGCGCGCACCCGCGCAAGCAGTTCCTCGCACAGTTCGCCGGGATCTTCGTCGGCACGCTGGTCAGCGTGCTCGCCTTCCGCCTGCTCGTTCCCACCGCGGCGCTGCTCGGCACCGATCAGTTCCCCGCGCCGGCCGCCCAGACGTGGCGCGCGGTGGCGCTGGCCCTCTCGCACGGCATCGCCGATCTCGGCGCGATCAAGATCTGGTCGATCGTGCTCGGCGGCGCGATCGGCATCGTACTCACGCTGTTGCCGCGGGTGTGGCCCGCGCGCCAGGCGTGGATTCCGTCGCCGGCGGGCCTGGGCCTGGCGTGGACGTTCCACTGGTATTACGGTGTGCTCTTCTTCACCGGTGCCGTGCTCGCGTGGTGGGTGGCGCGCCATCGCCCCCAGTGGGCCGCCGAGTACACGTTCCCGGTCGCCTCCGGCTGGATCGCCGGCGAAAGCCTCATGGGCGTCGCCCTCGTCATGGCCGAGCACGGCCCCGCACTACTCCGCACCTTATTCGGCCGCTGAGATATTTCCCGGAGGGGAAGGGGGAACCCTGCTAGGGTTCCCCTTCAATAAAATCAGATCATCGCGGACAACCCTACGAGGGTTCCCCTTCAATTAAGTAAGATCATCGCCGCCACGCGGATCGCCACGCGGATCATCGCGGCAATCGGATCATCGCCGCCACGCGAGAGGAGACAAACCATGGCGAAGCTCGAAAAGTACGGCGCACCCGGCGTCTTCGATCCGCCCGGCTACAGCCAGGCCATCAAGGTGACCGGCGCTCAGACGATTCTGTTCCTGGCCGGACAGGTCGCGTACACGCCAGACGGCAGCGCGGCGCACCCCGGTGATTTCACCGGCCAGGCTCGCGCGGTGTTCGGGGCCGTGAAGAAGCTGGTGGAGGCGGGCGGCGGCACGCTGGCCAACGTGGTGAAGATCACCACCTACGTCACCGACGTGGGGAACCGGCCGGCCTTCCGCACGGTACGCGACGAGTTCTTCGGTCCTCGCGGGCCGGCCTCGACGATGATCGAGGTGAGCAGCCTCGCGCATCCCGACTATCTGATCGAGATCGAAGCCATCGCCGTCGTCTGAGCTGGAGGGGCGATGGGGAAAATTTTTCCCATCGCCCCCATCCTTGCTTGTCGCTTTGCGGTGAGATTGTTACCCTGCTGCCTGGTACGCGCCCGGTCGGGCGGGGCCGTGCCCGCCCCGCCGGGCGACGAGTTCAATCCAGCGGAGACGTCATGAGAAAGCGCGCCGACGACGCCGAGGCCCGGCTGGCCGCCATCGTCGAATCGTCCGACGACGCGATCGTCAGCAAGACACTCGACGGCATCGTCACCTCCTGGAACCGCGCCGCCGAACAGATGTTCGGCTACAGCGCGGCCGAGGCGATCGGCCAGTCGATCATGCTCATCGTCCCGACGGACCGCGCCGACGAGGAACGCGAGGTCCTCGCCCGGGTGCGGGCGGGACAGGTGGTCGAGCGTTTCGAGACGGTCCGCCGCCGCAAGGACGGCTCGCTGGTCAACATCTCGCTGACGGTGTCGCCCATACGCGACCGCCGCGGGCGCGTCATCGGCGCGTCCAAGATCGCGCGCGACCTTCGCGACCAGCGCCGGGTGGACGAGGCGCAGGCCCGGCTGGCGGCGGTCGTCGACTCCTCCGACGACGCCATCGTGAGCAAGACGCTCGAGGGCATCATCACCTCGTGGAACCGCGCGGCCGAGCGGCTCTTCGGCTACAGCGCGGCCGAGGCCGTGGGCCAGTCCATCTACATCATCATCCCCACGGACCGGCGCGCCGAGGAGGAGATGGTCCTCGGACGCATCCGCGCCGGCCAGATCGTCGATCACTTCGAAACGGTGCGCCGGCGCAAGGACGGCACGCTGGTGGAGATCTCGCTGACGGTCTCGCCGATCAAGGACTCGCGCGGGCAGGTAATCGGCGCCTCGAAGATCGCTCGCGACATCACCCAGCGCAAGCGCGTCGAGCGCGACCGGGCGGCGATGTTCGAGGAGGCGCAGCAGGCCAACCGCGCCAAGGACGAGTTCCTCGCGATGCTCGGCCACGAGCTGCGCAATCCGCTGGGCGCCATCAGCAGCGCCGTCCGCCTGCTGGACCCGATGGGCGCCGGCCATGAGCGGGCCGCGCTGGCCCGCGACGTCATCGCTCGCCAGACGCGTCACCTGGCGCGCCTGGTCGACGATCTGCTCGATGTGGCGCGCGTGATGACGGGCAAGGTGCTGCTCGAGCGCCAGCCCCTCGACCTTGCCGACGCGGTCACGCGCCACGTGAACAGCGTCCGCGCCACCGGCAAGATGCAGGATCACGTCGTCACCGTCGAGGCGCAGACGGTGTGGATCGACGCCGACAGCATCCGCATCGAGCAGATCGTCGGCAACCTCGTGTCGAACGCGCTCAAGTACACGCCGGCCGGCGGCCGCATCACGATCCGCGTCGTGCCCGAGGAAGGGTACGCGGTCCTCACCATCGAGGACACCGGTGTCGGCATGACCCCGCATCTCATGGCGCGGGTCTTCGATCTGTTCGTGCAGGGCGAGCGCCGGCTCGATCGGACGCAGGGCGGGCTCGGCATCGGCCTGACACTGGTGCGCCGGCTCGTGGAGCTGCACGGCGGCACGGTGGAGGCGTTCAGCGAGGGGGCGGACCGCGGGAGCCGATTCACCGTGCGGCTGCGGGCGATCGCGCCCCGCCCGGCGGGGGAGGGGGGCCGCCACGGCACCGGCTGGGACGTCGCCGCCCGGCGCATCCTGGTCATCGAGGACAACGCCGACGCGCGCGCGATGCTGCGTCACCTGCTGGAGGCCGCCGGCCACGAGGTCCACGAGGCATCCGATGGCCGCGAGGGCCTCGCGATGGCGCTGTCGCTGCGGCCCGACGTCGCCCTGGTTGATCTCGGGCTGCCCGGGCTCGACGGCTTTGAGATCGCGCGCCAGCTTCGCGCGGCCGACGACCGGCGCACTATCCTGCTGGTCGCCGTCACCGGCTACGGCTCGCCCGAAGATCGCGAGCGCTCGCTGCTGGCCGGCTTCGACGTCCACCTGGTGAAGCCGGTCGACCCCGACATGCTCGCCGGCGTGCTGGCGCGGCGCTGAGCGCTACCGCAGCCCGAAGCCGCGCGCCATGAAGCTCGCGACGAAGACGATCACCACCACCAGCGCCAGCTCGACGTGATTCAGGTGAAAGAGGGCGCGGGCGGCTGACGTGTCGGGCGTGCGGCCGGCGCCGATCGCGCGCCGCCAGCGGATGAGCGTGAGCATCGGCCACACCTCGAGCGCCACCACGAGCAGGAACAGCGCCAGCTTCAGCCAGAAGAGCCGCGAGGCCAGGTAGAACGCGCTGCCCTTCTCGAGCCCGCCGAAGGCCCGCAGCAGCCCGGTGACGAGCCACAGCCCGGCGGCCACGCCCCACACGCCGTCGGCGACGAACAGTCGGCGCAGCCCTTCGCGATCGAGCGGCCCCTTCAACGCGCGCCCGCGCAGGAACACGCTCGGCAGCCCGAGGGCCAGCGCCAGGTAATGCAACGCCGCGACGATCGCCGAAGCCACGCCCGCGATTCTAAGCGCCGCGAGACACCGAATGACAGAGGAGTGCGACGGCACAGGCTGCCGTGGGTGATAGAGGAGCGCCACGGCTCCGCCGGGGCGCTCCGAACATTTGGGGGGTATGGGGGGCCATTTCGGGGCCCCCCATTCCAACTAGTGCCGGCGGTAAGGTGCGGAGCCGCGGCGCTGGGCGCGATGCGCGGCCAGCCGCTGCGCCAGCGGAATCTCCAGGCGTTCGCTCGTGCGCGCCGTGTAGTCGAAGCTCGCCAGCGTCACGCGCGGGATGCGCGTGCCGACGACGCGCTCGATCGAGCGCAGGTCGGCCTCTTCGGCCGGCGACACCAGGGTGAACGCGTCGCCCACCGCCTCCGCGCGCGCCGTGCGACCCACGCGGTGGATGTAGTCCTCGGCCGCCGGGGGGACGTCGAAGTTCACCACGTGGCTGAGCCCGGTGACGTCGATCCCGCGTGCGGCGATGTCGGTGGCCACCAGCACGCGGCACCGGCCGTCCTTGAACGCGGCCAGGGCTTGGGTCCGCTGCGACTGGCTGCGGTTGCCGTGAATCCGGTCGGCGGCGACGCCACGGCGCATGAGGCCGTCGGCCAGCCGGTTGGCGCGGTGCTTGGTCCGCGTGAACACCAGCGCGTTGCGCACGCCCGGCTGACGGAGCAGCTCGATCAGCAGCGGCAGCTTCAGCTCGGAGGCCACCGGGTAGGCGGCGTGACTGACGCCGACCGCGGGCGCCGACGGCCGCTCGATGTCGAGCATTACCGGCTGGCACAGCAGCTCGCGCGCCAGCGCGACGATCGCCGGGGGCATGGTGGCCGAGAACAGCAGCGTCTGCCGCGCTACCGGCACGTATTTCAGGATCCGCCGGATGTCCGGCAGGAAGCCCATGTCCAGCATGCGATCGGCCTCGTCGAGCACCAGGGTCTCGATCAGGCCCAGGCGCGCGGTGCCGCGCTGCAGGTGATCGAGCAGCCGGCCCGGCGTGGCTACCAGCACCTCGGTGCCCCGGCGCAGCGCGGTCTCTTGCGGGCCCATCGACATGCCGCCGACGACGACGGCGCCGCCGATGCGCGTGAAGCGGCCGAGCGCGCGGCGCTGCTCGTCGATCTGGGCGGCCAGCTCGCGCGTGGGCGCCAGCACCAGCACGCGGGTGCCGTTGTTGACGGCGGGGCGGCTGAGCAGGCGCTGGAGGATCGGCAGCATGAACGCGGCCGTCTTGCCGCTGCCCGTCATCGCGCAGGCGAACACGTCGCGGCCGGCGATGGCCGGCGGGATCGCATCCTTCTGGATGGGGGTGGGCAGCGTGTAGCCGAGCGCGTCGACCGCGCGCAGCAAGTCAGGGTGGAGATCGAACGACGTGAACGACATGAGTGAACGGTTCCTCGTGTGGGCGCAGCTGGGCCCGATCAGTCTTCCGCGAATTTAGTTTCGAGCACGCCCCACGAAGCGGAAGTGGCCGGGAAACGCGGTCTAGGTTGAAGCGGAGGCTCCCGAATGAACCGACGATCGAACCAGACGCGAGCCAGTATACACGAGCGCGGTCGATCGGCCCTCTTTTCGTGGTCGAGCTAGGGACGCGTGCGACCGAGATCGAGCGTGCCGTGGCCCGCCGTGAGCTGCCCGGCCGGATCCACCACCTCGCCGACGAGGCGGCCCGACAGCAGGCGCAGCGCGATGCGTCCGCCGTCCCGCAGGTCGAACACGAGGTCGTCGCCGACCATGCGGCCCAGGCGGCGGACGGTCGTCTCCCCGTTCTGCGCGGCGAGCGTGAAATAGCCGAAGACGGTGTCGCGCCGGAGACCCTCGGCGACCGACATCTCGAGCCCCCGGCGCGCGCCGGTCGCGTCGACCAGCGTGCCGCGCCAGGCCCCGAGCGCCAGCTCGGCGCGCAGGGGGACGGCGGCGACGGCCAGTGCGGATGGCGTGGTGGCGGACAGGTCCCCGGTGGGCGTGCCGGTGACGGTGAAGAGCATCAGCAGGACAGCCTTGGACAGCATGGCAGCTACCGTTCCTTTGTCGCGGCCCAGCGGGCGCGGGCGGCCCGGCGCGCGATCGCCACGCGCTGGGCGGGAGTGAGTCGGGCCGCCCGCGCCTTGCCGCCCTTCAGGCCTCCGCGGCGGCCGAGCTCGACCGCGACGGGGTCTTTCGTTGAGGGGGGCCGGGGGCTGCGGTCCGTGATCCATTCGATCAGGCGCCTGACGGGCTGGATGGCTCGCGGCGGGGCATCAATTGGGAAATTGTTCTCACGCTGGTAGCACGGAAGGTGAAACCAGGCACCATAGAGGTAGACGGCCAGGTCGGGCTCGGAAATGGCGCCGGAACAGGCGAAACAGCGATCGCCCGCACTCTCCGGCTTTGCTCGCGCCTGGCCCATACCAGAGCGCTCAAGCAAGGCCCGTACCGAAGAGCTACGTAGATCTACTTACGCTCAGGTTCCCCGTTACGCGCCGCCGACCAGCCTGACTAGAGGCTCCAGGTTCTTGGGATCGGGGCGCAGCGTCCCGACGCCGTGGTGCCGGTAGAGCTCGACGATCGCCTCGTTCACCGGGGTCGGCACGCCGGCCTTCTTGCCCTCGGCCACGACATAGCCGTTCAGGTACTCGATCTCCGTGCGCCGGCCGCGCATGACGTCTTGCAGGAGGGAGGGGCGGCCGCCCACCCGTGACTTCGCGTCGCGGCTGATGTCCGCCTCGACCTCGGCCATCCCGCGGCCCTCGACCGCGTCGAGGAAGCGCTGCGGCGCGATGCCCCAGATGGGCTCGACCTCGAAGCCCCGCGCGCGGCCCACGCGGATCACCTCGGCGCCCAGGTGCACGGCCAGCCGGCGCGGCCCAGGCTCCACCCGGAGCTCGGCGGTGCCGAGCCCGCTGAGTCCGGCGACCGGGTTCGCCATGCAGTTGATGGCGAGCTTCGACCATCGCTCGCCGAAGAGGTTCGTCGTCACGCTGGTCGGCGCCACCACGCTCATGATCTCGGCCAGCGCGCGCGCCCGCGGCGTGTCGCGGCCGTCGAGCTCGCCGATCTTGAAGCCCGCGTGGCCGGCGTCCGTGCGCTGCGCGTGGCCCGCTTCGTACATGCCCGCGGCGATCAGGATCACGCAGCCCAGCGTGCGCGGGCGGCCCGCGACGGCGGCGACGCGCTCGTCGTTGATGCCGTTCTGGAAGTCCACCACCACGCCGTCGGGCCGCGCGAGATAGGCGAGGCCGAGCGCGGTGGCCCACTCGGTGTCGTAGGACTTCACGGCCACGAACAGCGCCTCGAACGGCTCGGTGATCCGCTGCATCTCGTGCAGATGCAGGGCTTTCACCTTGATGTGGTGATCGCCGCACGTGCCCGACAGGCGCAGGCCCTCGCGCTTGAGCGTCTCCACGTGCTCGGGCCACTGGTCCATCAGCGTGACGTCGTGGCCCGCCTTCGTCAGCAGCCCGCCCACCACGCAGCCGATCGCGCCCGCGCCCAGGATTCCGATGCGCATACCCATGGTTCGGGCAGCGTACCGCGCGTCCTGGCGCATTGACAACCCCGCGGCGGTGATCGTGCTTGACTTGGCTTGGCCCGCCACCGGAAGATCCGACGTTGTCTATTCGGTCATGAGGCCGAGCCCGCCCGGGGGTTGCCGGGACTCGAGGCAGGAAGGTCGTGGGGGCGGTGTGCTAGCGCTGTTTCGGCTTCGAAGCAGGCGGGGCACCGGAGTCGCCGCCCTCGCCGTGGGCCTCGTTCTGCTTCTCAGTCTCGTCGGGACCGCCGCCGCTCAGGATCCATTGCTGGCGCAGCAGTGGCATCTGCGCGACCGCGCCACCGAGCCGGCCGGCGCCAACGTGCTCGACGCGTGGTCGACGACCCGCGGGCTGGGCGTCGTCATCGGCATCGTGGACGACGGCGTGCAGCTCACGCACCCCGATCTGGCGCCCAACCTCGGCCTGACGCTGTC
>Ga0134122_10004661_pt1 | contig 10157 bp, 14 predicted proteins | sample KB302_FD_96461 | JGI IMG/M metagenome (GOLD analysis project Ga0134122, IMG submission 96461) | Terrestrial soil microbial communities without Nitrogen fertilizer from Kellogg Biological Station, Michigan, USA - KB3-0-2 | ecosystem: Environmental > Terrestrial > Soil > Unclassified ... | reverse complement strand
TTGAAAAGTGATTCTTGGTCTGGTTACACTTTTATTAAAAAAAACACTTTGCTTTCTTCAACCAGGACCATCATTGCTACTATCCCATTCTTCCTCGTCAACGGTATCATATTTATCGACATCGTACATTTCTGGATGAGATTCATAATCGTCCTCGTCATAAGTTCCAGGGTCATCTTCTTCAATACACTCTTCTTGCTCATGCTTTTGAACAGGAGTAAAACTGTCCGACTCCGTGAGAGGCATAGATTTCGATTCTGTTGTCGATAATTTTGCTTCAAATCCACGTATGCGTGAACAATTCGCACAACGAGCACCCTTTTCATCTTGAAACAGAAAAGAACATGTTTCACATTGAGTGTTCGATTCTGTAAACCATTCTGTTGACTTTTCATGCGGATGGAAACAAGATGGACACGTATAAATCCATCTTTCGTGTGGACATTCATATGTTACTAAACAATTCATCACTTTCGAACGTTTCAAGTTGAATGGTTTGTCAAAATGATGAGGATGAATCACTGTTTGAGAGATCGTTTGTGCACGGTGAAAGATGCTTGGAAATTCACATATTTTACATGTCGCCGTCCGTTCTGCTTGATCAGAAAATATGAGTGTACATAAAGAGCATGCAAGAGTTGGTGATTCGAGTTGTTCGGAATTTAGGGTTTGTTCGGATGCGCACACGCCACATCGGAACAAAAATAAATCTGTTTTTTTGCATGCAGTACATAATTTTTTTCCCCACTCATATGCAGGTGGTGGAACAGGTTGATCCACGTCTTTTTCGTCCCATGTAGGACTTTGAATGGACCACCCTTTACTGTTGGGCGGGTTCTTCCAAGAGTGTTTGGGACCAATTATCGAAGAATAACTACGAGAGGGAAGTTGGCGAGACAAAAAAGCATGCATAGAGGACGAAAGTGTGCTCGGATTGGATGCATTTGATGTGGAACTAGAAGATGACGATGAAGAGGAGGACGAAGAAGAGGAAGAACTAGAAGATGACGATGAGGAAGAGGACGAGAAACTACTGCAAGAACAAGTAACCGGTCCATACACGCCTTGTGAGCCATGGCGTTGAGATGAGTTAAGAGTATTTGTTACCGTTGAAACACCAGGATGAAAACAAGAGGGCGACCAAGTTGAACCATAACATCCCTGTGAACCCTGAAATCCGAATGAATTAACAGTATTTACAGCAGTCGACATACCAGGATTCAAGCAAGATGCGTTTGAGACATCGCTGGCAGTGGAACTAGAAGATGCATCCGTTGATGGAACAGAAAAGTCGCTCATTATCCCTGGGATCGCCTATTGTGAAAAAAAAGACATCAAATACACTGTCGTCTTCTTCTTTTTTTTAATTAATTAAAAAAAACCCGAATGCCACAAAAAAAAGAAAGGTTTCTTGTTGTCAAAAAGCAGTCTGTTTAATGACTGATTATGTCTGCAAAGCCATGCAGTGCATGGACAAAACGCGGTCGCTGTATGTACGATGAGGCATGCCGATTTGCGCATTTAGTAAATGGTGAAGAATGTCGAACATCGTATCATTTACGTAATCGAATGACAAATCGTCCAAAACGCAAGCGCTCGTGTACTGAATTTGCGGCTGGTTTCTGCGAATATGGCCAAAAATGCAACTTCGCTCATGACGGTACGTCCTTGTTTTTTTTTCCTATGTGATACATCTTTCTCTTTAGATTCATTTGTACTAAGGATCGAATCGTGCTGTGATCCGCAACTGTGGAAGCAACTGCGGCCACGAGAATTTCGACGCATGATCACATCCTTACGAGACGCTGTGACACACGATTGCGAATTTCCAACACTCACTGTGCATGACATTGGCGTCAAAGATGAAACCATTGCTCAAAAATTGTATGAACAAATTAAAGGTGAACACAGTGCATACAAATGAGTACATCACTCGTTTATAGGAGGAGAACGGTGGGTGGATCATCTTGCAAAAGAGGCACGATTGGCACAATTAGCAAAAGAAAGTGTCAATGACAAATTGATTGCTGACGTACTCTCTAGTTTGAACAAAAACGAGTCGTTTCAGTCGTTGATGTCACCTCCTATTTCTACATGCTCAGATACGCACACACTTCTTCGTGAGCTTGGTTTGGTGGAGTGAACAAATCACAACTCAATTGCTTTTGGTTTAAATAAACTTTGTTTGCCTCGTTGCATCAATGCTTCTACTTCATACATCACTTCACGACACTTGTCTTCCAATTCCTGATCATTTAACTGGGGGTGCACGGGTTTTGGAATAATAGGGCGCCCTTCTGCTTCCCAAATCGCAATTTCTTCCGCTCGTCGTTGCCATACTTGTTCCATGAGTTCTGGTTCCTTCGACACGGGTGCGATGTTTGCTTCTTCTGGTTTCGGATTTTCATCGGACAGTACGACAAGATCCATAGACTCGAATCGAATTTTGTTGTACACATGCCCATTATATATGAAATTTTTGTACATGTCTTGTTCAAAAAATCGACCATAATCATTTTGTTGAAAGGTGTACTCCGAAAAATTACAATTATCCATAAAATTACATAAATCAATGCCCTTTTCATTATCGAAATTGAATGTTTGCAATCGAATGCATTTCCAATCAAAATCTGCAATCCACAAAATGCCGTTAGTTTCAGAAGGCGGGAGATGATCTTTACGCACAGCAAAAAAATCGGCAGTGCCTACTTTGCGAAATTTCTTACACGAACGAATGCGAAATTCTGTGCGATAGGCGTTATACTTCGGTAAAAAATGAGTGTATTTCCACCATAAATACTGTCGTATGTGTTGATATCGTGCATAAGGACTGGATGCTAAATTCAATACGTTGTTTAAATCACACTCAATCAAAAAATGTACGAATTTACCTAATTGTGCACCATCCACTTTGTTTTTGCCCCAAAGTTTTACAATTTTGACTAAATTTTTAGGTATTTGAGATTCGTCTTCTGTATAGAAGCTTGCATATTTACATGTTGGTTTGGACCCCCAGTTTTTACCCATGAGTGTATTTTTTAACAATTTAAACGTGTCTTTAGAAGGAAAGTAAATGTGAAGAAGAGTCGTAGTTGAGACATTGTTTTCTTTTTCCATCTTACCGTCATTTTCATAACTGACGTAATAATCATGTCGATTGAAAGTCTCATCCAAAAAAACAGTTTTATCAAGTTCATGCGGGTGTAAAGTGGCCAACATGTTTGGTTTGAGCTCGGGCCATGGCATATGTGCTAAATCGACTAATGTGGTGTGATCTGCAAGCACAAGAGGAACGGTTGTCTCTTGTTTGACAAATTTTGGCTTTTGTAAACTTAATTGCAAGTTTTTACGTTTTTGGGCATACGATTGAATATGTGCTACTTCTATCACAATAGGAGCATCTGCTTGAAAGTTGGGTCTTGGATTTTGTTGTAGGAGTGCCCGATCCCAACAGGGCGCACAAAAACGATCTTGTGTACGACAATGGTCGCATTCGATAACGCCTTTGCACAAGGAACAAATAAGAACTGTGTCTTCTGGTTCAAATGCTTGATTACATGACCGACACGACATCTTTCCCACGGTCGGAATGAATTTGTCTATTACTCTTTTTTTTTCCTGTTCAAATTTGAATTTCTGTAATGAAAATAATAATCATCGCACACCTTTTTTTTTCAGAGAGCCGTTAATCTTTGTTGATAACGAGGAATGCTTTCTGTGCCCATATCATGGTTGCATACACTGCATATGGCTTGAAAATTGGAAGCTTCATTTAAGCCACCGTGGTGTAATGAGATGATGTGACCAATATGAAATTCTAAAATATTGATCAATTTCACATTGCAGACCGGACATTTGCTTTCTACTTTATTGCCATGATCTCGTTTCCAGATTTGCAAACGTACGCGTTTTGGAATCGATTTTCGTTTTGACAATAAATTTAATTGTTGTCGTTGCAAGATTTTCGCAGCTTGTAATTCATAAATACGATGCTTAAGAAATTCTGGCATCGTTTTTGGTAAGATAGCGTAGCCTTGATTCCAACCTCTGTTTTTAAGAACTATAAGAAACGTTCTTGCAATTTCCTGTTGTCGGTCAATTACAATGCGGTTTAACACCATCAAATGAGTGAGCGACGCAAGCGCAATGAGTTCGGAATAATAAGCCAATGACCATGTATGCATTAAAAACAATAATATGCTCACTCCTAACCAATAGACTGTTTTCCACAATGTGGTATGATGTTGCCATTCATTCGAGGAACAAATCACATACGAATCGCAATCAGTACAACCTTTATTCAACGTTTTCAAAGTAACACAAGAGCCACAATGTAGACAAAACCACATTGCAAAAATACACAGATTTCGTTTTTTTTTGCGCACACTGCCCTCAGAGGAGAAGAAAAAAAAGAATGGATGGTCTAGGACAAACCTCTTCTTTGACCTAACAAAAAAAAATAAAAAAAAAACGCAAGAAGTACAATAACTACACTTGGAAACCAATCATGTCGACGGCGTGGTGGTTGTTTTTAGGTTTGTTGCTGATTGTGATTTATATTGTGTTTACAGTACTTATGTTTGTTCTAGTTAAAAACAATGGTGTGAAATGGGGTGTCTGGGGAGGAGTGACTGGTATAGCATTGATTGCTCTACTAATGACACTTTGGGTACGGTCACAACGTACAATGTACAATCGTGTTGCAACCGAATCCATTCCTGTTGTCGTCTCCGCACCGCCTCGCGTCCCACCACCACAAGCACAAGTTGCACCGTTGCCTCGAGCTTACTTGGATAAAGCCAATGCAGCGAAACAAGAATGTAAAGCTACAGGCGATGCCTGTTACAATAGAGCTTCACAAGTCTATGTTAACGATGAACAAAAAGCCCAGGAAGCATACAACAAATTGTCCAATACGATCACTGCTGAACGTGAGGACGAGCTAGTGAAAGATGTACCCAATCAAGACGCATTAGGCAGATTGGATATGCTCAAACAACACGCGTTGCGAACACGAGCAGAGAAAATTGATGCTGCCAATAAGCAACGACAAGATGCACAAGGTTTATGCCAAGTCACACTCGATAGCTGTAATGATGGTGTAAATCGCCGAGCCGTTGCGGATTGTGTTGACTTACTTGCAGATCAACCTGAACTTCAAAACAAAGTGAAACATAATAGTACAAACAGGAGTTTGTTGTTGTGTACGGGAGCGACTGCAGGAGCTTGAAAGGTGTAACAGATTTAAAATAAAAAAAAATCTTACTTTTCCTATACACATGGCACCACAAGATCATCACTCCACGATTGTAAAAAAAAATTGTGACGAATAGATTCCACATCTCTGACACTGTACCATAATGCCGCTGGAATTTCTTTGTATGTTCCTGGAGTTGGTTCGCCGACAACAAGCGCCATGATGCTGGCTTCGGTGTTATCATGGGAGTCTCCGAGACCCAAACAATGACCTACTTCATGACGCGTAACCGAAAGCAACAAATGAGGGGGTAGTTGGGAAGCGATTTGAATCTCGCATAGATGATCAGATGATATAATCGCACGACCTGGAACTGAATTGTATATCGGATTAAAGCATATGCTATTATTTCCCAAACTGTGTAAATGCAACTGAAACATTCCCCAAGCATTGACTTCACTAAAAACTTTGGTTGCAATAAAATTGTTTTTAACACTATTTGATGCACAAGGACGAAAAAAGAGATTTAGTGGCAAACTGACATTTGGCAAAACAGGAGGTGCGATACTCAAAAAGTAGCAACACATGAGAAAAGCCCACAAGATGTACATTGCTGTTCGGAATTGGCTTGTTTTATTTCTTCCTTTTTTTTTCAAATCCTGGCCAGAACAAACTGCCAAATTTAGAATATAAGTTCCAATTCAAGGTTGTGCTCAAACCTCTTAAATCTCGTAAGGCGTCGACGATGTTTAATTGCGTCATCTTCCACTTACGTGTTGTAGGTAGAAGTACATGTCCTTTTTTTGACGCCGATCGCGCATCGACTATGTGTTTCAATTGTGGTAAAGCAAAGACTTCTTCTTCTACATCCCCGCATTCACCAATAATTAAACATTGGACGGAAGGTGGAATGAATCGTACGGGCACAGTAGGTAAACTATGCACCACTAACGTATGCAATAATAGCAATGGCAGCCGTTCGAAAATTTTTGAGAAGTAAGAGTTAGACAGAACCAAGGTAGACACTTGGTGCCATGGAAAATCCGAATGTTCTGGATAACTGCAAAAACCCCAAAGCGTAATATCACATGTCGAAGGAAAGGTTGGTAAAGGAAGAATGCGATGAAAGTTCACATTCACAAAAACGATTTTCTCTAATTTCGGTACGGCTTTTGCATTAAACAGAAGAACACATCCATCTAAGTATAATTCGGTTAATTCTTTCAAAGCATCTTGAAAAAAACTCACACATCCGCCTTCGCTTAATGGGTATCTTTCCAAAAACAAATATTGTACATTAGGAGGAAAAATGATAGATTGTGAACGAATAGATGATATAACTAATGATGTACATGATGGCAGCATTGTCAAACAAATGATTTCACCGCCCCAATCAAGATTGATTGATAACGATTTTAATTTTTGAAAATTATGGAGATAAGCCTGCCATTGCAGATCCCAGAAACCACATTTTAATGATTCAATGTATTCGTAACTTAACAATCGTTCTGGATAAAAATCAAAACTCGATATCGCATATCGATAACATTGTTTTTGCGACCATAATTTACATACGCGTCGTAACATTGGCCAATCCCCGACAATGAAAAATGTGAAAAGATGACATAAGGTAAACAAATCTCGAAAAGGAGATGTGAATGTCAACTTCTTTTGACAATGCTGCTTATCCACGTGTTTCCGTTTCATACTCACTCTTTTACGGTTGTTGGTTTTGCGCCCCAAAAAAAAGAAACGACAGCTTACGAAAAAAAAGGGATCGTGTTTTTTTATTTGAAAAATTGTTTCATCGTTTTGATTGAGATAAAGAAAAGGGAGGTTGTTGTTGTTGTTTTTGTGAGGCTCGTAATACAACCTGTTCTGCTTCATTTTCGTCGTCGTCTTCTCCTCCTGCAATAACATGTTTCCGTTTACGTCCATCTTTTTTACCAATTTTGCGAATAGGCATCACATCCCATGACACTTTTGTTTCACGAGAATTACTGAGATCGGCTGCAACTTCGTCTGCAAACAGTTTAATATCTTGATCTGTGATTTGTGGAATGCGACCTCGCAAACGTTGCGTAAAACTGTTTACAAGAGCTTGCAAAATTTTTTCGCTACTTTGGTATTCTTTTCGAGAACGTTTTCCAAGTCGTAATCCAGTACAATCTTCACCAATTAACTTTTTTTCTTCCGGGCTGAACGTATCCAACGAAAATTCAGCACGCAATTTATCTGCTCCATAATGCTCTTTGAGTACAGCTCTGACTTTCTCGGTGATTGGTGCCAGAACTAATTTTTGGTGTTCTTCTACACCTTGTTGCATTAGATGTAATTTCGCAGTCGCAAGTAGATAGGTATGAAACAATTCACCTGCTGGATGTTCCCGCAACGATTTTTGCGCCATAAGTAAAACGCAAATCACCACAAAAATTGTTTCTGTTTGCTCCTTTTTTTTCGCGTAATTCGTCAAAGAAAGAAAAAATCGACGATAAAAAAATAAAAAAAAAACAAAACACGAAGAAAAAAAAAACGAATGGTATGAAAAAACTGACTTTGGAACAAGAACGTATCTTAAGGCAATTGACACGAGCGTTTGTTGATTTGAAATCAAATTGGTCGCAACCGGTGCAAAACCACATTAAAGATGACTTGCAACGCATGCGTGAATTGCAGCCAGATGATACTACACAACATTTGTGGCATAGTGTCATGCCACGAGTTACTTACACAGCTGCAGTTTCATCTTTAAGAATACAACCACAAGAGCTAAAGGATGTGCGAACTGCGGCCTTTCGTAAATTTAATCAAGTCTACAGTGAACAAGGCGGTGATTTGACCTGGGCTCGATTAGAGAATGAAATCAAAAGTTTTCCCGATTTACCAGAAGAACGAAAATCTCCTATTGCGCGTAATCCACAAGGCGGTATTGCAGCACCACCTCCTCCCATTCGTGTTGCTCCTATTCGTGCAGTCCCACCACCAGCAGCTGCTGGACTAAATGCCTACCAAGATCAAGGCGATTTGGATTATAATGGAGGGGAGCAAATTCGTTCGCTTTATTGTGGATTGGGACAAAAGCCACCTGGGTGGCAATATGGTAATCGTTTGCAATGTTTACGCAAAGGATTTGCTGTTGGACGTCGTAAAATTTCTACTTGAAACAGAAGCAATTTACACGTATACAAAGAAAAAAAAATAAAAGAACATAGAAGGAGAAAGAAAAGGGGAAACCCCAAAAATGAAAGGTTTGACATTCGTATGTGTGTTAACGTTTCTTCTTGTACTGTTGCAATTTTTGGCGTTGTGTTACGTAATTTATTTCATCAACAATTACTTACGTGCCATGTAAAAAACAAGTAGTCATTCGTCCCTTTTTTTTAATAACAAAAAAAAGCAAATTCTATTTTTTCTTAATACAAAAACAAAAAAGAGTGCAAACACACACGTTCATTTTCAATTCAGTTCCATCATCGAGACAGTTTACACATAGTTTGTCTTACCTTCGTCCATTTTTTTTTGTTTTTGTAGGCAAAGTATGCCATTTTGCGCCGAACCAAAGTGTGGGCGACGTTGCAAATTGCAATATTGCTGGGAGTGTTATAAACTTCACAAAGAAGGGACCAAAATCAAACCCGCGCAAACAGCAGAAGGTTCCATCTTCGACGTTCTTAGCGTCGATGAGGAAGAACCAGAAGTTGTCGAAAAGAAATCAGTTCCACCAAAACCTTCACCTTTTCCCGAAAAAGAACAACCATGGCCCAAACTCAAATCCGCCTCAAGCAAAGAAAAGGGAAAACAAAACTGTAAGCAATGCGGTACGCTGACAAAGAGTGAATATTGTTGGGATTGTAATACAGGCGCAACTCAAATTGCAAAAGTTGTGGTTGTTTCTTACCGCACTACAACAACGACAACAACTACCCCACCTCACGTCAAAAGCAGCATGACTATAATCCACCCAAAACAGCAAAACAAATGTGTCAAATGTGGTGCGGCATGTCTCAAGATTCACTGTTCGGATTGTCTTGGAGGAGAGAAGAAAACCTCTTTGGCTGTGGCAGTGATCAAACCAAAACTACAAAATACATGTGTCAAATGTGGTGCAGTATGTCTGAAGACCCATTGTTCGGATTGTCGTGATCAAGGCTGGCGAGAACACATCTCCGTTGCTGCTGCAGAACAAGAACGAGAACAAGAGCAAGAAAAACCCGATCATAAATGCAAAACGTGCGAAAACATGATCCCAGAAGAACTAGTACATTGTGTGCAATGTCGCATTGCGTACAAAAAAGCCAATCGTGTCTCGTCTTTGCAAACTTGCGATAAGTGTGGCCACTACTATCAAGAAAAAGACGGTGGGTGTCAAAAATGCAATCCTCCTGCCAATTGCCAGGAATGCAAGAAAAACCCGGTCAAATATGGCAAATTGTATTGTTTTGACTGCATTCGACGATACCACGAAGCAGTACGACATTGCAAGACCTGTGGCACGGAGACGCGAGGTGGATATGTTTATTGCGCCGACTGTGTTCAAAAACATAAAGCGAGCATGATAGCAGACAAGAGCGCGTTGGACCTTTAAGGAACGACAAGACGGTATATTTGACTTCGGGGTTCATAAATGACCATACCAACTTTCCATCCCAAATAACGTGCCATTGCGTCATGGTAAGACAGTCGGATTTTAGGAAAGCGTGTGCGACTGCGTCCGTATGTTTTTTCTGCTCGTTTAATATCTGCTTCATTGAACAATAAACATTTTGGAATACCTCGATTTTTGAGTTTATCGTACCTAGCTTCAGGTAAATGCAACATCTCAAACCCGTGTTTGTGCTTCACAGCTGTTTGCAAACATGTTAAACTAGATTGGGGAGGTAATCGGCTTGAAAACAACACACAATCCGCAAGTGGTACAAAATCGTTACACAATGCAAACAAGTCCTTTTTCTTGAACTTG
>Ga0134122_10004659_pt1 | contig 10160 bp, 9 predicted proteins | sample KB302_FD_96461 | JGI IMG/M metagenome (GOLD analysis project Ga0134122, IMG submission 96461) | Terrestrial soil microbial communities without Nitrogen fertilizer from Kellogg Biological Station, Michigan, USA - KB3-0-2 | ecosystem: Environmental > Terrestrial > Soil > Unclassified ... | reverse complement strand
GATTGATGTTATCTACCATTCTGCTCCTCCTTCAGCGAGTTATTTATATTGCGAAGGAGGTGCCATTGACTACAATCGCCGCCTCATGACCGGTAATCCTCGCGAACACGGCAAAGACAAGGGATTCTGGGAGGGCGGCGCGGCCGGACACGGCAACAACAAGGAATCCAGCGGCCGTCCGAGCGGTCTTCCCGGAACGCGAAAGACCTCGCGCGTGGGCGTGAATACCGACGTGGAGTTTCCGCCCCTCAATTCGAAGAAGCCGGAGTAGTCCTCGGTCCTCGGTCCTCGGTCCTCGGTCCTCGGTCCTCGGACGTCGGACGTCGGACGTCGGTAGTGAAAGGAGTCCAGATGCTGACAGTGCTCACGGTATCGCTCATGCTCCAGGGCCAGGTCGTCGTGCAGGGCGGGCCGCCGCCCGCACCGGTACCGAAGGATGCGCCGGCGACGCTGCCGGACACGCCGCAGGCGAAGACGGTGAAGGCCTATATCGAGGCGTTCAACACCGGCGACGAGGCAAAGTTCCTGAAAGCGCAGGAGGAGTTGATGACCGCCGACCTGCTGGCCCGGCGCCCCGCGGCAGACCGCGCAAAGATGTTCAAGCGGATGCGCGGCGACTTCGACTCGCTCAAGATCAAGCGCGCCGTCTCGACGCCGCAGCAGATCCGCGCCGTGATGGCCGACAAGGACGGCAACGAAGCGATCTTTTCGTTCGACTTCGACCCGAAGGCGCCGACCAGGATCAAGGGACTGGGCATCGACATCGGCAACGTCGAGCGCTGACAGCGCCGGCAAAAGGCGCCGGCAGTGGTGCTACAGTTCGCCTGAGCCATGGACGAACTGGCAACTGTCACGGCTCCGTTGAGGGACGCGAAGGCCCCGGGCATTCAGTACGTCGCCGTTCACGCCAGCGGGACGCTGCTCGAGTATCACGGCGGGTTCGCGGATCTCGCGGCGGGACGGCGGATGCTCGCGACCACGCCGATGATGGCCTACTCGATGAGCAAGACCGTCACCGCCGCGGCGGTGCTGCAGCTCGTCGAGGCAGGCCGGGTCGGCCTCGACGATCCCCTCGCCTGTCACGTCGACGCGCAGCCGTACGGACGCGAGATCACGGTGCGGCAGTTGCTCAGTCACACGAGCGGCGCGCCCAACCCGCTGCCGTTGAAGTGGGTGCATCCCGCGGCCGCGCACGCGGCCTTCGACGAGCGCGCGGCGCTGTCGCGCGTCCTGCGCGATCATCCCAAGCTCGCATCCGCCCCGGGCGCGAAGTACGCCTATTCGAACATCGGCTACTGGCTGCTCGGCGGCGTCGTCGAGCACGCGGCCGGGACGCCCTTCACACGCTACGTCCTCGAACGGATTCTGCGGCCGCTCGGCGTGCAGGACGAGCTCGGCTACACCCCGTCCGGGCCGGCCGCCGTCGCCTCGGGCTACCTCGAGAAGTACTCCTTTATTAATGCCATCAAAGGCTGGCTCGTCGATCGCGAGCTGGTCGGGCGTTATAGCGGGCCGTGGCTGCACATCCACGAGCACTACCTGAACGGCCCCGCGTTCGGCGGGCTGGTCGGCAGCGCCGACAGCTTCGCGCGCTTCCTCCAGGATCAGCTCCGCGATCAGTCGAGCGTCCTCGGCGACGCGGCACGCCGGCTCTTCTACGAGCAGCAGCGGACGCGCGACGGCCGAGCCATCGACATGACGCTCGGCTGGCATGTCGGCGCGACCGGCCGGCAGCGCTTCTATTTCAAGGAAGGCGGCGGCGGAGGCTTCCACAGTCTCATGCGTCTCTACCCCGAGCGCGGCATCGGCACTGTCGTGATCGCCAACGCCACTCGCGTCGACGTGCATGCGCTGCTCGACCAGGTCGACAGTCGCCTGCCTCGCGTCGCCGTCGTTTGAGCGCCGGAACCCGGTTTGCACGCCGATCGCACCCGAGGTTCCTTCATATGTTCAGAAACAGACGCTCGATCGCGAATACCCAGCTCATGGACGACATCAACAGTTCAGGTCTGAAGCGGCACGGCGATCCGCTGCTGCTGCCCGAGCGGATGGACGCCTGGAGCCCGGAAGCACGGACGACCGGCCCCGGCTGGGATGCGCCACCTGCGGACGGGCGCCCCGCCCGCTCCGCGCTCGAGACCGCCGCGCACCTGGCCGGCCGCGCGATCTTCGGCGGCTACTTCGTCTACAACGGGATCAACCACTTCAAGAATCGCGAGATGATGGCCGCGTATGCGAGCAGCAAGAAGGTGCCGGCCGCCGACGCCGCCGTCATCGGCTCGGGGCTGATGATGCTCGCCGGCGGCGTCAGTCTGCTCACGGGGATGCGTCCGAAATGGGGCGCGGCGAGCGTCGCCGGATTCCTGCTCGGCGTCTCGCCGACGATGCACGCCTACTGGAACGAGACCGATCAGCAGCAGCGCATGAACGACACGATCAACTTCATGAAGAACATGGCGCTGATCGGCGGCGCGCTCCTGGCCGCGGGGCATCCGGAGCCGTGGCCGGCCTCAATCCGGGCGTAGGATCACTTTCAATCCGCGCGCCGCGTGCTCGAACGCGGCCGCGTATTGCTCGAGCGGATACGTCGCCGCGACGAGCGGCGCGACCTGGATGCGCCCCGCGGCGAGCATCTCGATCGCGCGATCGAACGGGCCGCAGCGCGACCCGACCAGCGTCACTTCGTCGACGATGAGCGGCGAGAACGCGACCGGCGTCTCGCCGTGAATCGTCGACTTCATGACGATGGTGCCGCGTGGGCGCACCAACGTGGCCGCGGTCGCAAATCCCTCCGCGCTGCCTGTCGCATCGACCACGAGATCCATCTGCCGCGCCAGTGAGCTCCGTGCGGCGTCCACGCTGCTCGTCTGCAGCCCGAGCGCTTCCGCGGCCGTCCGCCCCATTTTCCCGCGGACGACAACCATGACACGCGCGCCGTGCGCGGCGAGCACCTGCGCGATCAGCAAGCCGAGGCGTCCGGCGCCGACCACGGCCGTCTTCGTGTGGCGATCGATCGGGACCTGCTCGACGATGCGGCAGGCGGCGGCCGCCGGCTCGACGAACACGGCGGTCGTGTCGTCCATCGCGTCGGGGATCGCGTGCAGGTTGCGCGCCGGCAGCGCCAGGTACTCCGCAAAGGCTCCGTCGCGATCGCGGATCCCGACGACCGTGCGCACGTCGCAATGGCCGCGTCCGGCGGCGCGGCAGCCGGCGCACGCTCCGCAGCCGACGGTAATCTCACCCGCGACGCGGCGGCCGATCCACGCGCCATCCTCCGCCGGCGCCTCTTCGACAACGCCGACGAACTCGTGCCCGGGCACGCCCGAGAAGCCGGCGTAGCCGCGCAGCAGCTCGAGGTCGGTGCCGCAGATCCCCGCCGCCAGCACGCGGATTACGCATTCGCCGTCGGCCGAGGGCTTCGGCCGCTCCTGCAGAGATAACGAGCCAGCTGTGCCGAGCACCAGGGCGCGCACGACGTGGATTATCGTGTACACTTTCGCGGAAGATACGGCGGCCATGACTGTTCTCCGCCACCACGCCAGGGCGCAGCAAGCCCCCTGCGGCAGGATTGTCGACTTCGACGATTACCAGGACCGCGACACCGACGCGTTGTTGACGCGCGAGCTCGAGTACGCGTGCGGCTGCGTGAGCATCCAGCACGAGTACCACGACGGCAGCGTCGCCTGTAAGGTCACCCATCACAACGGCCGCGTCCTGAAGGAAGAGCTCCTCACGCACGAGTGACGGCGCTATCGGGCGGGCTGCAGCTCGGCCTGGTGTGCCTCGCGAAGCTTGAACTTCTGAATCTTCCCCGACGCGGTCATCGGGAAATCCGACACGAAGCGGATGTGTCTGGGCACCTTGAACCGGGCGAGACGCTCGCTGCACCAGAGCGTGAGTGCCTCGGCACACGGCGCCGCGGGATCGCAAAGGCGGACGCTGGCCGCGACGATCTCGCCGAAGTACTCGTCGGCCAGGCCGTAGACATAGGCGTCGGCGACCGCCGGGTGCTGCCGCAGGCAGTCCTCGATCTCCTTGGGCGAGATGTTCTCGCCGCCGCGGATGATCAGATCCTTGATGCGGCCGGTGATGCGGACGAGACCGCGGCCGTCGATGCTCGCCTCGTCACCGGTGCGGAGCCAGCCCTCGCCGTCGATCGCGGCGCGCGTGGCGTCGGGGTTGTTGTAGTAGCCGCGCATGACGTTATAGCCGCGGACGCACAGCTCGCCCGCGTCGCCGGCGGGGCGCGCGGCGCCGGTCGCGGGATCGACGATCCTGACCTCGAGCCCCGGCAGCACCATCCCCACCGTCTGCGAGCGGTCGGCGACCGGCAGATCGCGCGGCGTCATCGTGATGCCCGGTGACGCCTCGGTCAGCCCGTAGATGATCGTGATCTCGGGCAGGTGCATGTCGGTCATCACCCGGCGCATCACCGATTCGGGGCACAGCGATCCCGCCATCACACCCGTCCGCAACGACGTCAGGTCGGTCCGCGCGAAGTCCGGATGCTCCAGCTCGGCGAGGAACATCGTCGGGACGCCGTAGACCGCGGTGCAGCGCTCGCGCGCGATCGTCGCGAGCACGGCGCCGGGATCGAACCATTCGACCGGGCAGATCGACGCGCCGTGCGTGCAGGCGCCGAGCACGCCGATGACGCAGCCGAAGCAGTGGAAGAGCGGAACGCACAGGCAGAGCCGATCCTCCACGGTGTAGCCCAGGCCTCGCCCCATGGCTTCGCCGTTGTTGACGATGTTGCGGCTCGAGAGCATGACGCCCTTGGGGAAGCCGGTCGTGCCCGACGTGTACTGCATGTTGATCACGTCGTCGACGCCGACCGCGGCGGTCATCGCCTCGAGCCTCGCGTCGGAGACGCTCGTGGCGTCGCGGCGCAGCCGGGCGTACGGGATGAAGCCCTGAGGAACCGGCTCATTGCCGCGGGGGATGAAGATCAACCGCTGGAGACCGGCGATCACTCCGCGGGTGGCGCCGATCTCCTCGAGCGCCGCGATATAGTCCACGCTGCGGAAGCCGGAGATCGTCACGATCGTCGCGGCTTCGCTCTGGCGGAGCAGGAAGTCGATGTCCCTCGCGCGCAGGGCCGTGTTGGCGGTGACGAGCACGGCGCCGATCTTGGCCAGCGCGAACTGGAGCACGATCCACTCGGGAACGTTGGTGGCCCAGACGACGACGCGCTCGCCCGGCTCTACGCCGGAGGCGATCAGGCCGCGCGCGACGACGCGCGCTTCGACGTCGAGCTCGGCGAAGGTGTAGCGGGGGCCGTGCTCGTAGAGCAGCGCGGGCCGATCCGGCACGGCGCGCGCGAGCTTCGTCAGCAGATCGCCGACGGTCACGTCACGATACGGAGGGCCTTCCATGGTAACAACGTCGCGAACCGCCAGATGCTAACACCGACGCCCCCGATCGGGATCGGGTGCATGCGGCTGTCCACGGACCCGGATCGCGACGAGGCGCGGGCGATCGCGGTGCTGCATGCGGCGTTCGACTCCGGCATCACATTCCTCGACACCGCGGATGCCTACTGCCTCGACGACTCCGAGCGCGGCCACAACGAGCGGCTGATCGCGCGCGCCCTGGCGCAGTGGACCGGCGACCGGTCACGGATCACCGTCGCCACCAAGGGCGGCATGACGCGACCGGACGGGCGGTGGCAGTCCGACGGCCGCGCCAGGCACCTGGCCGCCGCGTGCGAGGCCAGCTGCCGGGCGCTCGACGTCGCGCGCCTCGATCTCTATCAGCTTCACGCCCCCGACCCGCGCGTGCCGCTGTCCACCAGCGTGCGCGCCCTTGCCGCCGTGAAGCGCGAGGGCCTGATCCAGCGCATCGGCCTGTGCAACGTCACCGTCGGCCAGATCGAGGACGCGCGGCGCATCGCCGACGTGGACGCGGTGCAGGTGGAGGTGAGCCTCTGGCACGACGAGTCGCGGCTGAACGGCGTCATCGAGTTCTGCGCCAGGCACGGCATCCTGCTGCTGGCGCATCGTCCGCTGGGCGGAACGAAGCGGGTGCGGCGCACGCTCACCGATCCCGTACTGACGGCGATCGCCGAACGCCATGGCGCCACGGCCGCGGAGATTGCGCTCGCGTGGGTCAGGTCGCTCAGCGATCTCGCTGTTCCGCTGCCCGGCGCCACACGGGTCGAGACGGCGCGGTCGATCGCGCGCGTGCCCGCGATCGCGTTGACGCCCGAGGATCGCGCGCAGCTCGACGAGCGCTTTGGGCATTGGGAGTCGCGTAGTTGGAAATTGACACCGAAGTCCCCCGGGGCCGAGGTCGTTCTCGTGATGGGACTGCCCGGCGCGGGCAAGAGCACGTATGCGGAGACGCTGGCGGCGCAGGGCTACGTCCGCCTCAATCGTGACGACGCGGGCGGCACGCTTCGCGACTTGATCCCGTGGCTGGGCGCCGCGCTGGCCTCGGAGGTGCCGCGCATCGTGCTCGACAACACCTACGTGACGCGCAAGTCGCGCGCGGAGGTCGTCCGCGCGGCGGCGGCGCATGGCGTCCCGGTGCGCTGCGTGTGGCTGAAGACCAGCGTCGAGGACGCGCAGGTCAACGCGGCATGGCGGATCGTCGCGCGATACGGGAAGCTGCCCGATGAAGCCGAGCTCAAGGTCCTCCGCAAGCACGATGTCGCGGCGATGCCGCCGTCGGTGCAGTTCCGCTATCAGCGCGAGCTCGAGCCGCCGGATCCGTCGGAAGGCTTCTCGCGGATCGACGCAATCGACTTCGAGCGGCGCGTCGATGCGTCATTGGTCAACCGCGCCGTGATCGTGTGGTGTGACGGCGTGCTGCTGCGCAGCCGCTCCGGCGCGCGCATGCCGCTCTCGCCCGATGACGTAGAGGTCGCTGCGGACCGCGCGGCGATCCTGCGGCAGCGGGAGTCCGAAGGCTTCCGCGTCCTCGGCATGTCGTGGCAGCCGGAGATCGCGGGCGGCGCACAGTCGCACGTCGGCGTGCAGGGCGTGTTCGCGCGCATGCGCCAACGGCTCGGCATCGACATCGAAATCGAGTATTGCCCGCATGCCGCCGGTCCGCCGGTGTGCTGGTGCCGGAAGCCGCTCCCCGGCCTCGGCGTCCTCTTCATCCAGCGACACCGGCTGGATCCGCGGCGCTGCATTTACGTCGGCGGCGGTCCGCAGGATGCCGGCTTCGCGCGGCGGCTGGGACTCATCTATCAGGACGCCGCCGATTTCTTCTAGCGATCGCGCAGCGCAACCAGCGGCCCGATCGCCTGCTCGAAGCGCGCGCGCAGCGCGGCATCGGGTTCGCGGCCGGCGAATGGGCGGGCCTGCACCGTGTGGTCGTGGCCCAGCACCGTCACCGTCAGTTCGGCATACCCATCTCTCGCGACGTTGACCGGCAGCGAGGCCACACCCGCGTCCGCGAGCGCGCGGACGATCTCGCGCACACGGGCTTCGTCGAGGCGGCTGACAGCGCGCGTGCCGCCGTCTGGCTCGATCTCCAGGTCGCGCCCGTCGAGGCGGACGATCCAACCGCCGCCGGATCCCGCACCCGCGACGCCCGATCGGAGCGTGACGCGCAGCGTTTCCACCGCCAGCGTGCCGGCGCCGATCGCCTGCAGTCCCGCATCGAGCGAGGCGACCGGCGGCGCATCGCCGGCCGCGGCGTGGGCGCGATCGATGACGGCATGCGCGAGCCGCGTCAGCGCCGCCGACTGCCGCCCCCCCGCCAGCTGGACGACGGTCTTGTGAAGACTGCCCTCGGCGAAGCGCACCATGCAGGTCATCTTCACCTTGTCCCCTTCGTCCTCGCCGAACGACGCCGGCATCGCGGCGAACCCTTCGCGGACGAACAGATCGATCAAGGCGTGGATTTCGGACGGCGCGATTGCTCCCTGCCGCCGATCGTTCCAGATCGCCGCGCCGGATCCGAAGATCGCGGCGCGCGTGAGCTGGCGCTCGACGCCGCACTCGGTCTCGATCCGCGCGCTGTCCGGGGAGCGATTGCCGGTGGCGAGATCGCGCAGGGCTCGATCGATGGCCGCACCAGGCGTCGAGTGCTGCAGAGCTGCGAGCGCGACGAGAAGAAGGGCGACCCAGTTTGGCATTGACACCGCTGGCACGCTGGCGATGATATGCGTCCATGACCCGTATCGCCACGGCCTTATCGTTCGCTGCCCTGGTCGCCTGTCTCGCCGCTCTGATTGACGCGCCTACCGCCGCGCAGGCGCGCAAGACGGATTCCGGCTTTGCCGTCAAGCACGACGTGTCCGCTCCGCTGTCGGTGATGGTGCAGCGCGCGCCAGCCCGCGGCGCGCCGGACAAGGAAGTCTCGATCCACGTGCCCTCGCGCTTGCCCGGCCGCGACAAGCCGGCCGACGCCGGCCCCGATCGGCTGCGGCAGACCGCGCCGGGCGGCGGCGCAACGCCGCCGCCGCTGCTCTCGTTCCAGGGCATCTCCGACGACGACAACGCCCGGTTCGCCGGCTTCCGCGTCGTCCCGCCCGACACGCAGGGAGACGTCGGGCGCCGCGAGTACGTGCAGTTCGTGAACCTGCTGATGGCCGTCTACGACAAGGCGACCGGCAATCGCGTCTTCGGGCCCGTCGCCGGCAACAGCATCTGGAACGGCTTCGGCGGCATCTGCGAGGAGAACAACGACGGCGATCCCGTCGTGCTCTACGACCATCTGGCCGATCGCTGGATGATCAGCCAGTTCGCCATCGGCACCGACGGCCACCAGTGCGTCGCCGTGTCGACCTCACCGGATCCGGCCGGCAGCTACTTCCGCTACGACTTCCTGATCACCCGCGGCGGCCTCAACGACTACCCGAAGTTCGGCGTCTGGCCCGACGGCTACTACATGACGGTGAACGAATTCGCTCCCGGGTTCATCGGCGCGTCGGTCGTCGCTTTCGAGCGCGAGAAGATGCTGACCGGCGCGGCGGCGCAGTTCGTCAAGGTTGGCCCGCTGCCCTGCGCCGCGGAGTGCTACTTCTCGCTGCAGCCGTCGGATCTCGACGGGCGCGCGCCGGCCGCCGGCACGCCGAACACGATCGTCATGGCATGGGACGACCAGACCTTCGGCACCGGCCGCGGCCCCGACGGCTACCGGCTGTTCGACTTCGCGGTGAACTGGTCGCGCCCCTCGGCCTCGACCCTGAGCGGACCGACACACGTCGAAGCGCCGGCGTTCGACTCGAACCTCTGCAACTTCAGGGTCGGGTGCATCTCGGAGAAGGGCGGCGAGATGCTCGATCCGCTCGCCGGCTACACGATGTACCGCGCGCAGTACCGCAACTTCGGGTCCTATTCCTCGCTGGTGCTGAACCACACCGTCGACGTGTCGGGTCACAGCGACGCCGGCATCCGCTGGGTCGAACTGCGCAACCAGCGCAACGGATGGACGCTGTTCCAGACCGGCACCTACGCGCCCGACGACGGCAACCACCGCTGGATGGGGAGCGTAGCGCAGGACCAGCGGGGCAACCTCGCGCTCGGCTTCAGCGTGTCGAGCAACAACATCTTCCCGTCGATCCACTACACGTCGCGCTCGGCCGGCGATCCGCTCGGCGAGCTGCGCGGCGGCGAGGTCAGCCTGGTCGAGGGCACCGGCGCGCAGCAGGGATCGTTCAAGCGCTGGGGAGATTATTCGACGATGAGCGTCGACCCCGTGGACGGCTGCACCTTCTGGTACACGCAGGAGTACTACGCCAACAGCGGGTCCTTCGACTTCAAGACGCGGATCGGCAGCTTCCGCCTGCCCGGCTGCTAACGGCGCGCGATCCGATGCCCTCACGCGGTCCGGTCCGCTACGCCGTCGTCGGCCTCGGCCACATCGCGCAGGTCGCGGTGCTGCCGGCCTTCAGGCACGCGGCGCGCAACTCGCGCGTCACCGCGCTGGTCAGCGACGATCCGGTCAAGCGGCGCGAGCTCGCGCGGAAGTATCGCGTCGAGGGCACGTACTCGTACGAGCAGTACGAGGCGTGCCTGGAGCAGGTGGACGCGGTCTACATCGCGCTGCCGAACTCGCAGCACGCGGAGTTCACGGTTCGAGCCGCCAACGCCGGCGTCCACGTGCTGTGCGAGAAGCCGATGGCGGTCACCGCCGGCGAGTGCCGCCGGATGATCCAGGCCTGCCGCCGCCACCGCGTCAAGCTGATGATCGCCTACCGCCTG
>Ga0134122_10004657_pt1 | contig 10160 bp, 9 predicted proteins | sample KB302_FD_96461 | JGI IMG/M metagenome (GOLD analysis project Ga0134122, IMG submission 96461) | Terrestrial soil microbial communities without Nitrogen fertilizer from Kellogg Biological Station, Michigan, USA - KB3-0-2 | ecosystem: Environmental > Terrestrial > Soil > Unclassified ... | reverse complement strand
GCACGGGAAGAAGTAGCAGAAGGTCACCCGGTCGCCCTCGCACAGCGGCCGGCCCATCGAGTCGGTCGTGATGCCGGCGCCGAGCCGCTCCACCTTGCCGCACATCTCGTGGCCGAAGGTGAGATCCTTGGGCAGCGCGCCGTACGTCTCCTTCATCTCCCCTCGCCAGATGTGCAGGTCGGAGCCGCACACCCCCGCGCGGGTCAGCTTGATGAGGATCGCGCCGGGCTCCGGATCCGGCACCGGGTACTCGCGCAGCTCGAACTCGCCGCCGTAGGCCTTGAGCACCGCCACCCGTCCCTTCATTGGGCTCCTCCCTGGAATGGATTCAGCGAGAGGGTCGCCGCTCGCGGGTCCCGTTGTCAACCTCGGGAGCCGGGGGTACCATGGCCACGCCTTTCGCACTGCCCGGCTTCCGATGGAGGTGGTCATGCGTCGCTCACGACTCGCGCTCCTTGCGGCACTGCTCGCATCTGCCCCTGCCGTCTGGGCTCCGGTGGTCTCGGCGGAGGTCGCGGTGCAGGCGTATCCTCTTCCGCCGGGGGGCGGCCCGCACGACGTGGCGGTCGGCGCCGACGGCATCGTCTGGTATACCGCCCAGCGCGCGGGCCAGCTCGGACGTCTCGACCCCGCCAGCGGCAAGGTCGATCTCATCCCGCTCGGCCCGGCGGCGGCGCCGCACGGCGTGATCATCGGGCCGGACGCCGCGCCCTGGGTGACGGAGGGCGGCACCAACTCCATCGTCCGCGTGGATCCGCGCACGCGGGAGGTGAAGCGGTGGCCCCTGCCCGAGACGCGGGGCTACGTGAACCTCAACACCGCGACCTTCGACAAGCGGGGCCGCATCTGGTTCACCGGTCAGAACGGCGTCTATGGACGCCTCGATCCCGCGACCGGAGCGATGCAGGTCTGGGACGCGCCGAAGGGACGCGGCGCCTACGGGATCGCCACCACTCCGGACGGCGAGGTCTACTACGCCTCGCTCGCGGGCAGCCACATCGCCCGCGTGGATCTCGACACGGGCGCGGCCACGGTCATCGAGCCTCCCACGAAGGGGCAGGGCGCGCGCCGGGTCTGGTCCGACTCGCGGGGCCGGATCTGGGTGAGCGAGTGGAACTCCGGCAACGTGAGCCGCTACGACCCGAAGGCGAAGGACTGGAAGACCTGGAAACTGCCCGGCGACAGTCCACGCGCCTACGCGGTGTACGTCGACGACAAGGACAAGGTGTGGCTGAGCGAGTGGAGCGCGAACGCCATGGTCCGCTTCGATCCGGAGACCGAGAAATTCGAGGCGTTCCCGAGCGATAGGCGCGGCGCCAACGTGCGTCAGATTCTCGGACGACCGGGAGAGGTGTGGGCGCCCGAATCCGGAGCGGATCGTCTCGTCGTGTACCGGATGAAGTGAGGGGTCGGGCGATGTGGCTCCTCGCGGGCGGCGCGGTGACGGTGTGGTGCTCCTCGGCAGGCGCCGATCCCGGGCAGGGCGAGCGCGTCTTCCAGCGATGCTTCGCCTGCCACTCGGTGGTGGCCGGCGAGGACAAGCTCCCGGGTCCGAACCTCCGCGGCGTGGTCGGCCGGCGGGCGGGGACGCAACCCGGCTTCCGCTTCTCCCCGGCGCTGATCGAGGCGGGCGCGCGCGGCCTCGTGTGGACGCGGGCCACGCTCGACGCCTACCTCGCCGACCCGGTGGGATTCCTCCCGGGCACCGAGATGGGGTTGCCCGGGCTCCGCGACGCGGTAGACCGGAAAAACGTGATCGACTATCTGGAGAAGTCGGGCCCAACTCTCAGGAGGACACCGTGAAGCTCCTACTCTTCGACGACTATCGGCTGGGCGTGCTCCGTGGCGATGCGGTGGTGGACGTCTCGGACACCGTGAAGGACATCCCGCACACCGGGCCCGGCGACCTGATGAGCGGCCTGATCGCCCGCTTCGCGGACTACCGCAAGAAGATCGAGGACGCGGCCGGCCGCGGCAAGCCGGTGCCCCTCGCCCAGGTGAAGATCCGCCCGCCCCTGCCCAGGCCGACCAACATCGTCTGCATGGCGGTGAACTACATGGAGGACGGCACCCGCACCGAGCCCGCGCCGATCAACGCCTTCATGAAGTCGCCCGGCGCGGTGATCGGCCCGAACGAGACCATGGTGCTCCCCGACGTGCCCGCCACCATCTTCGAGGGCGAGGCCGAGATGGCGCTGGTGATCGGCAAGCGCGCCACCGCGGTGCCGGCCGCGCGGGCGATGGAATACGTCTTCGGCTACTGCAACTTCATCGACGGATCGGCCCGCGGCCTCCTGCCCCCCGGCAACACCTTCTACCAGATGAAGTCGCGCGACACCTTCGCGCCGATCGGCCCCTACCTGGTGACCGCGGACGAGATCGCGGATCCCCACAAGCTGGCGATCCGACTCTCGGTGAACGGCACCGTCAAGCAGGCGTTCAACACGAGCGACATGGCCCACAAGATCCCGCGCTGCATCGAGTGGGTGACCAGCATCCACACCCTCGAGCCGGGCGACATCCTCGCCACCGGCACCAATCACCGCGGCCTCTCCGGCTTCCAGGACGGCGACCGCATCGAGCTCGAGACGGAAGGCCTCGGCACCCTCCACTTCAACATCCGCGACGACCTCAAGCGCACCTGGTCGCGCGAGACGCGGCTCGACCGGCAGGAGAAGGGGCAGGAAGGCACCACGCCCCAGCTCACCGGCAAGCACAAGAAATGAAGATCAGCCACGTCACCACCCGCGTCCTCTCGACGCCCGCCGACAATCCGCTGGTGGTGGGATTGCCCGCGCCGACCGACACCCGCGAGTTCGTGCTGCTCGAGCTCGGCACCGATCAGGGGCTGGTCGGCATCGGCCTCACCTTCTTCGGCGGCGCGCTCACCCCCGCGCTGCGGGCCGCGGTGGACGGCCTCGCGCGCCTGACCATCGGCATGGATCCGAGCCAGGTCGAGGCCATCGCCGCGAAGTGCCGGCGCATGGCGGGCGGCTCGGGCCCGGGCGGCATCTTCTCGCTCGCGATCTCCGCGGTGGACATGGCCTGCTGGGATCTCATGGGCAAGGCGGCGGGCCGCTCGGTCTGCGCGCTGCTCGGCGGCCTGCGCGACCGCGCGCCCACCTACGCGAGCGGCGCGCTGATGCGCCAGCACCCGGTGGACTACCTCGCCAAGGCGGGCCCGCGCCTGCGCGACATGGGCTTCCGCCAGATGAAGATGCAGTGCGGGAGCGAGCCCACCATCGCGGCCTCGGTGGAGCGGGTGCGGGTCATGCGCGAGTCCATCGGCGCCGACGTGGACCTCATGTGCGACATCAACCAGCTCTGGAGCGTGCACCACGCGATCGACGTGGGCCAGCGCATCGCGGACTACCACCTCTTCTGGCTGGAAGACCCCACCGCGCACGACGACTACCCGGGCCTGGCGCGCATCGCGGACGCGCTCGACACCCCGATCGCGGCGGGCGAGTACCACTACGGCATCGTGCCGTTCCGTCACCTGCTGGAGGCACGCTCGATCGACATCGTGATGATCGACCTGCTGCGGGTCGGCGGCATCACCCAGTGGATGAAGGTGGCGGGCATGGCCGAGGCGTTCAACCTGCCGGTGGTGAGCCACCTGATCCCGGAGATCCACGTGCACCTGATCGCGGCGATCCCCAACGGGCTCACCGTGGAGTACATGCCGTGGACGCTCCAGCTCTACGAGGAGACCCCGAAGATCGAGGGCGGGCAGCTGGTGGTGCCGGCCAAGCCCGGCCTCGGCCTGGCCTTCGACCAGGCCGCGATCAAGCGCTTCCAGGTCGGGTAATCGAAGGAGGCCAAGCCGCCGCGCTCCGGGGACGTCAGACCTCGCCGGTCCACGAGGGCTGGGCGACCGCGCGCCAGCGGGCGCGGATCCGGTCGATCTCGGCAGTGGGCAGCGGCCCCGCCTCGAGCCGGCGCGCGTTCTCCGGCCAGCGCTCCGGCCGCTTGGTCCCGACGATCGCGGTGTGCACCCCCGGCGCGGCCAGGGTGAAGCGGAGCGCGACCGAGACCACGCGCTCGGCGTCGCGCACGAACGGGTAGTCGAGCGCGCGCAGCCGCTCCCAGTAGGGCTGGTAGTAGGGCTCGGCGGGACGGCGCGCGTAGCGCCACGCCGCGTTGGCGATCGGCCGCTTGGCGATCACGCCCATTCCCCGCTTCACCGCCGCCGGCAGCGTCAGCTCGAAGCATTCCTGGTCCGCGATGCTCACCGAGGTCTGGAGCGTGTCGAAGCGCCCGCTCTCCACCGCGAAGCGCGCCGCCTCCCCGTCGCCGCTGTAACCGATGTAGCGCGCGAGGCCCCGCTCCCGCGCGCGCTCCAGCGCGCCGATCGCGTCGCCCTTCCGGAGGTCGGACAGCTCGCAGCTGTGCAGCTGGATCAGATCGAGCCGGTCGGTGCGGAGACGCTTCAGGCTTCGCTCGATGCTCGAGAGCAGCGAGGCCGGCCGCCAGTCTCCCCGGCCGTAGCCGCGCGGGTGGCCGCACTTGGTCAGCAGGTAGATCTCGTTCCGGCGGGCCCCGAGGGCCACGCCGATCAGGGTCTCGCTGTCCTCGTAGCACTCGGCGGTGTCGATCACGTTGAGGCCGGCGTCGAGCGCGGTGCCGAGCAGCCGGGCGACGGTGCGCGGGCCCGCCCGTTCGTAGCCGATCTCGGAGCCGCCGAAGCCGAGGACGCTGACCACCATATCGGTCTTGCCGAGGCGGCGGCGCTCCATCGCGATCGGTCAGAGGGCCGGGGCGGAGGGCTGGAACTGCATCGCGAGGAGGAGTATACCGTAGCCGAGACGCCCATCACGGAAAGGAGCCTCATGAGTCACTATCACGATCCGGCAGATCTCAAGTTGCTCGGCGAGTTCAAGAAGCTCGCCCCGGCCGAGTTCAAGGGCTTCGTCGAGCTGGATTCCATCGTCGGGCGCGACGACGGGAAGATCCCGCGCAAGTACCGCGAGCTGATCGCGCTCGCGGTGGCGTGCACGACGCAGTGCCCGTACTGTCTCGACGTGCACACCCGGAACGCGAAGAAGGCGGGCGCCACCCGGGAGGAAGTCGTCGAGTCCGCCATGCTCGCCGCCGCGCTGCGGGCCGGCGCCGCCACCACCCACGGCGCGCTCGCCCTCAAGCTGTTCGACCAGGCCTGAGCGCGCGGGGCGGACGGCCGCGCTCCGCGCCGGCTCAGGCCGAGCGGAGCGCGGCCGCGTCCCGCTCCATGCGGGCCCGCATCCGGGCGCGCAGGCCCTCCACGATGTGCGCGGGCGCGGTCTCCGGCGAGCCCGACCGGAACGGCGGCTGCGGATCGTACTCGATGCCGAGCTGGATGGCCTGGGCCACGTCGTCGCCCGCGATACGGGCGGCGAGGATCAGGGCCATGTCGATGCCCGAGGACACCCCCGCCGCGGTGATGATCTTGCCCTGCTCCACCACGCGCTTGAGCGTCGGCCGCGCGCCGTAGGCGGGCAGGCGGTCGAGCGACATCCAGTGGGTGGTCGCCTCGAGGCCCTTCAGGAGGCCGGCGGCAGCCAGCAGCATCGAGACGGTGCAGACCGACGTGGTCCACTGGCTCGTCTCGTGCGCGGCGCGGATCCAGTCCAGCAGCGGGTTCGGGCTCTCGAGTGCGCGGGTGCCGAAGCCGCCCGGCACCATGACCACCTCCGGGCGCGGCACCGCGGCGAGCGCCTCGTCGGCGATCAGGGTGAGCTGGCGATTGTCGGTGCGATAGGGGCCCGGCGTCACCGCGACGAAGCGCACCCGCGCGCCGGGCAGGCGCGAGAGAACCTCGTAGGGGCCGATGGCGTCGAGCGCGGTGATGCCCTCGAAGAGCGGGATGGCGATGTCCATGGTCCTGTCTCCTGTGATGGCGGCCGTCACGAGACGGCGCGGAAGTGGCGGCGGTACTGGCCCGGGGTGACCCGGACACCGCGGCGGAACGCCCGGTGCATGGTCTCGACGCGCGCGAAGCCGCACGCGGCCGCGACCTCGGCGACGCTGGCCTCCGCGGTCTCGAGCAGCTGGCGCGCGCCCTCGACCCGCTGCGCCTCCACGTAGGCCGCGGGAGTCGTGCCGATCTCGCGGCGGAAGGCGCGGGCGAAGTTGCGCGGGCTCATGCCCGCGCGCCGGGCGAGCGCGGGCACCGAGAGATCGTCGCCCAGGTGATCGGCGATCCACGTCTGCAGCTCGCGCAGGCCCCGCCGCTCGGCCACCTGCGCGGAGAGCTGCACGCTGAACTGCGACTGCCCGCCCGGCCGCCGCAGGAACATCACGAGCCAGCGGGCCACCGAGAGGGCCAGGTCGCGCCCGCCGTCCTCTTCCACCAGCTCGAGCGCCAGGTCCATGCCCGCGGTGACGCCGGCGGAGGTGGAGACCTTGCCGTCGCGGACGAAGATCGGATCGCGCTCCACCCGCGCCTTCGGATACCGCCGCTGGAGCGCGTCGCACACCGCCCAGTGGGTGGTCGCGCGGCGACCGTCGAGCAGCCCGGCCTCGCCCAGGAGGAACGCGCCGCTGCAGACCGAGGTCACGCGCCGGGCCCGCAGCGCGGTGCGGCGGATCCACGATACGAGCCGGCCGTTCCGCATGGCGGCCCGGGTGCCCTCGCCCCCCGCGATCAGCAGCGTGTCGACCGGCCCGGCGGCCTGGCGGATGCCGAAGACGGCCAGCAAGGACAGCCCGCTCGAGGTCGAGACCGCGCCGGCTTCCGGCGCCAGCACCGAGACCTCGTAGCGGGGACCCCGGCCGGACGACAATCGGTTGGCGAGCGCGAACACCTCGAGGGGGCCGGTGACGTCGAGGGCCTGCGCGCCGGGGAACATCAGGATCCAGACCGGCAACGGCCGGCGCGGGGCGAGCTGTCGCATGCGCAGAGCATGCCCGCGGAAGCCTCTGGCCGCAATGACAACGAAATGACGAATCCGGCCAGCACCCGCCGGGACGGGGCGGGCTAGAGCGCGCGGGCCGCGGCCAGGATCTCCTCGTCGCTCGGGAACTTGGAGAGGTCCTCGATCCGCTCCGTGGCCTCGATCTGCCGCCACCGGACGATCCCCCTCCGGTCGATGAGAAAGTGCCCGGTCAGCTGCATGCCGTGCGCGGCCACGATCTGCTGGTCGACCTCGTTCGGCTCGAACCCTTCCTTCCGGTTCAGGATGTCCATCGCCACGAAGGGGTTCTCCGGCGCCGGTAGCTCCCCGGTGGGATTGATCAGGGCCGCCTGCATCTGGCCCATGGTGACGGTCCCCTGCGACCACGAGGCCTTGGATTCGTCCTCGACGAGCACGCCGGCCGGCACCCCGAACGCGCGATGGGTCGCCGCCTCCGGGTCGGCCGCGAGCAGCACGCGCGCGGGACGATAGTTGTAGTAGAGCCGCGCGCGCGTCAGCGGGGTATTCACCACCGCCATCGTCTCCACGCCCATCGCCTTCAGCTTCTCCTGCGTGGTGCCGAGCTGCACGACCTGGCGCCGGCAGAACGGGCAGTGCAGGCCGCGGAACAGGCCGATCAGGACCGCACTGCGCCCGCGATAGTCGTCGAGCGAGACCTGACCCTCTCGGTTGACCGCGGGCAGCGCGAAGTCGGGAGCGGGATCACCTTCGCCAAGGGGTACGCCATGGGGTACGGACGTCATGAGCGATGTTCCTTTCTATTCGGGTCGCATCGGAGTCAATCCAAGAACGGCAGCACCACGAGCGCGTCGGGCTCGAGCCCGGCCCGCTCGCAGACCGCCTGAGCCTTCAGCAGAAATTCTTCCGCCCGGGCCTCGTCGCCCAGGTCCAGGTGCACGGTGGCGAGACCATCGTAGCAGGGAAACAGGAGCTGGGGCTCGTCGGCCTCCTCGGCGAGCGCGAGCGCTTCCCGGTAGTGCGCGACCGCGCGGGTCGGATCGCCGTGACACTGATAGATCTGGCCGAGCACGATGAGCGGCACCGCCAGATGATCGAGCTGCCCGAGGCGCCGGTCGAGATCGATCGCGGCATTCGCGGCGCCGACGCCTTGCTCGTCACAACGGTTGGTGAGCGCGCAGTAGGCGACCGCGAGATTCGCGTAGAGGCGCGACTGGAAGCCCAGGTCGCCGATCTTCTTGGCCATCTCGAGACCGGCCGCGCAGGTCTCGATCGCCCGCGCCGGATCGAGCGTGCTGTAGAGCACGCTCAGGTTGGCGAGCCCGCGACAGGCCGCCTGCAGCAGCTCGTTCTCGCGGGCGAGGGCCACGCTGCGCTCGATGTGGTCGACCGCCTCCTCCAGCCGGCCCAGACGGGCCAGGGCCACGCCGAGCGTGTTGTGGCTCTGCGCGGCGGCGGTCGCCGCTTCCACGCGCCCGGCCGCGCCGAGCGAGGGATCGGCGGCGAGGCGCTCGGCGTGGAGCCGGGCCTGCTCCGCCCACTCCACGGCCCGCTGGCTCTCGCCGCTCCGGAAGGCCAGCCGCCCCATCTCCTGGTAGAGGTGCGCCCCCTCGATGTGCTCGCGATCGGCGCCGAGCAGGGCGAGGCCGGTTTCGAAGCACTGGAGGGCGCGCGCCCGCGCGCCGGCGTCCCAGTGCAGGCCCCCCATCTTACGAAGGATCCGTGCCTGCGCCGGCGCGTCTGCCGCCGCGCGATACCCGGCCTCGACGATCTCGTATTCGCCGAGCGCGGCGGCCCGCCGACCGGTCGGACCGAGCAGATCGGCCATACGCTCCCGGGCCACCAGCCGCTCGGTCTCGACGTCGTCGCCGTGCTCGAGCGCGTCGAGCACCCGCCGGTAGTGCCCGATCGCGTCCGCGTTGGCGTACACGCCGCGGGCCCAGTCGCCGGCCGCCATCAGGTAGCGCGCACCGCGAGGCTTGTCGGCGCCGAGGGCCCAGTGGTGACCGAGCATCTCCAGCCGCTCGAGGCTCTCCGGGGCGGCCGCGCTCTCGGCTTCGAGAACCGTGGCCACCCGGGTGTGCAGCTCGGTTCGCCGCGCCACGAGGATGTTCTGGTACACGATCTCCTGGAGAAGCCCGTGGCGGAACCGGTGATCCGGTCCCGGGGTGACCAGGTCGGCGCGCACGAGCGCGTCGAGCGCCGCGTCGACCCCGGCCGGCTCGGGCGAGGCCGCCCGGAGCAGCGACTCCTCGAAGCGCGGGCCGATCACCGCCGCCTCCTGGATGACCCGGCGCTCCGCGGGCTCGAGCCGGTCCAGGCGCGCGAGCAGCAGCCCGTGTAGTGTGGACGGCACCTGCGCGGCCTCGGCCTCCTCGGCGCAGCGCCACGTCGAGCCGTCGCGAACGAGCACACCCGCCGCGATCAGCGCGCGCACGACCTCCTCGAGGTACAGCGGGTTGCCGCCGGCCCGCTCCAGGATCAGGCTCCGCAGGCGCTCAGGGAAGAGCCGCGTCGCGTCCCCGAACCACGCGACCAAGAGATCCTCGCTGCCCGCCCGCGACAGGGGCATGACCTCGATCGCGGTGTGCGGGGCCCGGGTCGTGCCCAGCGAGTCCGGCTCGAGCGTCGGCCGATACATCAGGAGGAGCAGGAGCGACTGCTCGACGAGACCGTCCGCGACCGCGCCCAGCAGCTCGATGGACGCGGCGTCGGCCCAGTGCAGGTCCTCGACGACCAGCACCAGCGGACCGGTGGCGAGCCGCCGCTCCACCAGGGCCCGGGTCGCCATGAAGATCTGGCGCTTGAGCTGCTCGGGCTCCAGATGGCGCACGCGCGCGTCGTCGCGCTCGAGCCCGAGGACCCGGGCGAGCGCGGCCACCATCGCGGCACGATCCTCCGCCCCGACCCCGAGCGTCTCCAGGCCGGCCGCGAGCTTGCTCCGTGCGACGTCAACGGACGCGCCGTGCTCAACCCCGTAGGCGTCGCGCAGGAGCGCGGCCGCCGCCCCGTACGTCTGCTCGCCCATCGACGAGCACGCCGCGCGCCGGACCGTGGTGCCCTCGAGGCGTCCGTTCGCCTCGAGGCGCGCGAAGAACTCGCGCTGCAGCCGTGACTTCCCGGCGCCGGGCTCGCCGATGAGGCTCAGCACCTGGGCGCGCCCCGCAAGCGTCTCCGCGTAGGCCGCGTCCATCCGCTGCAGCTCGCGCTCGCGGCCCACGAGGGGCGCGGCCAGGCCGAGGCCCTCGAGGCCGCGGGCCGAGCGCGGCGCGGCGAGCGGGCCCAGCAGGCGATGGACCGCGACCG
>Ga0134122_10004655_pt1 | contig 10163 bp, 8 predicted proteins | sample KB302_FD_96461 | JGI IMG/M metagenome (GOLD analysis project Ga0134122, IMG submission 96461) | Terrestrial soil microbial communities without Nitrogen fertilizer from Kellogg Biological Station, Michigan, USA - KB3-0-2 | ecosystem: Environmental > Terrestrial > Soil > Unclassified ... | reverse complement strand
GCTCACCTCTGATACTATCCAGGCCACCCTCGATGACGCCGACACGCAGCCGACCGCTGACCATCGTCGCCGACGACCTCACCGGCGCGTGCGATGCCGGGGCGCTGTTCGCCGGGCGGGCGTCGGTTCCCGTCACCGTCTGGCCCCGCCGGGCCATCGCCGATGCCGCCGTCCGCGTGGTCGATACCGAGACGCGGCGGCTGACCGCCGAGGAGGCGGCCGAGCGACTCGCCACCGTCGGCAGCCACGGACGCGCCGGTCGCCACTTCAAGAAGATCGACTCGACGCTGCGCGGCCCGATCGGCGCCGAAGTCGACGCGCTCATGCGGGCCACCGGGGCCACCACCGCCATCGTGTGTCCCGCCTTCCCTGCGCAGGGCCGCGTCGTCCTCGACCGTGTGTGCCTGGTGAACGGCGTGCCTGTGGCCGAGACCCCCGCCGGCCGCGACCCGCTGTTTCCCGTCGTGACCTCCAGCGTGGTGGAGACCCTGCGGCCACAGTGCGACCGTGCGCTGTCCTGGATCCCGATCGATCAGATGCGCGCTGGTGCCGAGGCGCTCGCCGCGCGGATCGGTCGGCTGGCCGGCACGGTCATCGTGGCCGACGCCGAGACCGACGCCGACCTCGACGCCCTGGTCGAGGCCGCGCTGACCGTCGCGCCGTCGCCGCTCCTCGCCGGCTCGGCCGGCCTCGCCCGCGCGCTCGCCGCGCGGCTCGGTCTGCTGACCGAGCGTGTCGAGCTGCCCACGGGGCCGCGCTGGCTCCTCGTGGCCGGGAGCACGCAGCCGGCCACGCGGCGCCAGGTCAAGGAAGCGCGCGCCGCCGGGCTCACGGTGCTGGCGACGGCGGACCGGCGGGTTGCCGACCCGGCGGAGGCCCTGGCGCGTCTGGCCGCGCAGGCGGTGGCGGCGATCGAGAAGGAGCGATGGGACCTCGTGGCGGTGACCGGGGGTGAGACCGCGGTGGCGCTGTGGACCGCGCTCGGCGCCGATCGTCTCGACCTGCTCGGCGTCCCCGCTCCCGGGCTGGCGCTCGGACAACTGCGCGTGCGCGGCCGCGAGCCGCTCACCGTGCTCACCAAGGCGGGGGGCTTCGGGCCGCCCGACCTCTTCGTCGCGCTCCAGAAGGAGGCGGTCGCGTGAATCAGCCAGTGCTCGGCGTCACCATGGGCGACCCGGCCGGCGTCGGGCCGGAGATCATCGCGCGGGCCGGCGCCGAGGCCTCCGTGCGAAGCATCAGCCGGCCGGTGGTGCTCGGCGCCGCCGCCACGATGCGGGAGGCGCTGGCGCTCGTCGGCTCGCCGCTGACCCTGCACGCGGTCGAGCGCGTCGCCGACTGTCGCTGGGCGGAGGGCACGCTCGAGGTCCTCGACTTCGCCAACGTCGACATGGCCACGCTGCCGCGGTGCGAGGTGAGCGCCGCCGCCGGACGCGCCGGCTACGAATATCTGGAGCGCGCCATCCGGCTGGCCCTGGCCCACGAGATCGACGCGATCGTGACGGCGCCGCTCAACAAGGAAGCGCTGGCCGCGGCCGGCGTGAAGCACTCCGGCCACACCGAGATCCTCGCCGAGCTCAGCAACACACGTGACTACGCCATGCTCCTCATGGGCAAGGATCTGCGGGTCATCCACGTCACCACCCACGTGCCGCTGCGCCGCGTGCCGGACCTGGTCACCAAGGACCGCGTGCTCCGCACCATCCGCCTGGCCCAGCGCACGCTCGAGGGCCTCGGCCAGCCGCGCGGCCGCATCGCGGTGGCCGGCCTGAACCCGCACGCCGGCGAGGACGGCCTCTTCGGCGACGAGGAGGGCCGCGAGATCATCCCGGCGATCGAGGCGGCTCGCGCCGAGGGCCTCAACCTCACCGGGCCCCTGCCCGCCGACACGCTCTTCTCCCGCGCCCGCGGAGGTGAGTTTGATATCGTCGTCGCGATGTATCACGACCAGGGGCACATCCCCGTGAAAACCCTGGGCTTCGAGTACGACGAGGCGTCGAAAAAGTGGACCGGGCTCTCGGGGGTCAACGTGACGGTCGGGCTGCCCTTCCTGCGCGTGTCGGTCGATCACGGCACGGCATTCGATCGGGCGTGGAAGGGCATTGCCAACCACGAGTCGATGGTCGAGGCGCTGGTGCTGGCGGCCACGATGCTGAGGAGGGCGTGAAAGCCATGGACGAGCCGACGATCCGTAGCCTCATCCGCGACGTCGAGGTGGGACTCCTGACTCGCCGCCGCTTCGTGCAGATCATGGTCGGGCTCGGGCTCACCGCGCCGATGGCCGCGCAGATGCTCGCGGCCTCCGGAGTCGCGGCCCAGCCCAAGACTCCCGCCTTCACGCCGACCAAGCGGGGCGGCGGTGGGCCGCTCAAGGTCCTCTGGTGGCAGGCGCCGACGCTGCTGAATCCCTACTTCGCCACCGGCACGAAAGACCAGGACGCCTCGCGCATCTTCTACGAGCCGCTCGGCGCGTTCGACCCCGACGGCAACGTGGTGCCCGTCCTCGCCGCGGAGGTGCCCAGCGCCGCCAACGGCGGGATCGCCAAGGACGGCACCTCGGTCGTGTGGAACCTCAAGAAGAACGTGCTCTGGCACGACGGCAAGCCGTTCACCGCCGACGACGTCGTGTTCACGTGGGAGTACAACGCCGATCCGGCCACCGCCTCGGTCTTCCAGGGCAACTACGGAGACCTCGAGCGCGTGGAGAAGCTGGACAGCCACAGCGTCAAGATCGTCTTCAAGAAGCCGACGCCCTTCTGGGCCGACATCTTCTGCGGCTACCGCGGCATGATCATCCCCAAGCACCTGTTCGGCAGCTTCAAGGGCGACAAGTCGCGCGAGGCGCCGACCAATCTCAAGCCGGTCGGCACCGGCCCGTACCGCTTCGTGGACTTCAAGCCGGGCGACGTGGTTCGCGGCGAGCTGAATCCGAGCTACCACCAGGCCAACCGCCCGTTCTTCGACACCATCGAGATGAAGGGCGGCGGCGACGCGGTCTCGGCCGCCCGCGCCGTGCTGCAGACCGGCGAGTACGACTACGCGTGGAACCTGCAGGTCGAGGACGACATCCTCAAGCGGCTGGAGCAGGGCGGCAAGGGACGCGTCGAGATCTGGCCGGCCGGATCTCCGGAGCACATCCAGGTCAACACCACCGACCCGTGGACCGAGGTGGACGGCGAGCGCTCGTCGCTCAAGACCAAGCATCCGCTGTTCAGCGACCCGGCGGTGCGGCAGGCGCTGAATCTCCTGGTCGACCGCTCGGCCGTCCACGAGCAGATCTACGGGCGCCAGGGGCAGACCTCGGCCAGCTATCTCAACGCGCCCTCCCGCTTCCGCTCGCCGAACATGAAGTGGGAGTTCAACGTCGACAAGGCCAACGCCCTGCTGGACGGCGCGGGCTACAAGCGCGGGGCCGACGGGATCCGGGTCAAGGACGGCAAGCGGATGAAGCTGCTCTTCCAGACCGCGATCAACGCCCCCCGTCAGAAGACGCAGGCCATCGTCAAGCAGGCGTGCGCCAAGGCCGGCATCGAGGTGGAGCTGAAGTCGGTGGTGGCCTCCGTGTTCTTTTCCTCGGACGCGGCGAACCCCGATACCTACCCGCACTTCTACGCCGACATCCAGATGTACACGACCACCATGGGCGCGCCCGACCCCGCGCAGTTCATGATCGCGTTCCTCTCGACGGAGGCGGCGGCCAAGGACAACAAGTGGGCCGGCCGGAACATCACGCGCTGGCGGAACGAGGAGTACGACCGCCTGTGGCGGGCCTCGGAGACGGAGATGGACCCGGTCAAGCGGGCGGCGCTGTTCATCAAGATGAACGACCTGGTCATCCAGAACGTCGTGGTCATCCCCGTGCTCTGGCGCAATGGCGTCGGCGCGGCCACGGCCAAGCTGCGCGGCATGGATCTCTCCGGCTGGGACTCGACCTTCTGGCGGCTGCCGCACTGGCACAAAGCCTGAGCCGTCTTGACAGGTTCGGGGCGCGAAACTATAAGGAACCACTGTCAGTTAGCACCGTAAGTCATTTTCGAGGAAGCGCGGAGGACTGCATGGACGAGCGTGAATTGAGGACGATGATCGCCGAAGTGAAGCGGGGCGCGATGAGCCGCCGCCACTTCGTTCAGACCATGATCGGGCTTGGCCTGACGGCCCCGCTGGCCTGCCAGATGCTGGCCTCGGCCGGGGTGGCCCAGGCGCAATCGAAGCTCGCCTACAAGCCGACCAAGCGGGGCGGCGGCGGCGCGCTGAAGACGCTGTGGTGGCAAGGCGCCACGCTGCTGAACCCTCACTTCGCCACCGGCACCAAGGACCAGGACGGCTCCCGGATCTTCTACGAGCCGCTGGCGTCGTGGGACCCGGACGGCAACCTCGCCACGACCCTGGCCGCCGAGATCCCCACCGCGCAGAACGGCGGTCTGGCCAAGGACGGCAAGTCGGTCACCTGGAAGCTCAAGAAGAACGTCGTCTGGCACGACGGCAAGCCCTTCACCGCCGACGATTGCGTGTTCACGTGGGAGTACATCGCCGATCCGGCCACCGCGTCGGTGTCGATCGGCAGCTACAAGGACATCAAGGTCGAGAAGGTCGACAGCCACACCATCAAGGTGGTGTTCAGCAAGCCGACCCCGTTCTGGGCCGACGCCTTCGTGGGCGTGCGCGGCATGGTCCTGCCCAAGCACCTGTTCGCCGCCTTCAAGGGCGACAAGTCGCGCGAGGCGCCGACCAACCTCAAGCCGGTCGGCACCGGGCCCTACCGGTTCGTGGACTTCAAGCCGGGCGACATCGTGCGCGGCGAGCTGAACCCGACGTACCACATGCCCAACCGGCCCTACTTCGACACCATCGAGATGAAGGGCGGCGGTGACGCGGTGTCGGCGGCGCGCGCGGTCATCCAGACCAGCGAGTTCGACTACGCCTGGAACATGCAGGTCGAGGACGAGATCCTCAAGCGCCTGGAGCAGGGCGGCAAGGGCAAGGCCGACATCGTGGCCGGCGGCAACATCGAGCACATCCAGTGCAACTTCACCGACCCCAACAAGGACGTGGATGGTGAGCGATCGAGCATCAAGACCACGCATCCGTCGCTGACCGACCCCGCCGTCCGCCAGGCCCTCAACCTGCTGGTCGACCGGGCCTCCGTGCAGGAGCAGATCTACGGGCGGACCGGCATCGCCACCGCCAACTTCCTGAACGCGCCTCCGCGCTTCGTGTCGAAGAGCACGAAGTGGGAGCTCAACATCGACAAGGCCAACCAGATCCTGGAAGCCGCCGGCTGGAAGAAGGGCTCGGACGGGATCCGGGCCAAGGACGGCAAGAAGCTGAAGTTCCTCTACCAGACCTCGATCAACGCGCCCCGGCAGAAGACCCAGGCCATCATCAAGCAGGCGGCGGCCAAGGCCGGGATCGAGCTGGAGCTGAAGTCGGTCACGGCCTCGGTGTTCTTCTCCTCCGACGTGGCCAACCCCGACACCTACCCGCACTTCTACGCCGACATCCAGATGTTCACCACGACCATGACCCAGCCCGACCCCGAGCTGTTCATGCGTCAGTTCCTGACCGAGGAAGTCGCCTCCAAGGACAACAAGTGGCAGGGCCGCAACATCACGCGCTGGCGCAGCGAGGAGTACGACAAGCTCTTCCACGCCTCCGAGTCCGAGCTGGATCCGGTCAAGCGCGCGGCCATGTTCATCAAGCTGAACGAGATGGTGATCCAGAACGTGGTGGTCATCCCCGTCGTGTTCCGCCCCCGCGTGGCCGCGGTCAGCAACGCGCTGCGCGTGGAGCAGAGCGGCTGGGACTCCGACTTCTGGAATCTGCAGAACTGGTTCAAGGAGGCGTAGGAAAGCGACGGGGGCGGCGGGGTGGACGCGATGTGGCAATATCTGGTCCGCCGCCTCCTGATTCTCATCCCCGTGCTGGCCGGGATCAGCCTCGTGCTGTTCACCATCCTGGCCATGGCGCCCGGTGATCCATTCGAGGAGCTCGCCACCAACCCCAACGTGCCGGCCGAAGTCCGCATGAACCTGCGCGCGAAGTTCGGCCTGGACGACCCCATCGCCGTCCGTTACGTGCGCTGGTTCACCGCGATGCTGCGTGGCGACTGGGGCTTTTCCTTCACCAGCCGGGTCAACGTCGACACGCTCATCCTCCAGCGGCTGCCCACCTCGCTGTTCGTGCTCGGGAGCGCGCAGCTGCTGGGGATCCTGATCGCGTTACCCATCGGCACCCTGTCGGCGGTCCGGCCCTACTCGCTCTTCGACCAGATCGCCACCACGCTGGCCTTCATCGGCTTCTCGCTGCCGACCTTCTTCACCGGCATCCTCTTCATCCTCTTCTTCTCGATCTATCTCGACTGGCTGCCGTTCATCTACCGCGCGGACATCAGCGCCACCGGCTGGCGATGGTGGTGGGAGCACGTGCGCCAGGCGATCATGCCGGTCGCCGTGCTGGGGCTCGCCCAGGGCGCGGCCCTCACCCGCTTCGTGCGGTCGGCCGTGCTCGACGTCATCCGCCTGGACTACATCAACACCGCGCGCGCCAAGGGCCTGGCCGAGTCCGTGACCATCATCAAGCACGGCGTGCGCAACGCGCTGATCCCGGTGGTGACCCTGGTGGCTCTGCAGATCCCCACGATCTTCACGGGGGCGGTGATCACCGAGCAGATCTTCCGGGTGCCGGGCATCGGCTCCTTGCTCATCAGCGCGATCCTGGCCAACGACACGCCGGTGATCATGGCCATCACCTTCGTGTTCTCGTGCCTGGTGGTGAGCTTCAGCCTGATCGCCGATCTGCTCTACGGCTGGCTCGACCCCCGGATCACCTACCGCTGACCATGGCCCGCGCCTTCACGTCCGACACCCTGGCCTCCGACGTCCGCACCCCGGCGAGCCGCCGTCCCACCTCGCTGTGGCTGGAGGCGCTGCATCGCTTTCGCAAGCATCGCCTGGCCATGATGGGCGCCGTCATCCTGCTCACCATGGTGACCGCCGTCGCGATCGGTCCCTTCGCCTACCGGGTGCCGATCGACGAGATCGACTTCAAGGCCAAGCTCCGCGGCCCGTCGCGGGCGCATCCGCTGGGCACCGACGATCTCGGCCAGGATCTCCTGGCCCGCATGCTGTACGGCGGCCGCATCTCGCTGGCCGTCGGCGTCACCGCCATGCTGATCGCCCTGACCATCGGCGTCTCCGTCGGCGCCGCCGCCGGCCACTTCGGCGGGGCCATCGACCACACGCTGATGCGCATCACCGATCTCTTCATCTCCCTGCCCCAGCTCCCCCTGCTGTTGCTGATCGTCTATCTGTTCCGCGAGGCACTGAAGAAGGTGCTGGGGCCCGAGGCCGGCATCTTCATCCTGATCGTCGCCATCATCGCGGGGCTGCGCTGGATGCCGGTGGCGCGGCTGGTGCGCGCCCAGTTCCTCTCCCTGCGCGAGAAGGAGTTCGTGGAAGCGGCGCGCAGCCTGGGCTCGCCGCCCCTCCGCCAGGTGGTCCGCCACATCCTGCCCAACGCGCTGGGCCCGGTGATCGTGGCGGGGACCATCGACGTGGCGGCCGCCATCATCATCGAGTCGTCGCTGTCGTTCCTGGGCCTGGGCTTCCCGCCCGACATCCCGACGTGGGGCCGGATCCTCTTCGACGCCAAGGACAACCTCGACTTCGCCCCGCACTGGGCGATCTTCCCGGGCACGGCCATCTTCCTCACCGTGCTGTCCATCAACTACATCGGTGACGGGCTGCGGGACGCCCTCGATCCGCGAAAGGTGCTCGGCCACTAGGTGACGCCCGACGAGCTCTGCTTCACGCCCGCCACCACCCTGGTCTCGCTGATCCGGCGCCGAAAGGTGTCCCCGCTCGAGGTGATGAAAGCGGTGCTGGCCCGCATCGAGCGCGTGAACCCGGTCCTGAACGCCTACTGCACCGTTGCCGCCGGTCAGGCGCTGGCGGCGGCCCGCAAGGCCACCGCGGCGCTCGGCAAGCGCAGCGCCACGCTGGGGCCGCTGCACGGCGTGCCCGTCTCCATCAAGGACCTGACGCCGACCAGGGGCATCCGCACCACCTGGGGCTCGATGATCTACGAGCACCACGTGCCGGACGCCGACGCCCTGGTGGTCGAGCGCCTGAAGGCGGCGGGCGCCATCGTCGTCGGCAAGACCAACACGCCGGAGTTCGGTGCGGGCGCCAACACGTTCAACGAGGTCTTCGGCGTCACGCGCAATCCCTGGAATCCCAAGCTGACGTGTGGGGGCTCGACCGGCGGCGGCGCGGTGGCGCTGGCCACCGGGCTCGGCCCGCTGGCTCAGGGCTCCGACCTCGGTGGCTCGCTCCGCCTGCCGGCGGCGTTCTGCGGTGTGGTCGGCTTCCGTACCTCGCCGGGCTGTGTCCCGGTGTGGCCGGGCGCGAATCTCTGGGACACGCTCAGCGTGCAGGGCCCGATGGCGCGCACCGTCGCCGACACGGCGCTGATGCTCTCGACCCTGGTCGGCCCCGACCCGCGCGTGCCGATCTCCTACCCGGTCGACACCCGCGAGCTCCTGGGCGCCGTGAAGCGGCCCACCGTGAAGGGGCTGCGCATCGCGTGGGGTGGCGACCTGGGCATCACGCCGCTGGACCACGAGGTCCGGCGCGTCACGGAAGCCGCGCTCGGCGAGTTCCGGGCGCTGGGCGCGCGCGTGGAGGCGGCGCACCCCGACTTCACCGAGGTCGACGAGATCGTGCGCGTCAGCCGCGGGCTCTCCATGGTCACGCGTCACGAGGACCGGCTGGCGGCGTGGAAGCCCAAGATGCAGCCCAACCTCGTGCGCAACATCGAGCAGGGGTTGGCGCTGACCTCGTCGGACATCGCCCGCGGCGAGCGCCTGCGCACGGTGCTGTTCGAACGGGTGCGCACCTTCATGGAGCGCTACGACCTGATCGTGACGCCGACGGCCGCGGTGCCGCCCTTCCCGGTCGAGCTACGCTCGGGGCCGACCGAGATCAACGGCGTGGCGATGACGCACTACATCCAGTGGGCGCTGCTCACCTACGCCTTCACGGTGATCAACGTCCCGGCCATCTCGGTGCCGTGCGGCTTCACCCACGACGGGCTGCCGGTCGGCCTGCAGATCGCCGGCCGCTGGCGCGACGAGGCCGGCGTCCTCCGCGCCGCGGCGGCCTTCGAGCAAGCCGCGCCCTGGGCGCACCATCGGCCGCCCGTCTAGTCCACCGATGACGGGCGCGGCGCGGGCGTGGCGCACCCGGCGGCGGGTTTGACCAGCTTGACCTCCACGAGATCCGGCGGCGCCTGACCGGTCGCGGGCCTCGGGCGATCGGGCCCGGGATAAATGCGGGCGTCGTCGTGGCAGAGCTCGAGGTGACGTGCATCCGTCCACGCCACACGGAAGCGCACCGGGTCCGCATAGCTGAGCCGCTCGCCGCCCTTCCGCCACGGCGCGCCCCGCGCGACGACGTGAACTTGATAGAGGAATGGATTGCCGGCGCCCGCCTCCACCTCGACGATCACGGCATCGACCTGTCCGTCGGGCGATGGAAACCGCGCGATCTCCTGATATCGCCCGCAACCCGAGACCCCCAGGAGCAGTGCCCCGAGTACCAGGGCCAGGCGCCACGTCATCGCGACGGCACGAGACGGATCCGGCCCTCGACGGCCGGCGCGATGCTGCCGGCGGCGCCGACGGCCTGCAGCAGGACCTCGGCGGCGAGCGGTCCACTCTCGGCGTCGACCAGCGCCGTTCCGTCGCGGAACGCGGTGATCCCGTCGCCCCCGTTGGCGACGTAGTCCGGGACCGCGACCCGGTAGCGGTGCTCGTGGTCGAGCGGGGCCCCAGCCACCTCCACCGCGATGACTCGCTGGCCCACCGGGCGGGACGGATCGACGGTCACCGTGGCGCCCGAGATTTGTAGAAAGCCGCCGCCCTCCCGCTCGCGCCGGGCCACGCCCTGCTCCAGCGCGGTGCGCAGCGCGCGGCCAGGCATCTCGATCGACACGACGACGTTGGCGAACGGCAGCATGGCGACGACGTCGCGCCGGCTGAGCGGCCCCGGCGGCACCACGCGGTCACCCCGGATACCGCCGCCGTTGATCACGGCGACGTCGGTCTTCATCCGCGCGCGCATCGCGTCGGTGATGAAGTTGCCCAGGTTGGTCTCCTCGGTACGCAG
>Ga0134122_10004653_pt1 | contig 10164 bp, 19 predicted proteins | sample KB302_FD_96461 | JGI IMG/M metagenome (GOLD analysis project Ga0134122, IMG submission 96461) | Terrestrial soil microbial communities without Nitrogen fertilizer from Kellogg Biological Station, Michigan, USA - KB3-0-2 | ecosystem: Environmental > Terrestrial > Soil > Unclassified ... | reverse complement strand
CTACAAGCGCCGGCACGGCATCGCCGAGTTCGACCTGCGCCGCCGCGCGCCGGAGGGCCACGCATGAGACGCCCCCGCCGGGAGAGGGTGCTGCGACAGTTGCGAGAAGCCAAGGCCGCGAACAAACCCGTGCTGATGTCAGTGCTGGATGAAGCCCTAGCCATCATTGAAGACGATTTGCGCCGGGAAAAGCGGCGAAAGAAAAGGGACGCTGAAGAGGACGACCCGGAGGGCAGCGCATGATCCCGAGGCCGTGGGTCGAGATGGACCGCAAGGCGAAGCTCGTCGCGCTCGACACAATCGAGACCCAGCTGAAGATCGTCTGCAACAAGCTGGCGCTCGACATCAGCGTCGAGCTACACCGCCGGGGCGTGCCGTTCCGCGTCGAGATCGAAGCGCACCTCGTGGTGACCAGCAATTTGCTGGACCCGAGGCTGCCGGAACAAGGAGATGTATTCGGATGACCAAAAAGGCTGACAACAACAACGACAACGTCGCCGGAACGAGCTACGCCGTACCGCAGGTGATCAAGCTGCTGGCCAAGGCGATGCGTGGCGAGCTTCCCGGCATCCTTCTGACCCCGATGCCCCGCGATGAGCGAAGGTAGATTCGAGATCAGGTGGGTGCGCCGGGGCGGGCCACCGCAGCAGCCGCCCGACCCGCGCTACCCCGATGGCGTGGACGTCGACATCTCGCTCGGCGCTGCCCGCAGCTGCTCGACGCCGCTGCCCTATCCGGTGGACCGCAACGAGGTCGGCACGTGGCTGGTCGAGTGCCAGGTGTGCGGCCTCAGGGTCGGCATCACGGCGGCATCCCGGCCCGACGACCCGCGCAGCGTCAAGATCGCCTGCAAGCTTCCGGGGAGGACACAATGAGCGACTTCAAGAACCCGCAGCAGAACATCACCGACCGAGGCATCTGCGAGGGCGACATGGTGCGCACCTGCTTCGGCGCGGCGTTTCGCGGCGTCTGCCTCGTGATCTACATGAGCCGCCTGAAGAAGGAGCTTCACGCCGACGTCGAGGCGGTCGACCCGGCGTTCGCCGGGACCATCCACGTCTATCCCCTGAGGCAGCTGGTGCTCGACACCGATGCGTCGCTCGTGCCGTGAGTGTTCACACTGTCGCGTGACATGGCGGACGCCTCGATCTAACGTCGGCAAATGAAAAGAGCCAGCGGCTGGGTTCAAGCAGCCACTGGCCCAATGCGGTCTTTCGGGGAACGCAAACAATGACCAAGAATAGCGGGAATTCACCGCACATCAACAGATTCCGCAAGCTGCGCGAGCTTGGCTACTCCGCGCTCCCCGTCGCGCCGCCGACAGCGCACATCCGCAATGCGGGCAAGCGCCCTGCCGTGATCGACAAGGACACCGGGCAGTGGAGCGGTCGCGCCGCGAATAGCTTCCTCAACTCGCCGCCAGACGCTGACAGCGTCTGGGAGTCGTGGCACGGCTCGGTTGGCATCAGCTGCAACGGCACCGGCATCCTTGCCATCGACGGCGACATACTCAGCGTGCGCTGGGCCGACCGCGTTGCCGCGATCTGCATGGAGGTGCTCGGCGCCGCGCCGAAGCGCATCGGTCGCGCGCCGAAGTTCCTCCTGGTCTACGCCTGCGACCCCGGCATGCGCTACGCGCAGCTGCGCTTCGATGACGAGCGGCCACGGCCTGCGGGCGAAAAGGTCAAGCCGGCCATGGTCGAGGTGCTGGCGGGCGACAGCAAGTGGTTCGTGGCGGACGGCATCCATCCCGACACCAAGAAGCCGTACACGTGGAGCGCGGGAGGCCTCCCGCCGAGGGATCAGCTGACGCGCGTGACAGCGGAGCAGATCGAGATTCTGCTCGCGCGCCTCGCCTTGGAGCTTCCCAAGGCGGTGCGGCCCGGTGCCGGCGGAACCGGGGAGGGCCCGATCCCGCCGACGGAGAGGCTGCGTGGCGATCCGCGGCTGGTCGCGGAAGCGATGCAGCACGTGCCGAACGACGTGGAGAGCGTCGACTACCACGCCTGGGCGCGCATGGCGGTCGCACTGAACGGCGCGCTCGGCCCGGAGAACCATGCGCTCGGCCTCGAGCTATTCGAGGCGTGGACCGAGAAGAGCGGCGTGGCCGCTCCGACGGAGCGCGCCGACCGCGTCTACGACAGTTTCGATCTCAGCCGCATCCGGCTGGGCGCGGACTACATCTACGCCGCTGCCGAGGCAGCCGGCTGGCAGGGCATCGCGGCGGTGTGGTTCGACCCGATGCCGCAGGACGAGCCCGCCGAGGATTTGCTGCCGTACGGCGGCGAGGACGCCCCTGTGGAGGCGTTCCGCTTCTCGGCCTACGGGAACGTGGTCCCCGGCACGATCCCTCTCAGGGACTTCCTGTATGGCGCGCACATCGTGCGCCGCTTCGTCAGCATGACGGTGGCCCCGTCGAAGGTCGGCAAGTCGAGCCTCGCCACCGTGGACGTGCTGGCCATGGTCACCGGCAGGACGCTGATCCCCGGCATGACGCCGAGTGGCAAGCTGCGGGTGGCGATGCTGAATGGCGAAGACCCGCTGGACGAACTCCAGCGGCGGGTCGAGGCGGCTAAGATGCGCTACGGCATCACGGCGGCGGACATAGGGGATCGCCTCTTCCTCGACAGCGGCAGGACGCTGCGCCTGGTCACCGTGGTCGAGGAGCGCGGCAACATCACGGTCCTGCGCCCGGTGGTCGACGCGACCATCGCGGCGCTGCGCGAGCAACAGATCGACGTGCTGGAGGTCGACCCGTTCGTGTCGAGCCACCGGGTGCGGGAGAACGACAACACCGGGATCGAGGCGGTGGTTGCCGAGTGGATCCGGGTGGCCGACGAGGCGAATTGCGCGGTCGAGTTCGTGCATCACGCCCGCAAGGCCGCAGCTGGCGGTGAGGTGGACGAGACAATCGACTCGGCGCGCGGCGCGTCGGCGATGATCGCCAAGATGCGCTCGGTGCGAGCGTTAGCGAGAATGACCAAGGGCCAGGCGGAGCGGCTGCACCTGACGTCGAGCTTCCGCTCGCTGTTCAGGATCACCGATGCTGCCTCGAATCTCGCCCCGTGGGTGAGCGATGACACGCAGTGGCTCAAACTGGAGTCGGTCGATCTGGGCAACGGCTTGGCGACCGAAGGGACCGAGGAGGCTGGATGGCACCCCGGCGATCAGGTGGCGGTCGTGGTGCCATGGTCTGCGGTGAGCGATGTCACCGTGGAGGGTAGCGACCGCGATGCCGTCATCAGTTTCATGGGCGCGGAGGAGTACCGTGAGGACGTCCAGGCGCGCGACGAATGGATCGGTTTCGCCGTCGCCGCCGCATTGAAGCTCGACCCGAGTGACGTTGAGGACAAGGCGCGGGTCAAGCGGCTGGTCGCCGCGTGGCTGAAGGACGGTACGCTGGTGCGCGTGAGACGCGCCGACAAGAGGAGAATAAAGCGGTGGTATGTCAGAGCGGGGAGTGTACTCGATTGACATACTGCTTCACCTTCTCAAGGTGAAGCAAAGGTGAAGCAGGTTGCGTTGCTCCAGGCTGCTTCACTTGGGTAGCCCTAGAGGGGCTCCCAAGGTGGAGCAGTGGAGCAGGGCAGGGCTTGCAAGGCAGGCCGTGCAACAGGTGAAGCAGAAATCCCTTGGCGACTCTGCGCGAGTGACATACAACTGTGTTCGTGGGAGCGGCGAGGAAAGGAGAAAGCAGAGGAAAATGACAGCGACAGCAACAATGCCGAAACAGGCATCCCAGGTGATCGACTTCGCGGAAGCGGCGCGGAGGAAACACCACGAGGAGAAGGACGAGTGGCATCTGCGCCCGGAAGAGATATGCGAGTTCATCGCGCATCACATCAGGACGTCGAAGCTCACCTACTCCGCCATCGCCTGGAAAGCGGGGTGCTCTCCGAACACGGTTTCACGCATGGCGATGGGCGACACCCATCTGCCGAGGTACTCGACGGTGTTCTTCATCCTCGACGCGCTCGGCTTCGACGTGGTGCTGAGATGAGGAGGCCGTTCTTGGACAAGGTGCAGGAGCAGATGCAGCGCTTGCAGATCGCCGCCGAAGTCTACCTCGAGCTTGGCGGCGACGACCACGAGCCTGCGGCGTTCACACCGCCGCAGGCTCGTGCGAAGCGCGTGGAAGGGAAAGGCAGGGCGCAGCCCCTGCTCGTCGTGCGCAAGCGGGAGGAGGCGGTCGCGGAGGCGCAGCCGAAGCCTCCCCGAAAGCGCACGGTCAGGCGCGGCAGCCACGTCACGGCGCGGGACACGGTGCTGAAGATTTTCCTCGCCGCCGACAACAAGCCGATGACGTCGGGCGAGGTGGCCGAGAAGTGGCCCGGTCGGGTGGCGCTGGTCGGCACGGCGAAGCAGCCGATGTATCAGGCGCTGCACGAGGGCAAGAAGCTCGGCTGGTTCCGGTTCAACGAGGAGGAGAGGCGGTACGCGCTGAGCGAGGCGGGGCTGCGGATGGCCCACGGGAGGGTCGGGCAGGCGAACGCCGCTCAGCGAGGCTCTGAGGCGGCGTAGCGGGCAAAAGAAAAGGGCGGCTAACGCCGCCCTCTTCGATTGAGCATTCGCTCCAGCTGGATGCCCACCCAGCGGGGCAGGGAGAGCAGGCCGACGACGAGCATCGCGCCTGCGGCCAGTGCTGTGATCATGGGCGGAATTCCCTTTTCTTGGCGAGCGACCATGCGATGCCCCACAGGTCGAGATCGCGTTGCGTGTTGAGGTCAGGCTCGCGTCCGACCGTCTTTTCGAAAGCTTCCAGCATGGCCATGTTGGCATCGCAGAAGTCGTGCGAGGCGCAGATGCCGTTGCCGTACTCAGGGGTGGCGTTGCGCTTGCGCACTTCGGACATCTCCGAAGCGGTCAGCCACGTGCCAAGCACGCGGCTGAACTCGGTGGCGAGCTTGTCGGCAAGTTCGTGGTCGTTGAGGGTCAGGTCGAGCATCAGCGTATCTCCTCGTTGTCGCGGTAGCCGGTGCCCAGCTTGCGCTCAAGCACGACGATGTCGTCTTCGCTGAACCACGCCGGGTCGGGGATTTTGTACTGCATGGCGTGGCTGTGCATGGTGTCGATCAGGGTGTTGCGCGCTGCCTCTTCGCTGACGTCGTAGGCATCGAAGTGGAAGTGGCGCGAGACGTACTCGGCGTGCCAGATGATGGTGGGTTTCGGCTTGACTGGAACCGTCTCGGTGTAACCAGTATCGAGGTCGAATACGGCGTCCCTGTTCTGGTCCATCAGGTCGCGCGCTTCGCGGTAGCTGATCTCGCGCTCGACGCGCGAGAAGACGACGCCCCACAGGTCGCCATCGACTTCGATGTTCTCGGCGGCGCAGTAGCCCTGCACGAAGCAGTCGAGCGTGCCGTCGTCCTTGCTGAGCATGACGTCGCCGCCGCACTCGCCGAGGTAGAACGTGGCCCACAGGATGTGCTCCAGCGGTTCGACCATATCGTTGTCCCATCCGCTGCGCTCGATGATGAGCGCGAAGTGCGCGGGGTTGTCTATCTCGCCCGTGCCGGTCTGCACGATGTAGCAGGTGTCGGCATAGACCCAGCCCTTGTTGCCTGCCTCGTCTTGGGTGAATTCGCCGAGGTCGTCCAGCCACTTGGCCGAGGCGCGGAACTCAGGGAGTGTCAGGTAATTGCGCGGCATTGGTATGTCCTTTCGTTGTTGTTGTTGTTGTGTCTGCTATGTATATCACACGCTCACGGGCGTCAAGCGCGATTGCCGAAGCCCTTGCCGTCTTCGCGCAGGCGGATGGCGGCGTGCAGGTTGTCTGCGGCGACCAGAGCCTCTTCGGCGGTCAGTGCCTCGTCGCACTCGTCGCGGAAGCTGTCGCCATCATCGTTGTGCGCGCCGATCAGCCAGCAGTCTTCGCGGTCGGGGTCATAGGCGTGCTTGCCTTCCAGCGAGTGGCCGAGGCCTTCGCTGTCGGTGATGAGGACGCGCCAGCCAGTGTTGTCCACAGGTCGCTCCCATGCGGTGCAGCCACCGCCTGTGTGCTCAAGGGTGAAGTTGGACGCGGTGAAGACCTGTCCTTCGGGCGTGGCGTTTGCCTTGGCGACGACGTCGTCCCACCATGCGTGCCAGTTGTATGAGCGCGCCTCGTCCACGAGGGCGCTAGGCGGCGTGACACTGCTGGTGTGCTCGGCGGTCTTCACCGCCGATTGCTTGCGCGGCTTGCGCGTGTCGCATAGCGCCCAGACGATGCGGTTGCCCTGATGTGTCCAGAGCTTGACTTGGAATGGTGGCTTGTTGTCGGTCATGGTCTGTCCTTTCGTTTGTCTGACACTAGCAAGCTCGCAGAGCTTGGGAAGGGCGCGGCATTGCCGCGCCTAACCGAAGCGCTGTCAGCCCTTGCGCTGGGCCAATTCGATGCCGCGCCACTCCTTTTCAGGAAGCTGTTTGAAGATGGCTTCACGCAAGCCGAGATAGTCCTTCTCGATTTGGTCGAGGATGACAGCGCGTTCGATATGCGCTTCGCGGGCTTTGTAGCAGGCGTGCATGTCCGACGTCTGATAGTCGCGGCCATGCGGCATTGCCCTGCCCATGGCGAGGCGGAGATCATGCAGCGCGGCGCAGACGTCGTCAGCCTGTTTGAACAGGTCGAGGCCTGACGTGCCGTTGAGGTTGACGGTAGGCGGGATCAGTGCGGTCATGGTGTGCCCTTTCTAGGCGTTGGCAAGAATTAGAGGCTGGCAATCAGCGGCTTCGCTTCGTAGCGGGCAAGCCAAGCGATATGGCAGTCGCGCGCCAGCGTGCGCTTGACGCGGCGTTCGGTGCCGCTCTTAGGGCAGTAGCGCCAATAAGTGACGCGCACTTCGCCTGTCGCATACACGCGGTAATCGCGACCGCGAAGACGAACTAGAACGGATTTCTGGATGTCCATGGCATTTGTCCTTTCGTTTTGCCTTTGCAAGCTCATTCAGAGCTTGGGAGTAGCGCGGCATTGCCGCGCCTAACCCAAACGCTGTCAGCCGACAACAAAGCCGCTTGTATCGCGCTTAGCGGGCCCCTTGGCGTACAAGCCAACGATAACGTTGCTTTCGTCCAGAAAGCGCATATCGGTCATGTCGCCGTTTATGACCTTGCGACCATTCCAGCCCGTGGCCATAATGCTGTCGCGCAAGGCCTTGGAACGAAACACCACAGCAACGTTAGCGCCAGACTCGGCAGCTGCCGAATTGATCATATCGGCATAGCGCGGATTTGCAGCGGAATAGCTGAGCGTAAGCGAATAGTTGCGCGGCAGTGACTTAGTCACGCGCTTCGCAATTTTGGTGTAATCGTAGAATGTCACCTCTGGAAAGGCTTCGAAGAGCGAAGCGAAGCGCGTTCCATTGCGAGTCGCGGGGTGTGCGACTTCCCATTGAATGTCGCTTGTCCCGTTCAAGCGGCAAGCCGGCTTGACCTTGTGGCGTGCGCAATGGCGGACAAACCGTTCCAGATCGCGGACAAGCTCGGCAACGAACGCCGCGCGGTCGGCAAAGTAGCGCTGAGTCTTGGCGACTCGGGCTGGAATGATGTCGGGCGTAAACGCCGCGCGTCCAGCCCGGAATAGGCATCCTTCGATGCATCCTGCCGACTCGGCCATGGCGCAAACGTTGCCCATGAGCGAAGCCTTGTGCGGCGCGAGATACATGATTGCGGTCTGGTACTGGCCAGCCTTGTCGCCCTTGACCGTTTTGGCGTTGCCGCCAGCCCGGATTGTCGGGGACTTGAATTCAGGTATGCTAGGCATTGCGGTTTGTCCTTTGGTTGTCCGGTCTTTTTGGTGACCGTGTGACATACAAAGGGCATAGCTTGGGACGCCTAGTCAAGCGGAAAATTGCGATTAATTTCGCCCCAGGTCTAAGCCGTTGAAAACACAAGGATAAATCTGCATGCCGCTCAAGTCTGGACGTCTGACACCAAAGGAATCGTTGTTCGCCAAAGTGCAAGCGAAGCACCATGACGCGACATATGCGGCGTATGCTGCGGGCTATGCCTCGCCGCAAGTTGCGGGCTCTAACCTGATACGAAAGGAGGCAGTCCAAGCCGCTATCAGGCAGGAAACGCAACGATTTCTATACGAAGACGCGGGCGCAATCGGCTGCAGCGTTCTAGCCGAGATTGCCCTAGACAAGCGCATGCAAGCTAACAGCCGAGTTCGGGCTGCAACTGAGCTTGCCAAGCTTGCCAATATCGGCATTTCGGACGAACTCGCCGCGAAACCAGATCATGAGCTTACCGCAGCAGAGCTTGACGCAATGCGGCGTAAACTGGAAGCGCAGCGCGAGGCAGTGATAGGCGCGATTGCTCAGCTGCCGACAGCTGCAATCGATGCGTCAGGACCTAGCGTTTTCGATTGAAAACGTCGCAACCAGGTCGCAACCATCCAGCTAAGCTATTGAAATCATTGGGTAGTTAAGAGTCCTGTCAGGATCCTTATCTGCGGCAAAGGCCTCGCCTGGGCGGGCAGGCGCTCGAGGCGCTAGCGCCTCGAGCGCATGCCCGCCGGGCGCACGCGCGCACCCCGGCGCCCGCCCCCTGGCGGGCAGTCGCAGGCGCGAACAGAAACCGGTGCACCCCGCTCGCACAAAAATTCGGGCTCGCAGGAACTCGTATGCCACAGCATCGCCCGTTGCATGTCAGCCGACGTCGCCATACAATGCAGACATGGAAGCCAAGCGCATTGCCTTCACCGAATTCAGGGACTGGCTGCTGGCTCTCGATGCTGAGCGCGGGGGTCAGCCCCCTGACCTCGTCCAGTGGTGGGAGCTAAAGGCCAGGCTGGGAGCGGTCGACGCCGCCGGGGTTGCCTCTTCGCCCACGTCGACCGTCCAGCCGACGCCTGCGCCCGTGCGGTCCTCGTCCGCCCCGGCGCAGGCCGAGACGCAGGTCGAGGACTTCGCCCCCGCCGCGGACCTCGACCCGGAGCCCGGAGACTTCCGCGCGCTCAGCCGGCAGAAGGATGGCGGTCTCTCCGCCGAGGCCGTGGACATCCTTCGCCGGCCAGCGCCGCCGTCGAGAGGAGCACCATGATGGCAAAGACGACCGACGACCCCGGCAATTTCGGCCCGCCGACCAAGGCCACCCCGCCGTTCCCGCAGGCCGGCAGCGCCATGCCGAGGCAGGTGCCGAGGTCGGCGCCGCCGCCCCCGAAGAAGGGCGCTCCGCCGCGCGACCGCCACAAGACGCCGGCCCGCCGCACGAAGCACAGCTAAGTCAAGCACTTGTCCTGAGCGTATGTCAGGTGTACGAAGGACAGCGGACACCGGGGACCGCCCATGGCCTACCCACCGCTTCCTGTCATCAGCTTCGACTACTCCGCTTTTCAGCAGGCCCAGGGTGACGCCTCGTTCCCCGGCACGCCGCTCGACAACGATCTCGGCAACCTCGCCGGGAGCCTGACCTCGACCATCCAGTTTCTCGAGTCGGCCTTCCGCGCCGACGGCGTGCTGTTCAACACCAGCGCCCCGGATTCGCCCGCCCCGCCGGGTGTGCCCGTGGAGGTCACCGGTTCGCGCTCGACGGGCGTGGCGCTCACCAATCTCCTCGTCGCCCTCGAGCAGGTCGGCATCATCGTTGACAACACGGTGGCTTGATGCCCGACCCGACGCCCTATCATCCGTCGTTCAGCTTCAGCGGCTATCAGGCCACCAACCCGGAGCTTCCGCTTCCCGCTCCCCGCGTCGACACCGAGTATCAGAACATCGAGACCGCGCTCGGCGAGACCCAGTCGGCACTGGCCGATATCCGCCGCAACGACGGCCAGCTGCAGAACGGCATCGTCACGCCCGACAGCCTCGCCCCCGGCATGGCGCTCGGCGTGCTGCCGCCGACGTCGTGGGCCACCGGGGTGCACTACTACCCGCCTGCCGGCGTCTGGTACGGCAACAAGCTCTACCAGTGCGTGGTCGAGCACGTCTCGACGGCGTTCGATGACGATCTGAACGACGGCTACTGGAACCTGGTGGTCGACTTCCAGCCGCCGATCAATCAGGCGAACGCCGCCGCGCAGGCGTCGGAGGCATCGGCGCAGCGCTCCGAGACCGCCGCCGAGGCTGCCGAGTCCGACCGCGCGGATGCCCAGGCAGCCGCCATACAGGCCGCGAACTCGGCCCAGCTGGCCGACGACGCGCGGGTCGCCGCCGAACAGGCCAAGGCCGACACCATCGGTCAGGT
>Ga0134122_10004652_pt1 | contig 10165 bp, 14 predicted proteins | sample KB302_FD_96461 | JGI IMG/M metagenome (GOLD analysis project Ga0134122, IMG submission 96461) | Terrestrial soil microbial communities without Nitrogen fertilizer from Kellogg Biological Station, Michigan, USA - KB3-0-2 | ecosystem: Environmental > Terrestrial > Soil > Unclassified ... | reverse complement strand
CGCTCGAAGATTTCCGGCGTCAGATCGAGGTGAACCTGACCGCGCAGGTGGCCGTGACCCAGGCGCTGCTGCCGTCGATCCGTCGCGGACACGGCCGCGTCATCTTCGTCAGCTCGATCGGAGGCCGCATGGCGCTCCCCTTCGGAGCCCCCTACCACGCGGCCAAGTTCGGCCTCGAGGCGGTCGCCGACTGCCTGCGGCAGGAGCTGCGGCCGTGGAAGATCCCCGTGTCGGTGATCGAGCCGGGCTCGATCGACACACCGATCTGGGAACGCGGCGAGCGGATTGCCGACGACGTCGCGGCCCGGGCGCCGGCCACGCAGGAGGAGCTGTACGGAGAGACGATCGAGCGCTTTCGCGGGGCGGTACGGCGCACGGCAGAGCGCGGAATTCCACCGGAGAAGGTCGCCGCGGCGATCGCCCATTCGCTGAGCGCGCGACGGCCGCGCACGCGCTACCTGGTCGGGGCCGACGCACGCGGGCAAGCTCTGCTCAAGCGGGTCGTGCCGGATCGCGCCCTTGACCGGCTCGTGCGACGCGTCATGCGCATCTGATCGCGCTTCGCACCTATACTGGGCGCTGATTGACTGGTCAGTCAACCAGCCTCCGATGATGCGCGCCGCAGTCGTACAGCTCAACTCCACGGCCGACAAGGCCCGCAACCTCGCCACGGCCGAGCGGCTCGTGCGTGCGGCCGCGGCCGACGGCGCGACGCTGGTCGCCCTGCCGGAGAAGTGGAACCTGCTCGCCCCCGGCCCGGAGCTGCTCGCCGGCGCAGAGCCGCTCGACGGGTCCAGCCTCGCCGCCGCCCGCGGCTGGGCGCGGGAGCTCGGGATCCACCTGCTCGCCGGCAGCGTCTCCGAGCAGGGCCACGAGGGCCGGGCGTTCAACACCTCGGTGCTGATCGGCCCCGACGGGGACGACCTCGCCGTCTACCGCAAGATCCACATGTTCGACGTCGACGTCGGCGGGGTCTCCTACCGCGAGTCCGAGCACGAGCAGCCAGGCGAGGAGATAGTCGTCGCCGCGTTGCCGGAGGCGAGCCTCGGTCTCAGCGTCTGCTACGACCTTCGCTTCCCCGAGCTCTACCGGATCCTCGCCGTGCGCGGGGCGCGTATCGTCGCCGTCCCCTCGGCCTTCACCCTCGCCACCGGTCGCGACCACTGGGAGGTGCTCCTGCGGGCACGGGCGATCGAGAACCAGGTCTTCGTCCTCGCCCCCAACCAGGTCGGCGAGGCGCCGCCGCACTTCAGCTCCTACGGGCGCTCGGCGATCGTCGACCCCTGGGGCGTGATCCTGGCGACCGCCCCCGACGAGGAGTGCTTCGTCGCCACCGACCTCGACCTCTCCGAGCAGGAGCGCGTGCGCGAGAGCCTTCCCTCCCTGGCCAACCGGCGCCCCCAGGCCTACGCCTGGCCGCGGCTCGCGGAGGCTCGCGTCTGATGGCGAAGGCAACCGCAGCGGCGGTCGACAAGCGCCGCCAGATCCTCGACGCCGCGATCCGCGTCTTCGCCCGCCAGGGCTTCCACTCGACCCGGGTCTCCGACATCGCCGACGAGGCCGGCGTCGCCTACGGCCTCGTCTACCACTACTTCAAGTCCAAGGACGAGGTGCTCAATGAGCTCTTCAGCGAGCGCTGGTCGCTGCTGCTCGCGGCGATCGGCGAGACCGACCGCGAGGGCGACAGCCCGCGCGCCAAGCTCGAGGCCGTCGCCGGCTTCATCGTCGATTCCTACCGCCATGACCCGGAGCTGATGAAGGTGATCATCGTCGAGGTGACCAGGGCCGCCAACTCCTTCGGCCGCACCCACCTGCCGGAGATCCGCCGCGCCTACGACTCGATCGCGAAGATCGTCGCCGACGGCCAAGAGGCGGGGGCGTTCCGCCGCGACGTCGACCCGACCTTCGCCTCGATGTCCTTCTACGGCGCGATCGAGCAGCTGCTCTCCGGCTGGATCTTCGAGCTGATCCCCGCCTCCGACGCCGACTTCGAAGAGGCAAAGTCCCTTGTCGTGGCGACGATCTGCGACGGTCTCGAGCCGCGATAGGTAAGGTCGGCGGCGATGGAGAACGACATCGTCAAGCGACTCGCCTGGAGCGGCCTGCTGGCCGCGACCGGCGCCCTCGCCAGCATCGTCGCGACGAGGATCGCCGCCTTCGCCTACCGGCGGCTGTTCGAAGAGGATCCGCCCGAGTAGTGGCCGACGGCGCAGCGACACCACCGCCCCGCGACGAGCGCTCGGTCAGCGAGCTGGTCTTCGACGTCGCTGAGAAGAGCTCCTCGCTCGTCCGCGAGGAGATCGAGCTGGCCAAGACCGAGATCGGCGAGAAGGTCGGCAAGATCCTGCGCGGCTCGGTCGTCGGGATCGCCGCCGGCACCTTCGCCTTCCTCGCCCTGATCCTGATCATGGAGGGGGTCGCCTGGCTGCTCGCCGAAGAGGTCTTCGACGGCAACGCTTGGCCCGGCTTCTTCGTCGAGGCGGCGATCTTCCTGCTGATCGCGGCCGGAGCGGGCTACTTCGCCTACCGCTCGGTTCAGGCTGGGGCGCCGCCTGTGCCCGAGCAGGCGATCGAGGAGGCGAAGCTGACCAAGGCGACGCTGGAATCGGGCGCCAAGGCGGGTGGCGAATGAGCGCGGAGCGAGCCCAATGAGGCATCTCTGGTTCTTCGCGCAGCGAGCGAAGCGCAAGGTCTTGCTATGAGCGCTCATCCCGAGCCGCACCCGACGACGACCGGTGTGCCCGGTCGCACGGCGGCCCAGATCCGCCGCGACATCGATCTTCAACGGCGCGACCTCGGCACCTCGGTGGAGCTGCTGCGCGGCCGCGTCGCCGAGCTGACCGACTGGCGCCGCCAGGTGCAGGAGCACCGCTCGCAGCTGATCGCCGGCGCCGCCATCGCCGGCTTCGCGATCGGCGGACTGATGATGTTGCGCCGCCGCCGCTAGAGCGGATTACCTAGGGAAAACCGGGGTAATACCTCAATGTATGGCCGTCGCCGAGGTACAGCGAGGGCAGGGGTTGCGCGTTGGCGCGCGCGTCCTCGGCCTGCTTGCGGTGCCCCTCAACGGGATGATTGTGCGCGCGCTCGGCCAGGGGCCGATGCGCCAGCTCGATCTGCGAAATGCGCTTGGCAACCCTGCCGAGACGACGCTCCGCGGCCACCTGACCCGGCTCGAGGAGATCGGGGCCGTGCGCAGGCGAATGCGTCCCGGCGGCCCGCAGTTCGTCAAGAACGAGCTGACCGGAGTCGGCATCGACCTGCTCGTCGCCACCCGCGCGCTCGAGGGCTGGCTGAGCAGGGCTCCGCACGGCCCGATCGAGCTCGGCACCGTCCAGGCGAAGGGGGCGGTCAAGGCCCTGCTGGGCGGCTGGGACTCGACGCTGCTGCGGGCCCTCGCCGCGCGGCCCCTGACCCTGACCCAGCTCGATCGGCTGATCGGCGCCTTCAGCTACCCGGCGCTCGAACGGCGGCTCGCCGCGATGCGCTCGACCGGGCTGGCGGTTGCGGGCGCCAGTCAGGGCGGCACGCCCTACACCGTGACCGATTGGACGCGGCAGGGAGTGGGCCCGATCCTCGCCTCGGTGCTCTTCGAGCGCCTGCACTTCGAAGACGTCCCGCCGCCCAACCCAATCGACATCGAGGCGGCCTTCATGCTCGCGACGCCGATCTCCGACCTGCCGATGCACGTCGACGGGGTCTGCAGCCTCGTTGTAGAGCTTGGCAACGGGGGCGACGGCGACGGCCGCCAAGCGGGGGTCGAGGTGACGGTGGACCGAGGCCGGCTGGTCTCCTGCGTGGCGCGCCTCGCGCCCAGTCCCCGCAACTGGGCGCTGGCCCCGGCGGTCACCTGGCTCGAGGCGCTCGTCTACAGCCGTCCGGAGCGGCTGCGGGTCGGCGGCGACCGCCATCTCGCCTACGGACTCGTGCGCGGCATGCACGAGCAGCTCTTCCGGGATCGACAGCCTGCGCGCGTGGCGTGATTCCCCGCGCCCGCGCATCTGTGCGGGCCGCTGGTACGCATTCCTGCAATTTGCGGGGATTTCGAGGAGGAGCGAAGCCTTTGGCGACTGGCGGGCACGATTCATTTGGCTTGCTGCCGGGTAAGGGGTATTCCCCAAACCGTGGGGGCGCCCGTTTTCCCTGGCGGGGAGCCCTTGAAGGACGGTCCTATGGTGGGGCGCTCGTGGCTCCTTCTCCCGGTCGCGAGCGTCCCGCTCGACCGACTCTTCTCAATCGCGCTTGGCTCGAGACCGCACGCGCGCGGATTTGCGCGGGAATAGACAAAAGTTCGAAGCTATTTGGCTTGATAGCGCCAAATAGATTCGAACAGAGGCTTATTCCATCTCCGGGCTTGAGTAGGCATTTGTCCCTGTAGTACAAGCCCGCCGCGGTATCCGATGCGGCACGTCGATACACAGAAGGAGCGACTGGTGGGGGCGCCAGAAATGACAGAGACGCCTGAGCACGCGCGCGCCGGAGGGCAGGTTCTCTCTATGCTTGGGCGCCCGCTCAACTGCCTGACCGTTGAGGCGCTGGGACGCCGGCCGATGCGCCTCGGCGATCTGCTGAAAGAGCTCGGCGGGCCTTCTCAGACCACTCTCCGCGGTCGCCTCACCGACCTCGTCGCGCTCGGCGCTGTGGTCAAGCGCGGCGGCGGCATGCCTTACGCCGTGGAGAACGAGCTGACGGACGCCGGGCGCGATCTGCTCCACGTGGTCAAGGCGATCGAGGCCTGGCTGGCGCACGCCCCCGAGGGGCCCATTCGACTCGGCAGCGTTGCGGCCAAGGGAGCGATCAAGGCTCTCGCCGGAGGTTGGGAATCGACGATGCTGCGTGCCTTCGCTGCCCGGCCTCTCTCGCTGACGCAGTTGGACCGTCTGATCGGGGGCCTCAGCTATCCGGCGCTCGAGCGTCGTCTTGGCGCTCTGCGGGCCACCGGCCTGGTCGAAGCCACGCCAGCCGAGGCGCGCACTCCGTACCGGATCAGCCGCTGGGGGCGCGAAGGAATGGGCCCCCTCATTGCGGCGGCACGCTTCGAGCGCCTGCACATGTCCGGTCTCGCGACTCCGCTGACCCATATCGACATCGAGGCCGCCTTTCTGCTGGCGACGCCGATCGCGGCGCTCCACGCACGGATCGACGGCGTCTGCCAGTTGGCCGCCCAGGTCGACAGCCGCCAGCGTCTCGCTGGGGTCAACATCGTGATCGACCGGGGCAAGATCGTCGAATGCGCGGCCCGCCTGGAGCCCAAACCTCGCACCTGGGCGATCGGCGACACCCACGCGTGGCTGGAGGCCCTCGTTCGGCGCGACCGGGGCACGCTGACGATCGGCGGAGACGAGGCGCTCGTCCACGGAATCGTGGAGGCGCTGCACGACGCTCTGTACCAGTCGAGCGGCAATGGGAGAGCTGTCGAGCCGAGTGGGCGCTGAGCCCGGGAAACGCCCATACAATCCCGCCGGAGATGGCCGACTTGGCGGAGATCCGGCGGATGATCGAGGAGGCGCTGCCCGGCGCCGCCGTCGAGGTGGTCGACGAGACGGGTGGGGGAGACCACCTCCGCGCGGTCGTCGCCGCGCCCCAGTTCGAGGGCCTCTCGCGGCTCGACCAGCACCGCTTGGTCAAGGCCGCGGTCAAGGAGCGCTTCGACGACGGGACGATCCACGCGCTCTCGGTGAAGACCGCGCTGCCGGGATAGCTAGTCTGTGTCGATGGCCGACGCCGAGCTGAAGCAGAAGGTCGAGGAGCTGATCGCCGCCAACCCGGTGCTGCTCTTCATGAAGGGGACGCCGGAGATGCCGCGCTGCGGCTTCTCGATGCGCGTCGTGCAGGTGCTCGACGCGTTGGACGTCGAGTACGGCGCCGTCGACGTCCTCCCCGCCCTGCAGCCGCTGCGTGAAGTGACGGCTGAGCTCTCCGACTGGCAGACCTTCCCCCAGCTCTACGTCAACGGCGAGCTGCTCGGTGGCGCCGATATCGTCGAGGAGATGTTCGACTCGGGAGAGCTGGCCGGGGCTCTCGGCGTCGAGCAGCCCGAGGCCGCGCCCGCTCAGGCCGTGCCGGCCCAGGCGCCGCCGCTGCAGATCGAATAGCCAGCAGTCGCCGGCTACTTTGAGGCTTGGACCGATTGCTCTGGCGGCGGCGGCCCGTAGCTGACGAACAGGCGGCCGATCCCGGCGGTGTCGTTCGTCAGCTTGCCCGGGGATCTAGGGCTTTCCTTTGGCTCGGGATCCGTCAGTGCTTCTTCGGTGAGCCGAGTCGCCAGCGCGCGATTGAGTACCCGGGATTCGCTGACGCGGTCGAGGGCGAAGACCTCGAGCAGGATGGTTTGCCCTTCCCTCACGGGAACGCAGTTTTCCCTCCCGATATAGGACCAGCGGACGCCTTCCGGCAGCACGTTGGCGACGAGCTGGTGTTCTGAGGGTGCGAACTGACTGACCAGATCCGCAAACGGAACCACCAGCTTTTTCCCGTTTCCGTCTTTCACGTGTTCGAATCGCGCAAGGAGGACGGCCAGTTCCTTGGTGTCCTCGGGCAGGCCCCCCCACTCCAACGGAATCCACAGCGATCCGTATCCACAGCTGACACTTGGCTTGATCACCCCATTCGCTTCCACGCCGGGGCTTTTGAGGTCGATGGCGGACGTCATCGGCTCTCCACTGCCACTGCCACTGCCACTGCCACTGCCACTGCCGCAGCTCGCCAGCGCCAGGGCGGCGACGACCAGCGCTAGCGCCCAAGCGCATCGCAACCCCTTGCTCGTTTCCTCCCGCATCATGGGCAAGTGCCCACGATTTAATCAGGTTTTCTCGTCTTTAGACGCGGCTCGAAAGCCGAAGCGCTAGACGGCGGCGTGCTCGGCCGCGTCCTCCTTGACCTGGAAGGACGAGCCGCAGCCGCAGGCGGCGACGACGTTGGGGTTGTTGACCTGGAAGCCCGCGCCCTGCAGGCCTTCGACGTAATCGACCTCAGAGCCGAAGACGAACTGCATGCTGACCTTGTCGACGATCACCGACACGTTCCCCACCTCGAAGACGTGATCGTCCTCCTTTGCCCGGTCGAAGGCGAGGGCGTACTGAAAGCCGGAGCAGCCTCCACCCCGGACGGCGACGCGCAGCGCCTGATCCTCGGAGCCCTCCTGCCCGGCGAGCAGCTCGGCGATCTTGCCGGCGGCCTTCTCGGTGAGGGATATCGCCTGGGGCGCCTCTGTCGTCGAATCGGTCACTTCACAAAGTGTAGCGAGAGGTTTGGTGGGAGAATCGCTGGCCTTGAGCCCAGCCCCCGACATCGCCGTCGTCTGCGACACGACCGCCTACCTGCCGTCGGAGCTGATCGCCGCCCGCGGGATCCACGCGATCAGCCTCTACGTCGCCGTGGACGGAGAGCAGGAGCCCGAGGCGGAGGTCTCCGACTACGGGGCCTTCTACGAGCGCCTCAGGGCCTCGGACGGCGGCGCCACGACCTCCCAGCCCTCCGTCGGCGACTTCGTCGCAACCTACGAGCCCTTGCTCGCCGAAGGCCGTGAGATCGTCTCGATCCACATCTCCTCCGGCATCTCCGGCACGTTCGAGGCGGCCGGCCAGGCGCGCGAGCGGCTGGCCGCCGAAGGCGGGGGAGGGGAGCGCATCCACCTCTTCGACTCGCGCTCGGCCTGCGGCGGCATGGGCTTCTCGGTCCTGGCCGCGGCCGCGGCCGCGCGGGCGGGTGGTGACGCGGAGGCGGTTCTCGCCCGGGCGGAGCGGGCCCGCGAGGAGCTGAAGATGTGGTTCGCGATCGACACGCTCGAGTATCTGCGGCGGGGCGGGCGGATCGGCGGCGCCCGCGCCTGGATCGGCTCGGCGCTGAAGATCAAGCCGATCCTCACCCTGGAGGAGGAGATAACCCCGGTCGAGCGCGTGCGCACCAGGGCGCGCTCGATCGAGCGCCTGCGCGACTACGCCCGCCAGCGCCACGAGTCAGGCCTCGACGCCTGGGTGATCCAGCACATCCAGGACCACGAGACCGCTGGCGCGCTGGCCGACGACTGCCGCGAGATCTTCGGCTGCGAGCCGGTCTACATCTCCGAGATCGGCCCCGTGATCGGCGCCCACGTGGGGCCGGGCCTGATCGGCGTCGGCAGCGTCTCGAAAGCCGTCCTCGGCTAGGACCATGCTCACCATGCGGCATCTCGCTCTCGTCGGCGTCCCGCTAGCGGCGTTGGCCCTGGCGGCATGCGGCTCCGGTGAAGATCCGGTCGAGAAGCCGCGGCTCGAGATGTCCGCGGCGGAAATGGCAAGCCGTCCGCCGATCGCGATCCAGCCTCCACATGGACCGGCGCCCCGCGAGCTCGTGGTTCGTGACCCGCGCAGGGGATCCGGCGCGGCGATGAAAGAAGGGGACGCGATTCTCATCGCCTGGGTAGAAGTCCCCTACGACGAAGCCTCCGAGAAAACCGCTTCGAGCCCGGAAAGAGAATTGAAATTCTCCTTCGGAAAGTACATCGAGGGCTGGGAAGAGGGTCTGCTCGGCATGAGGGTCGGCGGCAGGCGGGAATTGATCGTCCCGCTTCGGCTGGGAGATACCGGGCAGACGATGATCTACGCGATCGACCTGCTCGGCGTCGAACCGTCTTAGCGGCACTCGAGGGACGCCGCGCGATGGCTGGTCGTCCCCTATGCTTTTTGCGTGCAGCTTTCTGTACTAGTCAGGGAAATCTCCACGAGATGGATCTGCCTCGCCTTGGGGGGCACGAGCCTCGTCCTCGGCGCGCTCGCCTTCTCCGCCTGTGGCAGTGGCGACGAACAGCCGGCGAGCACGGCTGCCGCCAGCCAGCCCATCTTCCCGGACTCTCCGGAAATCGAGGTCCCGCCGGTTCCGCCGCCCAAGGAGCTCGTGATCAAAGACCTGAAGAAGGGGAGGGGACCCGCGGTTCCTCCGATCTCCAACCAGACCAAGGTCACGATCGTCGCGCTTTACAAGGCGGTCGACTACGAAACCAAGGAAACCTTCGAAGAAAGATGGGACCCCCACAACCCCTACGAAACCGAATTCGACTCAAGTCTGGACGATGCCTGGGAACAGGGCTTGCCCGGCATGAAGGTGGGTGGGCGCCGTGAGCTGATCGTCCCGGCGGACATGTCTTTCCACGAAATCCCCCTCATCTATGTGATCGAATTGCTCCGCGTGGAGGAAGTCGGTAATCAGGGTCAAGGCCAGGGAGCCGGCGAAACCCAAGGCGAACCGCAAGCCCAGGTGACGAAGCCGCGGCGGACGCTCGCTCTGTCCGAGGCGGAAATCGCGCCACTGCCGAAGCTGACGATCGCCAGGCAGAGCGGTCCGCCGCCGAGGCAGATGAAGGTCATCGACCTGCGCGAGGGGACGGGAGCGGCGGTAAAGAAGTGGGACGCGGTCCGCGTCCAGTACTTCCAGGTCCTCTATCCCGAAGTGCAGACGCACAGCCGCACGGGCCTCTTCGGCCCTCACACGTTCCCGCTCGTCGGAACCATCAAGGGCTGGCAGATGGCCCTGCCCGGCATGAGGGTGGGAGGGCGCCGCGAGCTGATCCTCCCGCCGAACCTGAAGTTCGCGAGCTGGAGGCCGAGCTGGGGCTACACCCCCTACGTCTCCATCTACGTGATCGACCTGATCGGCGTCGAACCCCCGACCGACCCCTACGGGGACAGAGCGGCTCTGAAGAAGAAGAGCCTCGGGACCTAGCCCGAGACGCGCTCGCTCAGTGTCGCCAGCATCTCCTCGACCCGGACGAACTTGACCCGCGGGCGGCCGTGGGGCTCGCCGCGCCCGACCTCGGCCTGGTCGATCGCCCGCCAGTCCTCGAAGCTGACGTAGCGCACCCCGCGCCCGGCGAGCAGGGCCTCGACGGCGCTCGGGTCCGGGCTCTCGGGGCTGAGCAGCGTCTGCGACTCGACGTCGGCCAGCAGATGCTGGACCGTCTCCAGCGCGTCCTTCTTGTTGGTGCCGATCACGCCCGAGGGGCCGCGCTTGATCCAGCCGGCGGTGTAGTGGCCGGTCTTGTGGCCAGCGTCGTGCGAGTCGAGCACGCGGCCGCCCTCGTTGAGGATCAAGCCGCGCTTCTCGTCGAAGGGGACGCCCTCGATCGGGATCCCCGTGTAGCCGACCGAGCGCAGCACCAGGCCGCACTCGAGCTCCTCGCGCTCGCCGG
>Ga0134122_10004651_pt1 | contig 10165 bp, 8 predicted proteins | sample KB302_FD_96461 | JGI IMG/M metagenome (GOLD analysis project Ga0134122, IMG submission 96461) | Terrestrial soil microbial communities without Nitrogen fertilizer from Kellogg Biological Station, Michigan, USA - KB3-0-2 | ecosystem: Environmental > Terrestrial > Soil > Unclassified ... | reverse complement strand
TGTCGTAAATCTTCAGGATTTTGCTGATCGTGGTGAGGCCCCGCGACCGCAGGTCGTCGTTCAGGTTCGAGGACTCGAACCGGTCGCTCGTGTACAGGCCCGACAGCGTTCCCGCATAGCCGTTGCTCCCCTCTTTCGGGATCATGTTGACCACCGAGCCGTCGGCGTTGCTTTCCGCGGAGATGCCGCTGCTCTGCAGCGAGATTTCCTGCACCATCGCCGAGTTCACGAGGTAGCCGACGTTGCCGCTCGCGTGATCGATGGACATGCCGTCGAACTGCCGCTTCGTCCCGGTCTTACCGTGATAGGCATTGCCGATGTTCTGATTCAGCTGCCCGGCGACGTCGGCGAACGAGCCCGAGAATCCCGGCGTGACTTCGACGATGGTCGCCCAGTTCTTCGTGCTCGTCGGCAGCGCGTCGAGCAGGTCACTGGTGATCAGCGTCTGCTTGCGCACGTTCTGCGTATCGACGAGCGGGCTGGCGCCGCTGACCGTCACCGTCTCCTGCAGCTCTCCCACCGACAGGTCGGCATTGACCGCCGCCGTGAATCCTGACGTCAGCTGGATGCCTTCGCGCTTGAGCGTGCCGAAACCGGTCAGCGTGAACGTGACTGCATAGGTGCCGGGCCGGAGGTCGACGATGTTGTAGCGGCCTTGATCGTCGGTCACCACGGTGCGCACCCGCTCGATCAGCGCGGGACTCGCGGCTTCAACCGTGACGCCGGGGAGAATGCCACCCGATGCGTCGCGCACGATGCCGGCAATCGCGCTCGTCTGCTGCGCCAGCGCCGGTCGCGGCATGAGCAGCGTGTACGCAAGAACGATCAGACCGATACCAACGACTCTCGAACTGGTCATGGCAGCCTCACCTCGGAATGGGGGCCCTTATATCACGGTCAGAAGTTCCACGTAGAGGCGGACCTTCACGCACGTAGAGGCGGACCTTTAGGTCCGCCTTCAAAAGCGGAGCGAGTCTTCGAAATGCTGGATGTAGCGGCCGCTGATGATGACGGCGAACCAGAGCACCAGCGAGCTTGCGGCGACGATCTTCGCTGAGATCGCCGCATCGTCACCCGGACCCAGGTGCTCGACCCGATGGAAGATGCCGGTGAGATAGAAGACCGCAACGTTGAGGCCCAGCAGCATCAGCGCCCCGAGCTTGAACCAGAAGGCGATGTCGGCCGCGTAGTAGGCGGGCATGCCGATGAACGCCAGCATGCCCGTGACGACGTTGATGCCGAGGCCGGCCATCGCGAGCGGAAGCAATCGATGGAGGGGCCCAACCGGCAGCTCCTTCGCGAAACCGAGGATGCGCAGGTTGATCGCGCCGACCACGCCGATGATGAGCGAGAGGCCGACGAAGTGCAGCACCATCATCGCGGCCCACCACCACTTGTTCACGACCATCAAATCCGTGAAGCCGTCGGGAGACGGTTCGAACACGTGAATGAGCGATCCGACCGGTCCCTCCGCGATGGCTGCGCCAGCCGCTACGCCCGGCTGCGGATGCCTGATGTCGCCGCCGGTGTTGCCCGTTCTTCCCATCAGGATGGCGGCCACGATCGCCAGCAGCATGACCGCGGCGAGATGCCTGCGCGAGGCGCCTCCCGGCCGTCGTGAGTGCCAGAGCGCCATCAGCGCCGCGGCGCCCGTCGCTTCCACGCACCAGAGTCCCAGCATCGCCGCGCCTTCGTGCCGCTTCACGAGCAGGTCGGACACGCCGGGCTCGCGCGCGATCGATCGATCGGCGCCGACGCCGCTGACGAACGTCGGAATGGTGAGAAGGGCGACCGCCGCGAAGATGATCAGCGAGCTGCGGCGGAGATCGTCGTTGCTCCCCGTGAACGAGGCCACGAACAGCCCGGCGCCCACGAAGAAGCCGATGATCGGCACGTGGTTGAGCAGCAGGTGCAGGTGATCGAAGTCGAAGCTCACGTGCCCTTGCCGTAGAGGATATAGCTGGCCGTGTAGGCAAGGGCGCGGCCGGCGGTCAGGACCCCGAGCCACGCGCCGAGCATCCACAGCGCGAGCGAACGTGTCACCCGCGGCGTGGCCTCGCGCGCTGCTCCATCACGCGAGAGCTGCCGCTCGATTCGTCTGAGCGCCACGACGCCCAGCACGATGAGCACGAGCTTGATGTAGAAGAGCGGGTTCGTCAGCGCTTTCGTCGGGTACGCGATCAGGAGGAAGACGCCCGAAACGACGTTGAGCCAGAAGCCGGCCCAGACGATGGGAAAGAAACGCCGCAGTGGTGCGACCGGCAGCTCCGGCACGAACCCGAGGAGGCGGGCGCCCAGCACGCCACAGGCGCCGACGAGGAGTGCCAGGCCGATGTTGTGGATGACGAGGACGAAGTAGTACGCGAACGCCGACTCCGACTCACGGATCCAGGTGCTCAGGCCGGTGCGCTCGAGCGTGTTGAGGAATTGGGGGGCGGGCACCGCGATAAACCCCAACTCCCAACTCCCAACGCCCAACCGAAGCGTCGGGTTTGGGAATTGGGAGTTGGTAAGTGGGAGTTCGCTAGCGCAGGTTTCCGTGGTGCGAGAGGTCCTGAAGGTCCGAGGCATCGCGCTCCGAGCAGTACGGCGCCTCCTCGATCTCGTAGTCCTTCATCAGCTTCAGGTCGCGCGAGCGCTGCTTCCACGGCTCCGAGAACACCACTGGATCTTCCACGGTGACGTCGTAGTGCATCGTGTCGCCCTCGCGGCGAAGGCGCTCGATGACATGCGTCTTGTCGCTGTGGAAGAGGCCGTTGTCGGACAGCCAGGTGGTCTCGTCGAGATTGGTGACGTCGACGACCAGCGTGTCACCTTCCCAGCGGCCGACCGAGTCGCCGTGCGCCGACGCCTCGATGTCGGTGCGATGGGCGGCGTTCATCCGCACGACGCGGAAGAAGTTGCCGTTCAGATCGTCGTAGAGGAACACCAGTTCCTTCGCGGTCTGCACGATCTTCTGCGGTGGGCCGATGCGCGGCACGCCGGGCGGCTGACAGTACCACGCCGGATCGGTCTTCACCTGCCGCGTGTCGAGGTCCTTGACCTTGGCGAGGAACTCGGGCTTGTACGCCGGCCGGCCCGGGTTGAACTGGGCGATGCCGATCGGCTTGGCAATCGCCGCGTCGTACGACTGGCCGGGCTTGAGCTGCGGAACCGGCGGACCAATCCGGTGATACCACTGCCCGTTCAGATCCGGGTGGCCGTCGGGCAGCTTCGGTGTCGCCACTGAAGCCGTGGCCGCGCGCGCGCCGTCCTGCTTGCCCTGTGCGCCTGCCTGCGCGCCGACGAGCACGAGCGAGAGGCACACGATTCCCGCGCTGATAACCGCAACTGTCGTCACTCTGCTACGCATTGCCGAGCCTCCTCATCTGGCTTCCGGGCTGCCTGGTTCGGCCGTCAGCTTGATGAAATGCCCATCGGGATAGGTCAGCTTCGTCAGCCATCCCACCGCCTTGCCGTTCTTCGCCGGGTTCACCTCGACGACCATCATCTCTTTCTTGTCGAAGTCGGCGGACAGCACCTGCTTGGTCAGGCCGTAGCGGGACCGCATGTGGTTCGGTGGAAACGTCTCGACGGCGAACTGCGACTTCTTGCCGTCCTTGTCGACGACATCGAAGTAGATATAGATGTGAGGGTTGATCCACTCGATGCTCGTCATCACACCCTTCATGGTGACCGTCGTATCGGGATTGAATTCGGCGGTCAGCGAATGGTGCGCGGCTGCCGGCACCGCCAGCAGCGCGAGCGAGAAGGCGGCCAGTGCGGCCTTCGATATCGTGTTCATCGGCTCTGTCCCCTATCGATGAGAGACGGAGTATAGCACCCTGACCGACGTAGAGGCGGACCTTCAGGTCCGCCCCGCGACGGTACGTAGAGGCGGACCTTCAGGTCCGCCTGTCGACAGTACGTAGAGGACCTGCAGGTCCGCCTCGCCCACCCGTACGAACCGCCCCCGGGGCGATCGTCGTCGATCGCTCCGGGAGGCGTTGGTGGTCGTGCCGAGGTGACTACTTCTGCAGCGAGTTGAGGTAGAGCGCGAGCGCGTCGAGGTCCGTCGAAGTGAGCTGGGACGTCTTGCCGTGCGTGTCCTTGATCACCGCGATGTTGTTGGCGGCCAGTACGGGGTTGATCTGCCGCACGCCGCCATTGACGACGATGAGCGGCGCGAGGTTGTCGGAGCCGAGCCGATCGACGAGCAGCCGTCCCTCGGGGTACGCCGCGTCCGGCGGTGACACCTGCACCGGCCTGTCGAGGCTGACGTAGATCGGACCCTTGCCGTCGCCCGCAAGCTGGCCACTGCTGTCGGCGAAGGTGATCGGGACGTCGGTCGGCAGCACGATCGGCGGGCCGCCGAGGAAATCGTGCGCCACCCTGCGCGAGTGATCGGTGCGCACCGTGCGGAAGTTGAAGCCGCGTTCGCCCGGCGCGAGCAGCGGCGAGTCCGGCGCGAGCAGGATCTCCCGGATGGTGTGCGCGGCGCCGTGATTGAGCCACCGCGGGACGCTGTCCCAGAACGCGCGCAGGTGTTTCGTGTTCCGGCTGCTGATGTTCTGCCGGCCGCCGGAATCGCTCGGTGGCGCGAATTCCTTGAAGATGTACTGGTTGTTCAGCCGGAGGAAGGGGCCGTCGTTGCTGACGGTCGCGTCTGACACGACACCAGGTTCGTGGATGTTGAAGTCCTGGAACGTGTCGTCGACCTCACCGTTGGTGATCTTGTTGCCGTTGTGGTGGCAACTGGCGCAGCCGGCGCCTCCGTGGTCCACCTCGGCGGTGAACAGGAACTTGCCGCGCGCAACGGTGGCGGCCTCCGCGGAGCTCGGGAACTGCTTCAGCGGATTCGGCATCAGGCGCGTTTCGTTCTGCGTCCAGAGGATCTGGTCGAAGGCCATGTCGTAGAAGCCGATCGAGAACGTGTCGCCTTCCAGCTCCGGCCGTCCGATGCCGCGCGAGTTCTCCGCGGTCTTCGCGCGCACGAATGCGTCGCGCGCCTGGAAGCGCGCGGCGAGCGTCGCCTGCGGGAAGAGCGCGGTTTGGCGCTCGGCGTTGACCAGCTCGCCGTTGCAGGTCGATGCGTAGCTGGTCATGTTGTTGAGCAGACCTTCGAACCACTGCGGCCAGTTGTCCGAGAGATCCTTGTTCTGCGGCACCGCCTTGGGTCCGCCAAGGGCATTGGCCGCGACATTCCATTGATTGCCGTCGTTCCGGCTCTGCCAGTGGCAATGCCCGCACGACTTCTGGCCATCGTCCGAATAGGACTGCGTGAAGAGCCAGCGGAGCCCGACCTCCTCGTGCGTGGCGAAGAGGTGATCGCCGTGGCCGCCCTTGACCGGATCGGGCGTCTGGTCCGTCACGCCGACGGCCACGAAGCCCTGCCTCGTCAGCGAGCCATCGGGGCTGACGCCGAGGAACGAGACGTCTTCCGTCTGCATGTTCGCGACAAAGAGCGTCTGCCCGTCGGGTGAGACCGCAACCCCCTGCGGCGTGATCCCGCCGGTGAACTCGAAGCCATGGTCCACCGGGGCCAGAATCTGCGACGGGTCAGTGGCCGCCTGATTGATGTGGAACACTTCGACCTTGTCCGAGTGGAGCTGGCTGACGAACAGCAGGTCCCCGCGCACGGCGATCTGCTCCGCGCCGCTGCCACGGATGATTTTCTGTCCCGCCTGATGGTCGCCCAGATCCACGATGGCGCCGGGCGTCACCGACATCGACAGATCGCGCTCGGAATCGACGTAGCGGTAGACGAAGCGATTGGTCGCCGTGTCGAACACGTTCAGCTCGGTGCCGATGTCGTCGAACGTGGCGGCACGGGTGGCGTCGCTCATGACCGGCAGGTAGCCGAGCGGCTGGCCGTTGTTGCGCACGGCAACGCCGTTTTCCATCTTCGGCAGACCATGACCCGTTTCCGGCTGATTCAACACGCTGTTGGTTTCGTGGCCGGAGACGATGCCCCATCGGCCGGCGACCTTGACGTCGGTGGCGAGGCCGCCGACCGGCATGGTGCGGACCAGTGTGTTGGCGTCGCCGGCGACGTTGATCACGGCGATGGTGTGGCCGAGCGTGTTCGCGACGTACAGCGTGCGGCCGTCCGCGCTCAGCGCGAGGTCGCGCGGGTTGGTGCGATCGAGCACGTTCGAGCCTGTCGGAATTTCGGCCAGCTCCGTGAAGGTGGGGCCGGCTGTGATCGCGAACGCGTGCACCTCGTCCTTGAATCGATCCGTCAAGTAGAGACGCGTGCCGTTCGCGTTGAAGATCAGATCTTCACCGTAGAAGCCCGTCTTGAACTCGCCGATCACCGCGTCGTTTCCGGTATCGACGACGCTGGCGAAGTTCGCGTATTCGTTCGCGACGACGACGTACGGACGCGGGTAGATGGCGGTGTTCGCCGGAGAGATGGCGAGTCCGCCCGGACGCGTGGCACGGGTCTGCCCTGCCGGACGCAGGTCGATCCACCGGATGACGCGGCGGCCAGGCGCGTTGATGACGGCGAGACGCCAGTCGGGATAGCCTTCGCGCCCTGGCAGCGTGACGTAGACCTTCGCGCCATCGGGTGTCACGGCGAGCGCGTTCGGCCAGCTGCGCATCGGCTGCTTGACGAACGGCCAGTGCTGACTGCCGCTCTTCACGATCGGATTGTTCGGGTCGATGCGATCGCCTTCACTCGGCGTCCCGTTGTCGTACGCATTGGCAAACAGGATCTTGGTGAAGCGCGGCAGTCCCGCGCGAACGCCGGCCGCCTCCGCGCCGACGAGGCGCGACGGACCCGGCGCGTTGACATCGCGGACGATGCGGCCGTCGGCGCCTACCTTAACGGCCGTGCTGAAGAAGCGGAGATCGAACGGTGATTCGGGCAGCGCCGGCTCGAGGATCTGACGCGTGAACGGGGCACCGAGCGTCCCCCCTGAGGTCTGCGCGAGCAGCCGGTAGCCGGTCATCGCGCACATCCCCAGTGCCGAGCCGACGATCGCGAGCGCGATCCGGCTCGTCCGAAGACGACGGACTATGTGCATGGCCTCTCCTGATACGGGGCGGGAGCACGGCGTCGTCGTTCCGCAAGCGAATTGCCAGTTACGCGCGATGAATTCGCCTCTACGACCAATGAAATTCGCGCTCTTTTTCTTTCGAGGCGCGTTATCGTGTGCTTGTGAGGACAAGCAGTTCGATCGCCGATGCGAGGAATTTTCGCTGTCTCGAAGAGACTCTTTTGACCGCGGGTCAGCCGAATGAAGAGCAGCTCGAGGACGCGGCTCGCCAGGGTGTGAGCGTAGTTATCAACCTGGCGCTGCACGATGACCCGCGTTACGCGCTTCGTGACGAGGCCGGCTCGGTGCGCGCGCTCGGGATGCAATATGTTCACATCCCGGTTCAGTTCAAGTCACCGACACCAGAAGACCTCCGTGCATTCTTTGCGGCGATGGACGCGCATAAGGGTGAGAAGGCGCTCGTGCACTGTGCGGCGAACTTCCGAGTGACGGCATTTATTGGTCTCTATCGCGTCATACGCGAAGGATGGACGGTCGAGAGGGCGTTCGAACCGATGCGCTCCGTATGGGAGCCCGATGAGATTTGGAAGGCGTTCATCGAGCGGATGCTCGCGGACTCGGGCGGGCACGAGCCGACGCGCGACGCCACGACGTGAAAAGGGCCGGGTCGCCCCGGCCCTTTCATGCGAGACCGATCAAGCTTCGAGCTACTTCGTCTGTCTTGCGATCACGTTGTCCTTGATCTTGTCGTAGGTCGCCTGCGGGACGATCTTCTTGGTGAGCAACTGGTCCTTCCGCGTGTACGGCCTGCCGGCAATGATCTTGTCCGCGTAGGCCTCCCCGATTCCCGGCATCGCTATCAACTGCGCCCGCGTCGCCGCATTGAGATCGATGAGGACGTTCGCGGTCGGTGCGGCCGCGGTGCTCTTCGCCGCGGTCGCCGTCTTCGTCGCAGGTGCTGTCGCCTTGGATGTGGACTTCGCCTTCGTCTGTGCGCCGAGCGGCAGGGCGAGGGAAAGAAGGGAGATGAGGATAAGTGAGAGAATGCGATTGGCTTGCATAGGCCCTCCGGAGATCGATCGTAGGGAGAACCTGCAGGCGACGCAAACGGGGCTGTAGGCTCTGGCCGACCGCATTAGAAGACCGTCGTTGACATCGACGCCGCCGCGATATGCTGCCGCCTGGTGAAACCCGGACTCTACGAGAAGCTGATCACCCTTGGCCTTGCCGAGCACCTCAAGGCGCTCGGGTTCGAAAGCGAGCGCGACGGCGCCGGTGAAATCGCACCTCAGGTGCTATCGCGACATCTGTTCGACGCAATGATCAAGGCGCTTCGGAACGTTCCCGTGGAAGAACGCGCCGGCGCGAAGCGTGCGGCGTGTGCCGAAGGCGATTCGGTCAAGTGAAGGTCGAAGAATAAGCGGTGAGGGACAGTGGGATCACGGAAGAGCGGTCGGCTCGCGTCCCGCCGGTCACATTTCGGATGGATCTCGCCGCCCGATTTGCGTGTGACCATATGTGACCGGTCTCGCTGAACCCTTTGTGAAAGTGGTCGGGGCGACTGGATTCGAACCAGCGACCCCCTGCGCCCAAGTCGAAAATTGCGCGTTTTCCTGCGATTTTCTGCACTTCCCGATTTGGTCCTAACTTCCTCCCGGTGCTAGGGTTCGAAGTGCGCGCAAGGTGCGAGGAGTTGCGCGTCGCGGCGTCGAAGCGCCGTCGCGGATTCACCCGTGGTTCACCCCGGAACGACCTCCTGCGCAAAAAACATCGGGGAGGGACACCCATGGCCACCGTCAGCTTCACCGTTCGCTATCTTGATCACCTGAAGCCCCAGCCGAAGCGGTACGAAGTGTTCGACATGCTCGTGCCGGGGCTCGCTATTCGCGTCACGCCGGCAGGCCATAAGTCCTTCACGCTCTACTACCGGCACCATGGCCGCATGCGACGCGTCGGCTTGGGTCGCTACCCGGACGTCTTGCTGGCGGACGCGCGCACGGCGGCCACGCAGCACCGCGGACGAATTTTCAACGGCGCCGATCCGGCCGAGGAAAAGAAAGCCGAGCGGGCCACGCACGGCGACACGGTGGGCGCGCTCTTCGACTTGTACAAGACGCATCGGGAGAAGGGGAAGAGCTGGACGGAGACGCGACGGATCATGGAGCGTGAGGTCCTTCCGGTCTGGCGGCATCTCCGCGTGGTCGACGTGAAGCGCCGCACCGTCCGTGAACTCGTCGAGCGCAAGGCCAGGCACGCACCCGTCATGGCCAATCGCATCCTGTCGCGAATCTCCGCGATGCTGACGTTCGCGATGGAGCAGGATTGGATCGAATCCAACCCGGCGTGGCGTATCCGACAACCGGGCGAAGAACGGAGCCGTGACCGCGTGTTATCCCGGGACGAGCTGCGCGAGCTCTGGCCGGCGCTCCACGAAACGGAGGCCAAGAAGGAAGACGGCACACCGAAGCCGCGGCTCTCGCAGACGCTAAACGACGCATTGCTAGTCATGTTGCTGACGGCGCAACGCCGTGGTGAGGTCTGCACCATGCGCTGGCAGGACATCGACCTGTCGACGGGCTGGTGGTTGATCCCGGCGGAATCGTCCAAGAATGCCGACCCGCATCGTGTGCCGCTCACGCCAATGGCCCTCAAGATTCTTGAGCGTCGCGATAAAACGGAGAACCGGGACGAGCTGTACGTCTTCTCGAATCAGCGACACACCTGCGTGCTCGATCGAGCCAAGAAAGCGGCGGCAATTCTTTGCAAAGGTGGCGTGTCATTCCAGTTCCGCGCGCACGACTTGCGCCGGACCGCCGCGTCGTACATGGGCGAGGCCGGCGTGGATCGGTTCCACATCGCGCACGTGCTCAATCACCGCAGCGTGACACACAGCACGGTCACCGCCATCTACGACCGCTACAGGTACGACAAGGAGAAGCGCGCGGCGCTTGAGAAATGGGCCGAAGTGCTGTTTGGGATCGTGGACGTCAAGCCAGCACCAACGACGGCGCCCGCGCGACGCGTCGGACGTGCGAACGTGTACGAGTTCAGGCCTCATGCAAGGCAGCGTGCCCAGGCAGCCGTGCACTGAGCAGTAGGGTTGCGAGTTTACGCATTATGCGTAGTAATTTACGCGTTATGCGTAAACCTGCCGCGCTGGCGGCCTTGTTTCCCACGGTCCG
>Ga0134122_10004650_pt1 | contig 10167 bp, 6 predicted proteins | sample KB302_FD_96461 | JGI IMG/M metagenome (GOLD analysis project Ga0134122, IMG submission 96461) | Terrestrial soil microbial communities without Nitrogen fertilizer from Kellogg Biological Station, Michigan, USA - KB3-0-2 | ecosystem: Environmental > Terrestrial > Soil > Unclassified ... | reverse complement strand
CCTTGGGTTTCGAAGTTTCCATTTCACGTGATGATCTTCGTGGGCGAGCCCCTGCGTGACAGTGAAGGCGCGGCCGACTGGGTTGTTTATCACACGGGCGCTTCACCGACAGATGAAGGCACGATAAAGAAAGTCCGGCTGTCCATATTGGATCATCACCCGGATAAACGCTGGCGTCCCGTTGAAAGCAACCCCAACTTTCTTGGGTTCTATCGACTGAAGGTGCTTGATTGAAGGAGGCACAAAACGTGTCCATACATAAGTCGCAAACTAATCGCGGCCTGACTACCATCGCAATTTATTCGCTGATTATCGCCGGAGCTTTGTCTATCTCGACGATTCGGCTGCGCGCGCAGAGCGGGGCCGTCGACACGCCCGCCACAGGATCGGCTTCCACGGCCGATTACAAGCCGTACTTCTCGCTTTCGACCAATCGCACCTACAGCACCGCGGATCGAACCCGCGTGTGGATCAACTATGTCTCGGTCGATCATCTGGACTTTCGTGTATATCGAGTTGCGGATCCCGTGAAGTTCTTCAAGCAGCTCGATGATCCTCACAAAATGGGCGAAGGCGAAAAGGTTCAACTCATCTCGACTCTGCACAAAGAACCGACGGTGCTCGAGAAAGTCCGCGAATTCAAAGTCGGTGTCTTCAAATCCATCAAAGACTATTTTCGAAATCAGCTTCGCCGGTTGACCCGCGAATCACTCAATCAAAAACTCAATCGCGAAGGTGATCGCCAGCCGCTCAATGTCGCGGACTATGCGCGTGTTCCGCTGCTCAATCCGGATCAACTGGTGAGCAGTTGGCGCGAGAGGCTCACGCCACTCGACAACCTCTATGACACGCGGATGGTGATGCTTGGCAAACGCGACCCGGGAGTTTATCTCGTCGAAGCCGTAAACGAAGGGCTTCGCGCTTACACGATCGCGATAGTCAGCGACTTGACGATGATCAACAAGACCACTCCAACCGGAGAAATGCTGATCTACTCCGCAGACCGAAAATCCGGAGCCCCGCGAGAGGGCGTGAAGATTGAAGTCATCCGAGCAAAGAAGACCGTCGCGACTGGCACGACCGACAAGAACGGCTTGCTGAAGACTCAGGTCGAACAGCCGAAGCGACCCGCCGAACAACCTGCGGAAGACTACGACGAGGAAGCCGAAGCCGCGCGCGCGCGCCAGAATTCGTATCTGGTCACCGCGCGCGATCGCGATCACTTCGCGCTGTCGGATCTGGCCGCGTATTACTTCGGAGGTTATCAGAACGACTACGAAGGCGAGGGCGAGAGCGAAGGCCGTGGGCTCACCGGCTACATCTACACAGACCGGCCGGTGTATCGTCCGGCGCAAAAAGTATTCTTTCGCGGGATCCTGCGGACATCAGGCGAGCACGGATATGAAATGCCGGGCGGCTCAATCGCTGCAACGATCGAGGACCCGAACGGCGGCAAAGTCTTCGAAGGCGATTTGAAGCTGAGCCCGCGCGGCGCGTTCAGCGGCTCAGTTGATATCGCGGGCGGAGCGCCGCTCGGGCAATATCGCATCATCGCGAAGGCCGGCAGCGCGAGCGCGAGCGAATACTTCGAAGTCGCCGAGTACAAGAAACCCGAGTACAAAGTGTCGGTGACCACGCCGAAGAAATTCGCCGAGGTCGGACAGAAGGTGAAGTTCTCGATCGAGGCTCGTTACTTTTTCGGCGAGCCGGTCAAGCAGGCTGACGTTCAGTACTACATCTATCGCAGCCGTTATTATCCGTGGTGGTGGGCCGATCAGGACGACGCCGAAGCGGACGAATCCGAAAGCGAGGATGACGGCGGCTACGGTTACGGTAACGATATGGTGAAGGACGGCCAGGCCGTGTTGAACGCCGATGGCAAACTCGACGTTGAGTTCGAAGTGCCCGCGCCCGACGAGAAAGACTCCTACGATTACACATATCGCCTCGAAGCTCAGGTGACCGACGAGTCGCGACGCACCATCGAAGCGCGCGCGAGTTTCATCGGCACTCGCGGCAACGTCGTCGCGAACACGCGCACGGATCGATACGTCTACTACGAAGGCGATACGGCGAAGATCAAAGTCAACACAACTGATTACGAAGGCCGCCCGCTCTCCACGGGGGTGACCCTGAAGTTCGTCGAGCGCCGCTGGGACTCGACTCCGCGACAGGATGAATCCGGTAAGACTGTGTACAGCTACACGATGCACGAGCGTGAGCTTTCGTCTGCGGACGTCACGACCAATCAACAAGGCGAGGCCAGTTACGACTACGCGATCGCGGCGCCTGGCAGCATAAACATCAAGACCATCGTGCGCGACGGCAAGAAACAATACGCCTCGAATGAAGACTATCTATGGGTTTCGAGTCACAAAGGCGAATATTCCGACTGGGCCTACGGCGACGAACAATCGATCAAGCTGGTCGCCGATAAAAAGTCTTACGAGCCCGGCGAGACGGCTCACGTACTGGCGATGCTGCCAACGGACAAGGCTCATCTGCTCGTGACGACCGAGCTGACCGGAGTGATGACCGCGCGAATCATCGACGCTCCGTCGCGAGCAGTGATGATCGACGTGCCGATCGAGGAACGTTATCAGCCTAACGTCTATCTGAGCGTTGCGTATTTGAAAGACGGCGAGATGTACACGCACGATAAGCTGCTCAGCGTTCCGGCGAAGAGCAAGTTCCTCAACATCGAAGTCCTCGCCGATAAGAAAGAATACAAACCTCGCGAGACGGCCCACTACACGATACTAGCGCGCAACTCCGATGGCACGCCCGCATCGGGCGCGGAGTTGAGCCTGGGTGTGGTTGATGAAGCCATCTACAGCGTCAAGCCCGACCAGACTCGCGATATTCGCAAGGCTTTCTATGGACGTCGTTACAATCAAGTCCAGACGGTCTTCACGATCTCCTACTACTTCAAGGGTCATTCGGGTGATAAGCCGTTGAACATTGCTGCTAACAAACGCGCGTATCAACTTGCGGACTTCAAGAACGAAGGCCAATACGCCGAGCCGACGATTAGAAAAGATTTCAAGGACACCACGTTCTGGCAGCCCGACATCGTGACCGGCGCGGACGGCAAGGCAACGCTTGATGTGCCGCTTCCCGACAATCTGACCACTTGGCGAGCGACGGTTCGTGGCGTCACCGCGGACACGCGAGTGGGTTCCGCGATATTGAAATTCATCGCGCGCAAGAACCTGATTCTCAGGCTCGAGACTCCGCGCTTTCTCACCGAAGGCGACAATGTGATCTTATCCGCGATCGTGCACAACTATCTTGATTCGGCGAAAGCCGTGCAGATCTCGATCGATGTGACGGGTGCTCGTTTGTTGAATGCGGCGACGACGAAAGTGACGATCGCGAAACAGGGTGAGCATCGCATCGACTGGCGCGTTGCCGCCGATCAGGTCGGCGAAGTGAAGCTGCTTGCCAAGGCGTTGACGGATCAGGAATCGGATGCGGTCGAAATTCCTTTGGAAGTAGTTCCGCACGGATTGAAACAAACCGTCGGGGGCGCGACTACTCTGTCCGGAGATAGCGAAGAGAAGATCATCTCGCTTGATCTGCCCGCCGATGCTCACGCACAAGCGCGCTCGCTTCGTATTGAAGCATCGCCTTCCGTCGCCGGGACCTTGTTTGGCGCGCTCGATTATTTGACGGCGTATCCCTACGGTTGCACCGAGCAGACAATGTCGAGCTTCCTGCCGAACGTGATCGTCACTCAGGCGTTGAAAGACATAAAGTCCGCATCGATTCGAGGCTCTAATGACCTGGCCGCGAAGGTGCAACGAGGTATGGACCGGCTGCACGGCTTTCAGCACAACGACGGGGGCTGGGGCTGGTGGAAGGATGACAAGAGCGATCCTTTCATGACTGCTTACGTGGTTGACGGATTGACACTGGCTTCGCGTGCCGGGTACGCGGTGGATAAGTCTCGGATCGATCGCGGCCGCGACAAGTTGATGCAGATGATTGGCTCAAACAAGAGCGATGATGGGCAAGCGATTGATCCCGACACGCGTGCTTACATGATTTACGCGCTCAGCGAGAGCGGCAGTGTGGACGCTTCGTTGATCAACGACTTATTCGCGAAGCGGGGCGAGCTGCAGCCCTATGGACGCGCGTTGCTTGCGCTCGCGGTCAAACAGCACCGCGACGATAATCGGGCTCGGCAGGTCGCGGGAGAAATCGAGCAATCCGCTAGCGTGAATGAGTTCACCGCACACTGGGAATCGAAGCACACGACTCACGGTTGGACGGTCGAGAACGACACCGAAGCAACGGCTCTTTCGGTAAAGGCGCTCGCTCGCATCAATCCGCAGAGCGCGCTGCTCGGCAAAGCCGCGCGATGGCTGGTCGGAACTCGGCGAAACGGCTACTACTGGGAGTCGACACGCCAAACCGCGTTTGCGATTTTCGGGCTGACCGATTTCGTGAAGGTGAGCAAGGAGCTAACGCCCGACTACAACGTTGCGGTTTATTTGAATGGCGAGCAGGTGCTTTCGAAACAAGTGACTGCTGCCGACATCGGCTCGGCCCAGGCATTCGTGATCGAGCGAAAGGGACCCGAGCTTAAAAGCGCAAATCAGGTTCGTATTGTTAAGACCGGCAAGGGTGCGTTGTATATTTCGACGTCACTCAACTATTTCACTCGCGATGAAGACATCCAGGCGCAAGCGAGCCCGAACCTGACGCTGACTCGCGAGTACTTGCGCTTGCGTGTGGTCGAAAGCGGCGAACAGGCCGAGTGGAAGATCGAACCACTGACCGGCGAATTGCGCTCCGGCGATTTGATCGTCTCTCGGCTTCACGTCAAAGGAGCGCGCGCTCAATACATGATGATCGAAGATCCAATCCCCGCCGGTTGCGAACAGGTCGATCGAGTCAGCGGGATCGATTTGGCTTACGTAGCGGACGCGGGCTCGCGTCGATGGACTGACTGGTACAGCGCGCGCGAGTTCCGCGATCAGAAGACGGCATTGTTTGTGGACTACTTCGACGGCGACGCGATGTTTCAAGTCGCGCTGCGTGTGCAAGTGCCCGGCGAGTTTCGCGTAGCTCCGGCGCGCGCGGAGTTGATGTATCAGCCTACAGTGCAATCGAATACTTCGAGTGCGAGGATGAATTTTCTGGATAAGAAGTGAACTCAATGTTGATGGGATCGAACAGTAGTTAGCGATGCTAGAACGCGATGCGAATACGTGATCTAATTTCGAGACGAACTGATCTGGGTACGTTCCTAGTGCACTTAACACGCGAAGGGGGTGCGGAGGCTGGAAGGGTGCGCCGGGAACGCATCATCAGAACAGGACGTATCGAGGCTAGATCCGCCTACGGTCAGGCGCGAGGGCGGGTCGACGGAGATGCTGCAGGCGAAGCTTCTCAGCGTGTTGCCTGCTTCACGGAGACGCCACTTGAGCATGTCCACTTTCTCACAGAAGAAATCGACACGCGCCAAGTCAGATTCGCACCGTACGGCATCGCTCTGACCAAGCAGATTGCTCGAGCTCGGGGCCTAAATCCCGTGTGGTATGTTGACATCACGCCTGGCCATAACTGGCTTACGAACCCACTGAACGCCCTCATCGATCGGGCGATCGCAGCTGGTAACTTCGCGAGTTCCAACATCGCCAAGATCACCCCCTTCATCGAGCAGATGGGTACGCAGCCGGGAAGCTATCGGAAGGAGTTCTGGTGGGAGCGAGAATGGCGCCACAGCGGTGATTTCGCACTTCCGCCCAAATTCATCGGTATCTGCCCGACAGACGAAGCGGCCGAGCTGATTTCGGCTGTGCAACAAACAGGGCGGCAGGCTGTTTGGATCGACGCCACGTGGGGCCTTGAGGAAATTATCGGCCGTCTAGCAGGGTTCGCCGCCGAAGAAGTCAGCGTGATCGATTAGGGGATGGCCGCTAACTACGCGTTAGCCCCTACTTGTTTGGCGTGATATTCCCGTGCTGTTCGCACGGTCTCCGAAGCGCGGCGTGTGTGCTAGGAAAACGCAAGGGAATTGGAATGGCGAACGTGACGGAGGTATAAACAGTGGCGAGAAAACTGACAGCAGCACAGCGCCGGGCTCTTCGTAAGGAGGCCGAAGAATGGGACCGCCTCAGCGATGAGGATTGGGCGCGACTTTTCGATGAAGGCAAACCCGTTCACATCCGATTGCGCCGGCCGCCGCCCAAGACGCCTACGGTCGCGCCGGATACGATTGAGAACAAGTTCCGGAAAGGATAGTTTGTACTGTTCCCATGCCCAAGCTGGACATCATTCACAACGCAGTGAAGAACGCTCTGATAAAAGATGGCTGGACGATTACTCACGATTCAATACAAAGAACTGAAGTTGTATGCCGATCTAGCGGCTGAAAAGACCTTCGCGGCTGAGCGGGGTGGCGTGAGAATCGTCGTTGAAGTCAAAAGTTTCGTCGGCACATCCAAACTTCAAGACTTGAAATTGGCGCTCGGACAATACGACATCTACAATAGTTTTTTGAAAGTAGTCGCGCCTGAACGCAAACTCTACGTAGCCATCAGCCACGCGGCGTACAAAGGCTTCTTTGGCAAAAGAGGCTATACAGTTGATAGTCAATACTCATCCACTTCCGTTGATCGTAGTAAACTTAGAGGCTGAGGAGATAGTGCAATGGACAAACTAAACGGGCATCACGAACTGCTGAAGCGCATCTTGACTGAACATGTCGAACTTTGTCGCCGACAGCCGCTGCCCGATGTCGACACTTTTCTTGTGATCGACGAGGGACACAGGAACTACATTTGGATGAATGTCGGTTGGCAAAACGGAGAGCGAGTGTGCGGGATGACAGTTTACGTTCGTATCCGCGATGGCAAGTTTTGGATAGAGGAAGACTGGACAGAAGACGGAATTGCCACTGACCTTGTGCGCGAAGGCGTTCCCAAAGAAGACATAGTGCTTGCCTTCCACGATGCCGAGACCCGCAAGCATACCGACTTCGCAGCAGCTTGAACGCCGAAGCGCCAGCCCAGTTAACCGCTATGATCAAAAAAATCGTTCACGCTTTCGCATCCGCCGTGCGACATCTGGTTCGCGGTTGGGGTGCGCTACTAATAATGATCGCGCTCTACCTTGCAATGCTTGGCGCGATCTATCTGTTCTTCGTCACCCGGGAAGCGACGATCGGGCAGTTGCTGTTGTCGTTCCTGCTTGCGATATTGGCGCCCATATTGTTTCTAATCATCCAGATGATGGCTGCGAGATATCGCGATGATGACAGCGGCGCATGGCGGCTGCTTGCGAGCTCCGCGCGAGATTTCTGGAAGCTGCTTGTCATCGCCCTGCCGCTCATACTGCTCGCGGTTCTTGCCATTTATCTCTTCGGCAAATTCGAACCGAGCGCGCCGGCCACAACGATTCGGGAAGCCGTTCGCGCAACTCCGGCTCCGCGCCCGATTGCGCCCAAGTCGCAGCCGGTGCATTGGCAATCAATCCTGATCACAACTCTCGAATACCTGCTCTTCTGTTTGATTCTCCCGTTGGCCGCGATTCATCTTTGGATCGCGACCGCGCGCGATGGACTCAAGGAGACATTCAAACGATCAGCCCGAATAATCGGTCGGACGTTCGCGCCTCAATCGGTTGTCATCTATGCGATCGGCTTTGTGTTCTTCGCTGTAGTGCCGTACTTCCTGATCGTGACGAAGACACCGGTGAACAGCGCGTGGCTCGATGCCGGATTGTTAGTCGTGAGATTGCTGTTTGGGGTCTTGTTCTCGCTCATCGGCTGGGTTGTTACTGTGGGAGCACTTGCGCCGCGTGACGAAAAGCCTGTCGTGGCAAGCGTCGATGAGCTGAAGGAATGTCATTATCCCGCCTAAAACTTGAGCTTCGCGATTTCGTCATCGCGATCGTAGCGCTGTCGATGGGGGCAGCGCTTTTTGCGTCTTGTGCGAGAAAGAAAATAACCGCCGAGGACGCTGGTGGCGCGGAGAAGAAACGAGAAACGCGATCCGGGAACGCAGGTGAAGTCGATCGCGCCCTGGCCCGCGCCGCAACCGAAGCGCTCGGTGATCGCGAAGGCGCCGTGCTCGTTATGGATCCGCAAACGGGCCGCCTCCGCGCAGTCGTTAATCCAAGGCTCGCCTTCGAACAATCTTTCCCGCCGGGCTCGACAATAAAATCTTTCACCGCACTGACCGCGATGCGCGGCGGCTTAATCGACAATGAGTCGCGCACCCAATGCCGCGGACGTTTCACGAGCGAGAGCATAGACGTCGTCTGCTCACATCCGAAAAGCAAATCACCCTTCAGTCTTTCCCAGGCGCTCGCGTACTCGTGCAATTATTTTTTCGCGACGATGAGCGGCAGGCTCAGCTTCGATGCGTTCAAGTCTACGCTTGCGACTGCGGGCTTCGGATCAAAGACCGGCGTCAACGCGACTGAATCAACGGGCACGCTTCGAGATACAGACTGGCGAGTGCGCGATCTGCTCGGTGAAGGCGACAACCTGCTCGTCACTCCGATTCAGTTGCTAACAGCTTACTCGGCGCTGATGAACGGCGGCCACGTGTTCAGGCCTCAGCTCTCGGACGATGAAAAGTTTGTGCCTGAAGAACGAGCGACTCTGCACATTGAAGAATCACGGCGAGTCGAGTTGATTAAAGGGATGCGAGGCGCGGTCGTGTACGGAACGGCGGAGAAAGCGGGGCTCAACAAACTTCCGATCTTTGTTTTTGGCAAGACCGGCACCTCGACTTCGAGCAACGGTTTCAGAAGGCAGGGTTGGTTCGTGAGCTTTGCTTCCAGCGGCAATGCGGCCGATGAAGCAACACCCGAATCGGTGGAACTGGCTGTGCTTGTGTTTCTGAAGCGCTCGCACGGTTCGGATGCGGCTGTTGTTTCGCGCCGCGTCTTCGAAGAATTTGCCGCGCTGAGAAACGGTGACGCGGCGTGGCGAGGGGGTGACGCGGCGACGGGGCGAGAGGGCGAGGGGGAGACGGGGCGAGGGCGCGACACGGCGACAACTGTACGAATCAAGATACTCAATGAGAATCGTATCGTGAACGTTTCGATTGAAGACTACGTGCTCGGAGTTCTATCGGTTGAAGCCACGCTCGAAGACGAACTCGAAGCACTCAAAGCGCAAGCCATCGTCACTCGCACGTATGCGCTCAAGAACCTGGGCCGGCATTCAAGCGAAGGATTCGATCTGTGCTCGAACACACATTGTCAGCAATACATCAGCGCCGAAGGACGGGCATCGGAAAATATGCGCGATGCCGTCACTGCCACCGCGGGAAAAACCGTGCGAGACTCGAGCGGACAACTCGTTGACGCTTACTTCCATGCCGCGTGCGGAGGAATGACCGCCAACATCCAGACGCTGTGGGGCGGGCGAGGCCCGGGCTATCTTCGCGGCGTTCGCGATGATTACTGCGCGACGATGCCCAATCGCGATTGGACCGACGAGATTCCCCGCGACCAGTTATTGAAGGCTTTGAAAAGCGACCTCAGGACCGACCCCGGGCGAACGATCAACGAAATCATTATCAGCAAGCGAGACGCAACTGGCCGCGCCGAGGCGATGTTGATTGAAGGTGAGCGGCGCCGCGCAGTCAGCGGATGGGAATTCAAGATGATCGTGGGCCGCGCCCTTGGATGGAATTTGCTAAAGAGCTCGCGATTCAATGTCTCACGCAACGGATCAAGCTTTATCTTTCGTGGAAGCGGCTTCGGTCACGGATTAGGTTTGTGCCAGAACGGCGCTCACGTGATGGCGCGGCGCGGCGCGGCTTATGAGAACATCCTCGATCATTATTTCCCCGGCACGAGCGTCTCACAACCGGAACGAGTGGCGGCGACCGGTGATCCCGTTAACACCTTCGCGATCGTGCTGGTCCGCGAGGCTCTGGAATCGCGGCTGACTTTATCGAGCGAGCACTTTCACATCGGCTATCCTGCCGCGGTTGAGCGCAGCGAAGTTCAATCCGTCGCAAGACAACTCGAAGCCGCGCGATTGGATATGTTCGCGCTCGTGCGTCCGGCATCACTCAGGTTGCCGGAAACGGTAGACGTCGTGTTTCGCGAAACGACTCAGGATTTTCTTGCTGCGCCCAGGCAATTCTGGTGGGTCGCTGCTGTGACGCACGGCTCGCGAATCGAGTTGCAGCCGCT
>Ga0134122_10004649_pt1 | contig 10168 bp, 10 predicted proteins | sample KB302_FD_96461 | JGI IMG/M metagenome (GOLD analysis project Ga0134122, IMG submission 96461) | Terrestrial soil microbial communities without Nitrogen fertilizer from Kellogg Biological Station, Michigan, USA - KB3-0-2 | ecosystem: Environmental > Terrestrial > Soil > Unclassified ... | reverse complement strand
GGTGCAGGCGAAATTCTGCTCACCTCCATGGATACCGATGGCGTCCAGACAGGTTTTGATTGTCCTCTTACGCGCACGGTGCGCCAGGCAACGCATATCCCCGTGATTGCATCTGGCGGCGCCGGCAAACCCGAAGATTTTCTGGACGTCCTGCAAGATGCTGATGCGGCTTTAGCGGCCTCTATCTTCCACTACGGAACCTACACAGTAGGCGATCTAAAACAGTTTCTCTCCGCGAAAGGCATCCCGGTGCGCCGATGATCATCCCCTGCATCGATCTTATGGACGGCAAAGTCGTGCAGCTCGTCCAGGGTCGCGACAAGGCTCTCGAAGGCGACGCACCGCTCGAAATGCTGCGCAAGTTCGCCGCGTTTCCGGAAATTCAGGTGATCGATCTGGATGCGGCCATGGGTAAGGGCGAGAATTCTTCTTTGGTGGAACTCGTGGCCGGGAAAGCTCGCTGCCGCGTCGGCGGCGGAGTTCGGACCGCGGAGCGCGCGCGGCGCTTGATCGACCAGGGCGCGTACAGAGTGATCGTGGGCACGGCTGCATTTACTCCGGCGATCGAACAGATCGCGGCAGCCATAGGCGCAGAGCACCTCATCGTTGCGCTCGATTCGAAGAACGGCAAGATCGTCGTCAAAGGCTGGCAGGAATCGACCGATTTCACAGCGGAAGAAGTGATCGGCCGGCTGGAGCCCTATTGCAGCGGCTTTCTGTGCACCTACGTGGACAAGGAAGGCATGATGCAGGGCACCGATCTTGACTGGTTTCGCCGCTTGCGCGCCTCTACCAAACACGAGATCACCGCTGCCGGTGGCATCACGACGTTGGACGATGTTCGCGCTCTGACGGCCCTCAATATCCACTCGGCGCTCGGAATGGCGATCTATACCGGCCGCCTGGACCTAGCTGAACTCGCCACGCTAAACCTGTGACCGAACGCTACCGCATCCGCGAGGGGACCGTGACTGACGCCGAAACAATCGTGCGTCATCGCCGCGAGATGTTCTTCGACATGGGGAAGCAGGACTCTGAGGTGTTGGAAGAAATGGCAAAATCCTTCCAGCCGTGGCTCCTGGAGAAAATGTCCAAGCATGAGTATCTGAGCTGGTTTGCGATTGATGAAGACGGCTCGGTCGCTGCCGGCGCAGGCTTGTGGCTGATGAATTGGCCGCCCGGCCTGTATACTCCGGAGCCGTGGCGCGGGAACATTCTCAACGTCTACACCGAACACCCTCATCGCCGGCGAGGGCTCGCTCGGAGGCTGGTTATCGCGGCGACCAACTGGTGCGGAGCGAACGGAATTCCCATGGTGATTCTCCACGCGAGCGACGAAGGCCGCCCGCTCTATGAAGCGCTGGGATTTCAGCCCACCAATGAATTGCGGCTGTTCCTAAACAGGCAGTAACTGGCGCGGCGCATCGATCCAATAATCCGGCTGCCACTTGGCCATCTCCTGCGGGTCGCCGTAGCCCCACTTCACCGCGCACGTGCGGACACCGGCCCGCTTGCCCGCTTCCATATCCGCCGCCGAATCGCCCACGAACAGGCATGACTCCGGAGCTACGTCCAATGCGCGAATCGAGGCCAGAATCACATCCGGTTCCGGCTTGGCGGGAAATCCGTCGGTGCCTTGTACGTGATCGAAATGCTGGATCAGTCTGAACTGTTCCAGCAGCGCTCGCGTTGTTTGGCTGGTTTTGATGGTAGCCGTTGATTTGCGCCCGCCCAGCGACTCGAGCATCTCGGCAATGCCTGGAAACACGCGTGTCGCAGCATGTTTGCGGGCCCAATAGGTGGTGCGATAACTCTGGATCAGTCCGTCCATGGCTTCGTCTTCGAAGCCTAGATCCGCGAACAATCCGATCAGGTGCCGGCCGATGTATCGCCGCAGGTACTCTTCAGTAACTGCTGGACGGCCGTGGGCGGCCAGGACTTCCCGTTGCGCCGCGCAGATATCCGGGGCGGAGTCCATCAATGTGCCGTCTACGTCGAACAAGTAGACGGCGAACGGTGGAATGAGCGTCAAGCTATGCGGGCTGAGGACCGCCCTCGGGCAGAATCCCCGGCATGCGGCGGCTCGGATCCGGCTTCAGAATCTGCTGCGAAGGTCCATCCTCGGGCGGAACCGAGCGTGGCTTTTCGAAAGCCCGCAGGGTTTCCCCGGCGATCAACTGGTGCACTTCGCTGCCATCTAGAACCTCGCGCTCCAGCAACGCCAGCGCGATCCGTTCCAGGGCTTCGGCGCGCTCCTCGATAATGGCGCGTGCGCGATTGTAGCCTTCCTGCACCAGCTTCTTAACCTGCTCGTCGATGCGAATCGCGGTCGCCTCGCTGTAATCGCGATGCTGGGCGATCTCGCGGCCCAGGAAGATCTGCTCTTCGCGTTTGCCGAAGCTCAGAGGACCGAGTTCGCTCATCCCCCACTCGCAAACCATCTTGCGAGCCATCTCTGTGGCGCGTTCGATGTCGTTCCCCGCGCCGGTGGTGATGTGGTGCATGAAAACCTCCTCGGCGATGCGGCCACCCATTAGAATGCCGAGTTGCGCTTCGAGATATTCCTTGTGATAGCAATGCTTGTCATCCAGCGGAAGCTGCATGGTCAAGCCTAGCGCCATGCCGCGCGGGATGATCGTCACTTTGTGCAGCGGATCGGCGTAGGGAGTCAGCGCCGCAACCAGCGCGTGACCAGCTTCGTGATACGCGGTGTTCTTTTTCTCTTCGTCGCTGATGATCAGGCTCTTACGCTCCACGCCCATCATCACTTTGTCTTTGGCCAGTTCGAAATCGAACTGCGTGACTACCTTGCGATTGGAACGCGCCGCCACCAGGGCAGCTTCGTTCACCAGGTTGGCCAGATCCGCTCCGGCGAAACCAGGTGTCCCGCGAGCCACTACGGTCAGGTCAACATCGTCTGCCAGCGGTACTTTCTTGGTGTGGACTTTGAGAATCTGCTCGCGACCCTTCACGTCCGGACGACCTACTACGACGCGCCGATCGAAGCGGCCCGGCCGTAGCAGCGCCGGATCCAGCACATCCGGGCGGTTGGTGGCCGCCACCAGAATCACGCCTTCGTTCGATTCAAATCCATCCATCTCGACGAGTAACTGGTTGAGGGTTTGTTCACGCTCGTCATGTCCTCCGCCCAGACCCGCACCACGATGGCGGCCCACTGCGTCGATTTCGTCGATGAAGATGATACACGGCGCATTCTTCTTGCCCTGCTCGAACAAATCGCGCACACGACTGGCGCCAACGCCTACGAACATCTCCACGAAATCCGAACCGGAGATCGAGAAGAACGGAACGTTCGCTTCACCCGCGATCGCTCTGGCCAGCAGCGTCTTGCCGGTTCCCGGCGATCCAATCAGCAGAACGCCCTTCGGAATCCGCCCGCCCAGCTTTTGGAATTTTTGGGGCTCACGCAGAAACTCGATGATCTCCTGCAGCTCTTCCTTGGCTTCTTCTACGCCCGCCACGTCCTTGAACGTGACCTTCTTTTGCTGCGATGAGTGCAGCCGGGCACGGCTCTTCCCAAAGCTGAGCGCTTTGTTGCCTCCGCTCTGCATCTGGCGCAGCATGAACACCCAGAATCCGATCACCAGAGCAAAGGGCAGGAACGTGCCAAGCAGATTCACCCAATTGCTGCCGTTATCCTGGACCACCGTCATGGTGACGTTCTTGTCCAGCATCAACTTGGTGAAATCGGTGAAAGCCGGAGGAACAGTGGAACGAAAATCGTCGCCGTTCTTGTACTTGCCTTGAATCTCACCCGTGGTGGCGTTGAATGTCGCGCGGTCCACCTTGCCGTCCGTCACGTCACGGTAAAGATCGGAGAACTGTGGCGCCTTGCCCGGGTTCGCGGGATGGCGGAAAACAAACCACACCATTATTACCAGGGACAGGACGACTATCCACAGAACTGCGTTTCTGACATTAGAATTCATGAGTGTCTCGACTTTTTCCGAATACGGCTACTAATAGTAAGGACGTTAAAAACGCTCCAAACGATTCAGTTTGGAGCAGGAATCTCGCGAATCCGGAGCTGACATGGCCCCTTGCTGTCTGAATACTCTGCCGCCGGCCCAAAGTCTCGCGTCCAGAGGATCTTGTCCCCCATACACAGAATCGGCCAAAATGGACGCCGCCAAGAGGGTATGCGCATCCGCTGGAACAATTCTTTGAGCTTCCAATCACCGGCATGCCCCACCGGACGGTACCGGTCTCCTGGCTTCCAGCCACGGAGGAACAACCTCTCAGGAATCGTGCGGAAGTACAGGTCCGACTTCAGCGTAGCACAGGCCTTAGGATCCTGCTTCTGTCGGATAACCTCTAAGCAAATCATAGAATTGCCGTCGGGAGCCAGACGCTGCCCAGGCACTTCAACCTCGCCATCGCCGAGACGAGGGGTACTTCCCGGTACCTCCAGGCGTACCCAATCGAAGGACCGGATGGCGTGGATCCCGGGCAACTCTGCCCTTCCCCCGGCCTCTGGCAGCCCTAGAACGTCCTCGATGTGCGAGAATTCGACTCCCCGCAGGTTCCCCTTGGCCTCTCGGATGGCATGCCGAATCAGCCGCCGTGCCAGCGATCGAGGCAACCTGGCGAGCTGACTCACGGGCGCTTCCACTGCTCCCGGGGACGTTACCAGCATTTGCTTGGAATATCGTGCCACCTCTGCCGCCCACCAGCGCTCTTCTTCATAGGCGAGGTCCGCCATCTGTGCCAGCGCTTCATCCAGCCGAGGATTCCAGTCTCGCTTCAGTGTGGGCAAAAGCTGTTGGCGGATCCGGTTCCGCGCGAACTTCGCCTCCCGATTGCTGGCATCTTCCCGCCAGGGTAGCCGGCGTTGGCGCAGATAAGCCTCGACATCACTGCGACTCACGCCCAACAGCGGACGAAACAGACCTTCGGCAGTGACCGGCAGGATTCCAGCCAGGCCTGCCAGCCCCGAGCCGCGCAGCATCCGAAAAAGCACCGTCTCTGCCTGATCGTCGCGTGTATGTCCCAGAGCGATCCGATCCGCCGAACCACGCTGGATCAGATGATGAAAAAACTCGCGGCGGATGCGCCGGGCAGCTTGCTCCATGTTGCCGGCGCCACAAACGCCATCCACTGAATAGAACTCAAAACACAACTCGCGGGCCAGCGTCGCCACGAAGCGTTGATCGTCCTCTGAATCCTCGCCGCGAAGCTTGTGGTTGACATGCGCGATGCCGGTAACGCGGATTCCCAACTCCCGCAGCACATGCAGGAGACACACGGAATCCGGTCCACCGGATACCGCGACGATCACGCGCGCTCCTGGCGCGAGCATGTTGTAACGGGAAATGGTCGCGGCTACCTGTTCCAGCACGCTCCCATTATGTCAGCGCTTCTGAATGCGGATTCCGCCGCCTGACGTCCGCAAGTGCAGCAAAGGACCACCACCGTTGATCGCCGCTCGAATGTTGTGCCCATCGTCGGACGCGGGTACCGGGAAGTCGCTGGAGACGGAACCGCCGCTCGCACTAGCGTCCAGATCCATGCGCAGGTTGCGGGCTAGCTCAATTCTGATGCTGCCGCCCGACGTGGACAATCGGGAAGACTCACTCGGTTGCGTCGAGAGAAAGGCACTCACGCTTCCGCCCGAGGTCGAAGCGTCCACGGCCCCGGTCGTCTCTCGGATGGTGACGCTGCCACCGGAAGTGTGGGCTCTTACGCGGCCGCTCGCCCGATTGACCTGAATGGAGCCGCCGCTGGTGGATGCGTCCACCTCACCGGCCGCGTCGTCCACGTTAATACTGCCGCCCGACGTGCGCAGCATGGCTCTTCCCCGGCAACCCGCCAGCGAAATACTCCCTCCCGACGTATTCCCGGTCACCGGTCCACCGATGCGTCCGAAGCTCAGCCCGCCACCCGAAGTGCGCGCGAAAACCTCTCCCATCAGATCGCCTACCTCAATCGAGCCGCCCGAGGTGCTCAAATCGACGCTAAGCTCACGTGGCAATGACACCCGGTATTCCACTTGCCGTAACCATTCGTACTCCAGGCATTTGTTTTCGCGGCACGGAGTTTGGTTGAACCATCCCCAGAAAGAGCCCCACGGAGCCCGTTTCCAGCCGTCCTTGAATCGCCCGCTGACCCGGATGTCCGAGCCCACTTGGCTGACATCCAGGGAGAAGTCCCGCAGCATCCTGTCGAATTCAGCCCGCGACCGTGGGTGGCCGCGAAAATAGACCTCAACCTCGGCCGACCCCGTGCCGCCGGGCTGCACTTTGATCGCGCCCCAGTCGGCGTTTAGCACGATACGTTTGGAGGCATCGACGGGAATCGAACGCCGTACCTGGTCTTCCGTGTCGGCAAACAGGCCTATGGAGCCGGCCAGGGCAATGGCCAGAACGGAGTATCGCATGGGAGCCTCCTCTACTGAGAATCTAATACGTCAATCGGCTCCAAAAAGATGCAGTTATTTTTCCCAGGACTACGGTAGTCCGTTAGCGGGCACATGCGGCCCAAAGCCCAAACCGTGCTCCAGATCCTTGTTATTCTCCGTGCACGCGTACTCCATAGGCTGTTTCCCCGGAGCCATGTGATCATACACGCGGGTAAACGTCCACGGCTTGGTGTAGAACTTGGGATCCTCCACCCACAAATCGTGCTTCAGATGATTCCAGTCCGGACGCGACCAGCGTTCCACCACGTGCATTGCGTCACTATGCGGATGCGCGTCGTCATCCACCCAAGTGAGCTTATCTTTGAAACCGATGGAATCGATCACCAGAGTATCGCCATCCCAGCTGCCGACTCCATGGCCGAAAAACGACGCCTCGATATCGTCCAGAGGCGGCTGTTTTTGGCCGTCGATAGGAATCGAGCGCCAGGTGGTCATCAGTTCATAGAGAAACGCCACGCGATTCGCATTCTGTAGAATCTCGAACGGGACGCCGCTGATGCTGGCCCGCGGAACTCCCGCAAACAGGCAGATCCCCTCGGGATTGATCGATTGCGTCATGTTGTAGCGATAGGCTGCCTGACCGGCTGCATTCAGCGGAGGCCCACCGACGCTTTCGAACATGTTGCGCAGCAGCGGCCCCTGCCAGAATCCCGAGAGATCCGGCTTGCCGTCTGGGGTGCGCGGAGTGGCCTTTGAAGTTTGCTTCTTAGCGGCCTTCGCCTGGCCGGCGACTGGGCTGGCGGCCCAAGGCAGAAGCATCAGAATCAGAGCCGAAACGAGTGCAACGGATCGTGCCATGCATCCTATGCTATATCGACTCGGGTGGAAAGAATACGGCGGATCGAAGGAGCCTACGCCGTGGGCGGCATGTTGAGGCGCTTCTCGATCTCAAGAACGCGACTCTCGATGGTCGTCAGTCGGCTCACGACCATTGCTGTGGCGGCCTCGCCCTGCACAAGCCGCTTGTTGTTGGTCTCGGCAAAACCGTAGAAAGCTTGGAGGATCTTCGTTTCGGTATCTCTCAAAGCGTCAGTGAACTTATCGGTCAGCCGCTGTTCGAGGACGTCCATCCGGCCTTCGAACCGATTGTCCTGAGCCCGCATCGCCGCGTCCAAGGCGACCTTCAGATCGGATTTCGTAACCAGCTCGCTCTGAGAATCCATTGCAGATCTCCCCTAAATGTTACCGCACGTCCCGGCCATCAAATGAGTGCGAACAAGGACAGCCAATTCTCAAGCCAAAGCGGGCCTTTTCAAGGAGGACAGGCATGCTATAACGGAAACTCACCGTGAGCGCCCGCATCGATAAGACCACTAGCGCACAACGGAACGCCAGTGCGTCCGGTGCGCCGTTTATCGTTAGCCTCGACGTCGGCAGCTCCTCGGTCCGGGCACTGCTCTTCGACTCCGCGGCGCGCCGGATGGAAGGCTACGGCGTACAGGTGGCGTATCGCGTTCGAACTACCAAGGACGGCGGCGCCGAAGTCGATCCCGAAGAGCTCGCACAACTGGCCATCGATTGCCTGGACGAGCTTCACCGCCAGGTGCTTTCCTCTGGATTCAAAGTCGCGGCCGTCGCAGGCAGCGCCTTCTGGCACGGATTGTGCGGCGTGAATGCCGCCGGCCAGCCCACCTTCCCGATACTTCATCTGCTGGACACCCGCAGCGGCGACTACGTGGAGCACGTGCCCGATTCCAATGCGCGCACCGGATGCGTTCCGCATTCCAGCTACTGGCCCGCGAAGCTCGTGTGGCTGGCCGCCAATCATCCCGACCAACTCCGCGCCACCAACCGCTTTATCAGCTTCCCGGAATACTTCTTTCGGAAACTGTTCGGGCGTGGGAGCGTTTCCACCTCCATGATCTCCGCCACTGGGCTGTGGGACCAGAACGCAGCCAACTATGACCAGGAGGCTCTGAGCGCCCTGCCGATTCGCCGCGACCAGCTCGCAGAGCTGGATCTTGTCGACCAAACCGAAGATGAGTTACTTCCCGAATTTCGGCGGAGGTGGCCGGCCTTCAACAAGGCCCGTTGGTTCCCCGCCCTGGGCGATGGAGCCTGCAGTAATCTCGGTAGCGGCTGTCTCTCGCCGGAGCGCGCCGCGCTGATGGTGGGCACCACCGGAGCGATGCGTGTGGTCTTGGATGTCCCGAAGACAACGATTTTCCCTCAGCTCTGGTGTTATCGCGTAGACCGGCGCCGATTCGTAACGGGCGGCGCACTCTCTAACGGCGGCGACGTCTTTGCGTGGATGAAACGCACGCTCGTCCTTCCCAAGGATCTTGAGGCTCGCCTGGAGTCCGCCCGCCCGGGAACTCACGGACTAACCATGCTTCCTTTCTTCTCCGGAGAGCGAACGCCCTACTGGCGCGCCGATCTGCGCGCTTCGATTACCGGCCTCTCGGCCTCTACGGAAGCTTTTGATATCTTTCGCGCCGCGCTGGAATCCGTCGCGCTGCGTTTTCGCGAAATCTATGATCTGCTGGTCGCCGGTTGCGGGAAAGCGCCGAACGACATCATCGCATCAGGCGGAGCTTTGCTTCATTCGCTCGGCTGGACTCAGATGATGGCCGACGCACTCGGGCGCCCCATCACCGTCTGCACCGAGGCGGAAGCGTCCTGTCGCGGCGCTGCGCTATGGGCGCTGGAGCGCCTGAGCCTCATCGACAACATGAGCGACCTTCCTGCTTCCACGGGTGCGGTGTTTAATCCGCGTGCCGAGTACCAAGACGCCTACAAGGAGCTCTTCTTTCAACAACACAAACTCTATGAACGTCTCTTCGGATCTTCAAAAGCGCGCGGAGCGAATTAAATTGCTGTTGATGGACGTCGATGGCGTCCTGACCGACGGCCGCTTGATCAACGTCCCGGCGCCTGACGGCAGCATCTTCGAGAGCAAAGCTTTCGACTCGCAGGACGGCATCGCTCTGCAGTGGCTCTCCTGGCATGGGATCGCCACCGGAGTTATTAGCGGACGAGTCTCGCCCGCCACTACCGAACGCGCGCGCCAGGTCAGCATGCGTTACGTCTACCAGGGCCACATCGAGAAAGTTCCGATCCTCCAAGAGATCCTCGCCCAGAGCGGAATCTCGGCGGAGGAAACCGCGTATGCAGGCGACGATCTCACTGACGTCGTTGTCATGCGCCGCGTGGGCCTGGGCATTGCGACCGCCAATGCGCGGCCCGAGGTCAAGCGCGCGGCTCACTGCGTCACCACGGCACCCGGCGGCCAGGGCGCCGTACGAGAGATCGCTGAGTTCCTGCTCCAAGCTCAGGGCCGCTGGTCGGATATCTTGAAGAAGTACGAGGTGGACTAAAAGCGTGTCCCAACGAATCGGAGTAGAGGTGGCTGCCAATCCCGGCCCAGGTGTTCTGCACCAGTTGAGCGGAGTCATCGCCCACGAGCAAGGCAATATTCTGAGCATCGAAATCGTCGAGGAGAAATCACCGGAAACGATCACCTATTTCGAAATCGACGTCCCTGGCGATCCCGAGCGCCTGCTGGAGGGCCTTCGCGGGCTGCCTGTGGTCCACCGCGTAACGCAGGTGCAGACCATGCAGAAGGTGTTCGGCAAGCGCATCATCATCGTCGGAGGCGGCGCGCAGGTGGGACAAGTCGCATTGGGGGCCATCACCGAAGCCGATCGCCACAATATCCGCGGCGAACATATCTCGATCGACACCATTCCGCTGGTCGGCGAGCAGCCACTGGCCGATGCCGTCCGGGCT
>Ga0134122_10004647_pt1 | contig 10171 bp, 12 predicted proteins | sample KB302_FD_96461 | JGI IMG/M metagenome (GOLD analysis project Ga0134122, IMG submission 96461) | Terrestrial soil microbial communities without Nitrogen fertilizer from Kellogg Biological Station, Michigan, USA - KB3-0-2 | ecosystem: Environmental > Terrestrial > Soil > Unclassified ... | reverse complement strand
GCTGGGTCCAGCCTCGCTGGTCTCGGTGGCCCAAGATGCCAGCGAGACTGAACCCCCTAGTTGAGACAGGGTGCGGGGTAGCTGTCTCAGCCTAGTTCAAATGGCCATATTGGCCATATGGCTAAACAGCCTATCTGAGTCAGTTGCCGGCGCCAACAGGAGAATTGTTGATGCCGGTCGGCGCATGGCGGTTGGCATTGGCGCAGCGCGGCGCAATAGTCGCAGGGGGCGCGGGCAGAAAGGACGCAAAACCGATGCGGGAACGCGGCAGCTGCGAATTCCGGGGTGCGGTGCTGATCGCCGACGATCACCAGGTCTTCCGGATGGGGCTCGCGCAGCTGCTGCGACGCCACCTTAAGGTCAAGAAATTCCTGGAGGCGGGCTGCTTTGCAGAGGCGATGGAACATCTGCAAAACAAGGACTTGACCCTCGCCATCGTCGATTTGCGCATGCCCGGCTTGGCGGGTCCCAAGGGGATTGCGCAAATGCGGCAGCGGTGCCCGGAGGCACAAATCGTCGTCCTCAGCGCCTCGGACTACCGCGAGGATATCCTCGGCGCCCTCGCGGCGGGCGTTCACGGTTACATCGTCAAAAGCCAAGAAACCGACCAACTGATCGACCGACTACGCTACATTCTCTCCGGGGAGATCTACGTGCCGCCGATTTTGGCGGAGCGACCCGCCGAAACCGGGCCAGCCCTGGAGGCGGGCCGGGTGCAACCCATGCAGAGCTTGTCTCACCGGCAACGTCAGGTCCTCATGGGCCTTGTCGAAGGCAAGTCCAACAAGGAAATCGCCCAGGCGCTCAATGTCGCAGAAGGCACGGTGAAAATGCATCTGGCCGCCCTGTTCAGGGTTCTGGGCGCAACCAATCGTGCCCACGCGGTCGCCATGGGTAAACAGCTCATCGATTGAAAGCCGGGCCTCAAGGCCGGTTGGGCCGGGGCAGCCAAAGGGCCAACAGCCGGCCAGTGGGCGGTGCTGACGTCTGCTGCAGGCTGTGGCCAAGGCGAAGACACAGGCGCTCCAGCAGCACCAGCCCAACGCCAAGCTCGCAGCTATTTGCTCCTGCCCCGGGCGTGGTGAGCTCAAAAAAGGCGCTTGTCTCGCTGGCAGTATCGAGGACCGCAGCTTGAAAGCGTACTTCGAAGGCAATCTGGTCGCCGCGTCGGCGGCAACCGGCGGTGATTTCATCGCCGGAGCCGAACTTGATGGCATTGAGAAGCAGGCTCTTGATGGCCGTTGCCAGCAGATGTGGGTTGCTTTTGACCAACCCGCGCACGCCACGCACGCGCAACGCGACACCCCGCCGGGCCGCAACTTTGTTCGCCTCGCGCAAAGTGACGGCCAGGACGTCGGCGAGCTGGCAATTGCGCTGCGGCACGCTCTGTAGGCCGGCCTCCAGACGCGACAGCACGACCAGGAACTCGAGCATGCCGTAGAGCGCGTTCAACGACGTGCCAATGTGGCGGGCGACGCGCCGCATTTCTGGTGGTGCCGAGGCCCCATCTAGCATCTTGCTCAGGAGCAGGGCGGCTTGTACGGGCTGGCGCAGATCGTGGGCCGCGCGCGACCAGAGCTCGGCGATTGAGGCGTCCTCGCTCACCCCCTTGGCCCCGCTGGTCACGCGTTAGCCTTTTCTTGCATGCGCCAAATTTGCCCGCGGGCTAGGCCCACCCGGCCGCTCTAGCCGTTGGCTGCCCGCGCAGGCTAGCCGTCCGGCTCTAACCTTTCCACCAGATATACAACGAACTTGGCCCTCTTTATCATGACCAGACACGGGTGGGAAAACGCTTGGGCTCGGCGCGCTCGGCAGTAGCGTCATGGGGCCAAGACCATCCGGGGTGCGGGTCGGGCCCGGTGACTGCGGGGTCACCGGGCCATTTCTTACGGGCAGCGTTTTTGCGGGCCAAAGAGGGCGCCGGCGGCCACAGGCAGCTGTGGTCGCCGCCGTTTTTCCCGTATTCTCCAGCATTCTCGGGTTTTTTTGGGCGCGCCTTGGCCGTGCTGGCGCGTTATCCTGCCGGTGCCGGCACCCCGGGCCGTCGGCGAGACATTGCACCTGTCGCCCGGGCGCGCGGGAATTTTTTTTATGCAATCGCAACTCTCTCAATTCGAGCGCCATCAGCTCGATGTCATTGCGCGCGTGACCCCCCATGCGATGGCCGGGCATCTTTTGAACACCACGGTTCAGGCCGTAGCCCTTGCCGGCGCGATCCCGAGCGCGCAGCTCATCGTTTGGTGCCTCTATTCCTACAGTATCGGTCTCCTTCTCCTTTATCGGCATGTGCGCGGACGCGGCCACGTCCCGCGTAGTTTCGAGCGTGCGGCTCGACGGGCAACGATCTATGCCCTGCTACTCGCGCTACCCTGGGGAAGCATGTCCGCGCTCTACCTTGGAGCGCTGGCACACGACGAAGAGTTGATCTTGGTTGCGCTCGCCGTCGGTATGGCTGCCAGCGGTACCGTCCTGCTGTCGGCCCTACCGGCCGCAGCGTTCGCTTACATGTCGGGGATCTTGATCCCAGGGGCGATAAAGTGCCTCTTGCTCGTCAATCAAAAAGGCTACCTGCTGCTGGGCGTGCTGGCCGTCAGCTACTGGTGGTTCCTGGCTGCTCTTATCACCAAGGTGACGCGGGAGATCAGGGAACGCAAACAAGCCGATGTCGCCCTCAACGAGAGTGAGGCTGAGTTGCAGGAGGCGCTTACGGCCGGCCACGTGGTGGCGTTCACGTGGGATCCCAAGACCGCCCTGTCGCGACGCAGCCAGAATGCACCACAGATCCTGGGGCTTGAGCCTCAGGAAGGCGTCGGGCGCTCCAACGACTTTCTGGCGCGCGTGCATCGGCAGGACCGCGGCTGTTTAACGGCGCAGATGGCGGCACTCTCACCTGAGAACCCCTCCTATTTGGCCTGCTTCCGTTTCATTCGCCCCGACGGCCAGGAAATATGGCTGGAGGAAACCGGCAAAGCAGAGTTCGACGCGCAGCACCGGTATGTTCGGCTCAAGGGTCTGACGCGGGATATCACGGAGCGCAAGCGCGCAGAGGAACGCCAGCGCCTGTTGATCCGGGAGCTCGATCATCGCGTCAAGAATGCCCTGGCCTCCGTCGCAACCGTCGCCCAGCGCACCCGGGAAGGCAGCGGTTCCATGGATGAGTTTTTGCAAGTGTTCGATGGGCGCATTCAATCCATGGCGAATGCGCACGCCTTGCTTAGTCGCAACCATTGGCACGGCGTGAGTCTCGCCGACGTTGTCGACAGCGAGTTGGCACCCTACGTCGGCGCAGGTAGTGTGGTTGCCGGCGGACCTGAAGTAATGCTCACTGCCGAAGCCACCCAACCAATTGCCATCGTACTGCACGAGCTGGTGACCAATGCCTCGAAGTACGGCGCTCTCACAAGTCCGCAAGGTCGCATCACCGTGCGTTGGGAATTGCCGCACGAGCACGCGCAGGCCGGTCTGGAGCTGGAATGGATTGAAAGCGGCGGCCCGCCCTGCCGCATTCCGAACCAGCCTGGCTATGGCACCCGCGCCATCAGGAGCCTAATTCCCTACGAACTTGAGGGTACCGTGGATCTGGCCTTTGCCGCCGACGGCGTACGCTGCAAAATTGAGCTGCCCGCCAAGTGCATCGGCAAAAACGCGCGACCGGCGGACGCCGCTAGGGAGTTGAATGCCGCTGGTTTATCCGGCGCAAGGTTGTCAGCAGCGCCGTCGCCGTGAACGGCTTGTGCAAAATGGCTGCGAACTGCCCCAGCGATCGCGGCAGGTCCGCGTAGCCCGAAATGACCAGCACCTGAATGCCGCGGGCGTGGAGCCAATCCATGAGCGCGTAGGCCATCTCGCCCTTGAGATTGACGTCAACGATCGCGAGCCTTGGCGCGTTCTCTGCCGCCAGGTCTTGGGCCTCCTTGACGGTGGCCACGGGGCCCGAGACGACCATCCCCGTCTTTTCCAAGAGAAGCTTCAGGGCGTCGGCGACCTGCCAACTGTCCTCAACAAGCAGCACGTGCACCCCCCGTAGCCCGGATGTGACCGCGCTCCGTGCGACCTCGCGCTCGGTCGGAGGCATACCCAGTCTCCCCGTAATACTGCGCCCATTGCAATGCCGAGTGTAGGCCACGAGGCGCCGCTTGCCCACTTTTTGGCGCTGCCGACCGGCTTCCGATCCCACGGCCGCAAGCTAAGGCTTTGCCTTCCCTGGCGTGACCGCAAGGCCGGTGGGCTCGTGTCTCCCCCGCAGTGGGGATCGGACAACGCCGGCGCGGCACCACTTGAAGCCGTGCAGACGACGAGAACTACAAGTCCCACGCATCGGCGCACAGAGATGCTTGAGCCCTGGTTGCGAAGCTCGGGTGCAGATCCAAGGGACCAAACTCTGGGAGGAACCATGCGCAGTATTCGCCGGGACCTTGCTCAAGTCGCACGCTTGGCGCTGCCCTATTTTCGCTCGCAAGAGCGTTGGGTGGGCCTGGGTTTGCTTGCCGCCATCCTTGCCATCGAACTGGCCCAGGTCGGCATTGCCGTGCTCCTCAACGCTTGGAACGCACGCTTCTATGATGCTCTGCAGCACAAGAACACCGCCGTCTTCGGTCAGGAGCTGATGATCTTTTTTGCGCTTGCGAGCTCCTTCATCTTGCTCGCCGTCTACCAGCTGTATCTCAGCCAGGGTCTGCAAATTCGCTGGCGGCAATGGATGACCAACAGGTTCCTGCAGTCGTGGCTCAAGGGCGCAACGCCCTATCGCATGCAACTTTCGGCCAACGGCATCGACAATCCCGACCAGCGCATTTCCGAAGACGTCAAGCAGTTCGTGTCGTACACCTTATCGCTCGGCACCGGGCTCATCGGTGCCGTGGTGACCCTCGCCTCCTTCATTTGCATCCTGTGGGGGCTCTCCAACGCTGCGCCCCTCACGCTCTTTGGGTATGCGCTGGCGCTTCCCGGCTATATGGTTTGGCTGGCTTTCGTCTACGCGGTTGCCGGTACCTATATCGTGCACTGGATTGGCAAGCCGCTGGTCGACCTCGATATCGAGCAGCAGCGCCGCGAGGCCGACCTTCGCGCGAACCTTTTGCGCGTGCGCGAAAACGCCGAACAGATTGCCCTCCTCAAAGGCGAGCCCGCCGAACGCAATAGGCTGATGGCTCGCTTCACCCTGGTCAAGGAAAATTGGACGGCGATCATGGGGCGCCAAAAGCGGCTCACCTTCTTTACGGCGGGCTACAGCCAACTGCAGGTGGTCGTGCCGATCTTGGCTGCTGGGCCGGCATACTTTGCCGGCGCGATCGGGCTTGGCGGCCTGATGCAGACGGCGTCCGCCTTCGGACGCGTGGAAGGCGCACTCTCCTATTTCGTCAAGGCGTATCCGCAACTTGCCGAATGGAAATCCGTGCTGAAGCGGCTCGACACCTTCGAGCAAGAAATCGCCGATAACGGCAGCAGCCATGCACGGCTTGAGCTCGTCGAGGCGACGGCGCAATGTGGGATAAGATGCCCCAACCTCGCCTTGGAGAAACCGGACGGCTCGCCTCTTATAGCCATCGAAAACCTCGAGCTGGTTGCCGGCGAAATGAGCTTGGTGACCGGCCGCTCGGGTATGGGCAAATCCACGCTCTTGCGCGCGCTAGCCGGCATTTGGCCCCATGCGGGAGGTCGGATCGAAATCCCCTGCGGCGCTCGTCTTATGGTCTTGCCCCAGCGCCCCTACTTGCCGCAAGGCTCATTGCGCGAGGCAATCATTTACCCATATGCCGCCGCAACCAGCACTGACGCGCGTATCATCGACTTGCTGAAGCGCATTGGCCTCGCCCAACTTGCCGACCGCCTTGATGAAGAGGCGCACTGGCAGCAACGGCTCTCGCTCGGAGAGCAACAACGCCTCACGCTCGTGCGCGCCATTCTCTTCGCACCCGATTGGCTGTTTCTCGATGAGGCGACGGCGTCGCTCGACGAACCCGGCGAACGCATAGTGTATGAACTTCTGCGCCAGGAATTGCCGCGCGCCAGCATCGTCTCGATCGGACACAGATCGACCTTGAAGGCGCTGCACGGCCGCAATATCGACATGGACCATGGTCCGGGGTGGGCGAACACGGTCACGGCGGCGAAGGCCGCTTGAGGGGGAGGCTGAAGCGCAGCGGCTCCAGGGTAGGGTGGCCCACCTCGGCCAGGGGCGCTTGTCGCGGCGACGCATCCCCTACCAACCCGCTCGGCTCGATGCCCGCCCGGCGCCCACGACGAGCGCCGCCGGCTGCGCGACGACCCCGCTACTACTAGGGCGCGTTCTTCTTGTCGCGCGTCGCCTTCAAGAGCTTGCCCGCCATCCGCCCGAGCTGATAGCCGATGCCGGCGACGGCCTCCCCGCGCGTGCCGATCCTGACCACGAGATCGGATTTTTCAGCTTTCAATTCGAAGAGCTGCTGCGCCGACATCGTTTTGGCGGCACCTTCTAACACCACGCCAAACACTTGCACGCCGGCTTTGTTTACGCGCAGCACGAGATCATCGTCCAGCAGGGCATAGGCGATTTCCAGGTCGGTACCCGCCAGCACTCGGTGTCCGGGTATTGGTTCACCTCGGCCGTCGAGGATGGTGTCGGACATTGCGGTCACTCCGGTGTGGGCCAAGCGAAAACGACGGGCGCGGGGGTTGCCGTCGTTGCCTCCAAAATGGGCCTTGGGCGGCGCTACCGCCCCGGCCATCCGCCCCGCGTGTCGAGACTCAACTGTACACCCTTATAGCCTTAAACCCGCTGGTCCCACCGGGCCAGTGAACAAAGGCATCGCTTGCGCGCTCGACAGCGGGCGCGGGCGCAAGCTCCTGGCGCGGCACTTTGGCGATCTAGCGGCGCCCAAATAGGCGCGCGAACAAGCCGGTTTGAGGCTTGGCCCGTCGCAGGTTCCCGTTCTGATCCTGAACGAGGAGTTCGGCGCGCCGCTTGTGGGCGATCATGCGCCCCACGCGTTCAGCCTCGCTCCTTGTGCCGTAGTGCCCAAACTCGCGTCCGCCGTCCTCGTTCACGATCCAGTCGTCAACTGCTTTAGGATGCACGCGAATTGTCGTCTTCGCCATTTGCGCAGGCTCCTCGACCGCCATCACCGACATCCGCTATTGGCGCTTCTTTACGACCACAATGGTTCGACAGTTTGACCAGATGGCAAGCCAGGGCGCGGGCAGTCTTGCCCTCGACGCCAGGCAGCTGGGGCTAGGCGCGAAGGCTCGACTTGACTTGACTGGTTCGCGCCGCAAACGCAGGTCTTAAAACCCAGACGGCAAGGGTTGTCCTGCCACGGCCGCCAGCTTACATCCAACCCACGTGTGGACGCATTACGCAGAAATCCAATCCCAACATCCTCGGGCTCAAGATTGCCACGCTGGTCGAGCCCCTCTATGCTGGCAACACGCCGCCGCGCTACAACGGAGCGCCGGGCCAAGAGCACTGGGTGATCCGCCAAGACGCCAAAACTGGCGCGCGCAGCCTGGACCGACTGTGGTGGGGTCTCATACCCTACTGGTGCAAGGACGACAGCCGCGCACGCAAACCGATCAACGCCAAGTCGGAGACCATCGCCACGTTGGCGACGTTTCGCGACGCCTACCGACGCCGGCGGTGTTTGCTGCCGATCGACAGCTTCTTCGAATGGAAAGCGGTTAGGGGCGCCGCGGTCAAGCAGCCCTTTGCCATTGGCATGCGAAGCGGCGAGCCATTCGCCTTTGGCGGCCATCTGGGACAGTTGGAAACGACCGGGGACCTCGGACTGGATGCAAAGCTTCGCCATCGTAACGTGTCCTGCCAATGACCTGGTGGCCGAAATCCATGACCGCATGCCGGTTATCCTACCCGCCGAGGCCTACGATCACTGGCTGGCGGGCCTGGATCGCGACCCGCGCGGATTGCTGGTGCCCTACCCGTGTGCGCCAATGATCATGTGGCCCATCACGACGCGGGTGAACAAGCCCGCCCAATGACGATGCAGAAATCCTTCGCGCCATCCCACTCGAGGATGGCGAGCCGTGCCTGCTCTAAACGTGAATGGGCGCGGCCGCGGCATGCCTCGATGCGCGCTCGTGGTTCAAACCTCATCGATTGCGCGCCATCCCACCCGGCAAAAGCTGACGCGGTAAAAGTCGGCGCACCGCCTAGTGTGCGCTGTCTTGTGGGCAACAACAAAAGGGCGAGCGTGGCGGCGGCGCGTCTCGGCACCGCGCGCATTGGTGCTTGCTGCAACGGCGCTTTGGTAACGGCTTGTTGAAGCGCTTTGAGGAATAAATGCAGTGCTTTAGTGGCTCATTTTCTTACAATTTACAACATCGGGGCGTTACCTGACGCCCCCGGGTGGGCTCGGGGCCGCGTGCAGACTGCACCTATGAGGAGGGTCGGTCGATGGTCCGCGAAATCTGGTACAGGCACCTGGCAACAGCCGATCGGCTCATTGTCGAGGCCCGAGACCGCATCGACAATCAGAGGCAGCACTTATCCGGTCTCGAGCAGGACGGCGAGGACACGAGCAGGGCCGCCGCGCTGTTGAACCTGCTCGAGGAGACGCTGCACTTGATGCACTGCCACCGCGCGACCATCCTTGAGAAGGTTGCTGCCTACAAAAGTTTGGAGTTGGGCAAAAGTACGGACGAGCGCGGCGACGACCTTGAGGAACGGTCCAATCCGCGCTTGCCGAGCTGAGGTCCCGGGGCGCCATGCCGTTGGCAGTTGCGAGGTTTGAGCCAGGCTCGCCGCAGCGACCCTCAGCGATAGGCCCCGAGCCGCATTGCCTTGAGCCGCAGCTAGGGGGGCATGACCACTCTCGAAGAAGCGCCCGGGAACGCACAGGTCTTCGCTAAAAAACATCCGGACTAACCCTGATCGCGAGCGCGGGTCACACCTAGTTGTGCCGACGCTGCGCGACCCCGTATGATTTTTTTTTGGCAGGTGCGGACCGCAGCGTCCTAGAGGTTCTGGCGTGCACGATTCCGAAACACCCATGGTCTTGATTGAGCGCGATGCGGGCCAACGCCTCTACGACCGGGACTTGCGACGCTACATCACGGTCGATGATTTGTATGCTTGGCAACTGATGTCGGTGCCCTTCATTGTTCGCGATGCCGAAAGCGGCGAGGATGTCACAGCGGCCATAATGCTTGAGCCCACGAGACTTCACTGACAGGCTCGGCGAAGGCGGCCCGTCAGCGGGTTGGCCGTCACCATCCCCGTTGGCCACCTTAATGCCGTGGCAACTATCGGTCCCTTTTCGCGCGAGACCGCTGGTTGGGGGTTCGGTGACATCACCACCAGGGCGCAGCTGGCACGGCAGCGCGGCGACGCCTCACACCTCGTCTACGTACAGGCGGTCGCGCCAAGGGGGAGATGGCAACCGGGCTTCACTCCCCATTTTAGGTTACACCGATCGGGCATCGACACGGGCTGGGCCTTCGCCTGGGAACGCAAGCCGTCGCAGCTTCAGTTCATCGGTTCCGCGGCGTCACGTCCAACTTCGAGAATACGGAGACGGACTACAAGGCCGGCAACGAATTTCACTTCGAGTGGGCGATTGGGCGGGAGCTCGCAACGAGGCTTGTCATCGGCATTGTTGGTTACGACTACCGGCAACTCACGGGTGACCCTCACGGGTGACACAGGTGCCGGCGCCCTGATCGGCCCGTTCAAGGGCAGCCTCGATGCGATCGGGCTCGGCGCCAGTTATACAACGCTCATCAATAAAACCCCGCTCATCTTCAACCTGCGCCACTATCACGAATTCGATGCCGAGAACCGGTGGCAGGGCGATGCGACGATAGCGTCCGCCACGCTGCGTTGGTGAGGCCGCAAGCCTCCCGTCGCGCTTTTCATAGGTTGGGGCCAGCAGCCTACTGCAAACCGGGGGTCCGGTCGCCGGCTGTGCGGCAACCTCGCTCGTTCGGCAAGGCACCGGTCGCAACCTTGAGACCAGTTGCTGCGCATTTCTTTTTGGCTATGCGGATCAAATCCGGCCGGTCCATGCGGGTTGGCCCGGCAAGGGCCTCGACACCCCCCACAGCGCCTCAGGCGGCACGCGGACCCGCTAGCGCCATTTACCTCTCTTGGATTTAAAGGTTCTCGCCGATGCCAACAGGATGCATCAATCTCCTGAACTTGCATCGGCCGACAGGGGATGCGCTGACAAGAGCAGGC
>Ga0134122_10004646_pt1 | contig 10172 bp, 15 predicted proteins | sample KB302_FD_96461 | JGI IMG/M metagenome (GOLD analysis project Ga0134122, IMG submission 96461) | Terrestrial soil microbial communities without Nitrogen fertilizer from Kellogg Biological Station, Michigan, USA - KB3-0-2 | ecosystem: Environmental > Terrestrial > Soil > Unclassified ... | reverse complement strand
GTGCGCGCCAGCGTCTCCAGGTCGTTGTCCACCCTGATACCTTGCTCGGGGTTGGAGGGACGTCCCTTGCGTGCGCGGGCCACCCTAGTGTGTTTTCCCTCCACATAGTGGGGCCAGTACTCCTTGGCCAAAAAAGAGAGGAGTCCTCCGCACCGCTTGGTGGCGCCGCCCTCGCTGTACGTAAATGATTTGCTGAGGGGGTCGTAATGGGCACTGCTGGCAAATTCTCCTGCTTGGTAGGCGTCAAGGGTCTCACGCGGGCGCTTCATCCCGAGCCAGCGAAGCTGGCGAGGCACCGCCAGTACTCTTGTAGAACACACGAGACAAGAGCCAAAAATGCTGGCTGGCCTAGCAGACTGCAAAGCACAGCTACGCTCTCACGGTGTGCGCGTACATGATTGTGCCCACGCATTTGCGGATGCAGTGTGCGCTTACCCTGGTCCACTACATGGATTCAGCACATATCGCGTGGCGCAGCCCAGTGATGCAAAAAGGGAGCGCAGTGCTCACTACACGGACTGGCTACATTTGCACGTGTTGCCTGATCTGTTGCTTGCGCATCCAGCTGGGATTATTCACTGCCACGTACGCTTGAGTAAGCGGCTCCACAAAACGGCGTTTGCCGACCAAGGGCACCCTACAGCTGCGGTGACAGTACGCTGGCTCTACGTATACTTTTGGAGCGCTGGCGGACCGACGCGAATGCAGCCGGGTGCGTGGATTGCGTGAGAAATAAAAACGATTCATCATGGAGGGTGGTACAGGGCTCACGCTTCACGAGTATGGGATGAGACGTACTGCGGGGCTCTTGCGTCGTTTTCGTCCCGTGGCGTTGGTGCGAGACGCGCCCTACCAGATTGTTCTTTGCGCTGACGACTCGTATATTTGCTTTGCTGGCGACGGCTTTGGTTCAGCAGAACTAGAGCGAGCTGGCTTTCCTTCTGAAGTCCGGCCTGAGATGGTGCTCCTTTGCGAAGAGCGCGTGTGGGATATAGGTGCAGTTTTCTGGCACGTGGTTCCGCCTGGAACGTACATGTTGCAGGTGTATAGGAATAGCGAGGGCAAGTACTGGACCAAGATGTGCGCATCACCAGTTGCGATTACCAAGGACCAAGACGGTTGGTGGGAAGTATACACTATGCCTTCTCTTTACTTTCCGCGCATTCTCTCTTCAAAATGCGGGGTCCAGCGCGGCTCCCAGGGGCGCTCCAGCACAAAGTGGTGCCAAGGCTCAAAAGGCCACTCATCTTCGCGTTCAGGTCCCGGGTCCACGTAGAGGTAGCTTATGAAGCGATGATCCATAACAATACCAGACACTGCTCCGCTCGCACCAAATTGGGTATGCTCGCAAGGGATGCGATCTGATCCATGGAGAACGCGAAACATCACTCTATCCTTGTCGTCTGCGCTCCACAGATAAATCGTGTGCATACGCCACCACCCCTCGCGGTTGCTGCGCCCGTTCCCGTGGTGTACCACGCTCCACTTGCCAATGCGCTCCTCATGCGGCACGTGGATGCGTAGCGCGCACGCAACTAGCGCTGCCAATTCTTCTGTACGGCACGCTACCTTGAACTGTGCAGTATTAGCGCACTGTGATAGGTAGCGCTTAAACACTAGCCAAGCACCACTGCGTGGCATGATCCATGGCGTTTTGCGTTGTCGCTTGTTACCATTACTCTTGCGCGATTTGGCAACTGTATCCCCTTGCGTCTCATGTGCCTTGAACAGCGCCACCAGGTCGGGGAAGCGCGCACACACACGTTGCCTCTGCAGTGCCCATGAGGCGTCTGCCACCCAAAAGTAAAAGCACTCGCGACTGAGGCGCATCAGTGCGCAGAGATCAGTGCAGCGTAAGTAGCGCGCTATGCAGATGCGCCATAGTTCGGCTGGTACCAGCAGACCCTGTGACGCATTCATTTTCCGCACGTACATTTGCCGCACGCGCACTTGCCGCTCACGCGAACCTGGAACCAATCCGCAAACGCCTCGTCGGCGCGCTTCTTAATCGCAGGTTGGATGCTCTTCACATAGGCAGCCTCCCATTCATCTGCATGCGCAGCCGTGTGCGCGGCCTCAAGCTGTGGGCCCTTCTCAGTGCGCCATCTGCCCTCCCACTGCGCTTCGCGCTCAGCAACGCGCTCTAGGCGCCACTCCTCCTCACGTTCCTCCTGGTGCGCGCGTTTCCAGAGCGGGTAGCGCAGCTCCACGGCTGCTTTCATGTGCTCCACCATGACGGCGCCCAGCGCTTCAATGTCCTGGTGAATGTCAAGCAGCAGCTGTGGCGTCACCACCGCATCTGAACCATCAGAACTGCCGCTGTCATCCTCATCCTCATCCCACTCCACCTCCTTTTCATCCTCCGCCGCCGCTTGCTCTTCACGCTCGCGCTTCCTGGCAGGTAGTGGCGCCTTTGGCGACGGTACAGCAAAGCTGGCGCGCTTGGGCACAAACGGTTCCAGTTTGGGTGCGGCGGCAGCGGCAGGAGCGTAACGAGTCATGACAGTCTGTGTGCCTTCTGGAATCGCGACGCCGTTGCGCACAAGCGTTTCGCGAACATGGGTCACAAAACGCGCCAGACGCTCCTTGTCCGCCGCCTGGTATCTGCAAAACGTGCCCAGCCTGTACACACGTAGGCGGCAACTGCCGCGCGTCTGAGCGAGGAAGTCTTTTGCCACCAGGAAGCGCTCCATCTCAATGGTGCAGATGGAATCGCTCTTGTCATAGGGCACGCGCGCACTAAAGTCCCACGCCTCGCACGCGCGCAACCAGGGGATGGCAAGCGTACCATCTTGCATCACCAGGATGCCATAGGTGGTGTCGCGGACGGGGCCGTCGGCCACCAGCAGCTTGGCGCAACGAATCATTTGGGAGTGGCCCTCTGCTTGCGAATAGTGTCGGTGTGATACTTAACACGCGGGCACACGCAAAATCGCCTGAGTGGAGGAAGATGGACGTGGATCAGGAGGGCGGCAAGCGCCAGCGTGAAGAAGAGGAGGAAGCACAGCAGGCTGATAAGCGAGCTATTGCTCCCTTTTTGAGCACTGATTTCCTGCACCTGCCGCCCACTGCGCTAGCCAAGATCATTACAGAATACGGGCTGACCATTGCGCAGATGCACGCGCTTTGCACTGCCAACAAGACGTTTGGGCGAATTTGCGCGCAGGCGGATGTGTGGAAGCGCGCGTTTATCGCGCGATTTGTCAAGCAGCGCGGAGACAGGCGTGATGTTGCCAAGTTTGAGGAGTGGGCAGACGAGCCGCTGGTGCAGCGCTGGGATGCCGTGGCAGCTGAGAGGCCGCAAATGCGTGGGTTTACGCACTTGGCAGCAGAAGCATTTCTTTGGAGGGCAGGTAACATGGAACACCCTACTTTGGAGACGACTGGCTTTACAATGGCCGTTTTGGGGGAGGCGACTGGCGGCTTATTTCCCCTTCTGTTCCAGTCGACTGAACTAATCAGCAAGGCTGCGATTCGCCGCCAAACTGATACTTTTATCGGGCCGTGTGGGCTGAGAGTACCTGTGGAGGCAGTACGCGAATCATCCACGGAGGGATCGTACTTTGTGCATTTACGCACGTCATCGCCTAGATGTATCTGCGTTATTGCACATCTGTTGGAGAGCGGCTGGAAAAACCAATATCGCGCACACCCCATCCTCCCCACCAACTGCGCCCTTTGCGCAGCACCCGCCACCCTCCAATGCAGCGGCTGCGACAAACTCTATTGTGGCCCCAAGTGTGCATCTCAAGAATGAAGCCATCCGATGAGGGTCTCCGCTGCTTTTACAAACGCCTCTGGCTGCCCTTTGCGGCGCCCTTTGTGCTCTCCAAACTGGCCATGTTGGGCGTTGCAGACGGTGACGTCTGCAGCTTAGCGCAGCGTGAAATCGTGCTTCAGTTTCGCGACTGGCCTGCGCGCAACTGCGTCTTTCACAACGCTGCCGACCTGATAGAGTATCTGCAGGATGGTATTGCGCGCAACCGTTCGCTACCCATCAACATTCATTTTGGTCCCCTCTGGGCAGCCCCCCACATGGCGCTGCAGCCAGTGTGGCCCCCGCGCGCGGCCAAGGAGGATGGCAGCACCACGGGGCTGGACCCTGGCTACGCGCCCAACTGTGATCTGCTTAGGCCTCGCGAGTTTGAGCGCAAGGAACGCGCAGATACGGCGCGCGGCGAACTGGTCCTCGACGTGGACATGGTGTGTCAGCGGCGCATGCGCATCGCTGGCCTGTGTGAATGCGGCAACGCACCGCAAGTGTGCCAGCGCTGCTGGACAGCGTTTATGCTGCCAGCCCAGCGTATCCTCACCTATGTGGTACGCAACTTTTTCGGGTTTCGCCGCTGCTTTACCGCCTTTTCAGGCAGGCGCGGCTTCCATCTGTGGATCGCAGATCCGCGCGTGGTGCAGTGGACGTTTCATGAACGCCGTGCCTTTGTGGCGCGCCTCCTGGCTGTGCCACATGCGGATGACGCTTTATCGGATTTTGTATGGACCACGGTAGTGGGTCCCTGCTGGGAAGAACACCCAGACTGGGCGCGCACACGCGCAGAGGCGTGGGCGCTCTGGTACCCAGAACTGGATGCGCCCGTTGCCGACAAGTCGCATCACATGCACAAACTGCCTCTGATGCTTAACGCCAACACGGGCTATTTTTGCGACATTTTAGCGGACCCCGATGACGAGCAGGATCGCTTTGTGGCTGCGCCTGAGCAGCTCATTAGCTTGCTGACCATGGAGCCGGAAATGATGTTGGGCTGCGTGGCGTATCTGGAGCACGTGCTGAGTGAGTGAGCGTCAGTAAAAACTGGACAAAGGGTTTTTGCACATGGTGGCGGCCAATCATCTGTGGGAGTGGACACATAAGGATGTGTTGTGTATCACTCTTGTGATGAGCATTACGTGCGCAGCAACTTTTGTTACGCTCCTTGTTATAGGACCGTCGAGACCAGATTGCGTGTGGATGTTCATCCTCAACTGGGCTGCAGGTGTCAACGCCATCGTCAGCGGTGCCGCCGCTATCACGGTGTCACGCGCAATGTGGCTGGGTGCTGAGAGATCAGTTTACGTGTTGACGAACAAGTAAAGAGGGTTTGCCAGAATGGATTTATACTTGGCATGGTTCGCCAGCGCGCTGCTCGCAGCAATTTTTTGTAGTGTGCTGCTCCCGGTCTGGTACACAATGTGGCTCGTATGGAAAAAGGTGGGGTGGGCGATGTGGGGCCCGTATCGCTTGTGGCGAACGGTCCGCGCAAAGGGATGGGAAACAGCAGCAGAAGAAGATTACGCAATGGCGCCCCAGTTATTTTGGGGGTTCTTCGGCGGTGATGATGTTGGGTGCGTTCGAGTTTTATCCGATTGGGAAACCAGAATTAAAACGCCCTAAATGGTCTCCCTGGCTGGCAGCGGTCCGCTATATCGACACAAGACGCTGTTGTGTGGTGCGCTGGTGCTCTTTGCGCTCAACTTGCTGGTGGCGCTCCTGGGCTTTCACACTGCTACCCTTACGATTCCACATTCGCTGGGCGAGGAGGATACCACCATAAGGCTTAAAGCCTTTACGTTTATGGTGCTGCTAAGCGCTGGCGCCACCACCCAGATGATGATTTGCGCTCACGTGGCCTTTGTCATGGGGCGCGCGCTCTGGGAGGGTGCTGAGCGATCCGTCTTTGTGGTGGTGAATTAAACCAAATTGTTAGCAAATGGTCTCCTATCCCGCACAACCCATGTGGACCCACGGTGGTGTGTTGCTTCACGGCACAGTCAGCACCATCATCTCTCTCTACGCTGCAATCTCGCTCTTTGCCGATGCGGGTGCCATTGCCAAGGGACACAGTTCATTCGTTGGGCTCCTCGTGTGTGTCCTGTTGGCGGTGCTGGCTCTCATGGCATGCGGTGTTTCCTGCGTCATGGCCATTATCCACGGCATTGCGCTCTGGCGCCACACACCCATGATTGTCTACAAGGTGACCATGGACAAGTAAACGCTGGCCACGCCTAGTGCATCAGTCGCCTTAGCTTATGATACGTCAGCTGCATCCCGTAGACGTCAAAAAAGACATGCTGAAAATAGCGATCGCGCACCAAACGCGCATCGCGGCTCATGAGCCAGGCGCGCGCAGTCGGCTCGCTGAGGTGGCCCGCCTCGAGTGCTGCGCGAGCGAGAGCATGAATCTCGGCCACGCGCGCGTCTGTGCCGCGCACACCTCTCATAAGGGTCAGGGGTGTGGAATGCGCGCCCGCATAGCGGCATGGCGCTGCACCCTGTACGCTGGCCTCTGGGCGCTGCGGGAGCTGGGGTGGTTTCCGCGTGAAATACGTCTCATGATTGCGCACTACCTGACATGGGAAGATGCCTACTGCTGGCTCTGTTTGCGCCAGATGCGCGTACCCATATGTAAGCCAGCGTTGGGTGCTTACATGCTATACGATCACAATGACGCAAAACCAATTTGCGGCTGTGCTACACAGTACTGGCGGCCTGCGCGTATGCGTCCTTACAATGAGGTACCGCGTGGTATCGCTGCAGAGTTTGAACACGATTTTGTGGCCACCAACTTAGGTCGCGTCATGTTCATGGCCACACTGGCTGGGGAATCAGCAGTGGGACCAGAACACGTGCTATCACCTGAAGAGATTGCGCCCGCCTGGCGCTGGCTGGCCGCGCTGGTGGGAAACCGTGAGCCAGCGATGCCTTTTAATGTGACGTGGCAACAACGCGAGGCCACGCAACAGATGGTGGTGGTGCCGCACCTGCAGCAGCTAAATGGCAATATGCAGGCGCGGACGCGCATCATTGCAGAAGAGCGGGAGCGTGACAGAGAAACACGCCATGTCAATAGGAAGGGGAAGCGGAAATAAAGTCACCCGCAGACCAGCTCCGCGTGTGGATCGCCTTGCGCGCGAAGCGCGCAACACTGGCTACACGCGTGGTGAATATGCGCGTCTTTATTCTCTCACATGACCACGGCCAGCAGCACGGCCAGCAACAACGTGGGCACTGCCACATAGGCCGCAGTAATGGGCGCACCACGCGCGCGCGCCGCACGCTGCGCCAGCACCTGTTTGGCATGTTTGTTGTTGGCGGCGATGATTTTGAGCAAGCTGTCTTTGCTGCCCTTTGGCACGCTGCGCATGACCGGGCCAGCGCCGCCGCCGCCGTTGGTGTGGGGTCCAGACTTGGGAGGGGCGGCTGCGTGGTTCGTCATGGATGCGAAAAACTCATTCCAGCACGTTTGCACGCAGCGATTGTGGAGGACCCGGTTGCGCCCATTGCTGGGCACGTGATGACAATTTTGCTGGCACTGCTTCTTGGCCATGCCAATTTGGCTGGCTGTCAGTGTGCGCGGCACCACATAGCCCTGTGCCAGCGCCACCGCCAGCGCTAGCGTCAGCAGCAGCCACATTGCGCGCACTCTCTCTCTCTCTCTCTCAATTCATTTGCGTCGTCGGCTCCTTCATAAATCCCTCGCAGCACTCATTGCACGGTGGCCAGCCCCAGCCCTGTGAGCGCATCTCCACGGGGCCAAAGTGTGAGCGCGGCAACTCACGCTGGCACGGGCCACGACAGCGAATCGGGTGTCCCGGATCGTAAGCGCGTCGTAGGCGCGCAAGCATCTCAAACTCGGCGGCGCTAAAGTTGTCGGCGCGCAGCGGCCAATGCTCAAGTTTGCGCTTGATGCACGTCAGCAACTCATGTTCCAGCTGGCGCCTAAGCGTTGCCACGTCGGGCTTCCAGTGCGCAGACAATGCGCGCAGCATGTCTAGCATTTGTGAGCATTGGCCCACGTCGTCGTCGCCGTCGCCACCACCCCCCTCTTGTTTGTGTCGCCGCTTCTTGACGGGTGGCGCCGCCGCACTCTCCCCCGTCTCTGTGCTGTCCAGCGGAGCCCCGGCTGGCACCACGCTCTTGCATTCCGCTTCTGCCATCCATGGGCGTGGGCGCAAGCCCATGTCATAGTCGGCGCCATAGTCTACCAGCAACTCTTCCCCTGCGGCCACGTTGCGCACCGTGTAAAAGGCAGCCGTTGCAAAGTATTGTGACTTGCGTCGCCCACTAGCAGTGGCAACCCACTTTTGCTCGGTGCGCACGTTGGCTTGCACTGGTTCGCCAAAGCGCGTCATGCCTCGCGGATCATTCATGTAGCGCAGCACGTTGCCATAGTTGAGCGCTTCCACTGCGCTCACGCTGCCATCAAACGCCATGGTGTAGGGCGTGGTATCCACCAGTGCCAACACGGGCACGCGCACCCCACCATAGCTGCCCAGGTACGTACCCCCCGCAATGGCGTAGCGCACGCGCAACCCGTACCCTGGGTAGCAGCAGTGGCTGGGAGCCACGCGAAAGCGCTCCAACGCTCCATGTAGGGGATCCAGTTCCACGCGCAGCGTGTCGCATCCATCGGGACCGCCCGTGTAGATGATGCAGTTTTGAGTAAAGGGGTCAGCGTCAGCGTCGTCGTCATCCATCTGACCGACCCTCAATGACAGATGAACCAGCAGAGTGTCGAGTCATAATCCAAACCGCTACTACTCAGGGTACACGAAAACGCGTGTTTTATTATTGCAAGGACAATGCCATTTTCTGCGATCACAGCGGATGGTGTCGTGTCCAGTATCCCCTCTGGAACATTGCAGCAGAAATTCACGTATGCCCTATACGCGTTAAGGAGTGGAACCAGCATGGCCGCTATCGTGATTCGCAAAGTTGGGTGTGCGTTTACGTATGGCTACTTTCCCGGCATCTACGATTGCGCCCGCTACGGGATGTGTTTCGCGTTTTTGCCAAGAATTTAGTGTGGCCAGCGTATGTGATCATCCACAGAAACAAGTAAACAGCTGGTCACTATGCTCGGATCACCCCGCACGCTTTCGCGACGCCCGCGAAGCGGGCGTGATGGACACATGCGGGGTGTGGTGCGCGCGTAGTAGTAGTCTTTATGTTTTAATTAACAACAGCCTTCAGTCTCACACACGTATGAACAACCCCACAGCACAAGGACTGCTGTAATCACCGCTAGGATCATGATAAAGACAAACCCGGCGATAAACTGCCCACTCGCAAAGATGGGAGGTGCACCGGCAAACATGAGCGTAAATCCCAGCGGAATGAGTGCTGCACAGGCCACGCATGCTGCGATGAGGCGCGGATCACCATTGCTGATCATACCGGCAAACAGGCCCACCGTGTAGAGAGCTAGCAGCATGATGAAAACGTAGCCCACGATGAATTGCGCGGCCACAAAGGGTGTTGGCGCACCGATAAACATGAGGCAGAACCCAAGTACGGCCAACACACACCAGACAAGGGTGAGGAAAAGCTGCAGGTACACCATTCCCCGTGATTAATTTTCACACGTCTCTCCTAGCGCATGCCAGCGGCACCACTGGCGTGCCCGTTGCCCTGCCCAGGTAGCGAGCGGTAAACGTGCACTGGTCAGGGGGTCCATTGGCCGGGCTGCCCGGTTGCGAGGGCAGGTAGGTCAGCACGGGTTGCACACTGAGGTATTCGCCCGTGCCGCCCGTCAACTCAAATTCGCCATACAGGTTGGCAGCAGGTACAGGCGTTGCTGCGTTGGTGGCATTCACGGGCTGCACTTGAAGCGCAATGGGGCAATGGCTCCCTGCCTCGGTGGTGGTGCTGTAGGCAACGCTGAGGTAGCCCTCCACAGAGGTGGTAGTGGCCAGCTCGCAGCATTTGGGGCAGTTGAGGCCCACTGCATAGCGACCCGTGGCGGGCAACACGAGGCGACTGGGTGTGCCTGGGTCCCAGTACGCGGCATCATCCCAGAGCGCGGCGTCCCAAACAAGGTCGTTGCCAAACGGGTTTGGGCTGGGCACCGTCCTGTAAATGATGCCGACTCCCAGCGTCAGCGTCACTCCAACGCCCGGGCCCAGCAACGTGACCAGCGTGCCATTCACTGTGGTGGTCAGCGCTGACTGATTGAGCAGCGTTTGCAGCAGATCAATCTCCTCGGTGGTGGTCGTGTTTGCCGTGCTCAGCGCTGCCACGAGTGTTTCCAAATGTTGTGTCCGCGACAGCCACACCAAAAACAGCACGAGCAACGTAATCACCGCTGCCGTTAGCAGTAGCCAGGCAATGACGCGTACCGCAGTCAGATCGCTGTGGACCTCATCTTCTGCTGCTGCTGCTGCGCGACGCCCTCTGC